>WNFF01005293.1_pt1 | contig 14230 bp, 15 predicted proteins | sample 5400441 | NCBI WGS metagenome assembly WNFF01 (sample SAMN13153345, study PRJNA577476) | soil metagenome | isolation source: 120 cm saprolite under Douglas fir tree site 2 hole 3 replicate 1 | place: USA:California | collected 2015-04-18 | reverse complement strand
GATTCGGCACGATGTTGCCGTAGTTGCCGGAGTGAACCGACGTCGCCTGGCCGTTGTCCGCGACGATGTCCACCGTGAGGAGGCCGCGTACCCCCATCACGAGCATCGGCGCGTTCTTCTGCTTCGGCCCGTCCGAGCCGACCAGGATATCGGCCGCGAGCCGGGGTCCGTGACCCCGGGCGATCGCTTCCAGGTTCGGGCTGCCGTGCTCCTCCTCGCCGTCGAGGATGATCTTCACCTTCCAGCGGGCGGTGCCGGCGCGGACGGCGTCCATCGCGCCGAGGACGTTCGAGAGGTGCTGGCCCTTGTTGTCGGCGCCGCCGCGCGCCACGACCACGACGTGCTCCAGGGCGCGGTCATCGAGCGCGCGCGGATCGACCGGCCTGGCGTCGAGGAAATACGCGGGCACGAACGGCTCGCACTTCACGCCCTGCCACTGCCACCGTGCCACGTCCCCGGTGGGCTGGACGTCGTAGTGGCCATACAGGAGCAGCGTCGGCGCTCCCTCCGGTCCCGGTAGCTCTCCGTAGAGCGCCGGGGTCCCCTGGCCGTCGACCGGCGCCAGCGGCGAGAGCTCGAGCCCGACACCACGCCAGAGGCCGCGGACCGCTTCCACCATCTCCGGCGTCACCTGGCGACTGATGGTCGGGATGCGAAGATAGCGATCGAGCAGCTCGAGCCGGTCGTGACGGAGCGACATGCGAATGGCGGTAGTATAACGCCGACGATGGGCGCGAAACTCATGGGCCGGGTCCTCGGCGTTGTCTCGCTTTCGGTGCTGTTCGCCTTCGCCGATCTCGGGGCGCAGCCGGCCGGCAGGGTCCCCCGCGTCGGCTTCCTGCATCCCGGCGCGCCGCCGAACTCGAGTGCCGACGTGTTCACGCGGAGCCTGCGCGAGCTCGGATACGTCGAGGGGCGCAGCATCGCGATCGAATTCCGATGGGCCGAAGGACGGCCGGAGCGCCTTCCCGGTCTCGCGGCCGAGCTCGTTCGCCTCAAGGTCGACGTCATCGTGGTCGGCTCGACGCCCGCCATCCGCGCCGTCGCGCAGGCGACCAAGACCATTCCCGTCGTCATGACGGTCGTCGCCGATCCGGTGGCCTCCGGCTTCGTCACGAGCCTCGCGCGCCCCGGCGGCAATCTCACGGGGCTGACCCTCATCTCTCCGGAACTTTCGGGCAAACGGATCGAGCTGCTCAGGGAAGCGGCGCCTCGCCTGACACGGCTGGCCGTGCTCTGGAACCCGTCCAACCCGTCCCACGGTGAGACGCTGAAGGAAAGCGAGACGAGGGCGCGGACGCTCGGTCTCCACACCATGCCGGTGGAGGTGCGCCGCGCCGAAGACATCGATCGCGCTTTCACCACGATCGCCCGGGAGCGCGCCTCGGCCCTGTTCGTACTGGATGACGTGCTTCTGTTCGAGGAGCGCCAGCTGATCGCCGAGATGGCGCTGCGGAATCGATTGCCCACGGTGTTCGGGATCAGCGGTTTCGTCGAGGCCGGCGGCCTCATGGCCTACGGCGCGAAGCAGAGCGATCTCTACAGGCGGGCAGCGCTCTTCGTCGACCGGATCCTCAAGGGCGCCAAGCCGGCCAATCTGCCGATCGAACGGCCGACGAGCTTCGAGCTGGTCATCAATCTCAAGACCGCAAAGACGCTCGGCCTCGCGATTCCGGACGCGCTTCGCCTGCGCGCCGACCGCCTGCTCGAACAGTGATCGCGCGCTGCCTTCATGCTCGCGGCCGACAGGCGGCTGGTGCGGGAACGGATCGCGCGACGCCAGCCCCCGGCCTGGTTCGACTTCCGCGGCGCCCTCGCGCGAGGCGAACGCAACTTCCGCCGCCTCGGCCCCGGCGGCGCCGGCTACTTCGGCTGGCCCGCGGCGGGGCGCGCCAAGACCGGCCGCGAGGCGATGACGTTGCGGGGTTGGCTCATCGCCGAACGGCTCGTCCGGGCGCTCGGAAACCGGCCCCGTTCTTGACCACGTCGGCTCGGCGCGTTAGAGTGAAGCACATTCAAATCGACGAGATGAGCCGCAATACGTTCGTTTGTAGCCTCACGAGAGGGCACGCCGGGTTCAGGGCCGGCTCGGCGCCGAACGCCGCGCGGGGAGAGCAACTCTGATGGCCAGCAAGGTGAAGATCCCGAAGGGCGACAAGTGATGGCGCGACCGAAGATCACGGTCGTCGGCGCCGGCAACGTCGGCGCGACCGTCGCCCAGTACACGGTGGAGAAGGAGCTCGGCGACGTCGTGCTAGTGGACGTGATCGAGGGCATCCCGCAGGGCAAGTCGCTCGACCTGGCTCAGGCCGGCCCGGTGCACGGGTTCGACTCGTCGCTGGTCGGCACGAACGGCTACGACGAGACGGCCGACTCCGACGTGGTCGTCATCACCGCCGGCATGGCGCGCAAGCCCGGCATGACGCGCGACGACCTCCTGTTCAAGAATGCCGAGATCGTCGGCTCGGTCGTCGAGCAGGTGGCGCGGCGCTCGCGCAACGCCATCCTGGTCCTGGTCACCAATCCGCTCGACGCGATGGTGCAGCTCGCGTGGAAGAAGTCGGGGTTCCCGCCGGAGCGGGTCATCGGCATGGCCGGCGTGCTCGACTCGGCGCGGTTCCGCACGTTCATCGCGCGCGAGCTCAACGTCTCGGTGGAGAACGTCACCGCGTTCGTCCTGGGCGGGCACGGCGACACCATGGTGCCGCTGCCGCGCTATTCGACGGTGGCGGGCATCCCGATCACCGATCTCCTTTCGAAGGATAGGATCGACGCGCTGGTCACCCGCACCGCCAACGGCGGCGCCGAGATCGTGAACTTCCTGAAGTCGGGCAGCGCCTACTACGCGCCCGGCGCTTCGGCGGTGGAGATGGTCGAGGCCATCCTGAAGGACAAGAAGAAGATCCTGCCGTGCGCCGCGTACCTGAGCGGCCAGTACGGGGTGCGCGGGCTCTACGTGGGCGTGCCGGTCAAGCTCGGCCGCTCGGGCGTCGAGCAGATCGTCGAGATCACGCTGACGCCGGACGAGCAGGCGGCGTTCAAGAAGTCCGCCGACGCGGTGCGGGAGCTGGTCGACAAGCTGAAGCTCTAGCCGAGGAGCCGGGAGATGGCGAAGCGAACGAAGGCCAGCGCGAGGAAGAAAGGGGCCGCCCGGAAGGCGGTTGGGCCGGTGAAGCCGATTCCGGCCGCCTACCACGTGAGAGACGTTCATGTCAGCGCGATCGTCGACGCGGTCAAGAAGCTCTGCATCGACGCCAACCTCGAGCTCGAGCCGGACATGCTGCGCGCCTTCGACCGGGCGCTGACCACCGAGCGCTCCCCGGCCGGCAAGCAGGTGCTGCAGATCCTGAAGGACAACGCGCAGATGGCGAAGACCCGGCGTATCCCGTATTGCCAGGACACCGGCTTCGTCGTGTGCTTCGTCGAGCTCGGCCAGGACGTGCACGTCACCGGCGGCGCGTTCTACGACGCGATCAACGAGGGCGTGCGCCAGGGCTACCGCGAAGGGTATCTGCGCGCCTCGATCGTCCGGTCGCCGCTCGATCGCGTGAACACCGGCGACAACACGCCGGCGGTGATCCACGTCGACGTGGTGCCGGGCGCCGAGCTCAAGCTCGCGATCATGGCCAAGGGCGGCGGCTGCGAAAACCGTTCGAAGTACACGATGCTGACCCCGGCCGCGGGCATCATCCCATGCTCGACGCGCTGGAGAAGGAGCTGCTCGCGCGCGCCAACCGGCTTGGCATCGGCCCGCAGGGCTATGGCGGCGACACGACGTCGCTCGGCATCCACGTGCTCACGTATCCCTGCCACATCACGTCGCTGCCGGTGGCGGTGACGATCGAGTGCCACGCGCATCGTCACAAGGAAGCCACGCTGTGACAGGGGCTCCCGGGAAGATTATTTGGACGGAGGTCGACGAAGCGCCCGCGCTGGCCACCTACTCGCTGCTGCCGATCATCCGGAAATTCACCGGGGGGACCGGCATCACGATCGAGACGGCGGATATCTCCCTGGCGGGGAGAATTCTCGCCAATTTCCCGGAAGGCCTGACCGCGGCCCAACGCGTGCCGGACTGGCTGACGCAACTGGGCGAGCTGGCGAAGCGACCCGAAGCCAACATCGTCAAGCTGCCGAACATCAGCGCGTCGGTTCCGCAGCTCAAGGCCGCGATCAGAGAGCTGCAGGCGCACGGTTATAAAGTTCCGGACTACCCCGAAAATCCGGCGAGCCCTGGGGAGCAGGCGATCAAGACGCGCTACGCGAAAGTGCTGGGCAGCGCCGTGAACCCCGTGCTGCGGGAAGGGAACTCCGACCGGCGGGCCGCCGGCGCGGTGAAGGAATACGCGAAGAAGCACCCGCACAAGATGGGCCGATGGACGCGGGATTCGAAAGCGCACGTCGCCACCATGAGCCGCGGCGATTTCGCGACCAACGAGAAATCGATGACCGTGCACGAGGCGACCACCGTCCGGATCGAGTTCGCCGACAAGAACGGCAAGGTCACGGTCTTGAAGGACGGGATCGCGCTCAAGGCTGGCGAGGTGATCGACGGCACCTTCATGAGCGGAGCGGCGCTGGTGAGCTTCCTCGAGCAGCAGATCGAGGACGCCAAGCAGCAGGGCGTGCTCTTCTCTATCCACCTCAAGGCCACAATGATGAAGGTCTCCGATCCGATCATCTTCGGCTATGCCGTGAGGACGTTCTTCCGGGACGTCTTCGACAAGCATGCGGCGGCCTTCAAAGAGATCGGCGTCGATCCGAACAACGGCCTGGGCGACCTGTGCGCGGCGATCAAGCGCCTGCCGCCGGCCAAACAGGCGGAGATCGAAGCGGACATCCAGGCGTGCTACGCCAAGCGGCCTCCTCTGGCGATGGTCAACTCCGACAAGGGGATCACCAACCTGCACGTGCCGAGCGACGTGATCATCGACGCCTCGATCCCCCCGATGATCCGCGACTCCGGGCAGATGTGGGGACCGGACGGCAAGCTCCACGAAGCGAAGGCGGTCATCCCCGACCACAGCTACGCTCCGCTCTATCACGAGGCCTTCGAGCACTGTAGGCAGCACGGCGCGTTCGACCCGGCGACCATGGGCACCGTTCCGAACGTCGGACTGATGGCCCAGCAGGCCGAAGAATACGGTTCCCACGACAAGACCTTCCAGATTCCGGCGGCCGGCACCGTTCGCATCGTTGACGAGCAGGGCAAGAAGCTGATCGAGCACGCCGTGGAAGCAGGCGATATCTGGCGTGCCTGTCAGGTGAAGGATGCGCCGATCCGGGACTGGGTGAAGCTCGCCGTCACGCGGGCGAGGATCACCGGCGCGCCCGCGGTCTTCTGGCTCGACAAGAACCGGGCGCACGACGCACAGCTCATCGACAAGGTGACCCGGTACCTTCAAGACCACGACACCAGCGGACTCGATATCCGGATCATGTCCGTCGCCGAAGCCGCGCGCTTCTCGCTGGAGAGGCTGAGGGCCGGCAAGGACACGATCTCGGTGACCGGCAACGTCCTGCGCGACTACAACACGGACCTGTTCCCGATCCTCGAGCTCGGCACCAGCGCGAAGATGCTCTCCATCGTGCCGCTCATGGACGGCGGCGCCCTCTTCGAGACCGGCGCCGGCGGTTCGGCGCCCAAGCATGTCGAGCAGTTCGTGGAAGAGGGACATCTCCGGTGGGATTCCCTCGGCGAGTTCCTCGCTCTGGCGGAGTCGTTCGATCACATGGCGCGCGCTTCCAACAACGCCAAAGCGAAGGTGTTCGCCGAAACGCTCCACAGGGCCAACACCACGTTCCTGGACCGCGACAAGTCGCCGTCCCGCAAGGTGGGCGAGCTGGACACGCGCGGAAGCCACTTCTACCTCACCATGTACTGGGCGGAGGCGCTGGCGGCACAGACCCCGGACACGGAGCTTCAGGCGCGCTTCGCCAAAGTGGCGAGGGAGCTCGTGGTGAACGAGGCCAAGATCCTCGCCGAGCTGAAGGCCGCGCAGGGAAGACCGGTCGAGATCGGCGGTTACTTCCGGCCCAATCCCGAACTGGCGTCAAAGGCGATGTGCCCCAGCCCGACGCTCAATGCCATCGTGGACGCCATCCCCTGACCATGAGCATCACGACCGCTGCCGACGGCATCAAAGACGTCACGACGCCGCTCAGCGACGCCGACGTCGAATCGCTGAAGACCGGTGATCGCGTGCGGATCACCGGGGTGCTCTACACGGCGCGCGACGCGGCCCACGGCCGTCTCTTCCCGCTGATCGAGCGGGGCGAGCCGCTGCCGATCGACATCCGCGGCCAGGTTATCTACTACACGGGCCCCTCGCCGGCGCGCCCGGGCGATGTCGTGGGGTCCATTGGCCCTACCACGGGCGGGCGGATGGACAAGTTCACGCCGGCGCTGCTCAAGCTCGGGCTCAAGGGCACGATGGGCAAGGGGGCGCGCTCGCAGGCGGTGAAGGACGCCTTCAGGCAGTACAAGGGCGTGTACTTCGGGGCGATCGGCGGCGCCGGCGCGGTGCTCTCACGCTTCGTCAAGAAGGTGGCCATCGTCGCCTACGAGGATCTCGGCACCGAGGCCATCCGCCGTCTCGAGGTGGAGGACTTCCCGGCGATCGTCGTGAACGACTGTCACGGTGGCGATCTCTACGAGGAGGGAATGGCTCGATATGCCCGGTGACGACGGCTACCAGCACGACCTGCTCGTGATCGGCGGTGGCGGAGCGGGCCTCCGCGCCGCAATCGCCGCGGCAGAGGAGTCGAACCGGCTGTCCATCGCGGTGCTCTCGAAGGTCTATCCCATGCGCAGCCACACCGTGTCGGCCGAGGGTGGCACCGCGGCCGTCATGCGTGAGAACGACAGCCTCGACACGCACGCGAAGGACACGATCTTCGGGAGCGACTTCCTCGCCGACCAGGACGTGGTGGAGGTGTTCGTCAAGGAGGCCCCGGGCGAGGTGATCCAGCTCGAGCATTGGGGCTGCCCGTGGAGCCGGGACCCCGACGGGCGCGTGAGCGTCCGCCCCTTCGGCGGCATGACCGTGAACCGAACGCTCTACGCCGCCGACAAGACCGGCTTCCACATGCTCCATGCGCTCTTCCAGACCTCGCTCAAGTACGAGAAGATCACGCGCTACGACGAGTGGTTCGCGACCTCGTTGCTGATTGAAGACGGCAAGGTCTGTGGTGTGACGGCCCTGAACCTCCACGACGGTCAGATGCGCCCGATCGTCGCCAAAGCGGTGATCATGTGCACCGGTGGCGCCGGGCGAATCTTCCCGTTCACGACCAACGCCGCCATCAAGACCGGGGACGGCATGGCGCTCGCCTACCGCGCCGGGGTTGCGCTGAAGGACATGGAGTTCGTCCAGTACCACCCGACGGGGCTGCCGGGAACCGGCATCCTCATCACGGAGGCTGCCCGCGGCGAGGGTGGGCATCTCAAGAACAAGGACGGCTACCGATACCTCCAGGATTACGGACTCGGTCCGCCGACGGACACGCCGGTGCATCGCAAGATGGAACTGGGGCCGCGAGATATCCTTTCGCGCTGCCACATCCAGGAGCATCAGAAGGGGCGGACGTTCGAAGGGCCCTACGGCCACTACGTCCACCTGGACCTCCGGCACCTCGGGGAGAAGCTGATTGACAAGAATCTCCCCTTCGTCCGGGAGTTGGCGCGGAACTACGTCGGCATCGACCCGGTCCATGAGCCGATCCCCGTCCGGCCGGTGGTGCACTACATGATGGGCGGGATCTCCACCGACATCACCGGGAAGACTTCGCTCAATGGTCTCTACGCCGCGGGGGAGGCAGCGTGCGTCTCCATCAACGGTGCCAACCGTCTGGGCTCGAACTCGCTCACGGAGCTGCTCGTCTTCGGCGCCCGCGCCGGCCGGGCTGCGGCGCGGCATGCGCTGGAGCGGCCGGCGCTCCGGTCAAACCCGCTCGCGCAGCTCGCCAGCGACGAACGCAGGCGCCTGGATCAGCGATTTCTCCGGGCAGACGGGCGGGAGAAGATCGCCGACATCCGGGAGGAGATGCAGAAGGCCCTGGAGAGCGGCTGCGGCATCTACCGGGATCGGGCGACGATGGAAGGGACCTGCCAAACCCTCCGCAAGCTCCGCGAGCGCTTTGCCCACATCAGCCTCGCGGATAAGGACGCGGTCTTCAACACCGAACTGATCGCGGCGCTGGAACTCGAGTGCACGCTTGACGTTGCGGAGACGGTGGCTCGCTCGGCGCTCGCGCGCGAGGAGTCCAGGGGGTCTCACACCCGCACCGACTTCCCGAAGCGCGACGACGCGCAGTTCCTCAGACACTCGCTCGCCTACCGAACGCCGGACGGCCCGCGCATCGAATACCTGCCGGTGACCATCACACGCTGGCCTCCCGAGGAGCGCAAGTATTAGGAATCCGTTCCGCGCGAGGGTGGCTGGAGGTTGAGTGAGAGGAGCAGCGATGACCGAGGAGACGATGACCCTAGAGGTGACCCGTTACCGCCCCGGCCACGACCGCGAGCCGCGGACCGAGTCCTTCACGGTCCCGTATCGCAAGGACTGGGTGGTCCTCGATGCCCTGAACCACATCAAGGACCGGATCGACGGTACGCTGTCGTATCGGTGGTCGTGCCGCATGGGGGTGTGCGGGAGCTGCGGCATGATGGTGAACGGCGTCCCCAAGCTCACCTGCGCGGCCTTCCTTCGGGACTACCGCCCGGGCCCGATCCGGGTGGGGCCACTGGCGAACTTCCCGGTCATCCGGGACCTCGTCATCGCCCTCGACGATTTCATGGAGAAGCTCCGCCGCGTCAAGCCTTGGATCATCCGCGCAGTGGAGAAGCCGGTCGCGGACGGCGAATACCTTCAAACGCCCGCCCAGCTCGACGCCTACAAGCAGTTCAGCATGTGCATCAACTGCATGCTGTGCTACGCGGCCTGCCCCGTGTACGGTCTGGAGCCGGCGTTCGTCGGGCCGGCCGCGATCGCCCTGGCTTACCGCTACAACCTCGATTCCCGGGACGAAGGCTATCGCCTGCGTGAGCCGGTGCTTTCCGAGGCCGTTGGCGTCTGGGAGTGCACCTTCGTCGGGGAATGCTCGGTGGTCTGCCCGAAGGGGGTTGACCCGGCGGCCGCCATCCAGCGCTCGAAGCTGGCGGGCGCCACGGATTGGCTCCTGTCGATGATCATGCCGTGGGGAGGTCGGCGATGACGGTGCCGCGCGTCGAGCGCCCGGGACTCTACTACCCGAAGCTGCCCGCCACCTGGTGGCTTTGGAACGCCAACTATTTCCGGTTCATGCTGCGCGAGCTGTCGAGCGTGTTCATTGCGCTCTTCCTGGTGGTCTTCCTGGTCCAGCTCCACCGGCTTCCCCAGGGACCTGGGGCCTACGCCGCCTATCTGGAAACCCTCCGGGCTCCGGGATGGATCATCTTCCACGTCGTGGCGCTGGCGTTCGCGCTCTATCACAGCGTGACCTGGTTCAACCTGACGGGGGTCGTCCAGGTCGTGCGCCTGGGGGAGCGTCAGGTGCCGCCGCGGATGGTCGTCGCCGCGAGCTTCGCGGTGTGGGCGGTCGTGTCGGTCGTCCTGCTCTGGTTCCTGCTCCGAGGCTGAGCCATGGCGACGCGAAAGACCAGCGAACCATTCTGGTGGCTGCTGTTCGCGGCGGGCGGGATGGTGGCCGCTCTTCTCGTGCCCGTCCATCTGCTCGTCCACGGCCTGGCCGTTCCGCTGGGGTGGACGTCGATCAGCCACGCCCGGATGCTGGCGCTCGCCGGGCACCCTCTGGTCAAGCTCTATCTGTTTGCGCTGATCGCGCTCCCGCTCTACCACTGGGCCCATCGCTTCCGGTTCATCCTGGAGGACCTCGGGCTGCGCGGCCTCAGAACGCCGATCGCGATCCTGTGCTACGGGGCCGCGGTGCTCGGGACCGTGGCCACCCTGTGGGTGCTGTGGCAGATCTAACGCGGCACAGCGCCGTGCGCCGACGGCGCTCGTCCGTATGAAGATTCACGAGTATCAGGCGAAGGCCCTCCTGCGCGAGTTCGGCGTGCCCGTCCCCAACGGCGACGTCGCCACGACGCCGGCGGAGGCGAAGGCGGTGGCCACGCGGCTCGGCGGCCCGGTCGTCGTGAAGGCGCAGGTGCACGCCGGCGGCCGCGGCAAGGCCGGTGGCATCAAGCTGGCGGACGACCCGGAGGCGGCCGAGCGCGCCGCGCGGCAGATCCTCGGCATGAGGCTCAAGACCCCGCAGACGCCGCCGGAGGGCATCCAGGTGCGGTCGGTGCTCGTCGAGGAAGCCTCGGCCGTCGAGCGGGAGCTCTACCTCTCGATCACCCTCGACCGCGCACGCGCGACCCACGTCGTCATGGCGTCCGAAGCCGGCGGCATGGAGATCGAGGAGGTCGCGGCGCGCTCGCCCGAGAAGATCATGCGGGAGTGGGCGCACCCCGCGCTCGGCGTCCAGGACTACCAGGCGCGCCATCTCGCATATGGCTTGCGGCTCGCCGGCGACCAGTTCAGGCAGGCGGTGGCCCTGATCCGGAGTCTCTGCGCCCTCTACCTTGCCCGTGACTGCTCGCTGGCCGAGATCAACCCCCTGGTCGTCACGAAGGACGGCCGGGTGCTGGCGCTCGACGCCAAGCTCAACTTCGACGACAACGCTCTCTGGCGCCACAAGGGCATCGCCGCCCTCCGGGACGTCAACGAGGAGGATCCGCTCGACGTCGAGGCGTCGAAGTACAACCTGAACTACATCAAGCTCGACGGCCACGTGGGCTGCATGGTCAACGGGGCCGGCCTTGCCATGGCGACGATGGACATCGTGAAGCTGGCCGGCGGGGAGCCCGCGAACTTCCTCGACGTCGGCGGCGGGGCGTCGCCCGAGCAGATCGAGAACGCGTTCAGGATTCTCTCGTCCGATCCGAGGGTGAAAGTCGTGTTCATCAACGTCTTCGGCGGCATCCTGCGCTGCGACCGCCTGGCCGCGGGCGTCATCGCCGCCATTCGGAAGCTCGGCCTGCGGCTCCCGGTCGTGGTCCGGATGGAGGGGACCAACGTGGAGCTGGGCAGGCAGATGCTCGCCGAGTCGGGCCTGCCGCTGACGAACGCCGACGACATGGGCGATGGCGCGACGAAGGCGGTGGCCCTCGCACGGGGCTAGCCGGTGGCTGTCGCTCCTTCTTCTGACGGCGGGCGTCGCCGCCGGCGCCGGCTGCTGGAGACCGGCCGACGAGCGGGCCTACGAGGACGTGGTCGCCACGATGTCGATGGTGAAGGCGAAGGCGTTCTTCGAGAAGTACCCGCGGAGCGCGTACCGAGACCGGCTCGCCAACGACATGATCGGCTGGTGCCGACGCGAGGACACCGCGGCGTGCTATGAGATCATCGTGCAGACGCTGCCGAAAGACCATCACCGCTATCAGGAAGTGGTCGACGTCTACGAGCAGCGACTCGCGGATCGGCGGCGGGGCCGCCCGCCGGCACCCGAGGGAAAGCGAGAGGGCGCTCGGTAAGTGAGCATCCTCGTCGATCGGTCCACGCGCGTGGTCGTGCAGGGCATCACCGGCCGTGAAGGAGCGTTCCACGCCGCGCGGTGCAAGGAGTACGGGACGGTCGTCGTCGGCGGGGTGACGCCGGGCAAGGGCGGAACGACGCACGACGGCTTCCCGGTCTGGAATACGGTCGCCGAGGCGGTGGCGAGCGAACGGGCGAACTGCGCGCTGATCTTCGTTCCGCCGCCGGCGGCGGCCGACGCGATCATGGAAGCCGCCGCGGCGGAAATCTCCCTCGTCGTCTGCATCACCGAGGGGATCCCGATCGGCGATATGGTCAGGGCAAAGCACTATCTCGCCGGGACCCCGAGCCGGCTGATCGGGCCGAACTGCCCCGGTGTCATCACGCCGGGCCAGGCCAAGATCGGCATCATGCCCGGCCACATCCACCGGGCGGGGCCGGTCGGCGTCGTCTCGCGCAGCGGCACTCTGACCTACGAGGTCGTGGGCCAGCTCACGGGGCGCGGCATCGGGCAGTCAACGTGCGTCGGGATCGGCGGCGACCCCGTCCACGGCACCAGCTTCGTCGACGTGCTGCGGCTCTTCAACGACGATCCCGACACTCGGGCCATCATGATGATCGGCGAGATCGGCGGCACCGCCGAGGAGGATGCGGCGGCGTTCGTCAAGTCGCAGGTGAAAAAGCCGGTGGTCGCGTTCATCTGCGGTCAGACGGCGCCGCCCGGACGGCGGATGGGCCATGCCGGCGCGATCATCGCCGGGGGCAAGGGGACGGCGGCGGAGAAGATGAAAGCGCTCGAGGAGGCCGGGGCCACGCTCGTCAAGAGCCCGGCCGACATGGGGGCCACGATGGCGAAGGTCATCGGACGATGACGATTCAGCGGACGCTCGCCATCGTCAAGCCCGACGCCGTGGCCAAGGCAGTTGCCGGGCAGATCATCACACGCATCGAGGGCGCCGGCCTCACGATCCTCGCGGCGAAGCTCGTCCACATGTCGCTCGCCGAGGCGCGCGGCTTCTACATCGTCCATCGGGATCGGCCCTTCTACGATAGCCTCTGCGCGTTCATGACGCAGGGCCCGTGCATGCCCATGGTCCTCGAGGGAGAGAATGCGATTCAACGTTGGCGTGATCTTATGGGAGCTACGGATCCGGCGAAGGCCGCGTCGGGGACGATCCGCAAGGACTTCGCCACATCAATCGAAGCGAACGCGGTGCACGGCTCCGACTCTCCGGAGTCGGCATCCTTCGAGATCCCGTACTTCTTCTCGAGCTTCGAGCTCTGCCCCCGGTAGATCCCGACACGTTCGCCGCGCCGCTCGGCGCCCGGGAGCGCTGGTCGTCGCTCGCGGCCGTTGTCCTCGGCGTCCTCGGCACGACCATCCTCGGGGTCGTGCTCACCGCGCGCGGCGGTGATCTGCGCTGGCTGTTCCTGGGGCTGCCCCTCGCGGTCGTGCTTCTTCTCGTCGGGCGACTCGCGCCGATCGGCTACCGTCTGGCCGGGGACGGCGTGCACATCGAGCGCAAGGCGGGTGCCAAGGTCATCGCGTATCGGGCAATCCGCGGGGTCGATCGGGAAGCGCGCCCGGTGAACGGCCTCACCGTCACGGGGTCCAGGGGCGTGTTCGGCCGGTTCGGCCGTTTCTGGAACCGGCATCTCGGCTTCTATCGCCTCTACGTTGCGAACGGCGACGACGTGGTATGGCTGGCGACCGACGACGGCTGGGTCGGTCTGTCGCCCGACCGGCCGGCCGAGTTCGTCGAGCGGCTCCAGAGCCGCCTCGTTATACTCGACCGGGCCAGAAACGCCGGATGACGCGTGTCGGCCCGGCCTCCGGAGGGAAGCGCATGGCCTTCGCAACGTTGAAGTACGAGCTCACGGACGGGATCGCCGTCGTCACCATCAACCGTCCCGAGAAGAACAACGCGATCTCGATGGAGATGCGCGCCGACTTCCGTGCCCTGGCCGACGAGCTGTACGCGAACGAGACGGTCCGGGTGGTGGTGTTCACGGGCACCGGCAAGACGTTCTGTGTCGGCGCCGACGTGTCGACGTTCGAGACGGACTGGAACACGCCGGTATTCCGCGCCAACACACGGCTGCTCACGAGCTTCTTCAACGATCTCGAAGCTCTCGAGAAGCCGCTCATCGCCGCGATCAACGGCACGTGCGTCGGCGGGGGGCTCGAGCTGGCGCTGGCCTGCGATCTTCGGATCGCCGCGCGCTCGGCGCGTTTCGGCCTGCCCGAGAACAACCTCGGGCTCATCCCGGGCATCGGAGGCTGCTCCCGGCTCGTCAAGCTGGTCGGGTTCGGGCGCGCCAAGGAGCTCGTGTTGACGGGCGAGATCGTCAGCGCCGACGAGGCGCTGCGCTGTGGCCTCGTGAACCGTGTCGTGGAAGATGCCGAGCTCGCGAGCGAGGCCCGCGCGCTCGCGGCACGGCTCGCCGCCAAGGCCCCGCAGGCGCTCGGCCTGGCCAAGCGGGTGATCCAGAGCTGCGTGAGCGCCGACCTCCACACCGCCCGGACCCTGGAGAGCTTCGGCCAGTCGATCCTCATCAAGACCGCGGACCACCGAGAGGGTGTGAAGGCCTTCCGGGAGAAGCGCCGCCCGCGCTTCGAAGGTCGCTGAGGGACCACGAGATGAAGATCACCAAGGTCCTGGTGGCGAACCGAGGCGAGATCGCGGTGCGGGTGATCCGCGCCTGCC
>WNFF01008901.1_pt1 | contig 14237 bp, 12 predicted proteins | sample 5400441 | NCBI WGS metagenome assembly WNFF01 (sample SAMN13153345, study PRJNA577476) | soil metagenome | isolation source: 120 cm saprolite under Douglas fir tree site 2 hole 3 replicate 1 | place: USA:California | collected 2015-04-18 | reverse complement strand
CCTGGAGCAGGCGGATGAGCAGGGCTTGAAACCAGGGCGTTTGGTCGTAGGACGACAGCGCCGCAAACCACATCTGCCAGTCGAGCCGCGGCTGGTGCGGTTCGACGAAGCCGGGGCGGCGCGCCGGATCGCCCGGCTTGTAGCGAAACTCATACGGCTGCCATGTCACGCCGTCGGCGCTGCCCTCGATCACGATCTCCATGCGCTCAGTGGTCATCACCCGAAAGAGGCCATAACCGTTCGCGCTGCGTAGGGGCTCGAGCCATGCCACGGGCGCGGCCAACGGGCGCACCACGCGGACATCGGGCCAGAGCGTGAACAGGAGTCTCACGTTGGCGGCGTAGAGCAGCGCGGCGCCCACACAGAGCACCGCAACCGCCCCTGCCACCGGCCGCCCGCTCGCCGTCGCCGCGGGTGCCGCGGCCTGCACCAAGCGCGCCGGGAGGAGGCGCGCCCACAGCGCGTCGTCCACGAGCAGCAGCGCGAGCGCGATCGTGAGCAGGTTGAAGAAGGTGTAGTTGCCGGTCGCGCAGATCAGCAGCTGCAAGAATACGATGCCTGCACAGGCAAGGAGGCGTGCCCAGCGCGGCCCCCACATGAAGAACGGAAAGCCGATCTCCAGCACGTAGGTCGCCAATACCATGAACCGCTTACACCAGGCGGGGAGGTGCGCCATGTACCAGGCGGTCCAGGTCGGCAGCGGCTGCGTCCAGAAGTGGTAATCGAGCGCGCTGAGGTTCCGCCACGTCGGGTCGCCCGAGAGCAGCTTCACAATGCCCGACTCGAACGTGAGCCGGAACAGGAGCCACCACAGCAGGATCAGCGGGAACGCTGGCACCGCGCGCGCCAAGCCCCGGCCCGGCAACGCGCTCCACGGCGCGCAGAGGACGGCCAACAGCCCCGCCTCCAGCAACAACACGTCCCACTGGAACGCGAGGAAGTCTTGCCCGACGGTTTCGAACGAGAGGTACAGCGCCCACAACACCAGGAGGGTCGGTGCGGGGAGGACGTCGCACACCACGAGGACCGCGCCGATCACGCCGGCGGCACAGGCCAGTTGCAGCGCGGCGTCGCTCGCGCCGAGCCAGAAAACGCTCGGGGCGAGGCGAAATCGTTCCGGCCCGAGCATGCCCCGCAGCGCGCCCAAGTAGTCCTGCGCCGGCAGGATCCCGTGGGCGCCGATCAAACCCTTGACCTGCACCCAAAGTGAAACGAACGCGATGAGATAGATGAGGCCCACGGCGCGCAGGAACACCCAACGCGACAGGGCGTAGGTGGACCCGCCGCCCCAGCCGCCCGTGATCCAGCGGCAGGCGGCGTCGACGCCGTCGACCAGGCTCTGCAGGAGGGTCGTCATCGAGGCTCCACAACAATCTGAAGTCCCGCTACGTTTCCTGCATGCTGCTGGTTCTCGACAACTACGATTCGTTCACCTATAACCTCGTCCAATATCTCGGCGAGCTGGGGACGGGTCCCATCGTCTATCGGAACGATGCCGTGAGCGTCGAGGGCGTCCTCGCCCTCGAGCCCATCGCGATCGTCATCTCGCCGGGCCCCTGCACGCCACAGGAGGCAGGCATCTCCGTGGCCCTGGCGCGTGCCGCCGCCGCCGCGCACGTGCCGCTGCTCGGCGTTTGTCTCGGGCACCAGGCGGTGGGGGCGGCGTTCGGCGGCAAGGTCGTCCGCGCCGAACGACTGATGCACGGCAAGACGTGCGCGGTAGCGCACGCGGCAGACGAGCTGTTCGAGGGGATTCCGTCCCCCTTCACCGCAATGCGCTACCACTCACTCGTGGTCGAGGCCCGCTCGCTTCCCGACGATCTCGTGCTCACCGCCTGGAGCGCCGACCAGCCCCGGGGCGCCGAGATTATGGCCATCAAGCATCGCAGCGAACCCATCTACGGCGTCCAATTCCATCCCGAGTCTATCGGCACCGACGTGGGTAAGCGGTTGTTAGAGAACTTCTTGAAGGTGGTGCAGGCGACCGTCTAGACTCCGCGGCACGACTTTTGTATCTTCCTCCGTGCCTATCCTCGGCGTGATCCCGGCGCGGCTGGGTTCCAGCCGCCTGCCGAAGAAGCCCCTCCTGCCACTGGCGGGAGATCCCCTCATCCTCTGGGTCGTGCGACGTGTCGCCGAGCTGGGCGTGTGTGATCGCTTAGTGGTGGCCACCGACGCGCGCGAGATCGCCGCCGTGGTGGAGCGGGCAGGGCATGAAGCCGTCCTGACGTCGTCCGAGCACCAGTCCGGTACCGAGCGCATCGCCGAAGTGATTGGCAAACAAGCGTTTAAGGATTACAGTCTGATCTTGAACGTGCAGGGCGACGAGCCGCTCGTGGCCGCGGCCGCGATCCGCGGCACCATCGCGCGCCTCGAGCTGGGCGATCCGATCGGCACCGCGGCCGGCACACTCGATCCCGCGCTGGCGCATGATCCCAGCCGCGTGAAGGTCGTGTGCGACGTGAACGGACACGCCCGGTATTTCTCGCGCGCGCCGATTCCGTTCGATCGCGACGGCGCGGGCGGCGTCGCCTACCACCAGCACGTCGGGGTCTACGGGTACACGCGTGAGGCGCTGGAGCGGTGGGTGCGGCTGCCGCCGGTGCCCGAAGAGCGCTGGGAGCGACTGGAGCAGCTGCGGCCGTTGCTGCACGGCATGGCGATCGGCGTGGCGCTGTTCGCCGAACAACCCGCGCCGGGGGTCGATACGGCCGATGATCTGGCGTGGGCGGACCGGACCCTGACCCGACACCTGAAGGAGGTGAGCCCGTGAGTTCGACGAAGTACATCTTCGTGACCGGCGGTGTGGTGAGCTCGCTCGGCAAGGGGATCGCGGCGGCGTCGCTCGGCCGCCTCCTGGTCGAGCGCGGGCTCAAGGTGAGCATCCAGAAGTTCGATCCGTACATCAACGTCGATCCCGGGACCATGTCACCGTTCCAGCACGGCGAGGTGTACGTCACCGACGACGGCGCGGAGACGGATCTCGATCTGGGCCACTACGAGCGCTTCATCGACCGCTCGCTCTCGCAGGTGAACAACGTCACCACGGGCCGCATCTACCTCTCCGTCATCACCAAGGAGCGCCGCGGCGAATACTTGGGCTCCACGGTGCAGGTGATTCCGCACATCACCGACGAGATCAAGTCCGCCATCCGTCGCTTGGCGCCCGAGCATGACGTGGTGATCACCGAAATCGGCGGCACGGTGGGGGACATCGAGTCGTTGCCGTTCCTTGAGGCGATCCGCCAGTTCCGACAGGAAGTGGGGCGGGAAAACACGCTGTTCGTGCACCTCACGCTCGTGCCGTTCATCGCGGCGACCGCGGAGCTCAAGACCAAGCCGACGCAGCATTCGGTGCGCGAGCTGATGCAGATCGGAATCCAGCCCGACATCCTGATTTGCCGCGCCGAGCATCCGCTGTCGGAGGACTTGAAACGCAAGATCGCTCAGTTCTGCAACGTCGATTTCGGCTGTGTGGTGGAGAGCCCCGACGTGCGCTCGATCTACGAGATCCCCCTCAAGTTCAGCGAACAGGGGCTGGACCGCGAAGTGTGCCGCCGGCTGGGGCTCGATACCAAGGAGCCCGACCTGCGCGCCTGGAATCTGATGGTGGACAAGATCCTGCACCCCACCGAGCGCGTGCGCGTGGCGGTCGTGGGCAAGTACACCGAGCTCGCTGACAGCTACAAGAGCATTCACGAGGCGCTGGTCCACGGCGGCATCGCCAACGAGGCGGGCGTCGACGTCACCTGGATCGCGTCCGACCGCTTCACCGACCAGGAAGCGACCGCCGAGCTGCTCGCGCCGTACGACGCGCTCCTGGTCCCCGGCGGCTTCGGCGTGCGCGGCGTGGAGGGCATGCTCGAGGCGATCCGCTTTGCGCGCGAGCGCAAGTTGCCATTCTTCGGCATCTGCCTCGGCTTGCAGACGGCGATCATCGAGTTCGCGCGCGACGTGTGTAAGATCCCCGACACCAACTCGAGCGAGTTCGCGCCGGAGTGCGCGAACCCGGTCATCGCGTTGATGCGCTCGCAGGAAGGCATTCAGGAAATGGGCGGGACGATGCGACTGGGCGCGTATCCCTGCCGGTTGCGTCCGGGTTCGCGCGTGGCGCAGATCTATGGCCAGCAGGAGGTGAGCGAGCGCCACCGCCACCGCTACGAAGTGTCCAACGCCTATCGCGACGTGCTCGCGGAGTTCGGCCTGCGCTGCTCCGGCCTTTCGCCCGACGGCTCGCTGGTGGAAATGATCGAGCTGCCGGACCATCCGTGGTTCGTCGGCTGCCAGTTCCACCCCGAGCTACGGTCGCGACCCATGCGCCCGCATCCGTTATTCGCAAGCTTCATCGGCGCGGCGGTGGCGCAGCATCGTGCGCGCGGGGCCGAGCAGGCCACGGGCGCAGCGTCTTCCGAGCTCGCGCGGTTCGGCGACTGACCGGCCGCTGACATGCCTGCGCCGCAGTTCGCGAGCGCTCCGTTCCTCATTGCGGGGCCCTGCGTCGTCGAATCCGACGAGCTGAACCTCAAGGTCGGCGCGGCGCTGGCGGAGCTGAGCCGGCGCCTCGATCTGCCGATCATCTATAAGGCATCCTACGACAAGGCAAATCGCTCGCGGCTCCAGGCCGCCCGCGGCCCCGGCATCGAAGCGGGGCTGCGGGCATTGGAGCGGGTACGCCGCGCCACGGGCTTGCCCGTATTGACCGACGTGCACGACGCGTCGCAGGTGAGCGCCGCCGCCCAAGTCGCGGACGTCCTCCAAATCCCGGCCTTTCTGTGCCGCCAGACCGATTTGCTCATCGCCGCGGGTAAGGCGGGCAAGCCCGTGAACGTGAAGAAGGGGCAGTGGATGAGCGCCGAGGGCATGGCGGGCGCCGTGGAGAAGATCCGCTCGGGGGGCGCCACGGAGGTCGCCGTGACCGAACGCGGCACGTTCTTCGGCTACGGCGACTTGGTGGTCGACATGCGCAACTTCGCGCGGCTGCGCGCCGCGTGTCGCGCCCTCGTGATCTTCGACGCCACGCACGCCGTGCAGCAGCCGGGCGCGGGCACGGACGGCGCGAGCGGCGGCCGGCGCGAATTCATCCCGCCCTTGCTATACGCCGCGGCGGCGGCCGGCGCCGACGCTTTCTTCGTCGAGACGCACCCCGATCCGGATCACGCCCCATCCGACGGTCCCAACATGCTCCCGCTGGACCAACTGGAAGGCATCCTCAAAAAGGCCCTCGACGTTTGGCATCGCGTGCGGGCCGAGGGCACGGCCGCAGCGAGGTCCCAGGAGGGTGGGCGGATGGCGGTCGAGAACCGAGCGAACGTCGTGCCCTCGGCTCGGCGCTCCAAATGATTGACGCCGCGCTCGCCCGCCGCCTGAAACTCGTGGGCTTTGATGTTGACGGCGTCTTCACCGACGGCGGGGTTTACATCGGCCAGGTCGGCGATCACACGGTCGAGATGAAGCGCTTTCACATTCAGGACGGACTCGGCGTGAAGATGTTGCGCCAAGCGGGCCTCGCGGTGGTGCTCGTGAGCGGCCGGCGGTCGGATGCCACCGAATTGCGCGCGCGTGAGCTCAAAGTGGACGAAGTCATTCAAGACAACAAGAAGCTGCCGGCGTTCGTAGCGCTCCTCGCGCGCCGCGGGATTGCATGGGAGGAGTGCGCCTTTGTTGGCGACGACCTGCCGGATCTGCCGTTGCTCGAGCGCGTCGCGTTGCCGATCACCGTCCCGGCCGCCGTGGCGGAGGTGCGCGCCTGCGCCCGCGTGATGACAACGGCGGGCGGCGGGCAGGGAGCCGTGCGCGAGGTCGCAGAGCTGATCCTGCGCGCGCGCGGCGCGTGGGACGACCTGGTGGACGAATATCTCGCGGAGCGGGGTGATGACGCGCGACGGTCAGCCCGAGCTCGTTGAGCGCGGCCGCCAGATCCTCACGCTCGAGGCGAAAGCCATCGAGCGTGTGGCCGCGCGTCTGGGCGAGTCGTTCGCCCGATCGTGGGCAAGGACGACGTGGCGATCCTGCTCTCCAAGAGCGGCGCCACCGACGAGTTGTTTGGCCTGGTGGACCAGCTGAAGCGTCGCGGCGTGCCGATCATCGCGCTTACGGGGCAGTCCGACTCGGTGCTGGCACGCCATGCGGCCGTCGTGCTCGACGCGGGGGTCGCCGAAGAGGCCTGCCCCGAGACGCTGGCCCCGACTGCCAGCACGACGGTCGCCCTGGCGCTGGGCGACGCGCTGGCCGTCACGCTGCTCGAGGTCAAGGGTGTGCGCCGCGAAGACTTCGCCGCGTTGCATCCCGCTGGCGCCCTGGGCCGCGCGCTGCTGCTGCGCGTGGCCGACGTGATGGTCACGCAGCAAGTGCCCACCCTCGCACCCGACCGGCCGATGCGCGAATGCGTCGTGCTACTCGCCCAGCGGCGCGGCACCGTGGCCGTTGTCAACGGCACGGGCGAACTCGCCGGCGTCGTGACCGCGGGCGATCTCACCCGCCTGATGGAGCGCCAGCCGGACTTCCTCGACCTGCCGGTGCGTGACGTGATGACCAAGTCCCCGCACACCACGGAGCCCGGCGAGCTGGCCGGCGCGGCCGTGCGCGTGATGGAGCAGCACGGCATCATGGCGCTGCCCGTCCTGGGCGACGGCCGGAGGGTCGTCGGGATGGTGCACCTGCATGATCTCATGAAGGCTGGGGTCGCGTGAGGAGCCTCTGCGCGGCGCTCGTGGTCGGTGGATTGGTCGGCGCCGGCTGCAGCGGGGGCGTGCGTCCGACGGCTACGATCAACGCGCCCGACAGCGCCGACCAGGTGCTGATCCAGATGTCCACCTACATCACGGGCGAAGGCATCGTGCGGGCGCGGGTGCGGGCCGACACCGCGTACATGTACTCCGGCACCCAGAGCGCCGAGCTGCGCAACGTGCACGTGACGTTTTACGACGACCGCGGCGCCCAGACGTCGACCTTGACGTCGCGGGAAGGTACCTACCACACGCGCTCGGGTGAGATGGAGGCGCGCGGCAACGCGGTCGTACTCACCACCGACGGCCGCACGCTGCGCTCCGAAGTGATGCGCTACAGCGAAGCGAAGAGCGAGGTGTCGTCCGACAAGCCCTTCACCTACGACGGGCCCGGCAAGCACGTCGAAGGCGACGGCTTTACGTCGGACCCCGGCTTCCGCAACGTCGTCGCCAAACACCCGCACGCGACCGGCGGGACCTTCACGCTGCCGAATCAGTGATCGTGGTGCTCATGGCCCTCGCCCAGCAACACGCCCAGGCCGACTCCGCTCGGCCGCAGGGGCGTCCCTGCCAGGTCGCCATCGACTCGGTGGGCCACTACGGCCGCCAGACGGTTGGCACCGCGGGCGACACGAACTACTTCGCGGGCGGCGGCGTGTTGGCCCACTGTAACGGCACGGGCACGACCTTCGCCTCCGACAGCGTGGCCTGGTACTCCAGCCGGCGCCGCTTCGACATGATCGGCCGCGTCAAGATCCGCGACACGTCCCTCGCGCTCGACGCCAATGTGGCGTACTACTATCTGCGTGAGGAACGCCTCGAAGCGCACAATAACGTGGTCGCCAAGAACCGCGTGAACGGCTCCACCCTGCGCGGGCCCAACTTGAACTACCTGCGCGCCGCTCCAGGCATCCGTGACACCCTGGAGATGTTCGCGACGCAGCGGCCCACCATCGACTTCCGGGGCCAGGGGGACTCCAGCGAGCCCTACGTGATCGTGGGCGACCGCGTGCACTTCAAGGGCAACGACCGCATGTGGGCGGGCGGCAACGTCACAGTTGACCGCTCTGACCTCGCCGCCCAGGCGGATTCGATGGCTGTGGATCAGACCGCGGGACGGAGCGTCCTGATCGGCAAGCCCAAGGTCCAGGGCAAGGGCGACCGGCCCTACACACTCGTCGGGAGGCGCATCGAGCTGTTGCAACAGGGCCACGAGCTGAAACGGGTGGACGCGCTCGGCGCTGGGCAGGCCTTCGGCACCGACTGGCACCTCACCGCCGATACGATCCGGTTGGGGATCGCGAACTCCAAGCTGCAGCAGGCGTTCGCGTGGGGGGATTCGTCGCGGCCGCACGCCGTGTCGACGCTCCAGACCATCCAGTCCGACTCGCTCGCGCTCGACGTGCCCGACGAAGTCCTGACCGAAGCGCGGGCCTACCGTCGCGCGTTTTCCACCTCCAAGCGCGACTCTACGTCCGGGCCGGCGGAGACCGACTGGATCTCCGGCGATACGATCACCGCGCACTGGGTACAGGCGCCGGACTCCACGGGGCACACCAAAGCCCAGCTGCAACGCCTCGTCGCCCGCGGCGCGGCACGCGCGCTCACGCATCATTACGACGCCAAGGACAAGACCCAGCCGCCGGCGATCGACTATTCCCGCGGCAAGCAGATCGCGATCACCATGATCGGCGACAAGGTCGATCGCGTGCTCGTGAGCGGCCAGGCGGATGGGGTCCACCTGACACCTCGGCCGCCGGTCGACACCACCAAGAAGAAGACGGCCGCGGACTCGACGCACCGCCCGCCGCGCCCCAAACGCCGCCCATGACCGCGCCCTCGACCGGACTCTCCGAGCTGCTGGCGACCCGCGACGCGTCGCTCGCCTTAGGCGCGGCGGCGCTGGCGCGGGTGGCCGGCGCCGACGGCCGCACCACGTTCGACGAGCTGGCCATCGCCTATCGCGACGCGTTCTTGCGCCTACGCAACGACGCGGCCGGTCTCCCGGGCCCCGACACCGGCACCCTCTCCGTGGACGAAGCGCGCGACCACCTGCGCACGTCGGTGCTGCCGCGCCTCGCCCTGCTCGATCTGGTGCTCGTGCCCACGGGGCAGCTGTGGGGCGAGGCGCCGGTGAGCTTCACGGCGGAGGTGTGGGCCGACCTCGGGCCCCGCCGCGAGTCCGCAGTGACCGAGCTGCTGACGTTGGCCGGGCATCGGGCGGCGGCGGTGAGCGGTGAGCACGCGGCGGTCCGCGGCGGCAGCGTGCTCGAGGCGCAGTCGCTCGTGAAGGCCTACCGGCGCCGCCGGGTGGTGGACGACGTCTCCGTGCGGCTCGAGCAGGGCGAGATCGTGGGACTCCTGGGCCCGAACGGGGCAGGCAAGACCACCACGTTCTATATGATCACGGGCTTGATCAAGCCCGAGCAGGGGCGCATCCTGATCGACGGCACGGACATCACCGGCGAGCCGATGTTCCGGCGCGCCCGGGCGGGCATCGGTTATCTGGCACAAGAGCCGTCAGTGTTCCGCAAGCTCACCGTCGAAGAGAACGTCCTGGCGATCCTCGAGACGCTGCCCATCGACGAGCGCGAGCAGCAGCAGCGGCTCGAGGGCCTGCTCGACGAGCTTGCGATCAAACACCTGCGCCGCCAGAAGGCGTTCCAGTTGTCGGGCGGCGAGCGCCGCCGCCTCGAGATCACCCGGGCGCTCGTCACCCAGCCCAAGTTCATGCTGCTGGACGAGCCGTTCGCCGGGGTCGACCCGATCGCGGTGCACGACATTCAGACCATTGTGGCGAGTTTGCGCCATCGCGGCATCGGCGTGTTGATCACGGACCACAACGTGGAGCAGACGCTCGATATCGTGGATCGCGCCTATATCATGTTCGAGGGCAAGGTGCAGGTGTCCGGCACCGTGCGCGAGCTGGTGTTCAACGATCGCGTGGCCGACGTGTACCTCGGGCCCACGCTCACGGCGCGGCTGCGCGCGCGCATGTCCGAGGCGGCATGAAGGGCGGCGGTATGCAGCAGCACCAGTCGATGCGCCAGGAGCTGCGGATCAATCCGCGGCTTTATCAGGCGATGGACCTGCTCTACATGCCGCTGCTCGACCTGCAGCAGCACCTAAAGCAGGAGCTCCTGTCCAACCCGTTCCTCGAGCTGATCGAGCCCGAGGAAGAAGAGGACACGCCCGCCACGACGGACAAGCAGGCGGAGCAAGAGAAGTCGGACCAGGACGAGCCTGACTGGGAGAACATCCTGCTCGACGATGGGGCGGAGAAGCTGGCCGGGAGCCCCGACTTGAGCGGCGTGGCCGACTACGTCGAGCCTACGCCGGTCGAGACCAAGGATCTGATCGACCATCTGCGCGAACAATTGCAGATGCTCGACCTCACGCCGCGCCAGCAGCTACTCGCCGAGGAATTCCTGGGCAACATCAAGGAAGACGGCTACCTGACGGCGTCCCTCGACCAGATCGTCGCCGGCGCCAACCAGCTCATCGCCGAGCACGCCGATGAGATCGGCAAGGACGGCGACGTGCCGTGGTTCACCCTGCCGGAGGTCGAGGAGATGCTGCGCATCGTGCAGAAGCTCGACCCCCCCGGTGTCGGGGCCCGCGATCTGCGCGAGTGCCTGCTGTTGCAGCTCGAGGATCAGAAACAACAGGACACGCCGGCGTATCGGCTCGTGAAGGAAGCGTTCGACGACCTCATCGCCCATCGCTGGAGCGATCTGGGGAAGCGCTTCGGTATCGAGCCGGCCGAGGTGCAGCACGTGGCCGACGAGCTGGCCCGCCTCGATCCCAAGCCGGGCCTCCAATACTCCCGGTCCGACGACCACTACATCATGCCCGACCTCGTGGTCGAGAAGGTCGACGGCCGCTACCACGTCTTCTTGAACGATCAGGGGCTGCCGCGGCTGCGCATCGCCCGCGCATATTCGGACCTGGCCAAGGACAAGAAGCAGTTCCAGGGAGAGAACAAGGAGTTCGTCAATCAGCGGATGAACAGCGCGCACTGGATGATCCAGGCCATCGAGCAGCGCCGCCAGACCATGCTCAAGGTCATGAACTTCATCGTCGATCGCCAGCGCGACTTCTTCGAAAAGGGCGTCGAGTTCCTCAAGCCGTTGACGCTGCGCGAAGTCGCCGACGTCATCAACATGCACGAGAGCACCGTCAGTCGCGTGACCAACGAGAAGTACGTGCAGACGCCGCGGGGGCTCTTGCCGCTCAAGTTCTTCTTCTCGAGCGGCCTCACCACCACCACCGGCGAAGACGCCAGCGCCCGCTCCATTAAAGCCCAGATCGAGAAGCTCGTGGCTGACGAGGCTCCCAAGAACCCCCTCACCGATCAGCAGATCGTCGAGCTGTTCGCGCAGCGCGGCGTCAAGATCGCGCGGCGCACCGTCGCCAAGTACCGCGACCAGCTGAACATCCTGCCCGCCCGGATGCGCAAGCGGCTATGAGCCTGGCGACCGCCAATGCCATGCCGGACGTGAGTGTGCTCGTCCCGGCCAAGGATGAGGCCGAGAACCTGCCGGAGTTCGTGCGCCTGTGCCGCGAGGCGTTCCTGTCGCTGCCGTACGCCTGTGAGGTCGTGGTGATCGACGACGGCAGCACCGACGGCACGCCGGCGGTCCTGCGCGACCTAGTGCAAAAGCACGCCTTCGTCCGGTCCGTGACGCATCGCGGCCAGCAGGGCATCGCCGCGGCGCTGCGCTCCGGCGCCGACGCCGCGCGCGGCCGCGTACTCGTGTTCTATCCCGCGGACCTCCAATACCTGCCGGCGGACATTCCGGCGCTCGTGGCGCCGGTGCTCGCGGACGAGGCGGACATCGTCACCGGCACGAAGCAGGGACACTACGAGAAGCGGTTCGTGTCCTGGATCTACAACGGCCTGTGCCGCCTGCTGTTCGGCGTGCGGGTCACGGACTTGAACTCCGTGAAAGCGTACCGCCGCGAAGTGATGGATGCGGTACCGATGCGGCCCGACTGGCACCGTTTCATGGTGGTGATCGCGGCGGCGCGCGGCTTCCGGCTGGCCGAGCAACCGGTGCCGCTGCATCCGCGGCGGGCGGGGAAATCGAAGTTCGGCCTGGGCCGCATTCCCGTGGGCGTCCTCGATCTCCTGTCGGTGTGGTTCCAGCTGCGCTTCGGCCGCAAACCGATGCTGTTCTTCGGATTGTCGGGCGCCCTCTTGTTCCTCCTCGGCTTTCTGGGCGGCGTGGTGGCCCTGTGGCTGCGGTTCGGGCCCCCCCACGTGGGCTTTCGCCCGCTGCTGGACCTGATCATGGTGCTCGTCATCTCAGGCATCGCGCTGTTCGGCTTCGGGTTCGTGGGCGAGTTGGTCGCCGGGATGCGCGAAGAGGTGGAGAGTCTGCAGCGCACGGTCGACCGCATGCGCGCGGAGGCCTCCCATGAAGCCGCGGCGCCGGGCGCACCGTCGTCTCGAGAGCTCGCCGATAGCCATCGCCAGCGCGCGTAGTCAGCGCGTGCGCGTCCTCTTTCTCACCCATGCCTTCCCGCGGCAGAGCGGGGACGTGGCGGGGGCCTTTCTGCTGCGCCTGGCCCGCGCGCTCGTCGACGCCGGCACCGAGGTGCAGGTGCTCGCCCCGGCCAGTGCCGGACTCCCAGCCCGGCAGGTCATCGAGGGCATTCCCGTCGAGCGCTTTCGCTACGCCCCAGGAACCTGGGAGACGTTGGCCTACACCGGCACGCTCGCCGAGCAGTTCACTACGTCCTGGACGGGTAAGGTGGCCCTGGCGGGCCTGATCGGCTGCGGCGCGCTCGCCGTACGCCGGGCCGCGCCACGCCACGGCACGGAGCTGGTGCATGCGCATTGGTGGATTCCGGGCGGCGTCAGCGCCCGGTTGGCCCGGTTGACGGGCGGCGCGCCCTACGTGCTGACGCTGCACGGCTACGACGTCCTGATGCTCAAGCGCTCGCGCGCGGCCCGGGTGATGGCCCGCGGCGTCCTGCGTGGCGCGCGCGTCGTGACCGCAGCGTCATCCTATCTCGCAGCTGAAGCCGCGCGGGTGGCGGGGATCGACCCGGCCCGCATCGTCGTGCAGCCGATGCCGACCGAGGTCTCGGGCGTCATGAGCGAGGGCCCGGGCGGTGGTGGCGTCGTGACGGTCGGACGGTTGACGCCTTTCAAACGCCTGGATCTACTGATCGACGCCATGGCGGCGCTCAAGGCGCGCGGCCGGAGCGTGCGCCTGACCATCGTGGGAGACGGGACCGAGCGCGCCGCGCTCGAGCAGCGCGCCCGTGACCGCGGCATCGCCGCGACGACGGTGTTCGTCGGCACGGTCGCCCCGGATCAGGTGGGGGCCACGATCGCGCACGCCGATCTGTTCGCGTTTCCCGCCGAGAACGAAGGCCTGGGGTTGGCCGCGGCTGAAGCGCTGATGCTCGGCATCCCGGTCGTAGCGGTTAGGAGCGGGGGCGTGCCCGACATCGTGCCCGCGACCGGGGCAGGGCGCCTCGTGACGCCGGGAGACCTCGAGGGGTTCGTCGCCGCCATCGCCACGGTACTGGACGATCCCAAGGCCCGCGTGCGCGCTCGCGAAGTGGGCACGGCGTTGCGGCGCCAGCTGGCGCCCGCTGCCGTGGCCCGTGTCTTTTTCGACGTCTATCAGCGGGCGCTGCGAAGTGGTCTCCACAACCCCGAGTAGCTAAATTTAAGAGATGCGCCCAGTTGGCTGCGCGCCCCCGGGGTCCCCGTACCGAGGATTGCCATGAATCGCTCCCTGCAACGCCTCCTGAAGCACCCGGTCGTCGTGTTTGCGGCCGCGTGGGCGGCGCTGTTGGCGGTGCTGTTTGCGCCCCTCCTCGCAGGGGGCGTGCTGGTAAATCGGTGGAGCGACGGCAAAGACGGCTACGTCACCCGCCACTTCGCGGCCATCGTGCTCCAGAGATGGCACGAAATCCCGCGCTGGGATCCCTACATCTTCGGCGGCCTGCCGTTCCTCGGCGCGATGCACGGCGATCAGGCGTACCCGATCTCGATCGTGCTGCGCGCCATCTTCCCGCCCGCCTTGGGCATCGGCCTCGGCATGGTGTTGCACCTGTGGCTCGCGGCCGTTGGCATGCTCGTGTTTCTGCGGCTGCTGCGGCACGCGTGGAGCTCGGCCATCGTCGGGGCGACGGCCTACGGCTTGAGCGGTTCGCTGATCGGCCTGCTCTACCCGGGGCACGACGGCAAGATCTTCGTGCTGGGGTTATTGCCCTGGGCACTGAGCGCCATTCTCCAAGCGGCGCGAACGGCGCGGCCGCAGTTCTTCGCCGCCTGGGGCGTTCTCCTGGGCCTGATGCTCTTGTCGCCGCACTTCCAGATGGCGTACTACTCGGCGCTGCTCCTGGGCGCGTTCCTCCTCTTTATCCTGTTCACTGAGACGCCGCGCGAGCTGCGGTGGCGCGTCATTGCCGGTATGGCGTTGGGCAGCGCCGGCGGCCTGCTGTTCGCCGGAGCGCAGCTATGGCCATTCGTCGAGTATCTGCCGTTCA
>WNFF01022699.1_pt1 | contig 14241 bp, 12 predicted proteins | sample 5400441 | NCBI WGS metagenome assembly WNFF01 (sample SAMN13153345, study PRJNA577476) | soil metagenome | isolation source: 120 cm saprolite under Douglas fir tree site 2 hole 3 replicate 1 | place: USA:California | collected 2015-04-18 | reverse complement strand
GAAAGCGGCGGCGCCAGCGGCGGCATCTTCCGCTCGCTTGATGGCGGTCTGACCTGGAAGAAACTGAGTGACGGCCTGCCCGAAGGCCCCGTTGGGCGCATTGGCCTGGCGGCTGCGGCGAGCAATCCGCGGCACATTTACGCGCTGGTGGAATCGAAGAGCGGCGTGCTCTGGGACACGAACGATCTGGGCGACCACTGGAAGATGGTCAGCAATCAGCACGTGCTGAACGCGCGTCCGTTTTACTTCAGTGAACTGGTGGTTTCGCCGCGCGAAGAAAACAAGGTCTACTTCATCTCCTACAACATCATGCTCTCTGAAGATGGCGGCAAGACGGCGCGCCCGACCTCGCGCGGCGTCCACGTGGACCATCACTCCGTCTGGATCGATCCGGAGAATCCCGATCGCATGATTGACGGCAACGACGGCGGCGTCTACGTGACCTCAGATGCCGGACGCAACTGGCGCTACCTGGACAATCTGCCGATCGAGCAGTTCTACTCCGTGGCCCAGGATGATGAGACGCCTTATAACCTCTGCGGCGGATTACAGGACAACAACGGCTGGTGTGGCCCATCGAACAGCCTGAGCCGCGGCGGCATCACCGGCTTTGAGTGGTTCACGGTGACGGGTGGCGACGGCGAATATGTTGTTCCGGCGCAGGGTGGCACGCATATGGTCTACACCGATTCGCAGAACGGTTCCATCTCGCGCGTCAACATGAAAGATGGCATGTCGAGCTTCCTGCGTCCTTATCTGCACGGCGTGCAATCCATGAAGCCGGCCGATTTGAAATATCGCTTCAACTGGACTTCGCCCATTGCCGTTTCCGCCACCAATCCCAACGAGGTCTATCTCGGCGGCAACGTTCTCTTCAAATCAACCGACGCCGGCGGGCACTGGACGCCAATCAGTCCCGATCTCACGCGCAACGACAAGACCAAGCAACTGACCAGCGGCGGCGTCATTGAGTTTGACCTGAGCGGAGCGGAAAGCGTTGGAGCAATTCTCTCCATGTCACTTTCGCCGGTCGATCCTAAAGTGATTTGGGCAGGCACCGACGATGGCGTTATCCAGGTCACGCGCGATGGCGGACAGAATTGGACCAACGTCACCAGCGCGATTCCCAACCTGCCGCAGTGGGGACGCCTGCAGCAGATCGAAGCTTCACCGTTCGACGCGGGCACAGCCTACGCCGCGGTTGACTTCCATGAAGTCGACAACAACAAGCCCTACGCCTTCAAGACGCACGATTTCGGCAAAACCTGGACTCCGATTTCGCAGGGGCTGCCGGGCGACGATCCGGCGCGCGTAGTCCGCGAAGATCCGAACAAAAAGGGCTTCCTGGTGCTCGGCACGGACACCGCGCTCTTCTACTCAGCGGATGAAGGCGCGCACTGGATTCCGCTGAAGAGCAATTACCCAACCGCATCAGTCTATGACATCAAGTTCGTCAAGAAGACCCACGACCTGGTCATCGCGACGCACGGCCGCGGACTCTTCGTGATGGACGACATCACACCGCTCGAAGACAGCGGCGCTAATCTGGGCAAAGGCGAGTTCCATCTTTACGCCACGCTGCCTGCCATCAACTGGCACAACTGGAGCAAGCACGGCTTTGCTTCCGGCGGATACACCGCGCCGAATCCAATGAGCGGGGCGGTCATTAGTTACTACCTGCCGGCAGAGATCAAAGTAAGTCCCGAGCAGAAAAAAAAGACCCAGACTCCGGTGAAGATCACCATCTCTGACAGTTCGGGCCAGGTGATTCGCACCATGTACGGGCCCTCAAAGTACGGCGTGAACCGCACCTCGTGGAACCTGCGCTATGACGGTCCCAAGCGGCTGGCTTTCATACCGGTGGAAGAGCGCGAAGAAGAATTCTTCTTCGATCCTAACGTCGGGCCAACGGCGCTGCCGGGAACCTACAAGATCGCCGTCACGGTTGCCGGCAAAACAGAAACTACTACAATTGATGTCCAGACCGATCCGCGCTTCAAACTGGATATGGACGCGATGCGCGCGCAATTCAAGATGGGGCTGGAGATCCGTGACCAACTTTCCGCCTTGAACGTCGCGCTCAATCGCCTGAACAGCCTGCATAAGCAGATCACCGCAATGCAGGAAGTGCTTCCGTCGGATGAAAGCCAGGATGGCACGGTCAGCGTTTCATACAAACCCGTCCTCGAAGAAGCCCGCGCGCTGGACAAGAAGATCACCGAGCTGCAACGCCCGCTCTTCAACACTGAAGTGCAGCAAGGCGGACAGGATGACGTCCACTATATCCAGAAATTCCACGGACGAGTGCAAGGGCTGTTCCGCGGCGTGATTGGCTCATTTGCGGACGCGCCGCGCGATATCCAACTGGAAGAAGCAGGCATCGTGCGCAAAGAACTGGATGATTACCTCCAGCAGATCAACAGCTTCCTGAACAACGACGTGACCGCGTTCAACAAGAAAGCCGTTGAACACGGCGCGAACACGCTGTTCGCCGGCTCGCCCATCACCATCAAGTCAGAAGGAGCCGCGAGCGCCGGCGCCGGGAACGAGGAGGAGGAGAACGATCCGGACCAGCAATAAAGGCCCACGGATTTGTCATTCCGAAGCGCCACAACCCGGCGCTCGGAATGACAATGAGCGAAGGTTAGGAACGCCCTAAACGTATTCAGATACTACTTCCCGGCGACGCCGCCCATGTCGCCGCCGAAGTTCAGAGCTTCAAGTCCAAGGAACCGTGCGGCCTCGCTGAGCTCTTCTTCAATCCGCAGGAGCTGGTTGTATTTAGCGACGCGGTCGGTGCGTGAAGCCGATCCGGTTTTGATCTGGCCAACGCCAGTCGCGACGGCGAGGTCGGCAATAAATGTATCTTCCGTCTCGCCCGAGCGATGCGAAATCACCGCCGTATAAGCATCGCGCCGCGCCAGATCGATCGCGTCCAGAGTTTCACTTATGGTGCCAATTTGATTCACCTTGATCAAAATCGAGTTCGCAACGCCCTCCTCAATGCCACGAGCGAGCCGCTCCGTATTGGTGACAAACAGATCGTCGCCGACAAGCTGTATCTTGTCGCCGAGTTGGTCGGTGAGAATGCGCCAGCCCTTCCAGTCGTCTTCGGCGAGGCCGTCTTCAATCGAAACAATGGGATACTGGCGGGCCCAATCGGCCCAGAAGCGGACCATCTCTTCGGAAGACTTCACCGACTTGTCCGACTTCTTGAAGACGTATTTACCTTTTTCTTTGTCGAAGAATTCGCTGCTCGCCGGATCGAGCGCTATGGCGATGTCATCGCCGGCGCGAAAACCCGCCTGGCGAATGGCTTCGAGAATCACCTCAATCGCCTCCACGTTGGCTTTGAGCGAGGGCGCAAAACCGCCTTCGTCGCCCACCGCGGTGTTGTAGCCGCGCTTCTTGAGCACGGCTTTCAACGCATGGAAAACTTCCGCGCCCCATTGCAGCGCTTCGGAAAACGACTCCGCGCCTACGGGTATGGCCATGAATTCCTGGAAGTCGACGTTGCTGTCGGCATGGGCGCCGCCGTTGAGAATGTTCATCATGGGCAGCGGCAGAATGCTCGCGTTCACGCCGCCAAGATAGCGATAGAGCGGGACCTTCAGCGAGTTGGCGCTGGCGCGGGCGCATGCCATGGACACCGCGAGAATCGCGTTGGCGCCAAGCCGCGCTTTGTTGGGCGTGCCATCGAGTTCGCGCATGGCATCGTCAATCTGGCGCTGCGCCGAGGCGTCCATGCCCTGAAGAGTTTCGGCAATTGCGGTGTTCACGTTCTCCACCGCGCGAAGCACGCCTTTGCCCTGATAATGTTCCGGATCGCCATCGCGAAGCTCCACCGCTTCATGCTCACCGGTGGAAGCGCCGCTGGGAACGGCCGCGCGCCCCAGAGAGCCGTCGCCCACACGGACGTCAGCTTCCACCGTGGGCGCCCTTTCAGTTCGCAATCAAAAGCCTAGATTATAGATGAGAAGCTGAATATGCTGATTACGTCCTTGTTGTTCTCAATGTGTTATGTTCATGTTAACTACTGGAGAGTGACTCATGTCGAATCCCACACAACCGCAAATCAACCTTGTGAACACGAACGATTATCGCGAAGGTTACGCCAACTCTGTGCAGGTGCGCGTGAGCGTGTGGGACTTTCTGCTGGTGTTCGGCCGCGTACAGCAACAGAGCAGCACTGCCGTCGAGGTGCAGAACTTCCAGGGAATCTACGTGAGTCCGCAACAGGCCAAGGCGCTCATGACCATCCTGGAACAGAATGTGATCCAGTACGAAAAAACGTTTGGCGAAATCAAGCTGGATCCCGCCGTCACCCAGGCCCACGGACAAGTGCACTAAACAAATTGGTAATTGAGTGGGATTGGGTAATTGAGTAATTTGGTAATTGGGTAATTGCAAACCGCAGAACGTTTCGATTTCCCGCATTTCAATTACCCAATTACCAAATCACTCAATTACTCAATTACCCGCTCCCCCTGAGCCCGATCAGCAACTAACCCTTGACCAAGCCTGCTCCAACCCGGCGGTTGCAGCTCACATCGCTGCATATCTTTGCGCTGATATTCGTCGCAATCCTGATATTGCACGCGCCTTTACTGCGCCTTCCGTTCTTCTGGGACGAAGCTGGATATTACATTCCCGCTGTCCATGACCTGGTGGAATATCACACAGTCATTGCCCGGACCACGATCGACACCGGACATCCGCCGCTCTCCACCGCTTACCTGGCGCTCTGGTTCACGACCAGCGGCTGGAAGCCCGCGGTGGCGCGCGTGGCGATGCTGCTGCTCGCGGCGTTCGCGCTGACAAATGTGTTCCTGCTCGCGAGACGGATTACCAACTTGCAGGTCGCGCTTACAACGACGGTGGCTACGGCGGTCTATCCTGTGTTTTTTGCCCAGAGTTCGCTCACGCACGCGGACCTGACTGCCGCGGCATTTTCGTTGTGGGGAATCCGGCTGGGCATCGAACGGCGGATGTGGTGGAGTCAGCTTGCATTCTCGCTCGCGGTACTGAGCAAAGAGACGACAGTGATCACGCCAATCGCACTCGCGATCTGGGAAATCTTTTTCGCGAAAGCCAAAGACCAAGCTGGACGCAGCGCTTTATCCCGTGCTGCGCTCCGGCTGGTGCCCGTGCTGCCCTTCGCGGCGTGGCTGCTCTACCATCATCACGCAACTGGACGGTTCTTTGGCAATGCCGACTTTTATCAGTACAACGTCAGCCAGACTTTGAGCCCGTTGCGGTTCGTGCTGGCATTGGTCCTGAGGACCTGGCATCTGTTCGGCGCAATGAATATGCTCCCGTTGACCGCAGCCACGTTGGTCGCGATGTTCTTTCCACCGGTGATCGACGATTCGGGCGAGCGTCCGCGTATCGCGATTCCGGTACAGCTTCAGTTCGCGATAATCATGCTGGCCCACGTCATAGCGTTTTCACTCGTCGGAGGCGCAGCCCTCACTCGCTATTTGTTGACCGCGTATCCGCTGGTGATCGTGATAGGCATGTCCACGCTCTACCGCAGAATCATGCGCTGGGAGTGGCCGGCCGCCATCATGATCATTTTCTTTGTGCTGGCTCTGTTCTACGATCCGCCGTACAAGTTCGCGCCGGAGGACAATTTGACTTACAAGGATTACGTGCAGTTGCACTATGACGCCGCACGCTTCCTCGATCAGCATGAACGGGGCGCGACCATCCTCACGGCCTGGCCGGCGACGGACGAACTCGGCCGCCCTTACCTGGGCTACGTTGCTGCGCCGTTTCATACGCTGCAAGTGGATAACTTCACGGCTGACGAGGTCATGAAGGCCAGGAAGTTGCGGCCGCAGTATCAGGTCGCTTATCTCTTCTCTACCAAGTATGAAAGCAAGGGCTGGCTCCATTCTGAAACGTGGGACAAGCTGAACCGGCGTTTCTTTGACTATCACACTGACTTGCCGCCCGATATTGCCGCTCAACTGCTGGGAGGCCGTCCCGTCTTCGTAAAGTGGGAAAAACAGGAGTGGGTGGAAATCATCGAGATGAATCCTGACGCGGGCCGTCCCGTGGAATCGAAACTGAACGGAGCGCGTTAGCGGAGCAGCTTGCGCGCTTTTTTGAAGACTTCGAAGAACATCTGCTCGGTCAGCTTGCCGGTGTTGGTGTTCTGCATGGAGGGATGATACGAGCAAAGAAGGATTCGGCCGTTTGGCAACTTGTAATGCAAGTTGTGTCCGAAGGTGAAGCCAGCTTTCGAACTAATAACGCCGCTACGTTTTAGATGATTGAGATATGCATCAAAGCCGATTCGGCCCAGCACGATCACGATCTTGACGTTCTTCATCAGCGCCAGTTCGCGGTCGAGATGGTGCGAGCAGTTGGCGATTTCTTCCGGCGTGGGCTTGTTCAGCGGAGGCGCACAACGAACAGCGGCGGTAATGTATGCGTCTTGCAGAACCAAACCATCGTCGCGGTGCGTGGCCGATGCTTGCGACGCGAAGCCGGCTTTGTGCAGCACCGGATACATGAAGTACCCGGAACCGTCGCCGGTAAACGGCCGCCCGGTACGGTTCGATCCGTGAGCGCCCGGCGCGAGACCGAGAATCAGGACACGCGCATTGGGATCACCAAAGCCCGGGACTGGCTTGGCCCAGTAGTCCCAATCGAGATAGGCGCGGCGCTTCTCGCGCCCGATCTTCTGGCAGTAGGTGATCAGCCGCGGACAGCGAACGCAGGCCACGATTTCTTGATTCAGGTGCGCCAGATTCTTCGGCGCAAGGACCTTTAGCTGGAGTGAGGCAGAGGACATTGCTCTTGAGTTTAACGCATCGCCGCGATTATTGGCGTCAGCTGCAATGTCCTCCGCTGTGCGTCTTAGTTCGCGAGCTTGGCGTCCATGGTGATGTTAGCTTTGAGCACGCGGGAAACCGGGCAGCCTTCCTTGGCGTTCTTGGCCGCCTCGGCGAACTTTGCCTGGTCAGCGCCTGGAATCTTCGCCGTCACCTGGAGATGAATGGCGGTGATGGTGAATCCCGCGTCCAGCTTCTCCAGAGTTACGGTCGCGGTGGTGTCGAGCGCCTGCGCGGTCATGCCGGCGTTGCCGAGTTGGGCGGAAAGCGCCATGGTAAAACATCCGGCGTGAGCAGCCGCAATCAGTTCCTCAGGATTGGTCCCGGGCTGCGACTCGAAACGTGTGCTGAAGGAGTACGGGGTGTCTTTGAGAACTCCGCTGCCGGAAGTGAGTGCGCCTTTGCCGTCTTTCAGGCCGCCACTCCAGTGTGCGCTGGCTTTTCTTTGCATAGTGTTTATTGCTCCTCAACAGGATTCAGAGCTTGTATTTTAATACGTCACGGTAAGAGGTAGCCGAATGCAGTCAGAGACGCTGAGAATCGAGGCATTTTCCGATGGCGTGTTTGCCATCGCAATCACCCTGCTGATTCTCGAAATTAAGATTCCCAACCCTGCGCAAGGCAGCCTGGCAACAGCGTTGTTGCGGCAGTGGCCGTCTTACGTTGGTTTCCTGCTCAGTTTTGCTTACACGGGGGTGATGTGGATGAACCATCACCGCATGTTCACGCATATCAAGCGCTCCAACGACACGCTGCTGGTGCTGAACCTTCTCTTGTTATTGGGCGTCACAGTTGTGCCGTTCCCTACAGCCGTGCTCGCTGCCTATCTGGGACATCCGGAACAGCGAACAGCCGCCATTTTTTATAACTCGGTGTTTGTGGTGATCGCGATTCTCTTCAATGTGCTGTGGCGATATTGTGTCTCCCACAAAATGCTGGACCCGGACACCATGGCGGCTGCCGGCAAGATTTCGAGCCAATACGCAGTTGGGCCGTTTCTATATCTGGTTTCATTGGGACTGGCGTGGATCAATATCCGGGCGAGCCTTGCCCTGAGCATTGGACTGGCCATTTACTTCGCGATACCGCCGCATCTGCTGGCCAGAAGACCTAAATACGGCCCAACATGATTTGCAGTTTTGTAGTGAACCCCATACTACGTAACTTGCTAACTATGCATTGTCTTCACGTTGGGACTGACGGTCAGCTTCGCTCCGGTGGCTTTCTGTACGTCTTCCGCCGTAAGGCCAGGAGCGACTTCTTCCAGAACCAGTCCGGTGGGAGTGACCTTGATGTATGCCATTTCGGTGACGATCGTATCCACAACCTTCATTCCGGTGAGTGGAAGAGTGCATTTCTTGAGGATCTTGGGCTGGCCGTCTTTCGTGGTGTGTTCCATGGCGATGATGGTGCGCCGCGAACCTGCGACCAGATCCATGGCTCCGCCCATGCCTTTGACCATCTTGCCGGGAATCATCCAGTTGGCGAGATTGCCTTCTTCATCAACTTCCATCGCGCCCAGGACGCAGAGATCAACATGACCGCCGCGGATCATGGCGAAAGAATCGGCACTGGAAAAATACGCGGTCCCGGGAATCTCCGTGACTGTCTCTTTGCTGGCGTTGATCAGATCGGGATCTTCTTCGCCTTCCACCGGAAACGGTCCCAGACCCAGCATGCCGTTCTCGCTCTGCAATACGACTTCCACTCCGGCTGGAATGTAGTTACAAACCAGCGTTGGCATTCCGATGCCGAGATTCACATAGAAACCGTCATGCAGTTCGCGCGCAATGCGCTTCACAATGCGTTCGCGTTTTTCTACGTCTTTTTGTTTATCTGTAGTCGGTGTGGTGGCCATGGCTCGATTTCTCTATGCTCGCTTGCGCACGGTGCGGCGCTCGATCCGTTTTGCCTGTCCGGTGCTCAGGACAACTCGTTGCACATAAACGCTGGGCAAATGAATCTGATCAGGCTCAATCTCGCCCGGTTCCACGATGTGCTCCGCTTCCACGATCGTGATGGACGCAGCCGTCGCCATCATGGGATTGAAGTTGCGCGCAGTCTTGCGAAACACCAGATTGCCCCAGCGGTCCGCCTTCCACGCTTTGACCAGAGCAAAATCGGCTTTGAGCGCGCGCTCCATCACGTAAAGACGGCCGTCAAACTCGCGGACTTCCTTGCCTTCGCCGACGACTGTGCCGACTCCGGTAGGCGTGAAAAATGCGGGAATACCGGCGCCACCGGCGCGAATCCTCTCGGCCAGCGTTCCTTGCGGATTGTGCTTCCTGATCTGACCCGCGGACATCAACTTGCCAAGACCAAAGTCATCCACGCCAGCATTATTCGAAACCGTTGTGAGATTGCGCACGCCCTTGCGCACCAGAGCGTCAATCAGGTCCTGGGGAATCCCGCACAGGCCGAAGCCGCCAACCATCAGCATGCTGCCGTCAGCAATATCGCGGACCGCCTCGTCGGCGCTGGCAATGACTTTGTTCATAAGCAGTTGATTCTAAATTTGCAGAAGGAAGCGTGCAAACGGGCACCCTATGAGGTCTGAATGCCTTCCATCAAATTCCGCAGCAAGCGCTTCCCTTCGGGCCAGTCACCCAGACCCGATGCGATATGTCCCGCGGCGCCGATCTCTTCGAACCTGCTGCCCCACATGCGGGCGAATTCCCGTGCACGATCGAGGGAAAGATAGGGATCGTCGCTGCTGGCCACGACTGTGGATGGAAAGGGCAGCAAGCCTTGCGGAATCGGCGCGAAATTTTTTATTGGCTCGGGGAAATCGTTTCGGTCGGCGTCCGCCGGGGCGACCAGCAGGGCTCCTTTGATCTTGCCGGTCAACTCCGGCGCCGACTGCGCCCAGTGGGCTACGGCGATGCATCCCAGGCTGTGAGCGGCAAAGACGATGGGCGCCGGCGCACGCCCGATTTCCTCTGATATTCGGCTGATCCAATCTTCGTGCCGCGGCGCGTCCCAATCCGCTTGTTGCACGCGAATACAGATCGGGCTCTCTTGCTCCCAGATCGTCTGCCAGTGCTGTGGTCCGGAGTTGTGCCAGCCTGGCAGGATAAGAACGCTCTCAGCGGTTTCCCTTTTGCGCAACTCAAACTTGTGCGCGCGCTCGAACTCGTCACGCAGTCCCGGGGAGCGCAGGTTTTCACGGATATGCGCCAGCCGTTGCTCCAGCGCACTCAGTGCTTGCTCGATGTTGGCCGAGTTCGTGTGCGCGATATCGCGCCAAAGTCCGTATGGGCTGGCGGCAATGCGCGTCATCTCGCGCAAGGCGCGCCCGCCGATGGCATGTAGCTCCGCATCGTCGCCAAACTCGTCCACCAGCATTCCGCCAAACGCCGTGGAGATCATCTGCGGCAGATGGCTGATCCAGGCGCAGACCCTATCGTGGCGGTCCGCGTCCATCACAATGATTAGCAGGCCGGCTTGCTCGAGCAGTTCGCGGAATTCCTTGAGCTTGCCCTGGTTCAGGTCCTGCCCCGGCTGCGGCGCCAGAAACCAGACTGCGTTGCGCAGCATGCGGCCTTCGGCATTTTCGATTCCGCTGTGCTCTTTGCCCGCCATGGGATGTCCGGCGAGAAAGCGTCTGGGCGCCTGATCGCCAAATACCGATCGCGCGCGGTCGATGATTGCTTTTTTTGTGCCGCCGACGTCGGTGATCAGCGCGTCCGGCGAAGCGACTGGCCCAATGCGCTCAATTAAATCGATGATTCCGCCGACCGGCGCGGCCAGAAGAATGAGATCGCTGCCCTGGACTGCCGCAATCGGATCTTCAACCGCCGCGTCAATCGCTCCCATCTCCAACGCGCGATCCAGCACGGCACGCCGGTCACTGCCGACGATGCGTCCTTTGAATCCCGCGGCCTTGACCGCCAGAGCAAACGAGCCGCCGATCAGGCCAGTGCCGATGATCGTGATTTGTTGAAATGGCATAGAGGTCGAGAAGGCTAGTTCAGCTTTCGTCCCACGGCAGTGGCAATCAAACGCAGCTCGCCCATGAGTTTTTCAAACTGTTCGGGATACAGAGACTGTGCTCCGTCAGAAAGCGCTTTGTCGGGACAGTCATGTACCTCGATCAGCAGACCGTCAGCTCCGGCGGCAATGGCGGCGCGGGCCATGGGAGCTACTTTGTCGCGGCGTCCGGTCCCGTGCGATGGATCGCCCACCATGGGCAGGTGCGAAAGCTTTTTCACGATCGGGATCGCGGAAATATCCATGGTGTTGCGGGTGTAAGTCTCAAACGTGCGGATGCCGCGTTCGCAGAGGATGACTTCGTAATTCCCGCCGGCCATCAGGTACTCAGCGGACAGCAGAAGCTCTTCAATGGTGGCGGCAATGCCGCGCTTGAGCAGGACTGGCTTGCGCTCCTTGCCGAGCTCACGCAGCAGGTTGAAGTTCTGCATGTTGCGCGCGCCGACCTGAAAAATGTCGATGTACGGAAGCATCAGCGGGATCTGGCTGATCTCCATGACTTCACTGATCACCAGCAGCCCGAATTTATCGGCTGCTTCACGCATGAGCTTCAGCGCGCTCTCTCCCATGCCCTGAAAGGAATATGGCGAAGAGCGCGGCTTGAACGCTCCACCACGCAGGAACTTCGCGCCCGAGCGCGCGACGGATTCCGCAACAGCAAAGATCTGATCGTGCGACTCGACGGAACATGGACCGGCCATGAGGACTATTTCGTCTCCGCCAATGGCCGTTCCATTCGCAAAACGTATGATCGTCCCCTCAGGACGAAAATTGCGCGCCACCAGCTTGTAGGGCGAGCTGATGCGATGGACCTCGCCCACGCCAGGCAGTATCTCGATGTTGCGTGAATCGAAATCCGGACGGACTCCGACCGCGCCCAACACGGTTTGCCGCGCGCCGGTCGAGCGGTGGACCTCAAAACCCAGGCCGACCAGCCGTTCGATTACCTGCTGGATCTGTTCCTCGCTGGCTTGCTCCTGCATGGCTACGATCATGGTTAGCTTTTCACTTCCCTTTCAGATTCCGTGCTCTCCGATGCCTGCACCTTCTGGATGTTGCGCATGACGTCGATGATTCGCTCGTATACGTGGCGCAACTCGTGCTCGGGCAGCGGCCCTCGATTCACCTTGCGGACATTCTCAAAGATCGTCTTCTCGCGATCAGGTTCGTAGATCGGGAGATTCGTGTTGCGTTTCAGCTTGCCAATCTCCTGCGCCGCCCGGGCGCGTTCGTTCAGCAATTCGACCAACCGTATGTCCATCTCATCGATTTTCTTGCGCCAATCGGCGATATCCATAGCTTTCTGTTGTCCTCATTCTTTGTTTCCGCGGACGGGTACTCAGCCGTTTGCCCGGGCCGCACTGCTGCCCTTGAGAGAGCTAATCAATTCTGCCACAGCCTGCGCTTCCCGGCCCGGATTCTGCTCCACGGCCTGCACAATCGCGCTGCCGACCACGGCAGCGTCAGCGAATTTTCCTACCTGCGCAAATTGCTGTGCGGTCGATATTCCAAAGCCCACCGCGACCGGAAGCTTGGTGTACCTGCGAATGCGGCGGACCAGGTCTTTTGCATCCGATGCCAGTTGCTGCTGGGTCCCCGTGACTCCAGTGCGCGAGACCGCATAGACAAAGCCGCTGGAGGCTTGTGCGATTCGCTTCAGGCGTTCATCTGTGCTGGTGGGCGCAGCAAGAAAAATCGTGGCCAGCTTCTGGGCTGCCATTAGACTACGATATTCGTCCGCTTCTTCTACCGTCAGGTCGGTGATCAGCGCGCCATCCACTCCAGCCACTGCGGCCTGCTCACAAAAACGTTTGAGACCATAACGCAAGATTGGGTTCAAATACGAAAAGACAATCAGTCCGGCATCCGACTGTTTTCTTATGTCGCGCGCCAGATCAAGAACATCGTGAAGTGACGTGTGATGCTGCAACGCACGCTCACTCGCGCGCTGAATCACCGGGCCATCTGCCACCGGATCGCTGAATGGGACGCCCAGTTCGACAATGTCGGCGCCCGCGGAGATTGCCGAAAGCACGATGTCACGAGTTGTGTTTATGTTGGGATCGCCGCAGGTAACGTAGGCCACGAGCGCTTGGGGACGCGAGAAAGATCGGGTGATCCGGTGATCGGGTGATCCGGTGATCGGAGCCGAACGCGAATTGTTTTCTCTGTTCATATTTTTTCTGTGCCTCCGGCGGCATCTCTCGATAATCTCTGCGGCTAAACACTGATCACCCGATCACGTGCGGTCACCAGATCACCCGATCTTCAACGTCTCCCTCAGGATCCCGATGTCCTTATCGCCGCGCCCGGAGACATTCACGATCACCACATCGGATTTCTTCATCTTCGGCGCGCGCTTGATGCATTCCGCGACTGCGTGCGCTGATTCGAGTGCCGGGATAATTCCCTCCGTACGCGAGAGCGTCGTCAAAGCTTCCAACGCCTCCTGGTCAGACGCGGCGGTATACTCGGCGCGCTGAGAGTCGAAGAGCGCCGCGTGTTCTGGGCCGAGCATGGGGTAATCGAGGCCCGCCGAAATGGAATGGGTCAAAGCAATCTGGCCATTCGCGTCTTGCAGAACGTAGGAATAAGAACCTTGCAAGACTCCGGGCAGTCCTCCGCGGGAGCGGGCGGCGTGTTCGCCCAGTTCGTTGCCGCGTCCGCCGGCTTCAACGCCGATCAGCTTTACCCGCTTGTCACCCAGAAACTGATAGAAGATGCCAATCGCATTGGAGCCGCCGCCGACACAAGCGATGATCGCGGCCGGCAGTTTGCCCTCGGCCTTCAGGATCTGCACACGGGCTTCGCGCCCGATCACGGAATGAAAGTCGCGCACCATCGTAGGGTACGGATGCGCCCCCAGCACGCTCCCAAGGAGATAGTGCGTGGTGCGTACGTTGGTGACCCAGTCGCGCATGGCTTCATTGATGGCGTCTTTCAGGGTCCTGGAGCCGGAGTCCACGCCGCGGACTTCGGCGCCGAGCAATCTCATGCGAAAGACGTTCAACTCCTGGCGGCGCATGTCCTCCGTGCCCATGTAGACAACGCATTCCAGGCCAAAGAGCGCGCAGACGGTTGCTGTGGCCACTCCGTGCTGGCCTGCGCCGGTCTCGGCGATGATCCGTTTTTTGCCCATGCGTTGCGCGAGCAGCGCCTGGCCCAGACAGTTGTTGATCTTGTGCGCACCGGTGTGCAGCAGGTCTTCGCGCTTCAAGTAAATCTTTGCCCCGCCCAGTTGCTTGCTCAAACGGCGCGCGTGGAACAGCGGCGTCGGACGTCCGGCGTATTCCTGCAGCAGTCGCGTGAATTCGGCGCGGAACTTTGTGTCTCGCGGCGCCTTGGCGTACTCGCGCTCCAACTCTTCCAGGGCCGCCATGGGCGTTTCCGTGACATAGCGTCGGCCATA
>WNFF01007918.1_pt1 | contig 14243 bp, 7 predicted proteins | sample 5400441 | NCBI WGS metagenome assembly WNFF01 (sample SAMN13153345, study PRJNA577476) | soil metagenome | isolation source: 120 cm saprolite under Douglas fir tree site 2 hole 3 replicate 1 | place: USA:California | collected 2015-04-18 | reverse complement strand
CCTGCACGAGAACCTCGCCCGGGCGTTGCGGCGGCTGGGCAGGCGCGCGGAGGCCCGCCACCACGGGGCCATCGCGCGAAGACTCCTGGGCCGGGGCGGCGTCTTCGGTTACCTTCAGGACGCATGGGAACGGCTGACGGGAGCTCGGAGTGAGTGAAGCTCCTCTGGAGGTCCCGCGGCCGCTGCCCGGCACTCTGGGCAGCCTGCGCCCGCCGCTGCTCAACCTCCTGCTCTTCGTCCTGACCGCGGCGTCGGCCTTCGTCACCGGTACGCTCTGGACCGACACGCAGCTCCCGCCGCCGACCCAGGCCGAGGCGATCCGCCACGGGCTCGCCTTCTCCGCCGCCCTGCTCGCCATCCTGCTGGCGCACGAGATGGGGCACTTCGTCCTGGCCCGCCGGCACGGAGTCGACGCCACCTGGCCGTTCTTCATCCCGGCTCCCGTGCTCTCGCTCATCGGGACGCTCGGAGCGGTCATCCGGCTGCGCAGCGCCCCGCGGACCCGCCGCGCGCTGGTGGACATCGGCGCGTCGGGCCCGATCGCGGGCTTCCTGGTGACGATTCCCGTGCTGGTGATCGGGCTGCGGCTCTCCACCATCGTGCCCGAGGAGGGGCCTTTCCTGCACTGGACGCTGTGGGAATCGCTGCTGACGTGGGTGCGCGAGGGCCACTTCCTGCGCCTGCGCGAGGGGCTCGAGCTCGGGGCCCCCCTCGGAATGACGCTTCTCGAAAAGCTCGCCGTCGACGTTCCGGCGGGCCACTCGATCGCGCTGCACCCCGTCGCCGTGGCGGGCTGGTTCGGCCTGCTCCTCACCGCCTTGAACCTCCTCCCGCTCGGGCAGCTCGACGGCGGGCATTGCCTCTACGCCGCCTCGCCGCGCCTGCACCGATGGGCTTCCGCGCCGCTCTCCGCGTTCCTCCTCGCCCTGGGCGTGTTCACGCCTTTCCTCGGCTGGGCCGTGTGGGGCCTCATCACCGGGATCTTCCTCAACCACCACCCGCCGGTCGCCGAGTCGGAGCCGCGCCTGTCCGCCGGCCGGCGCGCGGTGCTGGTCGTCAGCGTGATCATCTTCGTGCTCTCCTTCGCGCCCGTGCCCCTTTCGCCCCTCGCGGGGTAGAACGCGGGCGTGCCGTCGCTTTCCGATCTCCTCCAGGGCGAGCTCCGGCGCGCGCTGCCGGTCTTCGAGCCGCGGCCCTCGCAGCTCGCCATGGCCGAGCACGTCGAGCGCGCGCTCTCGCAGGGCCGGGCGCTGGTGGTCGAAGCGGGCACCGGGACCGGCAAGACGCTCGCGTACCTCCTGCCCGCGGCGCGCAGCGGACTCAAGGTCGTCATCTCCACCGCCACCAAGACCCTGCAGGAGCAACTCGCCGACAAGGACGTGCCGCTGGTGCAGGCGCTCGGGGTGAAGGCTCGGTTCGCCTTCCTCAAGGGCCGGCAGAACTACCTGTGCCTCTTGCGGAAGGAGCACTTCGACCGCCAGCCGACCTTCGCCGCGCGCGAGGAAGCGGGGATGTACGGCCAGCTGCACGCCTGGGCGCAGGAGACGCGCACCGGCGACCGCGCCGAGCTCGCCGGCCTGCCGGAGAGTTTCGCCACCTGGCGCGAGGTCAACTCGACCGCCGACACCTGCACCGGCCAGAAGTGCCCGCACTACGACCGCTGCTTCGTCTTCTCCATGCGGCGGCAGGCGGCGGACGCGGACGTGGTCATCGTCAACCACCACCTCTTCTTCGCCGACCTCGCGCTGCGCAGCTCGAGCGCGGGCGACGCCGGCGCGGCGGTGCTCCCCCGCTACGACGCCGTGATCTTCGACGAGGCGCACACCGCGCCGGAGGTCGCCACCGAGAACTTCGGGGCGCAGCTCTCCAGCTTCCGGGTCGCGGAGCTCGCGCGCGACGTGCTCCGCGTCCCGGCCGCGCCGCAGCACGCGAAGGACCTGGCGGGGCGGCTCCTGCGCGAGGGGTCGGCCTTCTTCGAAGCGGCGGCGCGCTGCCGGCCGCCGTCGGGCAAGTTCTCTCGCGACGCCGACCGGTGGTCGCTGCCGCCCGGCTCGCTTTTGCCGGCCGAGCGCGAGCGGGAGGGCCTCACCGAGCTGTTGCGCGGGCTCGGCGCCGCTCTGTCCGGCAGCGGGAGCGACGAGGCGCAGTTGCTCGAGCGGCGCTGCCTCGCGCTCTCGGCCGACCTGCTTCTCTTCGGCGCCTCCCAGGCGGTGAGCGGGCGGGGGGACATCGAGTACGACGAACCGCGCCCGCCCGATCCGCTCGTGCAGTGGGCCGAGCAGCGCTCCGGGCACCTCTTCCTGAACGCCTCGCCGATCGACGTCGCCGGGATCTTCCAGGACCACCTCTACGACCGGGTGGGGCCCGTGGTGTTCACCTCGGCGACCCTGGCCGTCGGCGGGTCGCTCGACTACTTCGCGCGCCGGGTGGGGCTCAAGGACGCGCGCGGGCCGCTGTTCCCGCTGGACGAGGCGGTGCTCCCGTCTCCGTTCGACTATGAGGCCAACGCGGCCATCTACCTGCCGCAGCGCATGCCGGACCCGCAGGACGACCGCTTCGCGGACGCGGTGGCCGACGAGCTGCGGCGGCTCCTGCCCATCACGGGCGGGCGCGCCTTCGCCCTCTTCACCTCGCTGCGCAACATGCGCCGCGTGCACGAGCTGCTCGCGCCCGAGCTGCCCTGGCAGGTCCTGCTGCAAGGCGAGCGCCCGAAGGCGCAGCTCCTGAAGGCGTTCCGCGACAGGCCCAGCGTCCTCTTCGCCAGCCAGAGCTTCTGGGAAGGCGTCGACGTGCAAGGCGACGCGCTCAGCCTGGTAGTGATCGACAAGCTGCCCTTCGCCTCGCCGGGCGAGCCGCTGGTGCAGGCGCGCATCGAGCAGCTGCGCGCGGCCGGCGAGGATCCGTTCTCCGCCTTCCAGGTGCCCGAGGCCGCTCTCGCCCTGAAACAGGGCTTCGGCAGGCTGATCCGCTCCGCGCAGGACCGCGGCATCGTGGCCCTGCTCGATCCGCGCATCGCGGGCCGCGGCTACGGCCGGCGCTTCCTCTCGAGCCTCCCGCGCTGCCGCGTGGTCCGATCGCCCGACGAGGCGCGAGGCTTCTGGACTGGCCTTCCGAAGCGGTAGAGTCCCCCCATGGCGGGGGCAGAAGACGCGGTCGAGCGCGAGCTCGACATCCCCGACGTGCTGCCGCTGTTGCCGGTGCGCGACGTGGTGGTGTTCCCGGCGATGGTGGTGCCGCTCTTCGTCTCGCGCGAGATCTCGCTCAACGCCGTCGAGCAGGCGCTGAAGGCCGCCCAGCGGGTGGTGTTCGCCGTCGCGCAGCGGGACGGGAACGACGACGCGCCGCGCGCGCCCGACGGCGTGTACCGGCTGGGCACCATCTGCCAGATCATCCGCCAGCGGAAGCTGCCCGACGGCCGGGTGAAGGTTCTCGTCCAGGGGCTCCTGAAAGCCACGCTGGAAGAGATCGTCGCCGACGAGCCCTGCACGCGCGCGCGGGTGACGAAGATCCACGAGCTACCCTTCGCGGACGGCGGCGATCGCGCGCTGGAGGGCGAGGCGCTGGCGCGGAGCGTGAAGGGCCACCTGGAGAAGCTGATCGCCACCGGCAAGGGCATCTCGCCCGAGCAGCTGCTCCTGCTCAGCAGCGTGCAGGACCCCGGACGGCTGGCGGACCTCGTCGCCGCCAACCTCTCCATGAAGGTGCAGGACGCCCAGGAGCTGCTCGAGCTGATGGATCCCTTGCAGCGCCTGAAAGCGATCCACGAGCGGCTGGCGAAGGAGGCCCAGCTCCTGGCCATGCAGGCGCGCATCCAGAGCCAGGCCAAGGAGGAGATCAGCAAGACCCAGCGCGAGTACTACCTGCGCGAGCAGCTCCGCCAGATCCAGCACGAGCTGGGCGAGCGCGACGAGAAGGCCGAGCTGGCCGCCGAGCTGAAGCGGCGGATCGACTCGGCCCAGCTCCCTCGCGCCGCCCAGGACGAGGCGGACAAGGCGTTGCGCCGCCTCTCCGCCATGACGCTCGAGTCGGCCGAGGCCGCCGTGGTGCGCGCCCATCTTGAGTCCATCTGCGAGCTGCCCTGGACCCGGCGCAGCCCGGACTCGCTCGACATCTCTCGCGCGCGGCAGGCCCTGGAGGAGGACCACCACGGGCTCGCCAAGGCGAAGCAGCGCATCCTCGAAGCGCTCGGGGTGCGCAAGCTCAAGCCGGACGGCCGCGGCCCGATCCTCCTCTTCGTGGGTCCGCCCGGAGTGGGGAAGACCTCGCTGGCGCGGAGCATCGCGCGCGCCATGGGCCGGCAGCTGGTCCGCGTCTCGCTCGGCGGAGTCCGCGACGAGGCCGAGATCCGCGGGCACCGGCGCAGCTACGTGGGCGCGCTCCCGGGGAGGATCCTGCAAGGGATGAAGCACGCCGGGACCCTCAACCCCGTGTTCGTGCTGGACGAGATCGACAAGCTCGGCGCCGACTTCCGCGGCGACCCGTCCTCGGCGCTCCTGGAGGTGCTGGATCCCGAGCAGAACCACGCCTTCCGCGACCACTACCTGGACCTGGAGTTCGACCTCAGCAACGTCCTCTTCATCGCCACCGCGAACGCGCTGGACCCCATCCCGCCGGCGCTGCGCGATCGCATGGAGCCGATCGGGATCCCGGGCTATTCGGAGGAGGAGAAGCTGCACATCGCCGAGCGCCACCTGCTCCCGCGCCTGCTCGCGGAGCACGGGCTGCGCGAGGGCCAGCTCGAGCTCCCCCGCCCGACGCTGCTCGCCGTCGTCCGCGGCTACACGCGCGAGGCCGGCCTGCGCGAGCTGACGCGCGAGCTGGCTTCGGTGTGCCGGAAGACCGCGTTGCGAGTGGCCGAAGGAGGGCCGCAGAAAACCCGCATCCGCGTGCGCGAGCTGCACGCGCTCCTCGGGGCGCCGCGCTACGTTCCCTACGCCGAGCAGGAAACGGAGACCATCGGCTGCGCGACGGGCCTCGCCTGGACGCCGTACGGCGGGGAGATCCTCCGCGTGGAGGTGGCCGCAATGGCCGGCCGCGGGCAGCGGGCCGGCGGTCTGATCCTTACCGGGCAGCTGGGGAGCGTCATGCAGGAGTCCGCCCAGGCGGCGCTCTCCTACCTCCGCAGCCGCGCACCCGACCTCGGCGTACCTGCGGACTGGTTCGAGACGCACGAGATCCACCTGCACGTCCCCGCCGGGGCAATCCCCAAGGACGGGCCGAGCGCCGGAGCGACCATGGCGTGCGCCCTCGCCTCGCTCCTGTGCAGGCGACCATGTAGGGCCGAGGTCGCCATGACCGGCGAGGTGACGCTGCGGGGCAGAGTCTTGGCGGTGGGCGGGCTTCGGGAGAAACTGTTGGCGGCTGCACGCGCGGGGGTGAGAATCGTCTGTATCCCGGAGGCAAACCGTCGGGACCTGCTCGAGCTGCCGCGGCCGCTGCGCCGCCGCATGCAGGTGGTGACGGTGAGCACGCTGGACGAATTGTTCGCGCACGCGCTCTCGGGCGGCGCGCCGCAGTCAGGCCGGCAGGCGCCGGTCGCGAAGGCATGAGGTGAGGAGACGGTGCAGTTCAACACGGCCCAGCGGGAGCTGACGCTCAAGATCGTCTATTACGGCCCCGGGCTTTCCGGGAAGACGACCAACTTGCGCGCGCTCTACCAGCGAATCCAGCCGGCGCTGCGCGGGCACCTCATGACGCTCGACACGGCCGACGACCGCACCTTGTTCTTCGACACGCTGCCGCTGGTGTTCAAGAGCGGCAACCTGAAGGTGAAGCTGAAGCTGTTCACGGTCCCGGGCCAGGTGATGCACAACTCCACGCGCCGCATCGTGCTCCAGGGCGCGGACGCGATCGCCTTCGTCGCCGACAGCCAGCCCGCCAAGCGGCAGGAGAACTACAAGTACTGGATGAACATGGTCGAAAATCTCAAGATGAACGGTCTCTCCATCGACTCGCTGCCCTGCGTGGTGCAGTGGAACAAGAAGGACCTGGGCGACGCGACCACCGCGGAGTCGGTGGCGAAGATGCGCGGGGAGAACAAGCAGCCCGTCTTCGAGGCGGTGGCGGTGCGGGGCGAGGGAGTGGTGGAGACGTTCCTCGCGCTCGTCGACCTGACCTTCGAAGCGATCGACAAGACCTACCTGCTCCGCGACAAGATCGGCCTCGACCGGCAGGCGTTCATCGAGGAGGTTCGTCGCTGCCTGGTCGACCCACCGCGCATCGAGGACATCCTGCCGCCGCGCGGCGGCGGGAAGAACGGAAGCGGCGCAGGCGGTTCCGGTGTGGGGGGCGATCCGTCGTCGATGGCCGGCGGAGCGTAGGAAAAGGTGGCGGAGAGCATCCTCCAGAAGAAGCTCGTCCTCGGCGAGCTGCTCGACCTGCCTACGTTCACGCAGGTGTGCAAGACGTTCGTCGATCTCTACAAGATCGGCCTCAAGGTCTTCGACGCGAACGGCACCAAGCTGGTGGACATCAAGATCGCCAGCGGCGATTTCTGCGCCTACATGTTCACCGAACCCAACGGGCGGCGGCTGTGCACCGAGACGGTGACGCACATCAAGGTGCGGCCGCTGGAGGAGCCGCAGATCGCGGTGCGCAACTGCTTCAGCGGGCTGCGCTACCTCATGCTGCCCATCCTCTACGAAGGAGACATGCTGGGCCGCATCATCTTCGGGCCGTTCTTCCCCGAGGACGTGGGCGACCTGGGCCAGGACCTCAAGTCGCTCGAGGGGGAGTTCGACCTCGCCAAGGCGCGCGACCTGATCGGCCGCATCCGCCGCGCTCCCGAGAGCACGGTGCGCAAGGTGCTGGACCACTTCGCCCGGCTGGTCGACGTGCTGGTCTTCACCTCCCACAAGGCGCTCATCACCTCGCAGCTGCACATCGAGAGCGTGACCGAGAGCTACCGGGAAGTGCAGGAAAAGAACAAGAAGCTCTCCGAGGCCCTGGAACGGCTACAGGAATTGAGCCGCCTCAAGTCGAACTTCCTCGCCACCGTCTCGCACGAGCTGCGCACGCCGCTGACCAGCGTGATCGGCTACAGCGAGATGCTGCTCGCGGGACTCGCGGGCGAGCTGAACGACGAGCAGAAGGACTACCTCAAGACCATCCTCGACAAGGGCGAGTCGCTCCTGCGGCTGATCTCCTCCATCCTCGACCTCTCGCGCATCGAGGCGCGCGGCGTGCAGCTCCAGCGCAACGTGGTGGACGTGAACGACATCCTCCAGGCGGCGGTCGAGTCGGTGCTGCCGCAGAGCTTCAAGAAGAAGCTCACCGTCTCCACCGAGGTCTCGCCCAGCATCCAGAGGGTGCACGTCGACCCGGACAAGATCCGGCAGTGCGTGATCAACCTGCTCTCCAACTCGGTGAAGTTCACCCCCGCCGGAGGGCACATCGCGGTGCGCGCCGGGCCGGCGCAGCACGCGCCGCAGAACGCGGGGCCGTTCGGGGGCGCGGGCTACTTCCAGATCCAGGTCGAGGACAACGGCATCGGGATCCCGAAGGAGCTGCAGTCGAAGGTGTTCGACACCTTTTTCCAGGCCGACTCGTCCGCCTCGCGGGAGTACGGCGGCGCCGGGCTGGGGCTGTCGATCGTGAAGAGCTACGTCGAGGCGCACGGCGGCGGGATCTCGGTGCGCAGCGAGCCGGGCAAGGGCAGCGTCTTCACCCTGGTGGTGCCCATCGAGCCGCCCGGCGCTCCGCTCGAGTCGTCGCTCCGCGGCGTGCAGTGAACGAGCTGCGGCTCATCGACGCCTTCCTCGCTCCCTTCGGACTCTCCCGCGACGCCCGCGCCGCCGGCCCGGGCGTGCTGTCCGGGCCTGGCGACGACTGCGCCGTGGTGCGCCCGTCCGCTGGGCGGAAGCTGGTCCTGAAGGTCGACGAGCTGGTGGAGGGCGTGCACTTCGACTGGCGCTGGTTCGAACCAGAGGACGTAGGCCACAAGGCGCTCGCCGTGGCGCTGAGCGACCTCGCGGCCGCGGGGGCGCGCCCGCGCTGGTTCCTCTGCGCGCTCGGCGTGCGTCGGAAGGCCGATGCGCTGCGTACCGCGCGCGGCATGGCGCGCGGCATGGCCGCCCTCGCACGCCGGCAAGGATGCGCGCTGGTCGGAGGAAACGTCACCCGCGCGGCAGGCTGGTCCGTCTCGCTGACGGCGCTCGGGGAAGCGGCGCGGCCGCGCGGCCGCGGCGGAGCGCGCCCCGGGGACACGCTGGTGGTGGCCGGCGAGCTCGGGCGGGCCGCTCTGGGGCTCCGGTTGCTGCGCGCGGGTCGCCGGAAGCGCTCCGGCGGGGAGCGGACGGCGGTGACCGCCCACTTGCGACCCGAGCCGCTGGTGGGGGCAGGCCTCGCCGCGGGTGGGCTCGCGGCGGCGGCGGTGGACGTGAGTGACGGGCTCCTTCGCGATCTCGGCCACCTCTGCGCCGCCAGCGGCTGCGGCGCCGAAGTGGAGCTGTCCTCGCTGCCGGTCGATCCTGCGGTCCGGGCAGCCGGAATCGAGCTCGCGCTCTCCGGCGGCGAGGACTACGCCCTCCTTTTCGCGGTCCGCGCGCGGGGCTCGCCCGCGACCGCCGTCGGCCGGTTCGTCGCCGGACGCGGCATCCGCTTGCTCGAGCACGGCCGGCCGCGGCCCCTGCCGACCCGGCTCGGCTGGGACCACCTCGCATGAGCGCGCCGCAGCTCGCCGGCGTCGTCCGCCGGGCAACCGGCAGATGCTGCTCGGCTTGACTTGGCGTGGGTCGGGCCCTACTCCACGCCTTCTCCCATGGAGTCGCTGAAGGCCGCGCTCGCGCCTCGCGCGGGGAGCCCGACCGCGCTGGCCGAGCTCCTTTCCTCGTTCCGGACCGGCCGACGTGCCCGTGCCACCGGCCTGCGCGGCGCCTCGCGCGGCTACGCGCTGGCCCACCTGGCGCGCGCGCAGAAGCGGCCCCTCGTCTGCGTGGAGCCCGACGAGGAGGCCGCCGAGGCGCTCGAGCGGGACCTGCGCTTCTTCTGGCCACCGCCCGAGGCCGACAACGCCATCGTTCGCCTCCCAGGCGACGAGGTGCTGCCGTACGAGGGGCTCACCCCTGACCCGCAGGCGGCGATGGCGCGGCTTGCGGGCCTTTTCCACCTGCACCTCGGCAACGCGCGGGTGGTGGTGCTGTCCGTCCGCGGGCTTGCCCGGCGGGTGCTCCCGCGGGAGGCGCTCGATTCGCGCTCGCTCCAGCTCGCGGTCGAGGCCACCCAGGACCGGGACGAGCTGGCGGCGAAGCTCACCGCGGCGGGGTACGCGAAGGTCCCGCTGGTCGAGGACCCGGGCACCTTCGCGGTCCGCGGCGGCGTCTTCGACGTCTGGTCCCCGCTCGACGCGCAGCCCGTCCGCCTCGAATTCTTCGGCGACACCGTCGAGAGCCTGCGCGCCTTCGATCCGCAGACGCAGCGCTCGGTGCGGGAGCTGGCCGAGGTGTCCCTGTGCCCCGCGCGCGAGATCGTGCTCGACGAGGCCGGCCGGAAGGCCGCCATCGCGACCGTCCGCGCGGCCGCCGACGCGGTGGAGACTCCCACCCGGCGCCTGCGCGAGCTGCTCGACGAGCTGCAGAGCCACTCGCAGGACGACGCGCTCTTCGCGGCTGGGCTGTCGGCGATCCTGCCCGGCTTCTATCCGGGCGGGCTGAAGCCGGTCACCGATTACCTCCCTGCCGACGCGCTGTGGGTGCTCGACGACCCGCTCGAGCTGGAACGCCAGTGGGGCGAGCTGTGGACCGAGCTGCAGGCCTCGTTCGCCGCCGCGCGCCGCAAGGGCGAGCTGGCGCTGCCTCCCGAGCAGCACTACCTGCACGAGCGCGACGTGCGTCCCACCCTGGACCACGCCGCGGTGCTCGAGCTGGGCGGCCTCGGATTCGCCTCCGACGCGGCGGCGGGCGTGCCGGAGATCGACTTCGCGCTGAAGCCGACCGCGGAGCTGCGCGCGGAGATCGCCGGGCACCACGGGGAGGACGGAGCGCTGGCGCCGCTGGTGCGCCGGCTGGCGGACTTCCGTGATCGGGGGATCGCCGCGCTGGTGGCGTGCCATTCGTCCGCCCAGGCCGAGCGCGCGCGCCGGCTGCTGCTCGACCGCCGGCTGATGGCGCGCATCGTGCCGGAGCTGCCGCCCGAGCCGTCCTCGCTCTTCGATCCCGCGGTGCACGCGCACCTGATCACGGGCGAGATCTCCGCGGGGTTCGTGGACGAGCACGACCGGTTCGCCCTCTACTCCGACGAGGACATCTTCGGCCCGCGCGCGCGGCCCCGAAGGGCCGCCCGCCGCCCGCGCACCTTCGGCGACGAATCCGACTTCCGCGACCTCAAGGAAGGCGACCTGGTGGTGCACGTCGAGCACGGCATCGCCCGCTACGACGGCCTGACTCGGCTCCAGGTGCGCGGCTTCGCCGCCGACTTCATCCTGCTCCAGTTCGCCGGCAAGGACCGGCTGTACCTGCCGGTCAACCGGCTGCGCCAGATCCAGAAGTACGTCGGCGGCGACCCGGCGAAGACCAGGCTCGACTCGCTGAAGAGCCAGACCTTCTTGAAGCGCAAGGCGCGCGTCAAGGAGGAGCTGCTCAAGATGGCCGCCGAGCTGCTCGACATCTACGCGGCGCGCGCCGCGCACCAGGGGTATGCCTTCACTCCGCCGGACAACATGTACCGGACCTTCGAGGCCGACTTCGAGTTCGACGAGACCCCCGACCAGGCGAAGGCCATCGAGGACGTGCTCGCGGACATGCAGAAGCCCCGGCCGATGGACCGGCTGGTCTGCGGCGACGTGGGGTATGGCAAGACCGAGGTGGCCCTGCGCGCCGCGTTCAAGGCGGTGGAGGACAAGAAGCAGGTCGCGGTGCTGGTCCCCACCACCGTGCTCGCGGCGCAGCACCACCGCACCTTCGGCAAGCGGTTCGCCGATTATCCGATCACGGTCGAAGTGATCAGCCGCTTCCAGAGCGCCAAGGAGGCGAAGGACGTCCTTTCGCGGACCCGCCAGGGGAAGGTCGACGTCCTCATCGGCACGCACCGGCTGCTCTCGCAGGACGTGTCGTTCAAGGACCTGGGGCTGGTGGTGATCGACGAGGAGCAGCGGTTCGGGGTCAAGCACAAGGAGCAGCTGAAGAAGCTGCGCAAGCTGGTCGACGTGGTCACGCTGACCGCGACGCCGATCCCGCGCACCCTGCACATGGCGATGATGGGGGTGCGCGACCTCTCCATCATCGGCACGCCGCCGGTGGACCGCCGCGCCATCCGCACCTTCGTGAGCAAGTTCGACGGGGCCACCATCAAGGAGGCGATCGAGCGGGAGCTTTCGCGCGGCGGGCAGGTCTTTTTCCTGCACAACCGGATCGAGTCGATCCGCGGGGTCTACGACTACCTGGCGAAGCTCGTGCCGCAGGCGAAGATCGCCGTGGCCCACGGCCAGATGGCGGAGCGCAAGCTGGAAGAGGTGATGACCGACTTCATCGATCGCAAGTCCGACGTGCTGCTGTGCACGGCGATCATCGAGTCGGGGCTCGACATCCCCAGCGCCAACACCATCCTGGTCGACCGCGCCGACCACTTCGGGCTCTCGCAGCTCTACCAGATCCGCGGCCGCGTCGGCCGCAGCCGCGAGCGCGCCTACGCCTACCTCCTGGTCCCGGCCCGCCGGCCGATGACGCGCGACGCGCAGAAGCGCCTCCAGGTGCTCCAGCAGTTCACCGAGCTGGGCGCCGGCTTCCAGATCGCCTCGCACGACCTGGAGATCCGCGGCGCGGGAAACCTCCTGGGGCCCGATCAGAGCGGCCAGATCGCGTCGGTGGGCTTCGACCTCTACACGCAGCTGATGGAGGAAGCGGTCGCGCAGCTCAAGGGCGAGGAGCCGCGGCAGGAATTCGAGCCCGACGTCGAGCTGCCCGTGCCCGCGCTGATCCCGGAGGAGTACGTTCCGGACGTCCAGCAGCGGCTCTTCTTCTACAAGCGGTTCGCCTCGGCCGCGAACGAGGAGGAGCTGTACGAGGTCAAGGGCGAGGTCCGCGATACCTGCGGCGAGCCGCCGCCCGAAGTCGATGCCCTGGTCGAGGTGATGGACCTGCGCAACCAGCTGCGCGCGCTGCGCATGCGCGGCCTGAAATGGGGTCCGGGGCGCCTCATCGCGCAGCTCGGGCCCGACGCGGCGCTCGATTCCGGGAAGCTCGCCCAGCTGGTCGCCAAGGGCAAAGGCCGGTACCGCCTCACCCCGGGCATGGAGCTGGTGCAGGCGATCGAGCAACCGCCCGCACCGCTGCCCGGCACGGCCCCGCCCCCTCCCCAGCCCGCCGCAGTCCTGGAAGCAGCGCGGACCTTGGTCCAGGAGTTGCGCCGCTGCGCGGCCTAGGATTAGCCCCTTCCCGTCAGCTGTTCAGAGGTGGTATCTCGCCCCTCTCTCGAACAAAGGACCGTCCGCATGAAGACCAGGCACGCATTGACCCTCGCCGCCTGCGCCCTGGGCGCGCTTGCGCCCTTTGCGTGCAAGAAGGCCTCTTCCGGGCCGGCGGTCGCCCACGTCGGCGACGAGGTGATCACCGCGGAGGAGTTCAAGCGGCGGATCGACGAGCAGAGCCCGTTCCTGCGCGCCCGCTACGGCACCCTGGAGCGCAAGAAGGAGCTGCTCGAGGCGCTCATCCGCAACGAGCTCCTCGCCCAGGAGGCGCAGCGTGAAGGCCTGGACAAGTCGCCCGCCGTGCGCGACGCGACCAAGCGGGCGATGATCCAGGAGCTGATCAAGAAGCAGCTCGACGAGAAGATGAGCGGTTCGGACATCCCCGAGGCCGATCTCAGGGCGTTCTACGAGGCGCACCTCGACGACTACGTCAAGCCCGAGCGCGCGCGCGTCTACCACATCTTCCTCCCCGCCAAGGACGCCAAGGAGAAGGCGCACGCGAAGGCGAAGGCCTCGGCGCTGCTCAAGGACATCCAGGCGCGCGAGAAGAAGGGCGAGGCGAATGCGTTCCAGGCGGCCGCGATCAAGGAGAGCAAGGACCCGCTCTCCGCTCCGATGGGCGGCGACCTGCGCTTCCTCAGCAAGGACGAGCTGACCAAGTCGCACGGCCCCGAGCTGGCCAACGCGGCCTTCGACCTGAAGAACCCGGGCGAGGTCGCCGGCCCGCTGGAGACCGCGGCCGGGGTCGAGGTGGTGAAGTTGCAGGTCAAGACGGTCGCGCTCAACCGCACCTTCGACGAGTCGAAGGAGACCGTACGGGGGCGCATGGCGCGCGAGCGGCGGAGCAAGCAATACGACGACTTCGTCAAGAAGCTGCGCGACGGCGGCAAGGTCGTCATCGACGAGGCGGAGCTCGCCAAGGTGAACGCCGAGGCGGCGCCGGTGCCCGTCGCGAGCCCGCAAGCGTCGCCCGCTCCCGCGGCCGCGAAGATCGGCGGGAACTGATGCGGCTTGCGGCTGGCTGGAGCTGGGCGGCGGCCGCGCTGCTGCTCCTGGCCTGCGCGCGCAAGAAGGCGCCGCCCGCCGCACCCGCGCCGGCGGTCGCGGTGGTGGACGGGACCGCGATCCCGGTCTCCGCCTTGCAGCGCGAGCTGGATCGCGCCCGCCGGGGGGCCGGATCGCAGGTGGTCGACGGCTTCCCCACCCCGGCGAAGATCGAGCCCAAGGACCTGCCCCGCCTTGCGCGCGCGCTGCTCGATCCGCTGATCGACCGCGCGCTGCTGGGACAGCGCGCCAGGGCCGCCGGGGTGGTGGTCACCGACGCCGAGGTGCAGTCCGCGATCGACGCCCTTGCGGAGTCGGCGCGCGGCTCGGGCGAGTCGTTCGCGGAACGGCTCGCGCAGGACGGCCAGACCGCCGAGCAGCTCGCGGAGGACATGCGCGAGCGCCTGCTCGCGGAGAAGTGGGTCGCGGAGCAGACGCGCGGGGAGAAACCTTCCACCGCCGAGGTGCGCGCGTGGTTCGACCAGCACCGCTCCGAGCTGGACGTCAAGGAAGAGGTGCACGCGCAGCAGATCCTGGTGGCGACGGCCGAGGAGGCGAAGAGCCTGCTCGACCAGATCCGCGCCGGCGTCTCCTTCGAGCAGCTGGCCAAGTCGCACGGCCGCTCGCCGGACGCGCAGCGCGGCGGGGACCTGGGCTGGTTCGCGCGCGGCACCATGCCCAAGCCCTTCGACGAGGCGTGCTTCTCGCTCCGGCCCGGGCAGGTGTCGGGAGTGGTGCAGACGAGCTACGGATACCACCTGTTCAAGCTGCTCGGACGCCGCGGGCCGCGGAAGCGCGC
>WNFF01002812.1_pt1 | contig 14245 bp, 13 predicted proteins | sample 5400441 | NCBI WGS metagenome assembly WNFF01 (sample SAMN13153345, study PRJNA577476) | soil metagenome | isolation source: 120 cm saprolite under Douglas fir tree site 2 hole 3 replicate 1 | place: USA:California | collected 2015-04-18 | reverse complement strand
CGGGCGATTTTCACGCCTCGCTGGAGAATTCCCGGGATCAAGGGCTGGAGGTGATCCGCGTCCACAACTCCGTCTACGCGCGAAGTCGCTACGGTAAATTCCGCCAGCGACTCCGAGACCGCGGAATGGCGGAAGTAGAGCGCGAGGAGGTCTACGGCGCTCTGCGCGACTTCGACACGGTGTTCGATGGCCGCTTGAAGCTCGTCCCCGCCGGGCAGGTCTCCATCCGCGGGCGGACGGCGATTCGCTACGCGGCGTCGCTGGGTCCAGGAGACAAGGCAGCCGAGGCCGCGGACTCCAATCTGCCGAAGAGAACCGCCCCCAAGGGGGGAGTCGACGACAGCACCTCCCGGCGGATTGCTTTTTTCGAAAAGCGCCAGCCCAAGTCTGTTCACGGGGACGTGGCGGTCGATTCAAAAACCGCGGTCGTGCTCGAGTCGCACCTCGAGGGGCTGCTGGCGATCCCTTCGCCGGACGGAAAAGAAGCGACGCTGAAGATGACCTTCGAGACCGGGGTCGCGGACATCGGCAAGGACCCGGGGATAAAGGCGCCCGCCGAGTTTCTACCCGACGCCGACAAACCCGCCGGGATCGCCGCTGCTCTGGACCGCTTTGGCATCCCTCATGGGGCAGGTCAAAAGAAGGATGCCGGGGCGGAGGCGGAGCCCGCGGAAGAAGAGCCCTGATCGGACGGAATCGATCGGCCCGAAAAATTGACCGCGGTCCGGCATCTCCTACAATGGCCAAGAATTGCGGCCTGGCCGCGTCCGACATGAACAGCTGATCAGTCTGCCGAGGAATAGAAGATGGAGCGCAAGCCTGGTAGAGCGGCGACGGTTTCGACCGAAGAGGCGAGGGACGCGTTCTCAACGTCGGATGATCTGACGGGTGAAGAGGAAAAGGTGGTGCGAATGCACCACGGCATGGTGGTGGATGCGAGTGCCCCCTTGGCGAAGGCCGCCGGGGGATCCGCCGACCTCGCCGACCAGTTGCTGATGATCGAAATGGACCTCTTTCGAGCCCAGAAGCACGCCCCAGCGGCGCGAGCACCCCAGCGTCCCGCGCTGAGCCTCGCCCAAGCTTCGGACCCCCGCGCGAAGTCGAAGATCATCCGGGCGCTGCGGCGGAAGCGGTAGACCGTCCGGATTTCCTTCGCCTCGAAGGCCCCAGGAAAAACCATCTCGAGCGAGCCTGAGTCGAGGCGCGGTGGGGCCTGGCGCTCCGAGGGTACGAGAGCACGCGAGCGGGACCGCAACGAAGCAGGTTGGCTGCGCAGCAGTTTTCAAACTTTGCCCGAACACCGAACACCAGAACATCGGAGCGATCTGATTCCCCTGGTTGACCGACCCTGCGAGCACCAAGACGAGGCTGATTGTGACGGCACTTGTCGGATCGGCAACGCGCGCCGCGAGTGCGCCAACAACGAGAGCCCGGTTAGTCGAAGTCCTCGAGCCGGAGCCCCGTCGAGCACATTTTTCGACGGGCTCAAGCCAGGGCCCTGCGCGCGTCATAAAGCGGGCGCGTAGGTATTAACGCAAGCCCTTAATACCTACGCGCCCCCCAAGAAAAAAGGTCGAGAGCCTCGGGCCAGTGCGATTACACCCGAGGGGATTCCCTAAGCGACGGCTATCCACCCGCGCGAAGCAGGCCACGTGACGCCTCTGGATTCGCCGGGGGGGGGCGTCAGGGGTGAGAGCTTCACGAGTGAACGAGAGTCATTGCCAACCGAAAGGGCAAGCGATGCGCGACCTGAATTCGGGGCCCGTAGCACGCCGAAGGGATCTCGCCCGCCCAGACCACCTACGCCCTCGCCGTCCTTTCCCAAGCCCGCTTGGATTCGACGCTCATCCTCGCGCCCTACCTCCGGCTAACCGCGCGGGTCAGATCGCCTCGATGGCTCAGCTCTTAGGAGCTCTAGAGCCGAAGGCTCAACGCGAAAAGTCTGCCCCCGCCATCGCGGAGCTCGTGACGGTAGGCGAAATCAATCCCTCCGCCCTTGCCCGCGAATCCAATCCCCCCGCTGACGAAATCGGTCTGGAGGATGTTGTCGTGTGCGTAGCCGGCGCGCAGGGGGAAGGCTCCCCCGAGGACGTATTCGACTCCGCCGTGATAGGCGAAGCGGCTCGAAGGTCCGGTGAAGTCGGCGCGCGCGTCGACCGCGACGGTGAACGGCCCGGTGACGTAGGCGAGGCCGAGGGCGTAATACCGGCTCAGGTCCATCTTCCTGATGTCGATCAGGTTCTGGCCGGTGAACGAGGCGATCAGCGAATCACTCAGACGCACCAGCAACCCAACATCCATCGTCAACGCGTTCGCTGAAACGGCGCCACTTTCCAACAGATACTTCACCGCCAGGCCAATGAAGATGTTTTCCGTGACGGCGGTGGCGGCCCCCAGCGTCGTCAGATTTACCGACCGCTGCTGATCTCCGCGGCCGAGCGAGGCAAAATGGTAGCTTATCCCTGCCGCCAGATCGCTCGTCTGGCTGTCGATCACCGCGATACTGCCGTAGCCAAATTTGGTCTGCGAATCAAAGGCGCCGGAAAGCTCGAATTCGTACCGACGGCGAAGCGCAAGCGCCGCCGGGCTGCCGGTAATCGCCTCGCCCCCCAGGGCGACGGACCGGTACGCTCCGCCCATCCCGTAGTTGCGCGCGCCCATCAGATCGTTCAGGTTGGGCTCGCTCTGGCCCAGAGCGAGCAGAGGATGGAGGAGGAGTTGAAGAAGCAGGGCTCGTCGCATGTGGCCCATCCTAGCTTGAAGGCTGAAGAGGGGAACGCTACATTGGCGTCCTCAATGCCGGAGCCTCGCCTGATTCGCAAATGCGTCGTTCCGGCCGCGGGATTGGGTACGCGCTTTTTACCAGCGACCAAGGCAATCCCGAAAGAGATGCTGCCCATCGTCGATACTCCGACCCTGCAGTACATCGTACAAGAGGCCGCTTCGGCGGGTATCGAGGATGTGATTCTCGTCAACGGGCGGGGCAAATCGAGCATCGAAGATCACTTCGATCTCGCGGTGGAGCTGGAAGCGGTTCTCAAATCGCGCGGCAAGGAACAGGAATGGAAGAAGCTGCGCGCCATTTCCAACCTGGTGAACATCGTCAGCGTGCGGCAGAAGGAGCCACTCGGTCTGGGGCACGCGGTCCTCTGCGCGAAGAACCTGATCGGCAACGAGCCCTTCGGCGTCATTCTGGGGGACGACGTGATCGATTCGGTCGAGCCCGGCATCCGCCAACTCGCCCGGGCGTTTCAGAAGCACCATCAGGGGGTGATCGCCCTGATGGAAGTGCCGCCAGGCGAGGCGCATCTGTACGGGGTTGCCGCCGGCGAATGGCTGGACGAGCGGACGATGCAGATCACCCATCTGGTGGAGAAGCCCAAGCCGGGGACCGCGCCTTCGAACCTGGCGGTGATTGGCCGCTACGTTCTGCCGCCGAGCATCTTCGGCATTCTCGAGACGCAAGCGCCCGGGGTGGGAGGGGAGATTCAGCTCACCGACGGGTTGGCCAAGCTGCGCACCAGCGAAGGATTGATCGGATACAAGTTTGAAGGGCAACGCTACGACGCAGGCGACAAGCTGGGCTACGTGAAAGCGAATGTTGCCTACGCGCTCAAGCGCGAGGACCTCCGTGGACCGCTGCTGGCCTGGCTTGCGGAGCTGGTGCGAGAGGTCAAGGGCGCGTGAATCGGCCCTGGCACCGCTTCGGCCTTCTTCCTCTTCTCCTTGCCGTTTCCGCGAACGCGTACATCCTTCCCCCCGCTTCGATCCTGCGCCGGATGACCGAGGCGCGCGACGAGCTTCAAGTGTCGAATTTGAAGGTTGACGGGATGCTCACCTTCGCAAATTCGACCGCCCGCAGCGCCAGCGTGGCGCTGGGAGGCGTAGGCCGCTCCGAGGTGCAGGTCGATGCGCTCTTGCTGATGAAGCTACCCGGGCGCTGTCGGCTCGAAGCGACGACTCCCGAGGGATCTCGTTCGGTTGCGATCTGGTCTCACGGCAAAGAGCGCACTGAAGGCGCGCGGCTGGATGAGCTGGTCGCGGTGCTCGGTCAGATCTGTCCATTCCTGGCCGCGCGGTCGAGCAACGAAGCGGAAACCCGGGCGGCGGTCGATCGGCATTTGCGCGCGCTGAAGGTCGACGTTCGCACGGCGACCCTCGGCCGCCTCGGCAGCCAGGTCGCGTACGTGCTGGGCGCTGCGGCGGAAGGACAATCGCAGTTCTGGGTCTACAAGGACACTTTCCTCCCCGCGCGCGTCCGCTGGGCTGACCCGGACAAGAAACTCTGGGACATTCGTTTCCTCGATTACGGATCGCCGATCAGCGGCGAATCATTTCCGCGCGTGGTCGAGCTCTATCGCGACGGCGAGCTTCTCCTCCGGTTCGCCGGGCTCAAGTCCGACACGCGCAGCGCGCTCGCCGATAAACTGTTCTGACCGCGTCGGGACCCGCCGGTAAGCTTACCGCCAGTGACCTCCCCACCTCTCGCATCGTGCGCGGTCGGTCGTCCGGTGCACGGTGCCTTCACCTACGAGATTCCGGATGCGTTGGTGGGCAGGCTCATTCCCGGGCAGCGCTTGCTCGTCCCGTTCGGCAGGACCACCGCCCTGGCCTTCTATCTCGGTCCGGCGAGCGTTGCTCCCAAGGGCGGCAAGCTTCGGCAAATCGAACGGGAGCTCGAGACCGAACCGGCCTTGCCCGCGGACGTGATGGCGCTGTTGCGTTTTGCCTCCAAGCATTACCGCTACCCGCTCGGCGAGACGATCCGGGTGGCCCTGCCACCGGGCCTGGCCGAGCCGATTGACCTTCCCGAAGACCAGCCGGAAATGGAGAAGTTCGTCCAGGCAATGCCCGGCGCGGAGCAGGCCGTCGCGTCGCGTCGCGCACCGGCCCAGGCCGCGGCGATGGCCTACCTTCTCGCGGTGGGAGGGCGCGCGGCCCTGGCCGAAATCGCCCACGCGATTCCCGGCTCGCGCGAGTCGCTGCGCAAGCTCGCCGAGCGCGGGGTGGTGCGCATCGAAGCGAAGGAGGTCGCCGCGGCGGAGCGGGGCGGGTGGGGACAACCGCGTCCGGAAGCTCTCACCCCCGAGCAACAGACTGCGGTGAAAGCCGTCGTCGAAGCGCTGGAAGCGGGGGGCTTTCACCCATTTCTGCTCCATGGCGTGACCGGGAGCGGAAAAACCGAGGTGTATTTGCGCTGCGCGGAAGCGGCGCTGGGAAAAGGCCGAGGCGCGCTGGTCCTCGTTCCAGAAATCGCGCTGACCCCGCAGCTCGTGGGCCGCTTCCGGAGCCGGTTTGGTGGGCAGGTGGCGGTGCTTCACTCCGGCCTCAAGGACCGCGAGCGGCTGCGGTATTGGCAGGCGCTGAGAGTGGGCAAAGCAAGAATCGCGGTCGGGGTTCGTTCAGCGATCTTCGCGCCGGTGCGCGACCTTTCATTGATCGTCGTCGACGAGGAACACGACCCATCGTTCAAGCAGGTGGAGAAGCTGCGGTACAACGCGCGAGATCTCGCGCTCGTCCGCGCAAGCCAGCTCGGGGCGACCGCCCTGCTCGGATCCGCCACGCCTTCGCTGGAGACGCTCCACAACGCCCAGCGGGGCAGGTATCGGCTGCTGCCGCTGCGCGCCCGGGTGGACGATCGGCCGCTCCCTCAAGTTTCCATCGTGGATTTACGGATCGAACGGCCGCGCTCGGAGGTGCGGTCGACCGAGGAACCGCCCCTGCTTTCCGCTCCTGCGCTGGCGGCGATGGAGGAGGTTTTGGGTCGCGGGCAGCAGGCCATCCTCTTCCTCAATCGTCGAGGGCACAGCACGTTTCTGGTCTGCGAAGTCTGCGGGAGCTCTCTGCGCTGCACCTCCTGCGACGTCTGCCTCACCCACCACCTCTCCTCCAACCGGATCCTCTGCCACTATTGTGGCTTCGCCGGCCGCGTGCCGCCCAAGTGCCAGGAATGCGGAGGGGCCTTGCTCAAGTTGGGCGCGGGCACCGAGCGGGTCGAGGCGGAAGTAGCGGCCCGATTTCCGCGCGCTCGGGTGGCGCGCCTGGACCGCGACTCCGCGACCACCACCGAGCGGCTGACGTCGATGCTGGCGGCGTTCGCGCGGCGCGAGCTGGACGTGCTCGTCGGGACGCAGATGATTGCCAAAGGGCACGACTTTCCGGGCGTCACGCTCGTCTGCGTTATTCTCGCCGATTCGTCGCTGGCCATCCCCGACTTTCGCGCCGCGGAGAGGACCTTCCATCTGCTCACGCAGGTGGGTGGTCGCGCAGGGCGGGGGAGCGACCCGGGCAGGGTCATGGTTCAGACCTACAACCCCGACTCGGAGCCGGTGAGCCGGTTGCTCACCCACGACTTTGAGGGATTCTCGCGGTTGGAGCTCGAGCGACGGAGAGCGCTGGCCTACCCTCCGTTTTCAAGGCTGGTGGCGATCAGGATCGAAGGGGCGGATGCCCAGCGGACCGCGGCGGTGGCCCGAGAGCTGGGCACCCTGATGGCCAAGAGGCTGCCCTCGGCGTCCCGGGGCGTGAGGCTTCTCGGGCCGGCGCCGGCTCCCCTGACCCGGATCAAGAACAGGACCCGCTGGCAGATTCTGCTCAAAGGACCCACTTACGAAGCTCTGTCCGGACCCATCCAGGCGGTCGAAGAGCGCCTGCCCGCTTTGGGGGGGTCGGTCAAAGTGGCAATTGACGTGGACCCCGGGGCGCTGCTGTAGAATCGTTGGCGATGGACCGCCCGATTCTCATGGTCTGCGACGACGTCGCCCTGGTCGCGATGGTGCGCGGCCTGCTCGAGCGCGAGGGCCTGGAGTCGGTCCTGGCAACGTCCGTCGCCGACGCGGTGATCGCCTATGGTCACTACGCCCCCGGAGTCCTCATCCTCGATCCCACGGTCGAGGGAGGTCGTGGGCGGTTCGTCCTTGAAGAGCTTGCCAAGCACCCCGCTTCTCCGCACGCGGCAGTCCTTTTTTTGGGCGGTGCCATCGAAGGATGCCCGGGATCCGTGGTTCCCCTCCCGCTGGATGGCGCCGTTCTCTTGCAGCTTCTGGCCAATTCGGAGTCCCCGGGACCCGCAGCGCCCTCCACCGGCGTCGAGGTGTCGGGTGCTGGGCCGAGTTGGTGGTACCCGGTACCGGCTTCGGACGATCCAACGTCCACCGGTCTGGTTTCGCCCGAGCCGGTCGCTTTGCCCGCGTCCTCCCACGGCAAGGTCACCTTGGAGCAGCTGGCCCAGCTCGTGATGCAGTTGTCCAACTCCCGGGTCTCGGCTTGTCTGGAGATGACAAGCTCCGAGGCCACCCGCACGCTGTGGCTCAAAGACGGCCGCCTGATCGCCGCCGCTTCGTCCTTGTACGAAGAATCCCTCCTCAGCCGGGCCCGTGCAGATGGCCTTCTCGACCGGGAACAGGAAAAAGAGCTCCGAGCGCTTCCGGCCGGCTCAGCTTCGGAGCTCATTCGCGCCATGCGTACGGGAGGCTATCTGCGGGAAGTGGAAGTGGTCCCGCTGGTGCAGAGAAACGCCGAGCAGATCGCCCTCGAAGCGCTCAGTGAGGAAGAATGCGCTTATCGGCTGAGCTCCCAGGGCGTCGAGAGCAGCGCGATTGCCGCACCTTCCCCAGCCCCGGTGACTCAGCTCCTTCCGCGCGCATTGGGGCGAACGATGTCGGAGGAGTCGATCCTGTCCTCGTTCGGCGGTCTCGACGCGGTTCCAATTCCCCGTCTGGCGGCTTCCGCTCTGGGAAATCTTGGCCTGGGGGAGGCCGAGCTCGCCCTCCTGGCCGCGATCGACGGTGTTTCCAGCGTTGGAGAGCTGCTGCTGGGCTGCGCCATGCCTCAGGAGCAGGCGCTCAAGCTGTTGCGGCTGGCCCGCCTGCTGCGCGCGATCGAGATTCGACCGGGGAGCCGGGGACCAGGCGCTCCCGGGCCGGATGTGGACATCCGGCGTCTCCAATCGAAGTTCGAGGAAATCCGGGAAGCGGATTACTTCACCGTACTTGGGCTCTCCCGCTCGGCCGGCGGCGAGGAGGTCCGCCAGGCCTTTGAGGTGCTCTCCGCCGAATTCAACCCGCTCAAGTTTGCAGGTCATCTCGACCCCAGCCTCCTGGCTCAGGCGGCGCAGATTCAGGACCTGCTCGCCGAGGCCGCCCATACCCTCCAGAATGACCGCCTGCGCACCGCTTACGCAGGAAATCTGGTCGATTGAGCTAGACTGCCCTTGGGTCTTCCGTAGGTGGGGCACCGGTTGCCCGGGGCACGCCGGCGCATTAAAAAGGTAAGTATGGTTCGCGAAATTCTGATCTGGCCGGACCCGGTCCTCAAGAAGACGGCTTCTGCGGTCACCCGCGTAGACGACTCGATTCGGAGTCTGGTCAACGACATGTTTGAAACGATGTACGCCGCCGATGGTGTCGGGCTGGCGGCGCCGCAGATTGGCGTGCTCAAGCAGGTCATCGTCCTGGACACCACCCCCCGACAACCTGAATCCAAGCCGGTGGCGATGATCAATCCGCAGATAATCGCCAAGGAAGGCAGCATGCGGTACTCGGAAGGCTGCCTCTCGGTCCCCGGCGAAGCCGAAGAGGTCGACCGCGCCGCCAAGGTGACGGTGAAATTTCTCGACGTATCGGGACACCAGCAGACGCTTGTGGCGGAAGGCCTTCTCGCGGTGGCGATTCAGCACGAGACCGACCACCTGATGGGAACGATGTTCGTCGACTATCTCTCCCCCTTGAAGCGCGACCTGATCAAGAGGCGGATGAAGCGCTTGAAGTCCGAGCGGGCCGAAGCGCCGGTTTCCGCTTAGCTCTGGGCAATCCCACTTTCGGGCAAAGATCGGCGGCGACGCACCGCTCGCACGCTGGCGAACGGGCAAAGCAGGTTCGGCGTCCGTGCCAGATGAGCAGCTGATGCGCCTTCGCCCACAGGGCGCTGGGCAATAGGGCCCGCAGGTCCAACTCCACCTTGTCCGGGTCGGTCTGGCGGGTAAAGCCGAGGCGGTGCGCCAGCCGGCGAATGTGCGTATCGACCGGAAAGGCGGGGTCGCCTCCGAGGTGGATGGTGACCACTCCCGCGGTCTTCCGACCGACTCCGGGGAGCGCCTCCAACTGCTCCCGCGACACCGGCACCACACCGCCGTGTTCGCGGACGAGCGCCTGCGCCGCGGCGATGATGTTTTTTGCTTTGCTGCGAAAGAGCCCGCACGTCTTGATCAGGGATTCCAGCTCCTTTGGGCGAGCGGAGGCGTAGGCTTGCGCGGTGCGGTAGCGCTCGAACAAAGGGGGGGTGACGATGTTCACCCGTTTGTCCGTGCATTGCGCGGAGAGAATCACCGAAACCAGAAGCTCCAGAGGCGTTTGATAATCGAGCTCGATCTTCGCGTTCGGCATCTGCGCGTCCAGGCGAGCGATCACCGCCTCCGCGCGCCGGCGTTTTTCTTCCCTTGTTTCACGCACGTCAGGGCCGCTTATCCCACGAAACCATTCCGAATGGGATGGAACGAAAGCGCGGAAATTGTTAGTTCCAGCCGATGCGAGTGATTGACCTGCGCTCCGACACCGTCACCCGCCCAAGCGAGCCGATGCGGCGCGCGATGGCGCAAGCGGAGGTGGGCGACGACGCGTACGGGGAAGATCCCACGGTTCGTGAGCTCGAGGAACGCACCGCGGATCTCCTCGGGCTGCCCGCCGCGCTGTTCGTGACCTCGGGAACGCAGGCAAACCAGATCGCCATCGGCGTCTACTGCCGGCCGGGCGACGAATTGATTACCGAGGCTGGAAGCCACTGCCTCAACTTCGAAACCGGAGGGGTGTCCGCGCTGTGGGGCGTCCAGCCGATGCCGATTGCCACCGATCGAGGCATCCTCACGCCGCAGCAACTGAAGGCCAGCATCCGGCCTCCGGGGGATCACTTTCCACGGTCGCGGTTGGTCTGCCTGGAGAACACGCACAACCACGGCGGCGGCACCGTCTGGCCCATCGAGCAATATCGAGAGGTAATCCGCGCCGCGCGCGATGCGCAGCTGAGCGTTCATCTCGATGGAGCGCGGCTGTTCAATGCCCAGGTGGCCAGCGGCACTCCCGCCGCCGAATATGCAGGGATCGCAGACAGCGCCGCGGTCTGCTTCTCGAAAGGGCTGGGCGCCCCGGTGGGATCGGCGTTGTGCGGGAGCAAAGAGCTGATCCGGGAAGCCCGGAGGCTTCGCCGGCGGCTCGGCGGCGGGATGCGCCAGGCTGGAATCCTCGCCGCGGGCGCGCTGTATGCGCTCGACCACAACATCGAGCGCCTCGCCGAAGACCATGCCAATGCCCGGCGTTTGGCGGAAGGTCTGAGTGAGATCCGCGGATTCCAGGTCGATCCTTCACGGGTCGAAACGAACATGGTTTTCGCCGAGCTCCCATCTTCCGGCGCGGAGTCGGTGGCTCGGCTTCGCTCGATCGGCATCTGGGCCAATGCCGAGGGACGCACCGGCAAGACAGTCCGCTTCGTCTGTCATCTCGACGTATCGCAAAGCGACATCGACGAGGCCCTCGCCCGCATTCGCCGGACGATGAACGGTGGCTAATGGAGCGCCCCGAGGCAAGCCTTCAAGCGCTGCTAAATCGAGCCTTCGCCCAGGTCAAAGCCGCGGACGCCAACCTGGCCATCGCTGACATGCGGATTGAGGAGGGGTCCGAGCATCGACCCGCCGTCAGCTACGAGGCGGTCCTTCCGGCGTCAAACCCGGCCGAATACCTCACCGGTTCGCTGATGCCGCGCCTGGTCTATTTTCTGGACAGCGGCGGCTTCAAGCTTCCGCGGTGCGCGGGAGTTTTCATCTCCCTCTTCCACGGGGACGATTTGTTTTTCATTCGCGCCGCGGATGCAGTGGACGAGCTTTCCCGGATCACCGGGATCTCGCCAACGCAGATGGTTCAGCGGTTCGGTTCCCAGAGCGGGAACCCCCCGCCCTGCTAAAGCCGTTGCTTCAGCTCTTTCGCCGGACGAAACCCGATGGTGCGGGACGGCTCCAGCTTCATCAGCTCGTTGGTTTGGGGATTTCGAATCCTGCGCGCCTTCCGCTGCCGGAGCAGCCAGGTGCCGAACCCGGGGTAGCTGAAACGCGCGTCTGTCTTTACGGCATTGAGGATGCTTTGGAAGACATTGTCGAGTAGCTCAGAGGTGGATTTCTTGGTCATCCTCGCTTCGGCGGCGATCCTTTCCACGAGCTGCGCCTTGGTCATCTTCAACTCCTGAGCTGCATGCAGTATTCGACTCGTTGTTAACAAATAGCCATTTGAGAAGTCAAATGGCCCAGGGTCGTAAAGACAGACGTCGCAGCTCCACGGAGCCTTTCGACGCGCGGGTATGGATGAGCTTTTCTGATCCAGCGAAGCCTGAAAACGCTTGTCGTTGCGATCACTTGCTTCACGATTTCTGATCGCGACGGGACAGCCGATCTCAAACCCACTAGGCTTCAAGGTGTGATCGGGTGCTTGCCACTGGCGGCCATTCTTGCGGTCCTCGCCACGGCATCGCCCCCGGTGTCCACCCCTCCAGCTCTGGAGGAATGGTGGGTCGACGGATCCGCAGCGCCTGGCGGAAGCGGAACGCGGGAGCGGCCCTTCAAGAGCTTGGGCGCGGCATTGGCGCGCGCCGGCGAATCCCGCGCGCGGATCCACCTCGCCGCTGGCCTCTACCGTGGACCCTTCCAGCCGGCGGATGGGACCGAGCTGGTGGGGACTGGAGCCGCGGTGCTCTTCGCGGAAGGCTCCGGCGCGGTGTTGACCCCGAAGGGAAGCCTGGAGCTGAAGAGCGTGATCATCCAGGGGGGAGAAGTGGGGATCGAAACCGCGGTGGAATTGCGCTTGAGCGAGGTCAGCTTCAGTGGGCAACGCAAGCTGGGCGTTCATCTGCGCGCGGGCCGGCTCTTCGCGAGGGGCGTTGTCTTTTCCGCCTCCGTGTCCGAGGCGACCGCCGTCCGGATCGAGGCGAACGCCCGGGCCGAGCTGATCGGATGTACCTTCCAGGGGCCATATCGGCGAGCGCTCGAGCTCAACGCGCCGGCGCGGGTCGAGGTCGCGGATTGCGCCTTCGACGGCCCGGTGACGGGGATGCATCAGATCCGGGGAAGCGTCCGGGTTTTGCGAACCCGCTTCGCCGGCGGCCGGGGACCCGCGGTCTTCTGCGCGCAGGGGAGTCTGGAGCTCTTCGACGTCGATGTGTATGGGCACGAGTACGCGCTCCAAGGGGGTGAGGGATGTACCCTTCGCGTTCTTCGCTTCTCATCCGTTGGCGCTGAGCGCGCGGCGATTGCCCTGACCCGCGCCACCGCACACCTCGAAGAGGTCACCGCGATCGACAGCGGAAGCTTTGGAGCGGTCCACCTGGTCGGCTCGAACGTCGTGCTCCGGCGATTCCGCTTCCAGCATCCGGAGGCCTACGGGCTGCTGGGTCGGCAGAGCACCGTTTCGCTCAGCGACGGTGCGATCTCCGACGTCACTGACCAGGGCGGAAGCGCCGGGGACGGGATCCAGCTGCGCGGGTGCCGCGGCTCGATCGAATCGGTCTCGGTCTCACGGACCGCGGGGCCGGGGCTCCTCGCGGCCGAGGCCAGCTCGCTGGAGCTGCGCGACTTTTCGGTGGACAGATGCCATTGGGGCGGAGTCATTGCGGAGACCCTGGCCCACGTCCAGGGCAGCTCATGGACGGTTCGAAAGTGCGATGGTCCGGCGGTCGCGGTGCCGGACGCGGCGCAAATCGAGGTCGATGTGCTGCGCTCGGAAGACAACTCCCAGGGCCTTTTCTGGGTGGAGTCGGCCAGGGGCGGCAAGCTTCGGGTCTGGTGCGCCACGGAGGATGGAGCCAAGGTTCCATCCAGCCAGTGCGCCGACCTGGCAAGGTGAGGTTCAAACCGATCGGTCTTCGCTGGCGGGCGGCGGGGTTTGCCCGTCGAGCGGGGTGGCGTGGGAAGAGAGCCAGTCGGCGATGAACGGAAGGACTTCCTTGGGGGCCTGCTCCCCGAAAATCAGGTCCCCGTGTCCGTATTCCTGGCGATCCCCGTGTTCCCGGCCAAAAATCCGCAGCTTCTTGTCCGGGGTTCGCGCCAGCTCGAGCGCCCACTGCAGATTCGCCGGCGGCGCGAGTTGATCGCGACTGCCCGCAATCAGCAGCATCGGCGCGGTCAAATCCTTGATGCCATCCCGATAGTCGACCGCCCGATCGAGGGAGCGGAAGGCGTTGTGCTCGACCCAATCGTACACCTGGGCCAAAACCCCCCGCCCAACCGAAGTGATCAGGTGGGCGTAGAGCTTTTTTTGCACCGCGGCCGGTATGTGCCGAGGGAAGGCAACGACGTCTGAAAACGGCAGCACCGCGCGCCCCAAAAAGGGGGCCAGGGTGACGCTGAGCAGCTCGTGCCGCAGACGGTAAGGCCATGCGGCGGCGAGAGCGAATCTGGTCGTGGCTTTCAACCAGCGATCGTAGTTGAAGAAGATCGGTGCGCCGAGCACCACCAGTCCACGGAGCTGATCGGCGAGCGCGCCCTGCGCCACTGCCAGGCCAATCAGTCCTCCCAGCGAATGACCGACCCACAGTGCCCGCGTCGCGCCCGTTTTCTTGAGCGCCATCTCGAGGAGCGCCGGAGCGTCGAATCGAATGTGATCGTCGACGCTGTACTGGGCCCACGGCCAGAGGCCCGGCGAGCGGCGCGATGCGCCGGCTCCCCGCCAATCGACGCTCAGGCAATCGAAACCGCGCTCTGAAAGCAGATGCGCTAAAGAGAACGGGGGCTCGAAGTCGAAATTGTAGTGATTGGCGGCGAGCCCATGGCTGAGCAATACCGGCTCGGCGAACCGGCGGTGAACGGCAGGGCGGTAATGGGCGCCAATCTCCCAACCGTCCGAGCATCGCTGCCGAAGGATGGCCGGCCGCCCTCCGCGCACGCGATAAATGCGCCGAACGACAAGGGACCACAGGACCAACACGGCCGCCGCTGCAGCGAAAAATCCCAGCAAGGCTACGAGATTGGCCCAACCCTTCATCCGGATGCTCGCAGGCAATGAAACCTTGTTATGGTGGCTCTGAGTCGCGAGGAAGTGATGAAGCTACGCAAGCTGATGTTCGTTCTTCCGAATCTTTTTACGCTCAGCTCGATCTTTTGTGGGTTTTACGCGATCACGCTCTGCGCGGGCGAGGCCTCGCCCTCGCAGCTTTACCAGGCCGCCCTGGCCATTTTCTTCGCCATCTTCTTCGATGGATTCGATGGCCGGGT
>WNFF01003096.1_pt1 | contig 14247 bp, 12 predicted proteins | sample 5400441 | NCBI WGS metagenome assembly WNFF01 (sample SAMN13153345, study PRJNA577476) | soil metagenome | isolation source: 120 cm saprolite under Douglas fir tree site 2 hole 3 replicate 1 | place: USA:California | collected 2015-04-18 | reverse complement strand
CCGCATGATGCACGAATGCTATCGTGGCGGTTTGCAGTCGCCCCGCATCGTTCAGGAAGGAGTGAACGAGGCAACTATCCTCAGTCTCGTATCGACCGGCTTGGGCGTGGGGTGGGTGCTTGGAACCGCACGATGGCGGTGTCCGGAAACCGTTGTTGTCCTACCCGTGGTCGATTTGAACGTGCCTCTCACGTTGGCTCTCGCATGGAGAAAGGACAATGCGTCTCCTTTGCTCGCAAAGTTTGTCGGCGACGTACAGCGCTTGCCAGACGTGCGAGCAGTTAACAAGGGTTGAAGGCCACGACGTCGACCTGTCCATGATCAAGGTCGATCGTGAAGAACTTCGAGGCATCCCAGGCGCGGTCACAACTGGTTGAGTGTCGCGGAGACGGTTGGAAAGCTGCCGAAGTTGGAGGTGGGTTGTGGCACCCGTATCGCCGAAAGTGGGCCCAATTCACTGTTAGCGCGCCCGATGTAATCCAATCGTAGGAGAGTTACATGAGAAAACTTATCGCGTCCACATTTACATCACTGGACGGTGTCATGCAGGCGCCAGGCGGACCGGACGAAGATCCAACCGAAAATTTTACGTTAGGTGGTTGGACCTCGGCCCTCGGCTTTCTGGGACGAAGCAATGGATCTTTCTGCGGCAGGTTTCGATGGTAAAGATCGAGAGCTTGTACTCGGCCGAAAAACCTACGAAATATTCGTGGCTTATTGGCCTCACCAAGCAGAGGATAATGCGATTGCCCGGACGTTCAACGCGGCAAAAAAACATGTGGCGTCCCGCACGTTGAAGTCATTGAAATGGAACAACTCATCGGTACTTGGCGGTGATGTCGTTTCTGCCATCACCGCGCTCAAGGGGCAGCCCGGACACGACCTTCAAATCATTGGCAGCGGCAATCTAATTCAGACGCTACAAGTCGCATCGCTCATCGACGAATACCACGTATGGACGTACCCCGTCGTTCTTGGCCGTGGGAAGCGTTTGTTTGAAAAAGGCGCAAGGCCATGTGCACTGCGGCTCATGGCTTCGAAGGTCTCAGCATCTGGCGTTGTGATGAGCACCTATGTTCCGGCTGGAGATGTTGCGCTTGGCACAGTTGGTTAAAGCCTATCCGAGCGTGAAAGAATTGACCGGCGCGCCAAGATGGCCGCAGATGCGAGATGCGACGTAAATGTGCTGTCTAAGAACTGTGCACGCTGACAACGTGCTGCAGCCGACGTTTGCTGACACAGACGCGGCTGAGCTCAAACGTTGGACGCCGAGGAGGCACCATGACGGTCAAGCGTATGGACAACGTCGGCATCGTGGTAGAAGACATCGACGCCGCCATTGAGTTCTTCACCGAACTTGGCCTCGAGCTCGAAGGGCGCGCGCCAATCGAAGGAGACTGGGCAGACGGCGTCACTGGATTGCGCGACATGCGCGTAGAGATTGCCATGATGCGTACGCCGGACGGTCACAGCCGGCTCGAGATGTCCCGATTCCTCGCGCCGCCTGTGGTCGCCGATCACCGCAGCGCCCCGGTGAACGCTCTCGGTTACCTACGCGTCATGTTCACCGTGGAGAACATCGACGATACGCTCGCCCGGCTCGGGAAACGCGGCGCGGAGCTCGTCGGCGAAGTGGTCCAGTACGAAGATTCGTATCGGCTCTGCTACATCCGGGGCCCCGAAGGAATTCTCATCGGGCTTGCCCAAGAGCTCGGGCAGCAGACTTCCCAATGAGCAAATGTGACAGGTACAGACCTGGTAGCGATGCGTACTCCGATGGCCAGCTGCCGTTTTGAACGGTCGGGGAGACAGGTAACAAAACAGTCCGGGGACATGGGTTACACAGTTCGGCGCTTCAGTCTGCCATAGGCGTCTTCGATCCGCAGGTGGCGCTCCAGCAGACGCCCGAGCTTGAGCGGCCCGAAATAGACGTTCCAGATGCCATCGTCGATTTCCTCCAGGCCCACGTACTCACCGATGCAGACGGTGGAGACGTTGACCCAGCGGCAGTTCCACCGGATGCCGCCATTGGCGCTGACGTAGCGGACTTCGAAGCGGTCGGGATATTCAAGCGCGGGCAGCTGCGCCGGCATCTCCCGGGTGGAAGTCGCGTAGCACGACGCCGGCGTCTGCTGATCGAGGGCCTCGTGGGGGCGCTCTTGGTTGAACTCTTCGCGGAAAGTGTTGAAGCGTCGCTGTTGGGCGGCGAGGCTGCCCGCCGCGGGCCGAGTGGTCGCGGCCTTCAGCGTGCGATGCATCCGTTCATGCCGCCCGTTCTGGTCGGGCCGCCCGGGTTCGATGAATTCCGGCAGGATGCCCAGGCGGACCCACCACGCCGAGAGTTTCGAGAGACGCGCCAGGGTGGTGGTCGCAAAGGGCACGCCGTTGTCCGTGCGGATCCGCGTGGGCAGGCCATACTCCTGAAACAGCCGGGTAAAGACCGGCTTCGCCTCGACGCCCGCCGTGGAGTTCAGCGCTTGGCAGCCCAAGAGATACCGACTGAAGCCATCGGTCACGGTCAGCGGATAGCAGTAACGGCCGTCGCCCGTCCGGAACTGGCCCTTGTAGTCGGCACTCCAGACGTCGTTGGGCGCCAGGATCTGGCTCGTCGGCTTGCCCGGATGCCCGAGCCGCCGACGGTGGCGTCGGGTCGGCACCAGGCCGTGGCGGCTCAGGATGTCGCACGCGGTAGAGCGCCCGGGGAGGAGCCACCGCGGATGGCGCCGCTGCAACAGCGCCAGGAGTTTCTTGCCCCCCCAGGACGGATGCCGGCGCCGCGCCTCGAGGATCGCCGTCACGATCTCCTCGGCCGTCTCATTCGGCGAGCGGCGCGGTCGGCGCGAGCGCTCCTCGAGACCGGCCGCGCCCTGGCGCAGATAGCGTTCGATCCACTTGTACCCCGTCTTGCGAGACACCCCGTAGTCGTCGCACAACTCCGTGATCGTCCGTCCGCCCCGAAGATGCTCGCCAACGAACTGCGTTCTCTGGTCCATGGGTGATGCGTTCCTCCACGGCATGGGCACCTCCTCCAGTGCCCCGCCAGTGTGTTGTTACCCATGTCCCTGGACTAAACTGTTACCTATGTCTCCGGACCGTACCCTGAGCTCGTCTAACAGGCCGCTTCAGCGGACCGGCTCCGCCGGCCGCTGAGCGGCGGCGTTAGGCGGTGTCAATTGGGGGGGTTGTTGCAGCAGGTGCCGCCAGTACAGCTACTACTTTCCGGTCGGGTATTGTCACGAAGCCTCGCGGCGATAGTTCTGGGACTCGTTGTCCTTGGGGCGCCGGCGGCGTGGGCGGAATCCGTGTGCTACGACGAAGCGCTCTATCCTTCTGTCGTTCGTCTCGACCAAACGCCGACGGGGCTTCGAGCGTTGCTGGGTGGAAAGGCAGGCGACCATACGGTCCCTTCGAGGCGACTACCAGCGTTGAAATACGCCGAGGCGGGCGGCTGGACACTCGATGGTCCGTTCGAATGCAAAGAGCCGAACGGCTGTGACCGACGCAGCACACGCCCCGGGTCTCCCGCTCCGGCCATCGCGCTGTCGAAGCCTGAGGCCGTGGCGCTACGTCCCGAGTTGAAGCACGCCGAAGAGATCGCGCAGGAGATAGGCGCATGGACGGAGCACAGCGGCACTATCTGGTTCGGCATTTCGTTCTATGATGGTGAGGGAACGAGTGGCGTCGGAGGAATCGGCCGCCACGATCCGAAGACCGGAGTCACGATCGTCCGCCGGCCGAACGTCATCCGGGATTCGTCCATCGATCACATTGCGCATGACGGTCAGTGGCTTTGGCTTGCCACGACTGGCTTTTATGAGTGCTCCGGACGTCCACCGACTCATGGGCTGGCGCGCTACGACTGGAACGCCGACCGACTGGACACCTTCGAAGGACGCGATGACGGGCCATGCGGGTTCGTGGTGCATGACCTCGTCTCAGACGCGAAATACCTGTGGGTGGCGACCGACCTCGGGCTATCGCGCCGGGATCGCCGCGCGCAGAGGTGGGAACACTTCGTCCCCGATATGGCGGCCAACCCGCCGATGCGATCGACGATGTGTGAGGCGCTGTACACGAGTCTCCTCAAGACTCTCCCGAGGTCGCCCCTCGACATCGGGTCGTATTACTCGCAGCTGTTCAAGGCGCTCAAGCGCTTCCGACCGCGCTTCCTCCGCACCTACGTCACCGCGCTGCGTCCTGCCGAATGGGGTTGCGATGAACTGGAGTTTCTCGCCGCACGTGTGCCTGACTACGCCACGCTCAAGGCGACGGTGCTCAGGTTCCATCCTATCGGCAGCCCGGACATCTTCTGCGCTCTGAGCGTATTCGGCGAAAAGAACACGCGCGAGCCCGAGTGGCGGGATACCCTGCTCGCTCTGCTCGAAACGTCAAGCTTTCCGAGACAACTCGAGACCCTCGATCTGCTGCGACAGTTCGCCGGCGACGCGAAGGTCGGCGGCGTTCTCATGCATCGTCTCAAGACCACTCCGAACCCGTGGCGCGAGGCCGAGCTTCTGCCGGCGATCATCGGCAATAGCAGCGTGCCGGTGTTGTTCGAGGCGCTCGATCGGTTCAAGGATGGCCAGCGGCACATCGTCCTGTCGATCGTTGTTGGTCTTATGAGCGCCACGCACATCGCGATCACGCCGGACGGCACCATGACAACACTCGGGGCGGGCGCCGATCCCGAAGTCTGCGATATCGTAGGATGCCCTCTGCGCGATGACGCGGTCACGCGCGTCGCGAACCACTGGCGCAGGTGGTGGGAAGCGCACAAGCGGGAGTACGGAGTACGCGGGCAGTAGGCGAAGGAGACAGCCGGGCGCATATGTTCGCCTGTTCTTAGGCTAGCGTTCATGGGGAATAGATCTGTCTCGCGGCGCGCATGGCCGAACGGCGGTGATCACGCGGCGGGCGCTCCCGCGGCCGCGGGGCGGAGGGCGGTGGCGAGCGCCGCGAGGTCATCGTGGCCTACTCGTAGCCTCCGTCACCCTGAAATAAGGTGCCAGACTCAGACGCTGGCCGCCCCCGGAACCAGGAGCCGCTGTCACAGCGCGAGCTTGCTGGCTTTCATCCAGCCGGGATGGAAGCCCCAGCGCGCCATCACGAGGCGTCGCCCGCCATGGCCGGCGACGATGATAGGTACGAGCTGCGAGGGCGCCACGTTGTCAGCCTTCCAGCTCGGAGATCATCGCGTTCGCCCGGCGCAGCCGCCGGCCCAGCTCGCTCCCGAGGTTGGTGAGCAGCTTGATCGCGATGGCGTGGTGATCCTTGACCAGCGCGCGAAAGGCATCCTCGGAGAGGATGTAGCAGACCACGGCCTCGTCGGCGGTGACGGTGGCCGAGCGCGGCTGCCGGTCCAGCAGCGCGACTTCCCCGAAGACGGTGCCCGCGGAGAACGACGCGAGCCGGCGCTGCCGGCTCTGCCCCGGGAGCCCGACCTTGACGCTGGCCACGCCGCGCGCCATCAGGAAGAGGTCACGATCGGGGCTGCCTTCCTGGATGACGATCTCGTCCTTGGCATAGGCGCGACGCACGAGAAGAGCGCGCACGACGGCGCCTTCCTCCTCGCTCAATCCGTCGAGGACGCTCAGCCGGTCCACGGGCATCTCGCCGTCGAGCGCGTGGCCGGGGGCATGGGCCAGGATGAGCCGGTCCTCGGCGAATTCGAGCGCGGCATCCGTGTCGACGAACGACGCGTGGTCGCCCAGGGCGCCCGTCACGCCCAGGTCGCGCAGGACGCTGGACACGAGATGGTTCTCGTGCGCGTGGCTGATGAGGAGGCACCCGCCCCGTTTCCTCAGCCGGTCGTTGATCTGGACAAGAATGCGCGCGCCCGTGCTGTCCAGCTCGTTGACGCGCTTGAAGTCGAGCACGACGTAGCCACCCGCTCCCGCCTCGGGCTCCTCAGCCCGGGTGGCCAGGTCCTCCGCGGTACCGAAGAAGATGGGCCCCTCCAGCTCGAAGACCACGATCTGCCGCCCGCGTGCCGCGAGCAGCCCCATCAGCCGGGGGTCCCGCGCCTTCCGGGAGCGCACGACGTCGCCGTGATAGCTGCGCCGCACCACCGACTTGCTCATCCGGACGAGGAAGAACACGACGGCGAGAGCCATCCCCATGCCCACGCCGACCACGGGATCGAAGACGAGGATGGTCGCGGCGACCAGCATGATCACGAGAAGGTCCAGGACCATCACGCGCCAGTGGAGGAGCTGGCCGCCGATCGCCCGGGCGAGCAGCTGGAGGGTCGTCCGGTCGAAGAGCTGGATGCCCACCACGACCAGCATGCCAGCCACGACGACTCGCGGCAGCATGGCGATGACCGGACTGAGCAAGAGCACCGCGAGCAGGATCACCGCGGCGGCGATGACCGCGGCCAGGCGCGTCCGTCCCCCCGCTCGATGGTTGGCGAAGCTCGCCCCCAGATTCACGCCGCTGGAGATCCCCCCGAAGCAGGCCGCGACGACGTTGCCCAGCCCGATCCGGACGAGCTCCCGGGGCCCGCTCGCTCGCTCCCCCGTCACCCCGTCCATGAGTCGCGCGCAGAGGAGGACGTCCAGCGATGAGACGACGGCGAGACCGAAGGCCCCCACGCCCAGGGTAAGGAGCACGGGCCACATCCCGTGCTCGGCCAGGAGGCCGCCGAATCCGGGAAGATAGCGGGGCACGGGCAGGGCCGATGGCAGAGGCCCGATGATCGGTCCGAGAAGGGCGCGATAGCCCGCGGTCGAGACCGCGTAGTACGCGGCGGTTCCGACGAAGAGCCCGAGGAGCGCCGGCGGAATGCTCTTCGTGAGGCGCGGGCCGTACCACATGGCCAGGCAGCTGAGGAGGCCCACGGCAAGGGTCAGCGGCTGCACGGCGGTCAGGTTGGAGCCGATCGCGCTCAGAGGCACGTGTCGGCGAAATCCAAGCAGCGTGTCCACCTGGGCGAGCAGGATGAGCACGGCCACCGCGTTCTGGAATCCCGACATGACCGGCGAGGGAATGTAGCGGATGAGGCGCCCGAGGCGCACGGCGCCGAAGAGCGCCTGGAAGAGCCCCGCCATGAAGACCACGAAGAAGACCAGGGTGAGGGTGCGGCCGACATCTCCATGCGCGGCGACGACGGCGGGGCCGCGAGCCACGCCCTCGAGGACCACGGCGGCCATCACGAGGGTCACGACGCTCCTGGGCGTGTACATGAGCCCGGCCGAGCCACCAAGAAGGGCGCAGGCGAGGAGGACGACGATGGCGCTCATGAGCCCGGCGACTATCCCATACGAGAGGTAACCCTCGCCCAGCGGCTGGAGGGCCAGGAGACCGTAGCCCATGCTCACCGGGATGGTGAGGATCCCGGCGGTGACGCCCCCCGATATATCGCCCATGAGGCTGGGCCGTCCGATCAGGGTGCCCGCGGCCACGGTCTCTGTGGGCATACGAGCGGGTATCTTAGTCGAAACGGGGCCGGGCTGGCCTCGTCAAGAAGTGAGGGGCGCGGGCGCCCCTGGAGGAAGCCGCCTCGCTCCTCGCCATGTCCCAGGACTTCGTCTACCGCCACTGGAAGCGCCTCGGCGGTTACAAGGACACCGACCACCACATCAAGTTCCGCATGAGCGACGTCCAACGTCACCTGCAACGGAAGGCCAAGGACGGCCGTCCATGCGGGTGATCGAGCGGGTGACGGTCGGGAAGCGCGGCGATGGCACGCTGATCCGAGTCGAGGGTCAGGTGAATTGGTTCTCAGTCATCTGTGTCCGAGGCACGCAGCACGAGATCTCCACCGGGACCCCAGACCTGAAGCTCGCCAAGCGGGTCCACCGGCAGAAGCTGGATGAGCTCGCCGCCGACCGGCAAGGACTCAAGCAGTTCACGACGCCCCAACACCGGCAGCTCCAATTTGGCCCTCTCTTAGACGATCTCGTGTCGGACTACAGGGTGCGTAGGGTCAAGTCCCTTGCCTCCGTCCTGTCCCACCTCAAGCCCCTGAGAGACCACTTCGGGGACTGGCGCGCGCTTGAAATCAACTTCCGGGGCGCCGGGCCCTGCGTCTCGCCCATGACCGTCAGCTGCTGCCTTCCATCCCGAAGGTCAGGGTGCTGCCCGAGAACAACACCCGGCAGGGCTTCTTCGAGCGGCCCGATCTGGAAGCCGTGGTCGCTGCCTTGCCCGGCTACCTGCAGGACTTCACTCGATTCGCCTACCTCACCGGCTAGAGGAAGGGTGAAATCATCCCTTTGAAGTGGACCGACGTGGACCCGGATGCCGGGGCCATCCGGCTCCGCCCCGAGGCCGCCAAGACCGGCCGAGGCCGCACCGTCATGCTGGAAGGTGATCTGGCCGAGCTGATTGACCGCCGCTGGCAGGCCCGGTTGCTCGAGAAGGACGGCGACGTCCGAGTCTCCGCGCTGGTGTTCCACCGAGACGGCGAGCCCGTGGGAGACTTCCGAAAGGCCTGGGCTATCGCCTGCCAGGCGGCCGGGGTCCCTGACAAGCTGTTCCACGACCTGCGTCGCACGGCGGCCCGGAACATGGTCCGCGCGGGTGTCCCCGAACGAGTGGCCATGGCGGTGACCGGCCACCTCACCCGCAGCATGTTCGACCGCTACAACATCGTCAGCGAGGACGATCTCCGAATGGCGGCTCAGAAGACGACGATGTACGTCGACACGCTGCCCACCAAGCGAATTCCTGGGTGACTCCCGCGAAGCGAAAGAGTGGCTCAGCGCCGCCCCTACCCCTCCTAGATCCAGGTTCCTTGACCGCTCTGCGCTGTCAGACTACCCTCGTGCCACCTGTCCGACCTGTCCAGTCCCGGCTCGCTGGGAGGCCTCCCTATGCAGTGTCCGCGGTGCCAGCACGAGAACCCCACCGGCCAGAAGTTCTGCGGCGAGTGCGCAACACCGCTGGATGCGGGTACGGCGAGTGGCCCATATGCGGCATCCCTTGCGGAGACCACGGCCGCCCTGCGCGAGGCGTGTGTCCAGCAGGCTGCGACGGCCGAGATTTTGCGCGCGATCTCCAACTCGCCAACCGATCTGCAGCCGGTTTTCGATACGATCGTCGAAGAGCACCTCGCCACCGCGACGACGAGGTACCGCGAGATGGGCATGCGGTTCCGGCTCGAGCAGGCCGAGGCGGACCGGGACACCTAGGAGGCGGCTATGGAGTTCGATCCGCGAACCGATCGCTTACCCTTCAATGATCCCGATGAGGCAGAGCCGGCACGCGCCGGAGCGACAGAGTCCTCCAGCGATGCGCGGATCCGACATCTGCAGCGAGTGCCGCTCTTCAGCGGGTTCAACGAGGACGAGCTTCGTCGGATCGCGGAACTGTCGCGGATCGTCGACATTCCGGCGGGGAGCGCGGTCACCCAGATTGGAGAGCCCGGCGAGTCATTCTTTGTCATCATCGACGGCACGGTGGCGGTGCGAACGCCCGTCGGTACTGGCGCCCAGTTACATCCGGGTGAGTTTTTTGGCGAGATGAGCCTGCTCGATGGAGAACCTCGATCGGCGACGATCGTAGCGACGACGGATCTTCGGCTGTTGATCGTAGATCGCTCCCACTTCTGGCGACTGCTGGATGAGACTCCAGACCTGATCAGGCGGATGCTCACGATCCTGTCACGTCGGGTGCGACGTCTCGAGCAGACGGTCCACGCGATACTCCATGGTACGAATCCGACCTGACGCTCTCCGCCAGTCGTTCCTGCAACGGACGGACTAGGTGCTCGAGTGACGAACCGCCGGGTGTTCATCGGCACTCTGGCCGGCTGCCTCCTCGTCGCGCCGCTCGTTGTTTGGGCGCAGCAGCCGGCGGGAAGAGTTCACCGGATAGGGTTCCTCGGCAACACCACGCCTGCCCTCGAGGCCAATCTCGTCGGGCCATTCCGCGAGGGCCTGCGCGAGCTGGGCTAGCCCGGCGACCTGCCCGTGGAGCGCCCGAAAACATTCGAGCTGGTCGTCAACCTGAAGGCCGCCAAGGCACTCGGGCTGACGATCCCGCAGTCAGTCCTGTTGCGGGCGGATCAGGTGATTGAATGATGGACCGGCGAGCGTTCATTTCCGGTGCAACGCTCGGTCTCCTCGCCGCGCCGCTCCCCGCCGGGGCACAGCAAACGGGAGCTGGTGATCAACCTCAAGACCGCCAAGGCCCTTGGTCTGACGATCCCGCCGTCGGTGCTGGCGCGGGCGGACCAGGTGATCGAGTGATGGAAAGGCGGGCATTCATCGCGACCTTGGCAGGAGGCCTCCTCGCCGCGCCGCTCGCCGCCGGAGCGCCGCCGGGAGCGAAGGTTCCCCGCATTGGGTTCCTCGCTGTGGTATCCCGTTCCGAGCCCGGGATACGAGCGTTCGAGGAACAGCTCCACGAGCTCGGTTACGTCGGCAGCCGAAGCATCGCTATCGAATTTCGTACCGGCGCAGCTAATCCCGACCTCCTGCCCCGCTTGGCTGCCGAGCTGGTTCGCCTCGACATCGCCCTCCTCGTCGCGGGGGGCGCCGAGCCCGCGGCACGTGCTGCACGAAAGGTGGCAGGCACACTGCCCATCGTCATTGTGGCGATCGACTACGATCCAATCGCACTCGGGTATGTTTCCAGCCTCGCCCGGCCTGGGGGCAACATCACCGGGGTGTTCTTGCAGCAGATCGAGCTGACGACGAAACGAGTGGAGCTGCTCAGAGAGACCTTGCCGAAGGCTAGCCGCGTGGCGATCCTCTGGGAGGTCTCTGCGGGCGACCAATTCAAAGCCGCGGACGCTAGGGCCCGCTCGCTCGGTTTTCGGGTCCAGTCGCTCGAGCTCCGAAGTCCCTCATACGATCTCCCAGCCGCCTTCGCGGCCGCGATCCGAGAACGGGCCGACGCGGTTCTCGTTACGACCACGCCGATCCTCTTCCAAAACCGCGCGGCGATCGCCCGACTCGCCCGAGAGAACCGGCTGCCTACGATGTCCGCGCTACGCGAGGGCGCGGAGGCCGGCGGGCTCGTAGCTTACGGAGCAAGTCTCACCCGCATGTATGCGAGTGCCGCGACTTACGTGGACAAGATCTTGAAAGGCGCCAAGCCCGGCGACCTGCCTATCGAGCAGCCTACCAAGTTCGAGCTAGTGATCAACCTCAAGACCGCCAAGGCGCTCGGCCTCACGATCCCGCCATCACTCCTGCAGCGGGCGGATCAGGTGATTGAATAGCCCGTCTCGTCTTGTGCTGGCGCCACGCCGTCTTTGCTGGTTGCGGTGGCTGGATTTGAACCAGCGACCTTTGCCCTCACTCGTAATACTCGGGCACCATCCTCAGAGTGTCGCGCTGCGCCTTGTCATGGTTGATCCACAGCGTGGCCTTCTCCTTCGCCAGGATATCGGCCATGCGCTGCATCGAGGCGCGCGTCTGCTCCTGTCCGATGTTGAGGGCCGGCACGCGACGGTTCTCCCAGTTCGACTGGAAGTGGACGGCGTCCCCGGACAGCAGCAGCGCCCCGGTCTTCGGCAGCTTCACCACCAACGACTGATGGCCGGGCGTGTGACCGGGCGTCGAGATGATCGTGACGCTGCCGTCGCCAAACACGTCCTTGTCGCCCTCGAGCTTGGTGACCGGATGCTCGGGCTTGAAGCGCGGCATATTGTTGGCGCCAGGCCATTCGTATTCCGCCTTCTGCACAAGCAGCATGGCCTGCGGGAACATCTCAATGTTGCCGATGTGGTCGGGGTGGCTGTGGGAGACCGCGACATACTTGATGTCCGAGAGCTTGACACCGAGCTGGTCCAGCTGGCTGGCGAGCGTCTTCGGCCGCTTCCAGTGCGTCGCCCGCGGATCGGCGGGCTTCTGCCCGTCTGGCATGGCTGCGATGGCGTCGGCGACGCCGGTGTCCCACAGCATCCAGCCTTGCGCGTGCTTGACCAGGTAGCAATTGTCGACAAAGTCCATCGGCTTGCCCTCGTTCACGCCCGGCGACCAGCGTGAGATGTCACCGGCGACGCCCTCGCCGCAATTGAGGATGTAGAGCCGCTCCAGACTCGGCTGGGACTGAGCGTGGCTCAGCGCCGTGAAAGATGCGCAGAGAGCGGCGAGCGCGAGCGTCGCCGCGATGACGCGAGCTTTTGTCATGGCGAAAGCCTCCTGGCCGAGTGGCGTTGCGGGGTATTCCCCGATTCCCCGGGGGCTGGCGGATGAATCAGCCGTGACCCGACTCGACCTCGATGGTGCGCGGCCGACGGGAGCGCGTCAAGAGCGGCACGGTCAGATAGTTGAGTGCCGTGCGGGCCATGCGCCGGAAATAGGCCGACAAACCGAATTCCTGGGTAATTCCTGGGTAAACGAAAGGGGTTAGCGGCGCCTGCGTCCGCTAACCCCTCGTCGTCAATGGTTGCGGGGGCTGGATTTGAACCAGCGACCTTTGGGTTATGAGCCCTTTCCAAATCGAGACTGGACCTAACGCGCCACAAATAAAGCCTCGTAAATTAGCGCTTCTGACGTAGGTGGCTTTGGGTCTCTTTGGGTCTGGTTGGGAGCAACTTCCTGGGTAATTCCTGGGTGAAGTCTGGGTTCGGCTCCGAAACCGGACGCCCTGAGACTCCTGGGCTCGGTCTTGCGTCCCAACGGCGGAGGACGGGTCGCTATGGTGGCAGCTCTATCGCCGACAATTGAACAGAGGCACTGGGCCTCAAAGAGCTTGCATCACTCACGGGCTACACGGTAAGAGACATCCACAGAGTTCAGGCGACTAAGAGTTCGACGAAAGAGCCGGAAATCGCATGGCCGATAACGGATCGATCCTCGTAACCGGGGCAGCCGGTCAACTCGGCGCGGTCGGGCGAACCGTGACCGGGCTGCTCCTCGATCGCGGGCTTCCGGTTCGCGCCATGGTCCGCCGCGAGGACGATCGGGCGGCGGGCTTGCGGGCCGCTGGCGCCGAGGTGGTGGTCGGAGACCTACTCGAACCGGCCGACGTCTATCGGGTCGTCAGCGGCTGTCGGCGAGTCTACTTCGGCATGTCCGTGTCCGCCGGGTACCTGGAAGCGACCGTGACCATGGCGGCGGTCGCCCGGGAAGTCGGGGTGGACGCCCTGGTCAACATGTCCCAGATGACCGTCTCCCAGATGAGCATCCAGAACACCACCCCGAGCCGTCAGCAGCGGCAGCACTGGCTCAGCGAGCAGGCGCTCGCGTGGTCCGGCCTGCCGGTCGTCACCATCCGGCCGACTATGTTCTTGGAGAGCTTTTCCCCGCTCGCCGCTCTGACCGTCCGCGACCGAGGCCGCATCGAACTGCCGTTCGGGCGGGGCAAGACCTCTCCGGTTGCCGCGGCGGATGTCGCTCGGGTAGTCGCTGCTGTCCTCGCCGACCCTCGGCCGCACCTGGGCCGCCTATACGAACTCACCGGTCCGCGGTCGCAGGACATGCACGGGGTCGCCCGGGAGTACTCGGACGCGCTGAACCGTGAGGTCACATACGCTGACATTCCCCCCGAGAATTGGGAACGGGAGTTGAAGAAGGAGGGATTGCCGGAGCATCTGACCCTGCATCTGCTGACGATGGCGGAGTTGCACCGGGCGGGTCGGTATGACCGGCTGGCGGACGGCGTGGAGCGGGTGACCGGCCGGCCGGCGATGAGCGTCCGGGAGTTTGTGTCGCTTCACGCGGATCAGTTCGGCGGCCGTCGGTCTTAAGCCCTCTTTCGTGTGGTCCGGATTGCTGATCACGAGGCTCGCAGCGCCGCCGATCACCGCGCGTAACGAACGCCTGGAGGACACCATGATGGTTCGCGCCGACATCGATCGCACATGGCAAATCGATGGTTGCCGGGTGTCCCTGATGACCGAAGGCGTACATTCATACTCGCCTGTCCTCATGCTTATCGGGATCTAAACAGCACCATTTTCAAGCAGAACGCCCAGCTCACAGGCCAACAGCAAAAAACAAGGAGAGTGGCGATGAAGAGCAAAAGGATCCCGGCGGTTGTGATCGTTGTGGTCTCGCTCGCTGTCTCAGTGCTCGCCGTCTTGGGCGGCAGGGTCATTTCCGCGCAGGACACTGCTCAGGCCAAGTACACCGTGCGAGTGCCGAATGGGCTCGCGTTCTCTGAGTTCAAAGGATACGAAGGCTGGCAGACTGTCTCCATCAGTCAGAACGAAAAGCTGATCGCTGTGATCCTCGCCGATCCCGTGATGATCAAGGCCTACCAGTCCGGCATTCCCGGCAACGGCAAGCCTTTCCCCGACGGCTCCAAGATGGCGAAGATCCATTGGAACCCGAAAAAGCACGAGACGTT
>WNFF01010652.1_pt1 | contig 14249 bp, 16 predicted proteins | sample 5400441 | NCBI WGS metagenome assembly WNFF01 (sample SAMN13153345, study PRJNA577476) | soil metagenome | isolation source: 120 cm saprolite under Douglas fir tree site 2 hole 3 replicate 1 | place: USA:California | collected 2015-04-18 | reverse complement strand
CGGCCGACTCGATCCGCTCGTGCTTCTGGTTGACGACGCCGATGCCTACGCGGACGTCCGACGGGAGGTCGGTGAGCACCTCCAGCTCGCCGGCGCGAGGCGTGCACAGCTCGAGAAAGAGCGTTCCGACCTCGACCTCAGAGAGGAGCGGCACCAGCGGCCGGTAGTCGCCGGCCAGCGCCGCCTCCTCGTTCCGCGTCCAGTTGCCCCGGCAGACGTGCAGCGCGAGCCGCGGGCGCGGCAAGCCGGCCACCACCTGCCTCACGAGCGTCCGCGCGAACTCGAGCTCCCCCGCGGCGTCTCCCTTCTCGCTGAGCGCCCCGCACATGAAGCTTCGCGTGTTCTTCGCGCCGGTGAAGACCACCTCGGCGAGCACCGGCTCGTCGAGCTGGACCAGCGAGACGCCGGCCGCGAGCAGGAAGTGAAGCTCCTCGCGCAGGACGCGCACGACGTCCTCGGCGAGGTGCTCGCGGGACCGGTAGACGCGGTCCGACACGCATTCCAGCCACATGAGCCGCGTGAGGAGATAGGGCCCGGGCAGCGCGATCTTCACCGGTCGGTCGGTCAGCGTGCGGACGAACTCGTGCTCGTGGCCGGTGAGCGGACGGCTCCGGCCGAGCGGCCCGAAGAGGGCGGGATGGCGCACCTCCGAGGCCGGAACGTCGAGCGAGCGCATTTCCTTTTCAAACTTCTCCGGGTCGTCGACGAGCGGGAGCAGATCGGTGAGCGGGATGAGCTGGCAGTTGTCGAGCCGTCCGCCCACGTAGCTCGCGTAGTTGTCGCGGCGCTGCTCGCCGTCGGTGATGACGTCGGCGCCGGCACGGAGCTGGGCGTCGACGGCCAGGCGCACGGCGTCGTCGCCGGTCGCGTGGAACTCGGACTCGCCGAGGCGCCCTTCGAGGTGCTCGTGGATCGCCTGCAGCATCCACCGCGGGCGCGGCCAGCTCCCGATGCCCATGACCGACAGCGGACGAACGGCGGGCGCCGGAGCGGGCTGAGGCAGCGTGGCCGGGACGGTGACGGTGACCGGCTGGCGCGCGAGAGGCGCGACCGCCTGCGCCCGCGCCCGCAGGCTCGGCTGGGGGCGCTCCGCCAGCTTGCCCTTGCAGACGAGAAAGCTTCGCTCCTTACCCCGCCGGACGAGGGACACGAGCTCGTTACCGGTGAGCCGGCACCACGCCGGAAAGTCCTCCTCGACGGAGATCTCCGTGGATCGGAACTCCAGGAGCTGGCCCCGCTCCAGCGGATCCATGTGCTGGCGAATCAGGAGCAGGAGCCCGTTGCCGCAATCCAGGTCCCCGCCGTCGAAGCTGGCGTCGGCCTCGAGCTGATGGCGGTCAACGGGCTCCATGACGGCTCAGTAGCTGACGCAGGGACTTCCCTCGGACAGAAACTCGACGAGCTTCGCGCCGCCGACGATGGCCGCGCCGGCCACGAGGTTGTTCTCGTCCAGCTTGCGCTTCTTGAAGCATGGCGAGCACACGTAGATCGTGCCCCCGGCCTTCGCGAAGTTGTCCATCAGCTCGCGCAGCGGGGCGAACCCCTCTTCGCGGATGTCGTCGGCGTATCCTTTCTGGGCGAGGCGGACGCCTTCGACGCTCAGGAACACGAGCGTCTCCTTGCCCGAGCCGACCGCGGCGTTGGCGACCACGAACGCCACCGTCGACTTGTCCTGATTGTCCTTCGCGTGGGTGAGGCTGACACAGAATCGGTTTGCCATGGCTCAGTTCTCCTTTCGGCGGATCTGGTACAGGGGATGTTGCTGCGCGATCAACGTGTGTCCGGTCATGCGGCACCAGGCCGGAATGTCGGCCCGGGCGCCCGGGTCGCGGGCGATGAGCTTCAAAAGTTGCCCGGGCTGCATCGCGTCCATGCGCAGCCGGAGCTCCAGGACGAGGTCGCCACAGCCGAGCTCACCCGCGTCCCACTCGGCGTTGGCGACTCGCGGGGCCGGGGAGCCCGGGCTCATGGGTCGTTCCGCTCCCCATTTCGCTCGTAGATCTGTTCGATCGATCGCGCGTCGAGGCGCGCGGCCGGCGCGTCCACGACGATCCGCCCGCCCCGCAGCGCCACGATACGGTCCGCGTAGGCGCGGGCCAGATGCACCTGGTGGAGGCTCGCGACGACGGCGACGCCGGTCGACACGGCCGAGCGGAGTGACTCGAGCACGGTCGCCGCGGACTCGGGGTCGAGGCTCGCCACCGGCTCGTCGGCGAGGATGACCTTGGCGTCCTGCGCGAGGGCTCGCGCGATGGCGACCCGCTGTTGCTGGCCGCCGGACAGCTCGTCCGCACGGGTGTAGGCGCGGTCGAGAAGGCCGACCGTGTCGAGGCACCGGAGAGCGAGCTGCCGGTCGCCGCGCGCGAAGCGGCGCAGGACCACGCGCCATGCCGGCACCTGGGCGAGGCGGCCGACCAGCACGTTCTCGAGCGCCGGGAGCCGGCGGATCAAATTGAACTGCTGAAAGATCAGCGCGACCGCGCGCCGGGCCAGCCGTAGCTCGCGGGGGCTTTCCCAGATGTCGCGTCCGACGATGCTCACGGTTCCGCGATCCGGCCGTGTGAGCCCGGTGAGGCACCGGAAGAGCGTCGTCTTGCCGGCGCCGCTGGGGCCGAGCACCGCGACGAACTCGCCGGGTCGCACGGCGAACGACACTTCCGCCAGCGCGGTCACGTCGGGAGCATAGCGCTTCGTCAGCCCGTCGGCGCGGGCGACGATGTCGTTCCCCGCGGTCTCCGGCGTCACTCGAGCTTGCGCCGCAGCCATTCGCTCGTGTGGTCGATGACGGTCACCGTGACGAGGATCAAGAGGATGATCGTGAGCAGGCGGGGGAAGAGGAGCAGATCCATCGAGTTCTTGAGCTCCTGGCCGATGCCGCCCGCGCCGACCACGCCCAGGACGGTCGAGGCGCGTACGTTGAACTCCCACCAGAACAGCCCCACCGACACCATGCTCGGCGCGACGTCAGGCAAGAGCGCGTAGGCGATCACCTTGAGCCGCGAGGCGCCGGTCGCCGCCGCGGCCTCGAGTGGGCCCGGCGGGATGTTCTCGATCCACCGCCGCGACAAAGAGGAGCGCGAAGACGAACGAGTCCACGCCTCGGAGCGCGTTGAGAAACCAGCGCGCCGGATAGTAGAGCGCCATGCTCGGCGTCACGTTGCGCGCCGCCACGACGCAGAGCGGCAGGGCGAGCAGCGCGGCCGCCGTCGTGCCGATCGCCGCCATCGCGATGGTCTCGCCTGTCCGCAGCAGCAGCACCGGTAGCTCATCGGTGGCGGGCGGCCACGCCTTCGCCGCCCAGCCGGCCATCTTCGGCAGGCCGGTGAGGAGCCGTTCGGGGTCCACCCGCGCGAGCTGCCAGCTCGCGGAGTAGAACGCGGTCAGGAGCACCAGGACCAGCACGAAGCGGAGCCGGCGCCGCGACCACCACGAAACGACTGGCTCGGGGTAGTCGCCGGCCCGTCTCACCACCGTCGCCACCTACTTCTTCTTGATTCGCCCGACCAGGACCCCTGCGTCCTCGATCATGCGGTAGCTCTCGTGGGTCGCGGTCACGAAGCCGGTGTAATGGGTCGGCAGGATAGTCTTGGCCTGCGCCTCGGTGATGGAGACCAGGGTCTTCTGGATCCGATCGGCGAGGGCGGGGTCGAAATCCTTCGGCACGGCGATGGCGTCGTTCGGCAGCGGGTCGGAGGTCCAGACGACCTCCGTCGCGTTCCGCTCGATCCTGCCGCCCTCGATCATGGCGTTCCGGTTGCGGTCGAAATCGGTCGCGCAATCGGCCTGACCGCTGGCGACGGCGATCTCGTTCGCGGCGTGTGTGGCGCCGTCCGAGTAGTTGAAGAGCTGCTTGGGATCGATGCCCCGCCGCTTGAACCACGACGTCGGGATGAGCCAGCCCGAGGTCGAACCGACGTCGGCGAACGAGACACGCTTGCCCTTGGCGCCGTCCGGCCAGTTCTTCACGAGGCCGGGCTTGCACACGACGATCGCGTGGTAGATCGGCTTGCCGTCGTACTTGGCGGTCGCGATGGCGCGGACGCCGGAGTCGTCGTTGGCGAGGACGTAGCCCCACGGGCCCATCCAGGCGAGGTCGACCTGCTTGTTGGCGAGCGCGACGGAGATGCCGGCCCAGTCGGTGGTGGCGGTCAGGTCGAAGTCCCGCCCGAGCTCCTTCGCGAGGTAGGCGAAGAACGGCTCGTAGGCCTTCTTCGTCTCCGATGGCGTCGGCTGCAGCGGGCCCACGCCGAACCGCAGCTTGCCGCCCTGGGCGTCGGCGGTGGCCGAGAGTCCCCTCACGGCAATCAGCGCGAGACCGAGCAGCGAAAGTAGAACAAGCGTCCGTCCGGATCTCATGATCGTGGTCTCTCTCCTCTGGCGTCGGGTGACTTGGCGGGACGGTGTTGGGGCGCGCCCCGAAAACTCCCGCCGGCGACACAGCGTAGCTTATAGGCGAACTGGCGTTTTGCAAATAGGGATTGCCGATGGAAAGCGCCCGGGTGTATCGACGAATTCGGGCGCGGCGTCAGACGCCCAGGTAGCGCGCCTTGACCTCTTGGTTTCGCAGGAGCTCGTCCGGGCGGGACTCGTGGACGATCTTGCCCTTGCTCATGAGGTAGACGTGGTCGGCGACGCGGAGGGCGAAGGCAAGGTTCTGCTCGACGATCAGGATGGAGGCGCCCCCGGCCTTGAGCCGGCCCAGAATGCGCCCGAGCTCCCGCACCAGGAGCGGCGCCAACCCCTCCGACGGCTCGTCCATCAAGAGAATGTCGGGGTTGCCGACCAGCGCCCGCCCGCAGGCGAGCATCTGCTGCTCACCGCCGGAAAGCTTGTTGCCGCGGTTCCGGAGGCGCTCGCGCAGCGGCGGGAAGAGCTCGAGCACCCGGTCGAAGCTCCAGCCGGCGCCGTTGCCGGCGCGCTGGCCGATCTCGAGATGCTCGCCGACGCCGAGCGACGCGAAGATCCGCCGGCCCTGCGGGACCAGCCCCACGCCCCGGCGGGCGATCTCGTGCGGAGCAAGATGCGTGATGTCCTCGCCGCGCAGGAGGATGCGCCCTCGCCGCGGCGGCGTGAAGCCGATGATGGAGCGGATTAGAGTCGTCTTGCCCACACCGTTGCGACCGAGCACGGCGACGACCTGCCCCTGGCCCAGGCGCAGGGAGAGTCCCTGCAGGATGTAGCTCTCTCCGTAGTTGGTGTGGATGTCCTGGACCTCAAGCATCGTCGGTCCCGAGGTAGATGGCCGCGACCTCCGGATCGCTCCGGATCTTCTCCTTGCTCCCCTCGGCGAGGACGCGCCCCTGGAAGAGGACGGTGACGCGGTCGACGAGCTCGAGCGCGACGTCCATGTCGTGCTCGATCAGGAGGATCGTCGTGTCGCGTGAGAACCGCCGGATCATCTCCGCGACGGACGCCGTCTCGGCGGGAGACAGGCCCGCCGTCGGCTCGTCGAGCAGCAGCACCTTCGGCGCGCCGGCCAGGGCCAGGATCAGCTCGACCTGGCGCTGCTCGCCGTACGAGAGCCGGCCGGTCACGGCGTGGCACCGGTCGGCCAGCCCCCACTCGGCCAGCAGCGACTCCGCGCGCTCGCGCAGGTGGCCGTACGCCTCGCGCGGTCGGTGGAGCGTGAAACGTACCGGGTCCAGGCCCTGCACGGCCAGCAGCACGCTGTCCAGCACGGTGAGCCGCGGGAAGAGCGTGGTGATCTGGAAGGTGCGGGCCAGCCCGAGCTGGGCACGGCGGTGCGGGGGCAGGCGCGTCACGTCCTGGCCGAGCAGGCGGATCCGCCCGGCCGAGGGTCGGAAGATGCCGGTGACGATGTTGAAGAGCGTGGTTTTGCCGGCGCCGTTGGGGCCGATGATAGCCAGCCGCTCGCCCGGCGCGACCGCGAGGTTCACGTCGCTGAGTGCCAGGAGCCCGCCGAAGCTGTGGGAGAGCTGCTCGACCTGCAGGGCCATCATGCCGGATGGCTTCCCAGGCGCTGGCGGACGAGACCAACCAGCCCGCTGGGTGCGAAGAGGGTGACGAGCACGTAGATGACGCCGAGCACCAGGACCCAGCGCTCCATGTACGCGCTGATCATGTTTTCCAGAAAAACGATGACGGCGGCCCCGAGCGCGGGCCCGACGAGGGTGCCGGCGCCGCCGAGAATCACCATGAGCAGGGCCGCGGCCGAGAAGACGATGTTGAGGTAGCTCGGACTCACGAAGCCGTTGAAGTAGACGAAGAGATTGCCGGCGACCCCGGCGAAGAGCCCGGCCAGGACGAAGGCGACGTACTTGTAGCGCCACACGTCATAGCCGAGCACTTCCATCCGCCGCTCGCTCTCCCGGATTCCCATCAGCGCGCGCCCGAAGGGCGACCGCACGATCACCGAGAGGGCGAGGATGGAGATGACGAAGAACGCCAGCACGAAGTAATAGAAGGGCCCGCCGTCCGTCAGCGGCCACGGCAGCGGCAGTCGCGGGCGCGGCACGCTGGGGAGGCCGTCGTCGCCCCCGGTGAGCGAGCGCCACCCGAAGGCGATGCCCCACAGGACCTGACCGAGGGCGAGGGTGATCATGAGGAAGTAACTCCCGCGAGCCCGGAGCGCGAAGAGACCGAAAAGCGCGCTCACGCCGGTCGCCACGGCGAGCCCCGCGGGAAAGTCGAGCCAGNCAGGCCGACCGTGTAGGCGGCGACGCCGAAGTACGCGGCGTGGCCGAGGGAGGGGAGCCCGGCGTAACCGAGGAGCAGGTCGAGGCTCATCGCGAAGATGCCGAAGATGAGCATCTTCGTGAGCAGACCGACCTGATACGAGGAGAGGACGGCGGGCAGCGCGATGAGGACCACGAGCGCCGCTGCCCATCGCATCGCGATGCGCGTCTTCACCGGACGCCGAACAGTCCCGTCGGCCGGATGGCGAGGATGATCGCCATCGGCGCGAACACCGTGAAGAGGGCCAGCTCGGGAAAGAGCGCCTTGCCGAAGTTGTCGAGGAGGCCGACGAGCAACCCGCCCACGAAGGCGCCCTTGAGGCTGCCGAGGCCGCCGATGATGACGACGACCAGCGCCATCTCGAGGATCTCGAAGTCGGCGCCCGGATAGACGCCGACGAAGGGCCCGCCGATGATGCCGCCGAGGGCGGCCAGAAAGGCGCCGAGCGCGAACACGGCCGTGGAGAGAAGGCCGACGTTCACCCCGGTGCCCCGAGCCATCTCGGCGTCGTCGACGCCGGCGCGGATCATCGCGCCAAGCCGCGTTCCCTCCTGGAGCCACCAGAGCCCGAGGCCGATCACGAGGCCGACGCCGATGACGAAGAGGCGATAGCTCGGAAAGACGATGGTGCCCATCCGAATCGATCGCTCGAAGATCTCGGGCTTCGGGAGCGTCTGCGGCGTGCCGCCCCAGAGCCACAGCGAGAGGTCGGCGAAGATCAGCAGGAATCCGAACGTCAGGAGCGCCTGCGGCAGCTCCTGCTCGGGAAAGCGACGGAGGAAAAAGCGCTCCATCACCACGCCGATCAGCGTGACCACGAACGTCGCGGCGAGGGCAGCCAGCACGAAGCTTCCGGTGACTTTGATGGTCGCGAGCCCGACGTAGCCGCCCAGGATGTAGTAGGAGCCGTGCGCCAGGTTCAGCATTCGCATGAGCCCGTAGATGAGCGAGAGCCCGGCGGCGAGCAAGAACAGGAGCATGCCGAACGAGATCCCGTTCAGGGCTTGTGTGACCCAGAAGGTCACGGCCTGAGCGCCGGCAGGACCTTCTCGCCGAAGAGGCGGATATTCTTCAGGGCGAGCTGGTGCGGCAGCGAGCCGAACTGGAAGAGCCCCACGAAGACCCCGACGCCCAGCTCGCGGGTCTGCGCGCGGATCTCGCGGATGACGTAGTCGGGATCGCCGACGATCGACATGCCTTCCTTCTGGCACAGGTCGAAGTCGAACTCGTAGAGCGGCACGTCCTCGGCCTTCTCGACCCGCGCCGGGCGCGGCGGCGGCGACTGCCCCAGGAGCGCCATGGAGCCGCGATGATAGCTCAGGAGCTTCTGCCAGAAGTAGAGGAGGTGCGACTCCGCCTCTTCGCGGGCCCGCGCGTTCGTCTCGGCCACGTACACGTGGCGCACCAGATGGCAGTGCTCGGGGCCGGGCGTCCAGCCGTGCTTCCGGGCCAGCTCACGGTAGCGATCGAGGACCGCGCGCACCCGGCCCACCGATCGATAGGCGGAGCCGGTCGGCACGCGGCGGCTGGCCGCGATCTCGAGCCCCTCGTCGCTGTCGGCGGGCAGGATGATCGGCGGATGCGGCTGCTGAAGCGGGCGCGGCCAGATCGAGACCCGGTCGTAGTTGAAGTACTTGCCGTGCCACTCGAAGGGCTCGCGTTCCGTCCACGCCTTCACGACCAGGTCCCACGCCTCGGTCATGCGGGGCCGGGCGTCGGCGAGCGGCACGCTGTAGGCGAGAAACTCCTGGGGCACCCCGCGCACGAACCCCGAGATGATGCGCCCGCCCGACATGACGTCGAGCATCGCGACCTCCTCGGCGAGCCGGACCGGATTCGCGTGGAGCGCGGGCAGGTTGCCGAAGATTCCGATCTTGATCTTCTTCGTCCGCTGGGTGAGCACGGCGGCGACGAGGTTGGGCGAGGGCATGAGCCCGTAGGGCTTGGCGTGGTGCTCGTTGATGCAGATCGCGTCGTAGCCGTACTCTTCGTACAGCTCCATCTGCCGGAAGTGCTCGTCGTAGACCGTCCGGCCGAGGGCCGGATCGTAGAGCCCGTTCGAGTCCGGGTAGTACGACGCCTCCGCGAGGTGCGGCCAGGGCATCAGATCGAACGCGTAGACCTGCATGCTCATCTCCCTGCCAGCGACGACACTCGCCAGGCGGGCATGACCTCGCGGCTCCAGGCCTCGAGCGTGCCCGTGATGTTGGACCCCATGAGGAGCGGCAGGACGTGCGTGACGCCGCAGGCCTCGAGCCGACGGACCGTCTGCGTCACCTCGGCGGGGGTCCCGGCGAAGACGAAGCGTCGGGCGATCTCGTCCGGAACCGGGCGCGCGTGCGCCGCGCCCAGAGCGATGTGCTCGTCCCAGCGATAGCGAGCGAGGATCGTCGCCCCCAGCGCGCGCAGCTCGTCGCCGCCGGCGGCCATCCATTGGCCGACGCGCCGGAGCGTGGTGGCCGCCCACGCGCGGGTTTCGTCGACGGCGCGGGCTCCGTCGGCGCCGATCGACGATCCCGCGATCACGACGATGTCGAGCGAGGCCGGGTCGCGCCCGGCGCGGCGTGCGCCGTTCGCCACGTGGTCGAGCGCCTCGCGGATCAGCTCGGGCGCCACGCCGACGTTCAGGATGACGCCGTCCGCCAGCTCGCCGGCGACCTGAAGCACCCGCGGGCTCGAGCTGGCGACGTAGACCGGCACTCGCGGCGCCCGAATTTTCCCTCGGACCTCGGTGCCGTTCAGCGTCACGGTCTCGCCCGCCACGAGCGCCTTGATGAGGGCCAGTTTGCGGCGGAATTCCGCGGCCCCGTCGGCGGCCAGCCCGACGGTGCCCACCGCGGAGCCGCCCACGCCGACGCCGAGCAGGCACCGGCCACCGCTGAACTCGTTCAAGGCTAGAACGCCGCCCGCCGTCACCGTCAGGTCACGCGTCACCGTGTTGGTGACGCCGCTCCCGATCTGGATGCGCGAGGTGGCGTGGGCGCACAGGGCCATCGCCGAGTAGAGGTCGGGGGTCAGGAGCTGAGTGTCGCCGATCCAGACCGCGTCGAAGCCGAGCCGCTCGGCCGTCACCGCGTACTCGACGTACCGGCCGAGCGGGAACGGGCCCCAGACGCCGGCGCCGAATTTCACTTCGCCCACTTGCCTTTCAGCTCGAGGTAGGAGGGCATGGCCATGAACGCGTCCGGAGTCCACGTCCAGAACTGGCTCGTGTTCGAATAGCTTGCGATCGGCGTATTCTGCAGCACTCCGTCTTTTCGTTCCGTCTTGAGCATGTAAACGCTCTGGAGCGGGTTGTGGAAGCCGTCGAGCCTGACCTTTCCCCGCGGCGCATCGACATCGATCCTCTTGAGGGCGGTCAGGAGCGCGTCGAGGTTCTCGACGTCACCCTTCACGCCCTCGAGCGCCTTCGCGATCATCTGCGCTCCCACGTACCCCGATTCCGCCGTCAGGCTGACCGGCCGTTTGTACCTGCTCTCGAAGGCTTCGCGGAAGCGCCGGTTCTCCGGAGTGTTCAGAGCGGCGCTCCAGTTGAACGCCACCACGATGCCGAGGGCGGCGTCGCCCATCTTTTCCAGGAATGCCTCATCCGTCACGCCGCCCTTGCCGATCATCGGAATCTTCCCCTTGAGCCCGAATTCGGCGTACTGATTGACGACACGCATAGCGTCGGCCCCGAAGATCGCGACGGCCACGACGTCGGCGTCCCGCCGGATCTGCGCCAGGTACGGCGCGAAGTCGGGGGCGCCCAGCGGCGGGTAGATCTCCTGGATGACCTGCCCGCCGGCGGCGACGAACGTCCGCGCGACGCCCCCGATGTGCTCGTGCCCGGCCGCGAAGTCCGAGGCGAGCAGCACCATCTTCCGGTAGCCCTGCCGGTACGCCCATTCGCCGAGCGGGTGGGAGGCCTGGCTGTTGGAGAAGGACGAGCGGAACACGTACTCGCTCCGCTGCTTCTGACTGAGCCCGTCGGCACCCGCGATGTTGATCATGAGCGGGACCTTCTTCTCGTTCACGTAGCTGGCCAACGCGTAGGCCACGGGCGTTTCGAGGACCCCGGTGAGGATATGGACGCGGTCGCGCTCCACGAGCTTGCGCGCCTTCGTCAAGCCCTCGTCCGGCTTGTTGGTTCCCGTGCTCTCGAGCAGGAGCTCGATGCGCCGCCCGCCCGCCCGATTGCCGGCCTGATTCCAGTAGAGGAGGTTTCCGTCGCGCATGTCGATGCCGAGCTGGGCGAGCGGGCCGCTGTTCGTGTAGATGATGCCGATCCTCACCGGCTCTCGCTCCTGGCCGTGAACGGCGGGGGCCACGAGCAAGAGTCCCAGCACGAGCCAGGCCCAGCGGAGCGCGTGGTGTCTCATCGGTGCGGATGATACTTCAGGATGGGTTCCCCGCGCGCGGACGTCGGCGTGACGAGCCCTTGAACGAGGCGTTATCATCGGAGTGACGAAACGAAGTCGCGAACCACCGTGACGAAGGAGGATCGTATGGCAGCCAAGGCCGAAGCGCTGGCGAAGCAGTTCGAGGCGAAGGTGCAGGAGGCTACCGCGGCGCTCGAGCGCCTGAGCGACGCCGACTGGAAGAAGACGACGGCGTCGGAGAAATGGACGGTCGGCGTGGTCGCGCACCACCTGGCGGGGGGTCACGAGGGGATCGCCGGGATCATCAAGAGCGTCGCGGCCGGACAGTCCATGCCGCCCTTCACGATGGACATGCTCCACGACATGAACGCGAAGCACGCCAAGGAGCACGTGATGGCCACGAAGGCGGAGACCGTGGCACTGCACAAGAAAGGCGCCGCGGCCGCCGCCGCGACCCTGCGCGCGCTCAGCGATGCCGAGCTCGGCCGAAGCGCCACCGTCCTCACGGGCATGCCGCCGATGAGCGTCGAGCAGATCGTCGGCGGGATCCTCCTCCACCACATCGACGAGCACCTCGGCAGCATCAAGGCCACCATCGGCCACTGACCCACTCCGTCGCCGCCGCGGCCCGGGCTAAACCGAGAGGCCCGGCCGCGGCCGCGAGCGAAGGTCGATGACGAGCAGACCGAGCGCGATCAGCACGACGGCCGTCGAGCTGAGCGTCAGCGACCACTGCACGCCGATCACCGCGCCGAGGACACCGACCGTCACGCCGCTGCCCGCGCGCAGGCCGAGCATCGAGGTGTTGAAGAGTCCCACCATGCGGCCGCGCAGATGGGGCGGGGCCAGGAGCTGGATGATAGTCTGCGCCATCGACGTGAACGCGATGTTGAAGGTGCCGGCCAGCACGAGAAGGATCACCGCCGCCGGGTAGCTCTGCGCCGCCGGAAAGAGCGCCATCAGCACGCCCCAGACCACCGCGCAGCCGATCGCGGTCCGCGCGCTGAGCCGGATGAACGGCGCGCTCTCGAGGAGCACCGCGCCGATGATGGCGCCGACGGCGTTGGCGGCGAGCAGCACGCTGTACCAGGCGCCGGCCTCGTCGGCGCCGAGATGGTGCGCATACTCCGGCATCTGGGCCTGGAACGCGTTGCCGACGAGAAACGACGTGGTCCCGCCCAGCACGATCATCATGATGACGCGCGGATCGGAGCGCGCCTCGGCGAGCAGGCGAGGGATCTCGGCGAGCCCGAAGCGGGGTGCGCGCCGCTTCCCCTCGGCGTCTCGCAGGTGGCCCGTGTACGGGATGCGCAGCAGGAAGACCGTGAACGGGGCATAGATGAGGATGTTGACGAGGAGCCCCAGGCCCGGGCCGAGGAGGAGCATGAGCCCGCCCCCGACGGCCGGCCCGAGCAGGATCGCCAGATAGCGGCTCGTGGCGTTGAGACGGATGGCGCTCGGCAGGCGCTCCGGGCCCACGATGTCGTGGATGATGAGCTGTGAGGCCGCCACGCCGATCACGCCCGCCCCTCCATGAATGAGCAGGATCACCGCCGCGTGCCAGATCCGCAGCGTCCCCGTGAGAAACAGCACGGCCCAGGACAACGACGCGAGCGCGAACAGCCCCTGCGAGATCTGGATGAGCTTGCGACAATCGAAGCGATCGGCCAGGGCGCCCGCGTAGACCGAGAAGAGCAGGAAGGGCACCCAGTGGCTGATGACGGCGAACCCCGCGAGCGTCGGCGAGTGGAACGCCTGGAAGATCACCCAGTAGCTGATCACGTGCTCGATGTTGTCGGCGGTCGCGCTGAGGAGTACCAGGGCGACGTAGCGACGGTAGTCACGGTGGTGGAGCGCCCCGAACTTCGTGCCCGGCGGGGGCCCAGGGGCGAGGAGCGGCGATCGACTCACTGTGGCGATTATAATCCGTGCTTAGGTGGCTATAAAGACGCGGCTGTAAAGAGAGGAAACCACATGAAGGGCGTGACCCTGCCGACCGAGACGGTGTTCGTGATGGAGGCGTCACCGATCAAGTTCGGGCTCGGCGCCACCGACGAGATCGCCTACGACGCCCGGCGGCTCGGGCTCAAGCGCGTGTTGATCGTGACCGACCGGCACATCGGCGAGCTGGGGCTGCCCGACCGCGTTCGCGCGCTACTCGAAGAGGAAGGCATCAAGGCCGACATCTACGACGGCGTCGAGATCGAGCCGACCGACCGGTCGATGGAGGAAGCCGCCGAGTACGCGCGCCAGCGTGAACTCGATGGACTCATCGCCGTCGGCGGCGGCAGCGCGCTCGACACGTGCAAGGCGGTCAATCTCCTGACGACGTATCCGGCGCCGCTGCTGGACTATGTGAATCAGCCCGTCGGTCGGGGCCGGCCGGTGCCGGGTCCGCTCAAGCCGCTGATCGCCGTCCCGACGACGGCGGGGACCGGCAGTGAGACGACCGCGGTGGCGGTGACCCACGTCCTCGACCAGCACGTGAAGGCCGGCGTGTCGCATCGGTTGCTGCGCCCGGCGCTCGGGATCGTCGACCCGCTCAACACGCTGACCGCGCCGGCGGAGGTCACGGCCGCGGCGGGCGCCGATATCTTGACGCACGCCATCGAGTCCTACACGACGCGCCCGTACCACGCGCGACCCAAGCACCATCCGCCCGATCGCCCGGCCTACATCGGCGCCAACCCGGCGAGCGACATCTGGTGTGAAAAGGCCATCGAGTACGTCGGCAAGTACCTGCGGCGCGCGGTGCTCAACGGGCTCGACCTCGAGGCGCGCGTGCACCTGGCGCTGGCCGCCAACTACGCGGGCGTCGGCTTCGGCAACGCCGGCGTGCACATTCCGCACGCCCTCGGCTATCCGATCGCCGGCCTCGTGCGCGACTATGTGCCGAGCGGTTATCGGACCCTCCACCCCCTCGTCCCGCACGGCGTCTCGGTCGTCGTGACGGCCCCGGCGACCTTCCGCTTCACGTACGCGACCGCGCCGGAGCGGCACCTCCGCGCCGCGGAGCTGATGGGCGTCCCGACGATCGGGCTCTCCGAGCGTGACGCGCGCGAAGCGCTGCCCGGCGCGCTGGTCGCGCTCATGCGAGACATCGGTATTCCCAACGGCCTCACGGCGCTCGGCTACGGCGAGCGCGACATCCCCGCCTTGATCGACGGCACGCTGAAGCAGCCGCGGCTCCTG
>WNFF01005857.1_pt1 | contig 14254 bp, 14 predicted proteins | sample 5400441 | NCBI WGS metagenome assembly WNFF01 (sample SAMN13153345, study PRJNA577476) | soil metagenome | isolation source: 120 cm saprolite under Douglas fir tree site 2 hole 3 replicate 1 | place: USA:California | collected 2015-04-18 | reverse complement strand
GTTTCGTACCCTGAAGGAATCATCAGCATCATGAATCGCATGGCATTCTCCTCGAGTGTTGACCATAGGCCAAGGACGCTACGGACGGACGCGATCCGACATCAGGCGGTCCAATTGCAGCCGGATGTGCGCGGCCTCCGCGGCCGAGTTGGCCAGCGCAATGGCGCGATTATAGGTATCGCGGGCCTCTTCGATCTTTCCCAGATCCCGCAACAGCGCGCCCTTGACCCCAAAAAAATAGAAGTAGCCCGACAATTTTCCGGCGAGGGGCTCGATGAGCGCGAGCGCCGCCGCCGGACCCTGCACCTTGGCGAGAGCGACGGCACGGTTGAGAGTCACGACCGGCGAGGGCTGCAGCCTCTCCAAGGTTGCGTACAGGAGCTCAATCTGCTGCCAGTCGGTCTCCTCGGGCGTTGCCGCGCGCACGTGCAATGCCGCGATGGCCGCTTGCACCTGATAGGGTCCGGGCTGCACATGCCGCACGGCCTTGTCGATCAGGGCGAGTCCTTCGTCGATCATGGTGCGGTTCCAGAGGCTCCGGTCTTGATCCTCCATGAGGACGATCTGCCCGTTGCCATCCAGCCGCGCCGGGGTCCGCGAATGCTGCAGCAGCAGCAGCGCCGTCAATCCCATGACTTCGGGTTCACTCTGGAAGAGCCGCAGCAGCAGCCGGGCAAGACGGATGGCTTCGTCGCACAGCGTGAATCGCATGCTCGCCGTGTCGCCCGTCGCCGAGTACCCCTCGTTGAAAATCAGGTAAATCATGGTGGCGACGGCCGCGAGACGCCGGGCGCGTTCCACGGCGCCGGGTGTCTCGAACGGCAGATTGGCCCTGGCCACGCACGCTTTTGCCCGCGTGATCCGCTGCTCCATGGCGCTTTCGCTCACCAAAAATGCGCGTGCGATCTGCTTGACGTTGAGCCCGGAAACGATGCGCAGCGCGAGCGCGATCTGCTGAGTCGCCGGCAGCTCGGGATGACAGCAGACGAACAGCAGCCGCAGCAGATCGTCGCGGTAATCGGCGCTGTCGAGCCGATCGACCAGCTGCGCTTCGACATCGTCGAGGTCCGACAGCGCATCGTCGACGGGCAGGGGCTCGAGTTTTCGGTGGCGCCGTGCGGCGTCGAGCGCGGCATTTCTTCCCACCAGGATCAGCCACGCCGCCGGGTCGCGCGGCGGTCCGTTCTGGGTCCAGTTTTTCAGGGCGCGAAGGCAGGCATCCTGATAGGCCTCTTCGGCGGTATCCATGTCGCGGAAGTAGCGCAGCAGCGCGGCGATCGCCTGGGGCCGGGCGGAAATGAGCGCGGCATTGATCCAAGCCGGGTCATTCATTCGAAGTTACGATTGGCCCGCAGCACCGACACAGGTCTCAGCTCGTAGGTGCCGCCGGGATTGGCGCGCGCCAACTCCGATGCCGTGGCGATCGCTTCCGTGAGATCCGAGCAGTCGATGATGAAAAAGCCCAGCAGCTGCTCCTTGGTTTCGGCAAACGGGCCATCGAGCACCAACGGCGGGTCGCTGTCCTTGCGCAGCGTCGTCGCCGCCGTGGTGGGCATGAGCCGCGCGACGGGGCCCAGGCGTCCGGCCTTTGCCAGCTTTTCTTCGACGGCGGCGAGTTTGCCCATGACGGCGTCTTCCTGTTCGGCCGACCATGAGGTCACGACATCTTCCGAGTGATAGCAAAGAACGGCGTACAGCATTCGGCGGGTACCTCTTCATCTTCAAGGGCGACCAGTACAAGGACGAGCCAGTAAGTCTGCAGCCGACATCGTACCGGCCGCTTCGTTGATCAAGGTGCCTCGAGTATGGCAGCAGCAGTCGGTGGTCGCAGGGGATGCACTGGAGGGGCGAGCGCCCGCCGCTCGAACTCTCACCCGGTCGCACAGCAAGCTGTATATAATATCAGTGCTACATGGCCAGAATCTGTGAACAGCTATGTCACACGGAGGTCGGATCGAAGGTGCCGGCACCGGTTAGCGGCAGAATTCAAGGAGCAGGCGATGAAGACGCGTGCATTGGGCAGGCAGGGTTTGAAGGTCTCCGAACTCGGATTGGGCTGCATGGGCCTGTCCGATTTCTACTCGAGCAGCGGAGTCACGGAGGCGCAGGGAATCTCGCTGATTCAGCGTGCGCTCTCGCTCGGCGTGACTTTCTTGGATACGGCCGACGTGTACGGCCCGCACACCAACGAAGTCACCGTGGGCAAGGCGCTGCAAGGCAGGCGCGATTCGGTCGTGCTTGCCACCAAGTTTGGGATCGTGCGCGAGCCGGGCACCACGACCCGCGGCGTCGACGGCAGTCCGGACTACGTGCGTGCCGCCTGTGAGGCGTCGCTGAAGAGACTCGGCGTCGACGTCATCGACTTGTACTACCAGCATCGGGTCGATCCCAAGGTGCCGATCGAAGAGACGGTGGGCGCCATGGCCCGATTGGTCGCGCAGGGCAAGGTGCGGTATCTCGGGTTGTCCGAAGCGGCCCCCGCCACTGTTCGGCGCGCACACAAGGTGCACCCGATCAGCGCGCTGCAGACGGAGTATTCCCTGTGGAGCCGCGATCCCGAGGATGAAATCCTGCCGACCGTCCGTGAGCTCGGCATGGTGAGAATTTCTCGAAGAATCTAGCGGTTTTAGAGCAGATCAATCTCATCGCCAAGGAGAAAGGCTGCACCCCCTCGCAGCTGGCGCTGGCGTGGTTGCTGGCGCAAGACACGGATATCGTGCCCATTCCCGGAACCACGAATCCGGCCCGCTTGGAGGAAAACCTGGCTGCATCCCAAATCACTTTGAGCCAGAAGGAGCTGCAACGCATCGAAGCTGTGGCGCCGCTGGGAGTCGCAGTGGGGCCACGCTATCACCCGGGCATGATGCACCTACTGAACGGCTGAGCGATGGCGTGAGCGGCTGAAGTTTAGTGCCGAACGAGAGCGATGACGGCGACTACGGGGTCCTTGGCCGCTGTTCGCCCTGAGTGATCAGATGCGCACTGCGGCTGCCGGTGGCGTATATCCACAGCCAACTCAGGGCGACGGCAAGCCGATTGCGCACGCCGATCAAAAAATATATGTGGGCGAGCCCCCAAAGCCACCAGGCGAGCCAGCCCCGTACCTTGATCCAGCCGAAATCGATGACCGCCGCGCGCTTGCCGATGGTGGCTAAATTGCCGGAATGCCTGTAGCGGAAAATTCGCTGCGTGGTGTCGCCGGCGAGGCGCATCCTGATGGTGCGGGCAACATGCACGCCTTGCTGTTTGGCCGCGGGAGCGATTCCGGGCACAGGGTTACCGCGCCACGCATTGATGGTTGCGGTGTCGCCGATGACGAAGATTTCCGGATGCCCTGGCGCAGTGAGGTCGGGTTCCACCAGCGCTCGTCCGGCGTTGTCGGCGGGCAGCCCCGCCCAAGCGGCGGCGGCCGATGCGCGAACGCCTGCCGCCCACAGTATGACCTTCGCCGCGAGCGGCCGGCCGCCGTAGATCACGCCTTGGTCGCTGCATTCGCTGACGGCTTGCTTCAGCTGAATTTCTACGCCCAGTCGCTCGAGCGACGCGTGGGCGTAGGCAGAGAGATCCTCGGCAAAGCTCGGCAAGATGCGCGGACCCGCTTCGATCAGCACCACGCGAGCCTTGCGCGTGTCGATGTGCCGATATTCCCCGGGCAGATTCTGATGTGCAAGCTCGGCGATCGCGCCGGATAGCTCCACCCCGGTGGGTCCGCCGCCGACGATCACGAAGGTCAGCAGCGCCGCGCGGCGGGTCGGATCGGTCTCGCATTCGGCGCGTTCGAAGGACAGCAACACTCGCCGGCGGATGGTCGTGGCGTCCTCCAGTGTCTTCAGGCCCGGCGCGTACGGCTCCCACTCGTCGTGACCGAAGTACGCGTGCCGGGCGCCCGTTGCCAATACCAAGGTGTCGTAGTCGACGCCGCCGCCGTCTTCGATCAGCACTCTGCGATTCTGGGTGTCGACTCCCGTCACCGTGCCGAGAAGCGTGGTGACTTCCTTGCGCTTGCGCAGCAGATGCCGGATCGGCCAGGCAATTTCCGAAGTGGCCAGCGTCGCGGTGCCGACTTGATACAGGAGAGGCTGAAACAGATGATGATTGCGCCGATCGATGATCGTGATCCTGACGTCGGCCCCGGCCAGACCCTGCGCTGCCGCCAAGCCGCCGAAGCCGGCACCGACAATGACCACGTGATGCGTCACGAGCGCTCCTAGGAATCCGGCGCCTCCGCCGTGATGACAGCATAGCCTGCGGCGACCCAGGCATCGAGTCCGCCGAGGAGGGGGCGGACCCGCTTGAAGCCGTGATTCATCAGAATTTTGGCGACGCGCGCCGCCGAGGCTTCGCTCGGACAGGTGCAATACAAGATGACGTCCCGATCGCGCGGCAACTCCTTGAGGCGATGCGCGACATCCTGCAGGGGAACATGCAGTGCGCCGGGGATCCAACGCGGCTCGAGCTCGCGCGCGGTGGCCGAACGCACATCGATGATCAGGGGTGCGGCACCCGATTGAATGAGCTCATAGAGATCGGAGACGCTGATCCGTGCCATACGCAGAAACTTGTAGAAGCGGCTTCGCTGCCACCACTTGAAAGCGATATAGGCGGCCAGCAGAATCATGACCACGGCGCCGGCGGCGCTGCCGAATTCGCTCAAATGTTCCAGTAATCGCTCGATCTGTGATCTGAACAATATGCCGGCGCCGAGACCGAAACCCACCCACAGAGCGGCGGCGCAGATGCTCAAAATAATGAAACGCGGCCACCCGATGCGCAGGGCGCCGGCCATCGGCGGCGCGATGATCGAGAGGCCGGGAACGAACTTTGCGATGACCAGCGAGTTGACGCCCCAACGTTCAAAGCGCGTTTGCGTCTGACTGACGCACGAATCCGGTTCCAAGGATACTTTACACAGCGTCTTCAGGACCCGGATGCCGTACTTCTGTCCGATGAGGTACCACCCGCTGTCGGCCATCACGCAGGCGGCTATCGACGAGAAGAACAGCGTCAACAGCTGCATTTGTCCGCCCGCGGCGATGCCGCCGGCGATGATCAATGTCGGCACCGCCGGCACGGGAAGCCCCGATTGGTTGAGCAATACATTCACGAACACGATGCCGACGCCGTATTGACCGAGGCTCGCGAAGAGGTTGTGCATCATGGCGCGGGCCGGTCAGCGGAAGTTGAGCGCGCGGCCGCCGCGGAGCGCGCCGGCGGCCCGGACCCGATGTTCGATGTCGGGCAAGAACGCGGCCACCATGCCGAGCAGCGGCAAATATGCACAGATGCGATACACGAACTCGACCCCGTATTGATCGGCGAGTCCGCCGAGCACGGCTGCGCCGATACCACCGATGCCGAAGGCGAAGCCGAAAAACAAACCGGACACGGCGCCCACCTTGCCCGGCATCAGTTCCTGCGCGAATACGACGATGGCTGAGAACGCCGAGGACAGCACGAATCCGATGACGAAACTCAAGGCGCAGGTCCACGTCAAGCCGACGAACGGCAGAAGTATCGTGAACGGCGCGACGCCCAGGATGGATGCCCAAATGACGCGCTTGCGGCCGATGCGGTCGCCGATGGGACCGCCGAGGAGCGTGCCGAGCGCCATCGCGAACAGAAATACGAACAAGTAGATCTGCGCCGACCGCACCGACACATGAAATTTCTCGATCAGATAGAAGCTGTAGTAGCTCGTGATGCTGGCGATGTAGAAATATTTCGAGAAGATCAACACCACCAGGATGCCGATCGACCAGGCTACCCTGCGCGCCGACACCGGGCTCGAAACGGCCGTCCGGCTCTTGGTCCTGTCCGGCCGGTCAAGATGCTGGCGTTTGTACCATGCGCCCACCTTGGCCAGCACGGCGATGGCGAGCAGGGCGGCCAGCGCAAACCACGCGAGACTTGCCTGCCCGTGCGGATTGACGATCCATGCGGCGAGCAGAGGACCCATCGCGCTGCCCGCATTGCCACCCACCTGGAAAATCGACTGCGCGAGACCGTGGCGGCCGCCCGAAGCGAGGCGCGCAATCCGCGAGGATTCCGGATGAAAAATAGATGAGCCCGCGCCGATCAGCGCCGCGGCCGCCAGCACGCTCCCATAATTGGGCGCGAAAGCCAGAGTCACCATACCGATCAAGGTGAAGCCCATGCCGAGACTGAGCGAGTACGGCTGGGGGTGCTTGTCGGTGTAAACGCCGATGACCGGCTGCAAAACGGAAGCGCAGATCTGATAGGTCAGCGTGATCACGCCGATCTGCACGAAACTCAGGTGGAATTCGCCTTTCAGCAGCGGATAGATCGCGACGATCAGCGACTGCATCATGTCGTTGAGAAAGTGCGAGAAACTGATGGCTCCCAAGACATTGAAGCGCGGTTGTGCCGCCGGCGGGACCGCCGGTGAAGCGCCGCTCGGCGCGGCGGCGGTAAAACTCTTTTCCATAAACACGTACCCTACTAGCTACTTCGTCGACTGTCCTGCGAGAATGCGCCGATGAATCGCTTCGCGCCCTATGTCTTTCTCCGCGACTTCGCGTCTCGCTGGGATGTGCTGGCATTCATCGTCGTCATCGGTTTGATCGCGTTTTTGGGCGAGACGTCGCGGGGGTTGTTCGCCCCGCTGTCGCAACTCGAAATAACGCCGCTGTCCCTTAGTCCCTCGCATCTGCCCGAATATGCGGCACGCACCACGTTTCGCATGTTGGCCGGGCTCGTTCTCTCGCTGGCGTTCACTCTGACATACGCGACCTGGGCCGCCAAGAGCGAGCGGGCCGGCAAGCTGTTGGTGCCGATCCTTGACATTCTGCAGTCGGTGCCGATCCTGGGTTTCATTTCCATTACGGTCGTGTTCTTCATGTCCCTGGCTCCAGGGCGGGTGCTCGGCGCCGAATTCGCCGCCATCTTTGCCATATTCACCAGCCAAGCATGGAACATGGCCTTCAGCTTTTATCAGTCGCTGCGCACGGTTCCGCTGGAGCTGATTGAAGCAAGCGAGTCGTTCCGGTTGTCGCCGTGGATGCGCTTCTGGCAGCTGGAAGTGCCGTTCGCCATGCCCGCGCTCATATGGAACATGATGATGTCCATGTCGGGCGGATGGTTCTTCGTCGTCGCCTCCGAATCGATCAGCGTCGGGCACACCACCGTGTCCTTGCCGGGCGTCGGTTCCTATATCGCGCTCGCCATTCAACAGAAAAACCTCAGTGCAATCGGCTGGGCGATCGCCACCATGCTGATCGTGATTCTGCTGTACGACCAATTGCTGTTTCGGCCGCTGGTGGCCTGGGTGGACCGCTTTCGCGTGGAACAGGAACCCGGCGTCCGCGTGCCGGACTCCTGGGCGCTGACCATGATGCGCCGATCGCGATTGATTCAAGGCGCGACCGTGGCCTTTCATGCCGCCGTGCTGTGGACCAGCCGGGCGGTGAAGCGCAGCGATGAACCGCCGGCCGCGGTAGCGGCCACGCCTAAGCGCAGCCTGGATCTCTTATGGGTGTCGCTGGTGGTCGCGGCCGTCGTTCTGGGTCTCTGGCACATCGTCTGGGTGCTGATCAAGAACACACCGCTGCGGGAGGCGCTCGAGGTATGCGGGCTGGCGACGCTCACCATGTTGCGGGTGTTCATTCTGATCGCGCTCGCGAGCTGCGTGTGGGTGCCGATCGGGGTGTGGGTCGGCATGCGGCCGCGGGCGGCGCAGATCGTTCAGCCCATTGCCCAGTTCATGGCGGCCTTCCCCGCGAATCTATTGTTTCCCATCGCGGTGTACGGCATCGTTTCCTGGAAGCTCAATCCGGACATTTTCCTGAGTCCGCTGATGATATTGGGCACCCAGTGGTACATTCTGTTCAATGTCATCGCCGGCGCGTCGGCCATACCGGCGGAGATGCGCTATGTCGCGGCAAATTTTCGGGTCGCGGGCTGGCTGTGGTGGCGCAAGGTTGCGTTGCCGGCAATTTTGCCGTTCTACGTGACGGGTGCCATTACGGCGTCGGGCGGGTCATGGAACGCCGCCATCGTCGCCGAACTGGCGACTTGGGGCCAGACCGAAGTGAAGGCGCGGGGACTCGGGTCTTATATCGCGGTGGCGACGACCGCCGGGGACTTTCATCGCATCATCTTGGGGATAGGCACGATGAGTTTGTTCGTCGTGGTCATCAACAGGCTGTTCTGGCGTCCCTTGTATTACTACGCCGAACGCAAATATCGACTCACCTGACAGGTCCGGCCATGAACGACTCTCCGCTACTGCAATGCAACGATGTACGCAAGGCCTTCCCCAAGCCGGACGGCGCGGAATTGCTGGTGCTCGAGGGCATGAATCTCGAGCTGCGAGAAGGCCAGATCGTGGGGCTGCTGGGGCGATCCGGTTCGGGCAAGTCGACCTTGCTGCGGCTCATTGCCGGACTGGCGGAGCCGAGCGCAGGCCAACTGCGCTATATGGGCCAGCCGATTTCCGGCCCTGCGCCCGGGATCGCCATGGTTTTCCAGAGCTTCGCTCTGTTTCCGTGGCTGACCGTGTTCGAGAACGTGGCGCTCGGCCTCGAGGCGCAGCGAATGCCGCGGGCGGACATCCGCAAACGGTCCCTGGCGGCGATCGACCTCATCGGCTTGGACGGATTTGAGTCCGCGTATCCGCGCGAGCTATCGGGCGGCATGCGGCAACGCGTCGGTTTCGCCCGCGCGCTCGTGGTTCATCCCAACATTCTGCTCATGGACGAGCCGTTTTCCGCGCTGGACGTACTGACCGCGGAGACGCTGCGCACCGATTTCCTGGATTTGTGGGCCGAGGGCCGGATGCCCATCAAGGGCGTCATTCTGGTGACGCACAACATCGAAGAGGCGGTGCTGATGTGCGATCGCATCTTGGTGTTCGGCAGCAATCCAGGGAGGATCTTGAGCGAGATCAAGGTGTCGCTGCCGCAGCCGCGAAATCGCCTCGATCCGAGTTTTCGCGAGCTGGTGGAGCGTATTTATGTGGAGATGACTGCGCGTCCGCTGGGCGGTTCGAGCGCCCGGCCGGAGCGCTTCCCGGGATTGGGGATCGGCAGCGTATTGCCCCGGGTGTCCTCGAACTTGCTGGCGGGCCTGATGGAAGCCGTCGCAGCCCCGCCCTTCAACGGCAAGGCCGATTTGCCCGAAATCGCGTCGGATCTGCAAATGGAGATCGACGAGCTGTTTCCGGTGGCCGAAACCCTGCAGATGCTGCGATTCGCGGAACTCGAAGGCGGCGACTTGAAATTGACCGAGGACGGATTGGCCTTCGCCCGCTCCGAACTTGACGAGCGCAAGCGGATCTTCACGCGCCATTTACTGACCTACGTGCCCCTGGCTGCCCATATTCGGCGGGTTTTGGACGAACGGGCCTCTCATTCCGCGCGAAAGAGCCGGTTCGTCGACGAATTGGAGGATTTCATGAATGAAGAGGCCGCGGACCAGACCCTGCGGGCCGTGGTGAGCTGGGGCCGATATGCCGAGGCCTTTGCCTACGATGACGAGAATGCCATGTTCAGTCTCGAGAATCCGACTTAGGGTAAAATGCCGGGCATGACCGAGACGGCGCCCGATATGGACCTGCATGTTCCACCGGATGAAATGGTGAAATATATTCAGGATCTGATGACACTGCCGCACGGTGAAATTGCGGCCAGTTCCGCGATGGCTCTGGCCCAACGCCACTGGGGAGGGGATACGCCGCTGGCGCGTGCCGCCTTGCTGCGCTGGGGAGCGCTCAATTTGGCGTTTCAAGACAAGCGATTGGAGACCTGGACCGTCACTCGGGAGCATGACCGGATTCAGGTACCGGCCGCGCTGGTGGCCGCTGCGGGAATCGCTCCATTGGTGATCGATAATGAAAGAGCGGTTTTTGACATTCCTGCGCTGCTCGATGCCACGTTGGAGTTTCAACCGCCAGCGGGTCAGGCTTAGCTTTTCATGATAACCGTTGTTCGGCCGGCGCCGGCGCCGCGCTTCAATGTTCTGCGCACCATCGCGGTTTACAAGCTGGTGAAAGTGCTCCTGCTGCTGGCCTTGGCCTATGGCGAAGTGCGCCTCAGGGATGCCTCGCTCGCGGCCAAGTTGGTGACCTGGGCCTCGGCACGCCCCTTGGGGTTGGAGCACGACGTCGCCACCCGGTTTCTGGAGTGGTTCAGCGGCTTGAGCGCATCGCGGCTCCATGCGCTGCGGATGGTGACGCTGGCCTATGCGGCGGTATTTGCAACCGAAGGGATCGGTTTGTGGATGCAGAAGCGCTGGGCCGAGTGGCTGACCGTGATCATCACGGCCTCCCTGATCCCGTTGGAGGTGTGGGAACTGATTTTCAGGCCGACCGTCGGCAAGGCGGTGGTCCTGGTCGCCAATACGGCCATTGTCATATATCTCGTGTGGCACGTTCGGTCGAGGCGCAAACACTGAGCCGGGCGGCTTACCGCGAGGTTTGTGAAATGATCTTCATCTCGGATGAAATGGATGGAACCGGCGTATTCTTCGAAACGCTTGTCAATACCACCGTTTGGAGATCTCATGAATAAGTCCGGAATCCTGATTACCTCTGCGTTGCTGACCTTTGGCCTTGCCGCCGCCGCGATGGCCGCCGATATGCCGAAAGCCGCCGCGCCGATGGCCGCCGATGCTCCTGCCTCCTCCGCCCCTGCGGCGGATGCGCAGAAGCCCGCCAAGAAGCACAGCAAGAAGAAGAAGAAAGCGGCCGCCGCTCCTGCGACAACCAAGTAAGATTATTGGTATAGCGCCCCGACCGCTTCACGGCGGCCGGGGCGTTTTTTTGTGCCACGATCGATGAGGACAGCACATGGATCCGGTAGTTGCGATTAAGGCCTTGATTATGGGAGTGGTCGAGGGACTAACCGAATTCTTGCCGGTCTCGAGCACCGGCCACTTGATCGTCACCGGCAGCCTGCTCAATTGGAACGACGAGAAGGGCAAACTGTTCGAGATCGTGATTCAATTTGCCGCCATTCTGGCGGTGTGCTGGCTGTACCGGCAGCGGCTTTGGACCGTGATTGCGACGCTTCCGCGCGATCGCAAGTCGCAGCGCTTCACGTTGAACCTGATACTGGCGTTCTTACCCGCGGCGGTGCTCGGCGTCATCTTCATCAACACCATCAAGAAATATTTATTCGCCCCGGTGCCGGTCGCGACGGCGTTCATCATCGGCGGAATTATCATTCTGTGGATCGAGAGCCGGAAGCGAACCGCGAGAATCACCGCCGTCGACGAGGTTCAGCCGCCGGACGCGATCTGGGTCGGATTTGCGCAGGCCTTGTCGATGATTCCGGGCACGTCACGCTCGGGTGCAACCATCATGGGCGGCCTGCTGCGCGGACTGTCCCGGCCCGCCGCCACCGAGTTTTCATTTTTCCTGGCGATTCCGACGATATTCGGTGCAACGGTGCTGGAGCTCTTCAAAGCCCGGCACTCCATCCAGTTCGACGACCTCGCAGTCATCGCAGTCGGTTCGATCGCTTCCTTCGTGAGCGCGGCGTTCGCCGTGCGCGCCTTGATACGCTATGTCAGCGGCCACAACTTCAAGGTTTTCGCCTGGTACCGGATTGCGTTTGGGTTCGTCATTCTCGGCACCTGGTACTTCGGCTGGGTGAAGTGGTAGACGGGACCTGATCCTTTTTTTTTGCGCGCGTCCTGACGTCTCGCCAAGGAAGGGAGAGGGAGGTGTGCCGCAGCGCCGCACCTCCCTCGCCGGAAATTACTCGCACCCGACTGCATCCAAAGCCGCGGGCGGTACGTAATAGCGAAATAACACACGGAACAGCGTAGATGCCGCATGAATAGCAGCAGTGTCCGGCTCCCTATACCGCTGGGACGGCTCTTTGCCTTCTTCGCGGCGGCGGTATTGAGCACCGCTTGCCTGCCTCGAGCACTCGCCGGTCCATACGTGCCGAGCAGCGACAGCGCGATTCTTGCCGAATTGCCGGCCGGTACCCGCCGCGCCGATGTGTCGGCCCGACGGCTGGCCCGCGCCCGGGTCGATGTCGCGATCCCCTTGGCGCAATTCTATGTCCAGCAAGGCCGCCTCAGCGGTGATCTGCGATATCTCGGCTATGCGGATGCCGTGCTCACACCCTGGGAGGAACAAAGCCCGCCGGTGCCCGATGTCTTGGTGCTGCAAGCGACCGTGCAGCAAAGCCGCCACGAATTCATCGCCTCGCTCGCCACGCTTGATCGCGCGCTCACTGCGCGCCCCAACGATCCGCAGGCGCTGCTGATCCGTGCCACGGTCCTGCGGGTGCTGGGACGCTACCCGGAGGCCGGCGCGGCCTGCGAGCAATTCGCCCGTTTGGTCGAAGCGCGGCTCGGTGCGCTGTGCATTCAAAGTCTGCGCGGACTCAACGGCCATTTGGAGTCGGCTTACACCGTGCTCACGCAGGTGTCATCGCAAGGCTGGCGCAACTCGGAAAAATCCTGGCTCTACTCCGAATTGGGTGAGATGGCGGTCCGTCTTGGGCTGGATGCCGATGCGCAGCGCTGGTATCAGCAGGACTTGGACCTCGTACCCACGGATTTCTACGCACGCGCGGCGTATGCCGATTTATTGCTGCGGCAGGGCCGGCCCGATCCGCGGCAAGCTGAAAGCCGCGCCCGACTGCGGGCCGTTTTTGCCGCCGAGACGCAGCGCGGCGAGGCCGTGCATCGCCGCGAGCAGGCGAGGTTTTTGCTCGAAGTCGAGGATCAACCGAAGCTCAGCTTGGCGGCGGCGATCGACAACTGGGCCGTACAGCGTGAGCCCGACGATGTGCTGGTGCTGGTGAATGCGGCAAAAGGCGCCGGCAGTCCCGCTGCCGCCGAGCCGGCGCTCGACTTTATGCGCAGCCAGGGCCTCCGCGACGTGCGTGTGAATGCCGCCGCAACCGCTTCCGTGCCCGTCGCACAGCTTCCGTGACCTCACGGTGAACACGCTTCGCAAATTGTTGTGGATGCCGCCGCTGGTGCTGGCGGCCACACTGGCCCAGGCACACACTGCGAGCAATGGCTTCCTAAGTCTGCAGATCGATCGCGCACAAGTATCCGGGGCGCTGGAGCTCGCGATTCGCGACGGTGAACTGGCGGTGGGCTTGGACCAGGACGGCGATGGCAAAGTCACCTGGGGCGAGCTGCGGGCAAGTCAGACGGCGCTGCAGACCTACGTGCAGGGCCATCTGCGTCTCGCCGGCGCCGATGGACAATGCCGAATGGGATTTGGTCCCGTCCAGGTCAATGAGCGCGTCGATGGGCGCTATCTGTGGCTTCCGGTCACCGCTGCCTGCGGCGGCATGCTCAAGAAGCTGTCCATCGACTACACCGTGCTCGATAGCGAAGACCCTTCGCATCGCGGCCTGCTCAGCTTGAGCGCGAACGGCGCGACCCAGACCGCCGTTCTCGGCGGCGGCATTACGCCGCGGCTATTCGAGCTCGATCATCCATCGCCCTGGCTGGCCTTCATCGAGTATCTGGGTGCGGGTATCCGGCACATCTGGAGCGGCATCGATCATCTGCTGTTCCTGTTGTCGCTGCTATTGCCCGCAGTTCTTGCGCGCCGGCAAAATCGGTGGGAGGCAGTGCCGATCGCGGCTCCGGCCTTCATCAGCATCGTCAAAGTCGTCACCGCGTTCACGCTTGCACACTCCATCACGCTGTCATTGGCTGCATTCGACGTGATTCGGTTGCCGGGCCGGCTCACCGAATCCGTGATCGCGGCTTCCATCATCGTTGCCGCGCTGAACAATGTTTTCCCGCGCGTAACGGAGGCGCGTTGGCGCATCGCATTCGCGTTTGGCCTGCTGCATGGCTTCGGCTTCGCCTCAGTGCTGGCGGAAATGGGTTTGCCCCAGAGCGCGCGGCTGGTGTCGTTGGTTGCCTTCAATCTCGGGGTCGAAGCGGGGCAGCTCGCCGTGGTGCTCGCTGTCATGCCGGCGGCCTATCTGCTCCGCTCCACGGTGTTTTACCGGCGTGGTGTCATGCCGTGGGGTTCGTCGGCGATCGCCGCTTTGGCGATGGTTTGGTTCGTGCAGCGGGCCCTGGGCTAGCCCATGAATCCCGCCGAGCGTGCAGCTCCCGTGTCGTTGGGTAGGACTCGAGGTCCGCGCTCAAGGGACATGGCGAATTTCCGATTCAATGCATCCGATGGGGAACGTCAAACGTATGTGTTAGGCCCAGGGACACATCGCTGGTCCGTTCCACTCATCAATCGAAGGGGATTCCAATGAATACGAATGTCTTGAGTCGTTTCGCTCTGCTGGCAGCGGCG
>WNFF01002807.1_pt1 | contig 14257 bp, 18 predicted proteins | sample 5400441 | NCBI WGS metagenome assembly WNFF01 (sample SAMN13153345, study PRJNA577476) | soil metagenome | isolation source: 120 cm saprolite under Douglas fir tree site 2 hole 3 replicate 1 | place: USA:California | collected 2015-04-18 | reverse complement strand
CAAATTGCGCGATGATGGAATAGTGCCGCTGATTTGCCCGACGTGTCAAAATGTTTTCGCAGGATTCGCTCAAAGCATCCATGCCAGCGACCGCCATGCTACTTTGCATGGGGTTGTTTTCGATATTTTAGTTGGAAGCGTGGCCCGAGGGCATGCTTTTCCGGATCATGCCCTACCGATTCGGATCGGAGACAGCCTTGATCTGAAGTTTCCAGTGGTTGACGATCCGGAATCGCGAATCTGCATTTTCCTGACGGAATGCCGCGATGCTGTCGATCGCGAGCATGGTGAGGCCGATTGCCGAAAAGCGGTTCCGCAGCATCGTCAAGACAGGCTCGCGTCGCTCGGCGTCCAGCCGACCCGTCAATGTCATGTGGAAGCGGAAATCTTCCATGACATAGGGATAGCCCCAGCGGTCGAGGTGCTCGCGTTGCCTTTGCGTCAGCCGCGATGGATTTCGTCGCTCGCGATCATCGGGCGTGAGCGGTGCACGGAATGAATCGAATTCGCGTGTACAATCCGCGGCAAGCCGCTCGAGTTCGGTCGACGGCTCCGCCGGGATCACCGCGATAAAGCCGCTGATCGAACCCACGACGGGTCTGATGACCGGAATCGCCCGGGGCGTGACGGCGAACGCCTTACATGCGGCGATAAGCTCGGCCTCGGTCTTGCCCGGCGCCAGCGACAGCGGCGCCTTCAGGGTGGCATGAAAACCGTATTTGCGTGGATCCCGTGTCAGATCGCGCCAATCCGGCGACATCTGCAGGATGCCGTCAGGGAAGGGCAAGTCCCCGCCCGTGAAGGCGTCGTGGCCGAGCAGTTGCGCGCCAAAGCGATCAAGGTCGCTACCGGGCGCCGGGGTATAATAGATCGCATAGCGCGGATAGTCGGCCATGGTCGCAGAATAGAGCCGGATCACGCGGCTGCAACCGCCTTGCGTGAAATGGCTGCGTATGGATTCAGACGATTTGCGTCCGTCAGATGAACCAGGCGTCCGGCGGCGATGACAGCGACAATGCGCGGCCGCAGCGGCACCTCGTCATCGACGAGAATGATGTCGGCACGACGCCCTTCCGCCAGAACACCGCGATCGGTGAGACCTGCGGCTCTGGCGGGCGCCGCCGAAATCAGGTCCCAAGCCTCGGTAAGCGGCAGCACACCGTCGGCGGCTAGGCGAAATGCCGCCAGCAACGGCGCCGGATAGTAGTAGTCGGACGCGAGGACCGAGCATAAGCCCTTGGCGATCATGTCGGCCGCCTAGGTCCATCCGGTATGGCTGCCGCCGCGCACGACGTTGGGCGCGCCGAACACGATGAAATCACCGCCTTTGGCGGCCTCGCGCGCGGTTTCCTCGTTGACCGGAAATTCGGCGATGCCGACGCCCTGCGCGCGAAATGCCTTTCGCATCTCCGGGCTGTCATCGTCGTGAGACAGCATTCGGACGTTTGCGTCCCGCGCAGCTTTGGCCAGCCGCCCGATCGATGCGGGAACGGCGTCACCTCGGGAAACGACGCGCTCCACCAGGGAATCGAACGCATCGCTCGAAAGACCGGTGCGCTCGACCATACGGTTGCGCTTTTGCGGCTTGGCTAGACTGGCGATCGTTGAATCCATGTGGTCATTGAACGCGAACAGATCGATGCGTCCGTCGGACAGCCATTGCTCGATCTCGGCTTCGGCATCGAGATTGTAGGTTTCGTGACGCAGATGGAAGCGGGTATCCGCCGCCAGTTGCGGCCTCAAGGTCTCGATGGCCTCCAGCAGATCCCGCGCATTCTCCGCGCTGCGCAGGCCCGGCTCCCACGACCATGTCGTGGCATGAAAAACGGTGGTGATGCCGTTTCCAATCGCCTGCCGGTCGCTGTCGACCAGAGCCACATCGACCGGAAAATCGACGCCGGGGCGGGGCATCATTTGTCGCTCGAACGCGTCGCCATGCAGGTCGACGATTCCAGGCAGCACCAGCAGGTCGCGGGCATCGATACCGAGCGATCCGCGCCCATTGCCTGATTCCACGACGCTGATTTTGCCGCCGGCGATCTGCACCGAGGTTTCAAGAATTTCTCCGCCGAGCAGAGCCCGGCCGCCTTCGATGAATATGTCTGTCACGATATCGCACTTTGTCGTGGGGAGTGTGAACGACCGGCGATGGTCGCCGGTTCATATTTTGCCAGAAAATCCTCGACGACCAGCTTTCGGAAATCGGGCAGGGCGCCGCGGAGGGTTTCATGGTCCCAGTCCCACCACGCCAGTTCTGCCAGCCGATTGGCAATGTCTTCGGAAAACCGGCGCCTAACCGGGCGGGCCGGATTTCCGGCGACGATGGTGTAGGCCGATACGTCCTTGGTCACGATCGCGCCTGCGGCGACCACGGCGCCGGTGCCGACGCTGCGGCCCGGCAATACGACGGCGCCATGCCCGATCCAGACATCATGGTCGATGCGGACGTGATGCCGGCGCCGCCCATTCGAAGAATTCAGCCTCGTCGCTCTCGCCCGGAAAATACGCGCTGGCGCGATAAGTGAAGTGCGCCTGCGAGGTTCTGTGCATGGGGTGATTGCCCGGGTTGATCCGCGTCATCGCCGCGATCGAGCAGAATTTTCCGATCGTCGTATAAGTGATCTGAGCGTCGTTCACGACGTAGGAATAATCGTCCAGTGTGACCTCGTGCAAAATCGTGCGCGCGCCGACTTCGCAATAGGCACCGAGCCTGGTGTCGTGCAGTTTGGCTGATGGATCGATGGTCGGTTCAACCGAAAGTATTTTGCCGGCCATGCGACCTTCCACGAGCAATGGATGCTGATCCGAAGATACCGATCAGGCCCGCACGTCATCGATGCCCTTGATGACACGGTCGTGACAGGTGCGTGACAGTCACCCGAGGTGTGGATGATTGCCGCACTGCAGCGCACTGTCGCACGACTGTCGTATCCAGACGTTAGCGGTGGTTAGCAATTATTCGGCTGGAGCATTGCATGTTGGTGGTGGAAGGTTTGACGTGCCGGTTCGGCACAAAGGCCGCGGTCGACAATGCCTCGTTCTCCATCGCGCCGGGCGGCTTTGTCGGCGTGATCGGCCGTTCCGGCGCCGGCAAGTCGACCTTGCTGCGAATGATCAATCGGCTCGCCGACCCGTCCGAAGGACGAATCCTGTTCGAGGGTCTTGATGTGACGGCGCTGCGCGGCAGGAATCTGCAGCAATGGCGCGCACGGTCGGCAATGATTTTTCAGCAGTTCAATCTGGTCGGCCGGCTTGATGTGCTGACCAACGTTCTGATGGGGCGGCTCGCCGGAATTCCGTCCTGGCGTTCGCTGACGCAGCTTTGGCCAGAGGAGGACAAGGCGCTGGCGATGTCGGCTCTGGAACAGTTCGACATGGCATCGCTCGCGGCGCAGCGCGCCGACCAGCTCTCCGGTGGCCAGCAGCAGCGTGTGGCGATTGCCCGCGCGCTGGTGCAGGAGCCCGACATCATCCTCGCCGACGAGCCGATTGCGTCGCTGGATCCGCGCAACACCCGGATTGTGATGGACGCGCTGCTGCGCATCAACAAGCATTTCGGCATTACCGTGATCTGCAACCTGCACTCGCTCGATCTGGCGCGGAGCTATTGCGACCGTCTGATCGGCATGGCGTCCGGCCGGATCGTGTTTGACGGTGCACCTGCGACCTTGACCGAGCATATCGCGCGCGAGCTGTACGATCTCGAGGCGGATGAAGTGATGGGTGGTTCGGCCCAGCAAGATCCTGCCGATTCAAGAATTCCGGCTCTCGGCACGGCTGCCGCGGCCTGAGTACCGCGTGCGTAAAGACGGCTTGTTGCAAAACTGCGATCGGCTGATTTTTTTGCAATTCGATACAACAAGTTCGTTACAACAAGACAGGAACGTCATGATCAATCGCCGTATCATTCTCGCCGGCGCTGCCGCGCTGGCGTTCACCGCTTCCGCCGCATCGGCGCAAGACTGGAAAACGAAATATCCGGAGTTGACCTTCGCGGTGGTGCCCGCGGAGAACGCCTCCGGCGTCACCGAGCGCTGGACGCCGTTCGTCGCGTATCTGTCCAAGGAGCTTGGCGTGAAGGTCAACTTGCGTATCGCCAACGACTACGCCGCTGTCATCGAGGGCCAGCGCTCTGGCAACATCCACATCGCGTGCTACGGTTCAGCGTCGTTTGCGCGCGCCCGGCTGACCGGCGTCAAGACCGATGCCTTCGCCAGTGATCTGAATGCGGATGGTGGTACGGGCTATTATTCGATGTTCTTCGTCAAGGCGAGCAGCCCTTACAAGTCGATCGACCAACTGAAGGGCAAGAACCTCGGCCTGGTCGATCCGAACTCAACTTCCGGCAACAACGTGCCACGGTTCGAGCTCGACAAGATGGGTATCTCGGATGCGGACGCCTATTTCGGAAAGGTCGTCTTCACGGGTAGCCATGAAAATGCGCTATTGGCGCTCTCGCAAGGAACCGTCGACGTCGCCGCCAACCAGTGGACCAGCGACGACGACTCCACGCTTGCGCAGATGCTGCATAAGGGGATGCTGAAGAATCCCGACGGTACGGCGATGAAGAAGGAAGATTTCCGCATCATCCACAAGTCGGCGCCGATCATTGGGCCATCCATGTATGCGTATAGCTCTGATCTTCCCGACGACCTGAAGGCCGCCATTGCCAAGGCGTTCATCGAGGCGCCCACCAAGGACAAGGCCGCTTTCGACCGGCTGTCCGACGGCCAGAAGAAGGGCTTCCATCCCGCTACCACCAAGGATTGGGATGCGACCGTCGACTTGATCAAGTTCGTCGACAATCTTCGCAAGAAGAAGGCGTCCTGATCGCCGATCGGGCAACGAGAGCCGGGTCGATATGACCCGGCTCTTTTCCGTCCGGATTTTACCAAAGCAGCAACCTCAATGACCGTCGCCGTTTCCATCCTTCCGGAGCAACAACTGGCGGTACTGAACGAGGCCTATCGCAGGGCGGTCGCGCGCAAGCGCCTCCGCCTTACGCTAGCAACGGCGGTGTTCTTCGCGGCCCTCGTCGTTGCATCGATCGGGGCCGAGGTGAACTTAAGGACGTTCTTTACGTATTTCGGCAACTTCGTCAGCTATTTCGATCGCATCTTCACGCTGGAGAATGGCGCCAGGGTCTGGACCGACATTGACGAGTGGTTCTGGGGCTGGCGCAAGTGGCTTTCGATGCTCGGTGAGACCATTCTGATCAGCTATGTCGGAACCTTGTTCGGCGCGATCCTCGCCTTTCTGCTCAACTTTTTCGCGGCTGAAAATACCTCGCCGGCGCCGTGGCTGCGTTTCCTCGTCCGCCGCGTCCTGGAATTCGCCCGCACCGTTCCCGGCATCGTGTTCGCCCTGATCTTCGTCATCGCCTTCGGTCTCGGACCCATGGCAGGCGTGTTGGCCATTGCCATCCACTCCACCGGCGCGCTCGGCAAGCTGTTTTCCGAGATCGTCGAGAACGCCGACATGAAACCGGTCGAGGGCGTACGGTCCACCGGCGCGAGTTGGGTATCCTGCATGCGGTTCGCCGTGTTGCCGCAGGTGGCGGCCGGCTGCGCCAGCTACGCTTTGCTGCGCTTCGAGATCAATGTCCGGGAAGCTTCCGTGATGGGCTTCGTCGGCGCCGGAGGCGTCGGCCAGGAACTGGTTGTTGCGGTCAGGAAATTCTACTACTCCGACGTCAGCGCGATCCTGCTGTTGATCGTTCTCACCGTGTTCGTCATCGATATCGGCACCGGCTGGATGCGCGGCCGGTTGTTCGGCAAGGATGCGCGGCCATGACTCAGTTGCCGACACCGGATTCGGAAGCTCTGCGCGCGCGATATCCCCTCGTGTTCAACAGGCCGGTCTCGGCGCGGCTGGCGACGCCGGTCATGATGTTCGGCGCATTTGGCATTTTTGTCTTCGGGCTGGTCGACCTCGACTTCTCGCCCGCGCGGCTTCTTTCCGGACTTCACCAGCTTGGCTGGATCACGCTGATGATGATCCCGCCCGATCCCGGCTCCTCACTGCCGGCCTATCTGGTCGCGCTTGGCGAAACCTTGTCGATCGCGCTGCTTGGCACCACGATAGCCGCCGTGTTCGCGCTGCCGGTCAGTCTGCTGGCGGCAAAGAACATTGTGCCGTCCAATATCTTCCGGTTTCCGGTTCGCCGGTTTCTCGATTCGATCCGCGGTGTCGATATCCTGATCTGGGCGCTGGTCTGGATCAACGTCGTCGGACTCGGCCCGTTTGCCGGTGTGCTGGCAATTGCGGTGTCTGATTTCGGCGCGTTCGGCAAGCTGTTCTCCGAAGCGATCGAGGCCGCCGACAAGAAGCAGGTCGAAGGCATCCGCGCCTCCGGCGGCAATGCGCTGCACGAAATACGCTTTGGCCTGATGCCGCAGGTGCTGCCTGTTATCGCAGGCCAGGTGCTCTACTTCATCGAGTCGAATACCCGCTCGGCGACCATCATCGGCATCGTCGGTGCCGGCGGCATCGGCCTGCAACTGGCCGAGCAGATCCGTGTGCTGGAATGGCAAAAGGTGTCGTTCCTGATTCTGATGATACTGGTGGCAGTGGCCGCGATCGACTGGATTTCGGGAAAACTTCGCTTTGCGATCATCGGCCGGCGCGCGGTCGCGTGAAGATGCCGAGCTAGAGCATGATCCGGAAAAGTGGGCACCGGTTTTCCGAAAAGATCATGCTCAAACAAAAGATAAGAGCGGGATGACGATTCGAAGAAATGTCATCCCGCTCTAGCAGTTTTCAACGACGAACTCGACCCGTTCTGCGGCAAAGCGGGTGTGCTTGGTCACCAGCGGCGTCCCTTCGGCGTCGACGTCGGTGCTGTCGACGACCAGCACCGGGCGCCCCAGCGCAAGGTCGAGCCGCGCGGCATCGGTTGCATCGACAATGGCCGCCGTGACGCGGGTCGAAGCGCGGCGATAGTCGCGGACACCGTAATGTGCCAGCAGTTTTGTCATGGAGCGCGTGCGCTCATAGATCCGTCCGGCGTCAGGAAAGCGCTCCGCGGCGAGCCAAATGGTGCCGACGCATATCGGCGTGCGATCGGCCAATCGTAGCGCTTCGATCCGGATCAGCGGCGCGCCTGTCTTCAGGCCCAGCAGTCGTGCCAGTTCGCGGCTCGCAAGCTCCTGGGAAGCGTCAATCAATCGCCCGTCCGGCTCACGGCCGCCGGCGCCGACAATCTCGGAGAACCGCGTGCGGGAGCGGAGTGGATAAGCGAGCCGCGGCGCTTCCACATAGGTGCCGCTGCCGCGTTCGGCGCGCACCAGGCCACGCTCGGCCAGTGTCGCCAGCGCCCGGCGCACGGTGTGGCGGTTGACCCGATAGGTCTCGGCGATTTCGGTCTCGCCCGGCAGCCGATCGCCTGCGGCAAAGCGGCCATCGGCGATGCCGCGCTCGATCCCATCGGCGACTTGCCGCCAAAGTGCCACGCCGGAGGCTGTGTCCTGCAGGCTCATGGCGTCGAAAGGCCGGGAAAAGCCATCGGAAAAATCATCCTGTGTCACGAAACAGTCATGGCGTTTCGCTATCAAGTTGTCTAATATCATAGACAACTTGATTTCGGCAAGGCTGATATGACCGCGGTACAGGAAAACGGCAAACAGGCGCGGCGAAGAGCGGCGATGGCGGTGCTGGCGCATTCCGATGCAGCCGGCATTGCCAGCCGGCTCGAAGCGATCGCGGTGCCGGTCTACGAGAATCTGCGCGAGCCGGAGAACGGTCTGGTGATGGTGCTCGGCCGTATCGGCGGCGACGGCGCGCCGTTCAATCTCGGCGAGGCCACAGTCTCGCGCGCCGCCGTTCGGCTTTCGAGCGGCGAGGTGGGCTTCGGTTACACGCTTGGCCGCGATCGGCAGAAGGCGCGGATGATCGCGCTCTGCGATGCGTTGGTGCAGTCGGACGAATTCGCGGACGCGGTCGAAGCAGGGGTGATCGCACCGCTGCGAACCCAGATGATCTCTGAACGGAACCGAACGGCTGCGGAAACCGCGGCGACGCGGGTCGATTTCTACACGCTGGTGCGCGGTGAGGGCTGAACGATGACGACGGTTGCCGAATTGCCAGCAGGGTTCGCGGACAAGGTGTTGTCGGCGCAGTCGACCTTCCGTTCGGTGATGGATGCGATGGCGCGCCCCGGCAGCGTTCAGCGCATCGCGGCCGCTGCCGGCGTGCCTGCTGCCATGATGCGCGGCACAGCGGCGATCGCCCTGACATTGTTCGATCACGACACCCCGCTCTGGCTCGACCCGTCGATGTCCGGGACATCGGAAGTGACAAAGTGGCTCAAGTTTCACACCGGCGCGCCTGTCATCGCGGACTCCTCGATCTGCAGTTTTGCCCTGATCGGCGATGCGCGCTCACTACCCGGTCTTGATCGCTTTGCCTTTGGCAGCAACGAATATCCCGACCGCTCGACGACGTTGATCCTTCAGGTCGAGAGCCTGACGCAAGGCCCCGGCATCGAATTGCGCGGCCCCGGCATCGATGGCGTCGCTGTTATGCAGGCAGCGATCCGGCCTGCGGACCTGTTCGAGCGGCTCAAGATCAACCAAACGTTGTTTCCGCGCGGCATCGATGTCGTGCTGGTAGCCGACGATACCATTGTCGCGATACCCCGTACCACGCGGCTTGCCGCGAAGGGAGGCTGAACATGTATGTCGCCGTCAAGGGAGGCGAACGCGCCATCGAGAACGCCCATCGGTTGCTGGCGCACGAGCGTCGCGGCGATCGCGATGTTCCCGAAGTTTCGCTCGCCCAGATATCCGAACAGCTCAGCCTTGGTGTCGACAGGGTGATGACCGAAGGTTCGCTGTACGATCGCGAACTCGCAGCCCTCGCGATCAAGCAGGCGCGCGGCGACCTGATCGAGGCGATTTTCCTGTTGCGCGCGTTCCGGGCCACTTTGCCGCGCTTCGGCGCGACCGAGCCGGTCGATACCGCCGGCATGCAGGTGCGCCGCCGGATCTCCTCGACCTTCAAGGATATTCCGGGTGGTCAGGTGCTTGGACCCACTTTCGATTACACCCATCGCCTGCTGGATCCACAATTGGCCGAAACCTCGATGCCTGAGGCGCCGGCGACGTCAGACGCGCCGACTGCGACGATGCCGCGCGTCACCGACATTCTCGGCCGTGACGGCCTCATCGAGCCGTCGCCGCAAGCGGATGCCGATATACCGGTGGGCGATCTCACCCGTGAGCCGCTCAGCTTCCCTGCGGATCGCGACCTGCGACTGCAGAACCTGGCGCGCGCCGACGAGGGGTTTGTGCTGGCGCTCGGCTATTCGTCGCAGCGCGGCTATGGACGCAACCATCCCTTCGCCGGCGAGATTCGCCTCGGTGAGGTGGAGGTGGAATTTATGGCTGAAGATGTCGGCTTTGCCGTGCCGCTCGGTTCGATCACGCTGACCGAATGCCAGATGGTCAATCAGTTCAAGGGCTCGGGCACGGAGGCACCGTGCTTCACGCGCGGCTATGGTCTCGCGTTCGGACAAAGCGAGCGCAAGACCATGTCGATGGCGCTGGTGGACCGGAGCTTGCGCGCCCGCGAGCTTGGCGAAGAAGTCGTTGCGCCCGCGCAAGACGAAGAGTTCGTGATGTCGCATTCCGACAATGTGCAGGCGACCGGCTTCGTCGAGCATCTCAAGCTGCCGCATTACGTCGACTTTCAGTCCGAACTCGGCCTGCTGCGCAAATTGCGCCAGGAGTTCTCCGAAGCTGCGGATGCTTCGCCGCCTCTGCGGGAGGCTGCGGAATGAACGCGCCAGCCTACAACTTCGCCTATCTGGACGAGCAGACCAAACGGATGATTCGCCGCGCCATCCTGAAGGCGATCGCGATTCCCGGCTACCAGGTGCCGTTCGCCAGCCGCGAAATGCCGATGCCCTATGGCTGGGGCACCGGCGGCGTGCAGGTGACGGCGGCCATCCTGGGTCCTGACGATGTGCTGAAGGTGATCGATCAGGGCTCCGACGACACCACCAACGCAATCTCGATCCGCAAGTTCTTCGCCAAGACCGCCGGTGTCGCGACGACGACCTCTACAGAGGACGCAACCGTGATTCAGACCCGGCACCGAATTCCCGAAGCGCCGCTGCATGGCGGGCAGGTGCTGGTCTATCAGGTGCCGATCCCCGAGCCCTTGCGTTTCCTGGAGCCGCGCGAGACCGAGACGCGGCGCATGCATGCGCTCGGCGAATACGGGCTGATGCATGTCAAGCTCTACGAAGACATCGCCCGCTTCGGCCACATCGCCACCTCCTATGCCTATCCGGTGAAGGTGAATGCGCGCTACGTGATGGACCCATCGCCGACGCCGAAATTCGACAATCCCAAGATGGATAATTGTCCGGCGCTGCAATTGTTCGGCGCCGGGCGCGAGAAGCGCATCTATGCGATCCCGCCTTACACGTCGGTGGTATCGCTCGACTTCGAGGATCATCCGTTCACGCGCTACCGCTTCGACGCGCCCTGCGCGCTGTGCGGCGCCGATGAGTCCTATCTCGACGAAATCGTCACTGACGACAAGGGCGGACGGATGTACGTCTGCTCCGATACCGACTATTGCGAGACCCGGCAAACCCAGGGGCATCGCGGCAGCGAGAGCGCGGCTCCGCACAAGGAGAGGCCGCATGGCTGAACACGAAAGCGCCGTGCAGGACAACGACCAGCCGTTGCTGATGGCTGAGGGCTTGAGCAAATCCTATGGCCGGCTCATGGCCTGCCGCGACGTGTCCTTTGCGCTCTATCCCGGCGAGGTGCTGGCGGTTGTCGGCGAGTCCGGCTCGGGCAAAACCACCTTGCTGCAATTGCTGTCGGCGCAGCTTGCGCCCAGCGCCGGGCGGGTGTCGTACCGGATGCGGGACGGAGTGATGCGCGATCTCGCCGGCCTCGGTGAGGCCGAGCGACGGTTTCTGTTCCGCACCGACTGGGGCTATGTGCACCAGGATCCAGCACTTGGACTGCGGATGGCGGTGTCGGCCGGCGCCAATGTCGGCGAGCGGCTGATGGCGGTGGGCTGGAATCACTATGGGCGCATTCGAGACACGGCGTCATCCTGGCTGGAGCGGGTTGAGATCGATATCGGACGCATCGACGATGCGCCGCGGACCTATTCCGGTGGCATGCGCCAGCGATTGCAGATTGCACGCAATCTGGTTACCGAGCCGCGTCTGGTGTTCATGGATGAACCGACCGGAGGGCTCGACGTGTCGGTGCAGGCCCGCCTGCTCGATCTGATGCGCAACCTGGTGAGCGAGCTGAATCTGGCCGCCATTGTCGTTACCCATGACCTCGCCGTCGCACGGCTGTTGTCGCATCGGGTGATGGTCATGAAGAGTGGCCGCGTGATCGAGACCGGACTCACCGACCAGGTTCTCGACGATCCCTGCGAGCCCTACACCCAGTTGCTCGTCTCTTCGATTTTACCGGCATGAGTGTTGCGCGAATGACCGCGATGATTGAAATCAGCAACGCCGAAAAAACCTTCACCATGCATTTGCAGGGCGGCGTGCGGCTTCCCGTGGTGAGCGGCGTCTCGTTTTTTGTCGAGCTGGGCGAATGCGTCGTGCTGGCAGGTCCCTCGGGCGCCGGCAAATCGTCGATCCTCAAGATGATCTTCGGCAATTATCGCTGCGATGCCGGCCGCATCGGCATTCGGCACGAAGGTGCGCAGATCGATCTCGCCAGGGCCGAGCCACGGCAGATCCTCAGCGTTCGCCGCGCCACCATCGGTTATGTCAGCCAGTTCCTGCGGGCGGTGCCGCGGGTGGCGACGTCGGACGTGGTGGCCGAGCCCTTGATCGTCAACGGGATGGCGCGATCCGAGGCGCGCGAACGCGCCGGTGCATTGCTGCGCCGGCTCAATATTCCCGAACGGCTGTGGGCGCTGCCGCCATCGACTTTCTCGGGCGGTGAGCAACAGCGCGTCAACATCGCGCGCGGCTTCATTTCCGATCTGCCGATCCTGCTCTTGGACGAGCCGACCGCTTCGCTGGACGCCGCCAATCGGGCGGTGGTGGTCGATCTGATCGGCGAAAAGAAGCGCGCGGGTGTTGCCATGGTCGCCATCGTCCACGACGATGAGATCCGCCATCTGATCGCCGACCGGATCGTCGACGTGACATCGTTTGCCGCCGCGGCATGAAGGAAGACGCCTAAGATGACTTCGACAAAGGACGAGACCGTGCTTGGTAACGCCAGGATTGTTCTCACCGACCGCGTGATCGAGCGCGGCTGGATTGCTTTTGCCGATGGACGCGTTGCAGAATTCGGCGAGGGCAGCGGACCTGCAGGCAGCGAGGACGCGGCCGGCGATCTGATCATGCCCGGCCTGATCGAGTTGCATACCGATCATCTCGAAGCGCATTATGTCCCGCGCCCAAAAGTATTCTGGGACCCGATCGCCGCCGTCGTCTCCTATGATGGGCAATTGGCGACATCAGGCATCACCACGGTGCTGGATTCGCTGCGGGTCTGGCGCGAGGACGGCGCGGAGGAAGTCGATGGCCGGGCAGGCGTGCTGGCCAACGCGATCGCATCGGCGCGCGATGCCAATCTGTTACGAGCAGATCATTTCCTGCATCTGCGCTGCGAAATTCCGATGCCGAGCGTCGTCGAGGAAGCCAAGGAACTGGTCGGACGGCCGGATGTGCGGCTGATGTCGCTGATGGATCACACCCCGGGACAACGCCAGTTTCGCGACGAAGGCAAGCTGCGCGCCTATTATCGCGGCAAGGGCGCCGGCATGACCGACGCCGAACTCGATACGCTGTTCGAACGGCGCTTTGCCTATCAGAAGGCATATGCGGCCACGAACATGCGCGAGATCGTGGCATTGGCGCATCTGCACGAGATCCCGCTGGCCAGTCACGACGACACCACCGACGAGAACGTCACCGACGCCATTCGCGATCGGGTTTCGGTGGCGGAATTTCCGACCACGATTGAGGCCGCGCGTGGATTGCACCAGGCCGGCATCGGCATCCTGATGGGGGCGCCGAATGTGGTGCGCGGCGGTTCGCATTCCGGCAACATTGCCGCGGTCGATCTCGCCCGCGAAGGGCTGCTGGACATTTTGTCGTCCGACTATATTCCCTCGAGCCTGCTGATGGCGGCGCTGCAATTGCCGCGGCATGTTCCGGCCATCGATCTGGCGTCCGCCGTTCGCACCGTCACCAAGACGCCGGCCGAAGCGGTCGGTCTCGCCGATCGGGGTGAGATCGCGATCGGCAAGCGCGCCGATCTGATCCGTGTGCATGTGGCGCGCGACATTCCCGTGGTGCGCAGTGTCTGGCGCGAAGGACATCGCGTGGCGTGATGGAAGCGCCCGCTATATCCAGTGATCGGCCGGCCACGATCGGACCAGGCCGGCTTATCCTGGTGGTCGGTCCGAGCGGCGCCGGCAAGGATACGCTGCTCGGCCTGGCGCGGGCCGCCTGCGCCGATGACAGCAGCATCGTTTTTCCACGCCGTGTGGTGACCCGGGAAGCCTCGTCCTTCGAAGATAATGAGCAAATGGGCCTCGATGCCTTCAAGCAGGCGCGCAGCCAGGGTGATTTCGCGGTTCACTGGGAAGCGCATGGCCATTGCTATGCATTGTCGCGCGCGATCGATGACGATATCCGCGCTCGCCGCACGGTGGTCGCCAATGTCTCGCGCACGGTGATTGAAGCGCTGCGCCATGCCTATGCGGATGTCGTGGTGATCTTGATCACGGCACCGGCTGAGGTTCTCGCCGAACGCCTTGCAGCGCGGGCGCGCAGCAGTGACGGCCGGCTCGCGGACAGACTCGGCCGCGCCGTCGATGATGCCGCGACCGCGCCGGACGTGGTGATCGCCAATGTCGGCAGCGTGGAACAACATGCGCGCGAGCTTGTACGCGTCATCAAAGGCGGGTTTGAGGGCGGTAAGGGCTGCGTCGGTGAAGCGCCGAGATCGGGAGAACGACAATGTCGATCGTCGCAACGATAAGAGATCTGGAAGCGATTTATGGGCAACCGAACGAGGCCTCCACGGTCAAGGTCGCCACCAGAATGACGCCGCAATATCGCGTGCTGATCGACAAGTCGCCGTTCGTCGCACTGGCAACGTCCGGACCGGAGGGGCTGGATTGCTCGCCGCGCGGCGATCTGCCCGGCTTCGTCCGCGTTCATGACGACAAGACGCTGATGATGCCCGATCGCCGTGGCAACAACCGCGTCGATTCGCTGCGCAACATCGTGCGTGACCCCAGGGTC
>WNFF01009173.1_pt1 | contig 14258 bp, 10 predicted proteins | sample 5400441 | NCBI WGS metagenome assembly WNFF01 (sample SAMN13153345, study PRJNA577476) | soil metagenome | isolation source: 120 cm saprolite under Douglas fir tree site 2 hole 3 replicate 1 | place: USA:California | collected 2015-04-18 | reverse complement strand
GCGAGGTATTGGCGCGGCAGGAATCCAATCGGTGAGCGCGTTCAGGTTAAGGGCCGATGGATGCAGGTGATCGGTGTAGCAAAAGATTCCAAGTACGAGAGCGTTCGGGAGACACCGAAACCCTTTTTCTATGTGCCTCGGCGCCAGAATTTCACGGTCGGGGCGGGCTTGTATATCCGAACGCCGCTGAGCCCGGAGACCATGGCGGCGGCGCTGACGCGTGAGGTGCACGCACTGGACGCAAATCTTGCCCTCTACGAGGTGATCACCCTGCAGGAACAACTGGATCGCTCGACATCGCCCCAGCTCGTCGCCGTAACTTTAGTCGGCGTTTTGAGTGGATTGGCGCTGCTACTTGCTGCCATCGGACTCTACGGCGTGATGTCGTATGCGGTGTCCCAGAGCACACGCGAGCTGGGACTGCGCATGGCGCTCGGCGCCGGCGCATCCAATCTCTTGCGGCTGGTGATGTCGCGCGGCTTGGCATTGACGGCTGGCGGCGTGGCTTTTGGTGCGGCGGCGGCACTTGGATTGACGCGGCTACTTGGGAGCCTCTTATACAAGGTCAGCCCACGCGACCCACTGGCGTTCGGGTCGGCATTCGTAGTTATGACCATCGCCTCGTTGGCAGCGTGTTTCCTGCCCGCCTGGCGCGCCACCCGCACCGATCCCGCACGGGCGTTGCGGGATTGATTCTTTAGATCCGAATCTGGGCCTATCTGAGGGGATTTGAACGTGCTACCGCAATGAAAACGCGCTATTCGTAGATATGAACCCGGCGAAACGTGCCAGAATTCTGAATATGGGAAGTCACGGCATGAGTTGGTGGGATGACTGGTTGGCCGGCGAGCGTGGAATTTGACCAGCCACTCTTCTTTGTTCGAATATCACCGCGTTGAGGGGCGCAAGCATTGACAGAGCGCGGGCGGGACTACTGTTCCTGGTAGTTCCACGTGAGGCCGCCGTCGACGACAAACGTTGTGCCGGTGACGTAGTCGGACTCGGGGCTGGCGAGGAAGGCGGCAACGCTGGCGACATCCTGCGGTTTGCCGAGACGTTTGAGGGGAATGTTGGCGAGCAGGGCGTTGAGCTTGGCCGGATCATTCAAGAGCTTGGTGTTGATGGGCGTCTCGATGGCACCGGGAGCGATGTTGTTAATGGTGATGCCGAGCGGCGCGAGCTCAATGGAGAGGTTGCGCGTCATCATCTTGAGGCCGCCCTTGCTGGCGCAGTAGGAGGTAAAATGCGGGAAGGGAAGCTCCTCGTGGACGGAACTGATGTTGATGATCTTGCCGTCATTCTTGACGCTCTGGCGATGGCGCACGAAAGCCTGGGTGATGAAAAAGACGCCCTTTAGATTTACGTTGAGGACGGCGTCGTAATCTTCTTCGGTCACGTCCCAAAAATCGGCGCGACGCTCGAGCCCGGCGTTATTGACCAGGATTTCAATTCTGCCGAGCTGGGCGACGGCTTCGCTGATAAATCTTTGCCCGTCGGCGATCTTTCCGACGTCGCATTGGATGGCGGCGGCCTTCCGGCCCAGAGCCTTGATGACCGTTACGACCTCATCTGCGCCCGGTTTGTTCTTTCGGTAGCAAAGAGCTACGTCTGCGCCCTCTTGGGCGAGCCGCTCCGCAATGGCGCGGCCAATTCCCTGGTCGCCGCCGGTGATGGCCACAACCTTGCCTTGAAGCCTATTCGACACGTTACGCTCCTTAGCTTTCAGACGGGAGTTAAGATGCGCGGGGCATCAATTAGTTTCATGGATTGAGGCGTGCATGTGAATAGAAATGCCCATACGAGGGCGGAGAAGAAGATGGCCACCTGAAGGTGGCCGCTACGCGATGGTTACATCCGGGCTTAGGTAGACGTCCTGAATAGCGTTCAACAATTGCACGCCGTCTTTCATAGGGCGCTGGAAAGCCTTGCGGCCGGAGATGAGGCCAGTGCCGCCCGCGCGCTTGTTAATCACGGCGGTGGCCACCGCCTCTTCGAAATCGTTCGCGCCGGAAGCGCCGCCGCTGTTGATCAAGCCGGAGCGACCCATGAAGCAGTTGGCGACTTGATAGCGGCAGAGATCGATGGGGTGATCACTGGAGAGGTCGGTGTAGATGCGCTTATCGAATTTGCCGTAGCTGGAGTCGCCCATATTGAGTGCGGCGTAACCGCCATTATTCTCGGCCATTTTTTGCTTGATGATGTCGGCGTGAATGGTGACGCCGAGATGATTGGCCTGGCCGGTGAGGTCGGCGGAGAGGTGATAGTCCTTGTCCTTCTTAAAGGCGTTGTTGCGGAGATAGCACCAGAGAACGGTGGCCATGCCGAGTTCGTGGGCGCGGACAAAAGCCTGGCTGATTTCGACGATTTGGCGGGTGCTCTGGTCGGAGCCGAAGTAAATCGTGGCACCCACGGCCGATGCGCCCATGTTGAAAGCTTCCTCGACGGTGCCGAAAAGAACCTGGTCGAACCTATTGGGGAAGGTGAGCAGCTCGTTGTGATTGATTTTGACGATAAAGGGAATCTTGTGGGCGTACTTGCGGGCGACGGCGCCGAGCACGCCAAACGTAGAGGCCACGGCGTTGCAACCGCCTTCGACGGCGAGCTTGACGATGTTCTCCGGGTCAAAATAATCGGGGTTCTTGGCAAAGCTCGCGCCGCCGGAATGCTCGATGCCCTGGTCGACGGGCAAAATGGAGAGGTAGCCGGTTCCGCCGAGACGACCGTGGCTGAACATGCGCTGGAGATTGGCAAGCACACGGATATTGCGATCGGTTGCGGCATAGATGCGGTCGATAAAATCCGGCCCGGGAAGATGGAGCCGTTCCTTGGCGATCTTTGGCGATTTGAAGCCGAGCAGAGATTCCGCCTTAGCCCCGAGATAGGATTCAATTTTTCCAGCGGTCGTTGTTGTCGCCATCTCGCTCTCCTATGCTACTCGCGAATTGCCTGGGTCAGCAGGCTGCCCGCAGCTTCGTCTACGAGCCACAGCAGCGCGCCATTCACCGGTTGAATCAACTGCGCGGGCAACTGGTCCGGTTCGTAGGCCCTCTCGAGCACCGCGGTCAGCGCCGGCGCTTTGTCCGCTCCAGTGACCATGAAGAGCACGCCCGCGGCATTGTTAATCGCCGGAGCGGTTAGCGTGATCCGCTCCGCCAGCAGCTTTCCTACCCAATTATGCACCGCAATGCGCCGGTTTTCATGCAGGGCTTTGGTGCCGGGGAAGAGGGAAGCCGTGTGGCCTTCGTTCCCAATGCCGAGCAGAACCAGATCAAAGCGGGGAAACTGGCCATCCGCCAGCTTGAAATAGGCGCGAATGTCTTGCTCGTATTCGTCCGCTGCGCGGGCCGCATCGCGGTACTCTCCCTTGATTCGGGTCACCTGCTCCGGCTTGAGCGGCGACCTGGAAATCATGGCTTCGGCCGCCATTCGAAAATTGCTTTCCGGGTTGTCCGGCGGAACGTGACGTTCATCGCTGAAGAACAGATGCATTTTGTCCCAAGGCACTTGGGCGCGCAACGCCGGATCATCGGCGAGCTGGCGATAGAGCGTCTTGGGCGTAGAGCCACCCGCCAACGCCATGGTGAAGGATCCGTGCTCTTTCACCGCGGCTGCGGAAGCTTCAAGGATCTTCTGCGCGGCGCGCTTGGCGATGGCGGCGCCATCTTTCAGGATGCGCACTTCGCGTCTCGCCCCGGGCTCGATCATTCGAACTTGCGCTCCAAGCTCCTGAGTCACGCGGTCGTGGCCTTTTCCGCGGCCGTAGCCGCAGCGGGGCACTTCACATCTTCCTGCTCTTCCCCGATGTTTCTCCACGCACGGCCGTCGCGTTCCATAAGTTCATCGGCTTCCTTCGGCCCCCAAGCGCCCGCCGGATAGTTTGGAAAACCGCGCGGGGGCAGGGCCCGCCAAACGTCGATCACCGGCTCGATCACACTCCAGCCAGCTTCGACCATGTCCGCGCGCTGAAAAAGTGTGGCGTCGCCGACCATGCAATCGTAGAGCAGGCGTTCGTAGCCGGTGCTGTGAGAGGTTCCAAAATCGCGCGCGTAGTCAAAGTCCATGTTCACGAGGCCCAACTTCATCACTGAGCCAGGGATCTTCGCGCTGAAGCGAAGAGAAATGCCCTCATCCGGCTGAATGTGGATCACCAGGCGATTAATGCGCGGGTCCTTGATGGGCGTCTTTCGAAACAGCATGAAAGGCGCCCGCCGGAATTGGATCGCAATTTCCGTTACGCGCTTGGCCAGCCGTTTCCCGGTGCGCAGGTAGAACGGCACATCGCCCCAGCGCCAGTTGTCGATTTTCAGTTTCAGCGCCACGAAGGTTTCCATGTGCGAGTCGGGCGCGACATTGGGCTCGCTTCGATAGGCCTGCACCTTTTGGCCGTCCACGATGCCTTCCCCGTATTGTCCGCGCACCATGTTCTGGAGCACTTCTTCGGGAGTGGGCGTTTGGATGGCGTGGAGAATTTCCGCCTGCTTGTCGCGCACGGCATCGGCTTCGAACGATATCGGCGGCTCCATGGCCGTGAGGGTCAAGAGTTGGAACAGATGATTTGGCACCATATCCTTCAGCGCGCCGGCCGTCTCGTAGAAAGCGCCGCGATGCTCGACGCCGACGGATTCGGCGGCGGTGATCTGCACGTGGTCGATGAAGGTACGGTTCCAGAGCGGCTCAATGATGCTGTTGGCGAACCGGAAGACCATCACGTTCTGCACCGTCTCTTTGCCGAGATAGTGGTCAATCCGGTAGATCTGTTTCTCGCTGAGGATCTCCTTCAGCTCCCTGTTCAACTGCTTGGCGGATTCGAGGTCATGCCCGAACGGCTTCTCGACAATCACGCGGGTCCATTTGCCGTTCTCTTCTTTCGTAAGACCGATCTCTCCGAGTTTCCTCACGACGGGTGAAAAAAAGCCCGGCGCCACGGCCAGATAATGAAAGCGGTTTCCCTGAGTACCGTGCTTTTGCTCCGCCTGAGCGATCTGATCCTTCAGCCGCTGATAGGCGGCTGCATCCTGAAAATCTCCCTGCACGTAGTAGATCCTCTCGAGGAACCATTTCCACAGCTTCTCGTCCAAAGGACGCGATTCGAATTGCTTGATCTCCTCGCTGAGCAGCGCACGGAAAGAGTCAGTGGTCAGGGGATCGAAGGCGAACCCGACAATGGCGAATTGCTGAGAAAGAAGGCCCTCTTGCGCGAGGTTATAGAGCGCGGGAAGGAGTTTGCGCTTGGTGAGGTCACCGCTGGCGCCGAAAATCACCATCACGCATGGAGGCCCCGTTGATGCGGAATCCGAGTGGTTCTGATTCATTCCAATATTCCTGTCTTGTGCGACTTGCTTGCCCTTTGTCGCTCAGTGCCCGGATTTTTTCTCGATGTGGCCGCCGAACTGGAAGCGCATTGCGGACAACACCTTGGCAGCAAATTCATCTTCGCCGCGGGACGTAAACCGTTGAAAGAGGGAAGCGGTCAAGACCGGCGCGGGTGCCGTGGATTCGATCGCTGCGAGGATCGTCCAGCGGCCTTCGCCTGAATCGGAAACGCGGCCGGAGAAACGCTCCAGTGTTGGCTGCTCGAGTAGGGAGATGGCGGTGAGGTCGAGCAGCCAGGAGGCGACGACGCTGCCACGCCGCCAGACTTCGGTAATGTCCGCGAGATTAAAGTCATACTGATAGTGCTCGGGATTCCGCAGCGGTGTGGTTTCCGCATCGGCTTCGCGGTGCGATTTTCCCGCGTTGGCGTGCTTCAGAATGTTCAGTCCTTCCGCGTACGCGGCCATCAGACCGTACTCGATTCCGTTGTGAACCATTTTCACAAAATGGCCGGCGCCCGATGGCCCGCAGTGCAAGTAGCCCTCTTCGGCCGTGCCGCCCACTTTTTCGCGGCCCGGCGTGCGGTCCGCGTTGCCGCGGCCGGGTGCAAGGGTCTTGAAGATTGGGTCGAGGCGCTTGACGATGTCCGTTTCGCCGCCGATCATCTGGCAGTAACCACGCTCCAGGCCCCACACGCCGCCACTTGTGCCGACGTCGCAATAGTGAATGCCTTTCGCGGAGAGCTCCTTGGCGCGGCGGATATCGTCGATGTAATAGGAGTTGCCGCCGTCGATGACGATGTCGCCGGCCGCCGGCACCATGAGCCACACGGCGCGAGGTTTTTGCAACTTGTTCACAAAATCGCCGAGTGAATCTGCCCCGATTGCACCTTCCCCCGTGAGTTGTTTCACCGATTCCGCGCTGCGGTCGTACACGACGCACTTGTGGCCGTTCTTTTGCAGGCGCCGCACCATGTTAGCGCCCATTCTTCCCAGTCCGATCATCCCAAGTTGCATCGCGTCACTTCCTCCGTCAATCGTCGCAGAATCTCGCGCGGCCGCTCTTAGGCGAGCGCTTGTTTCACGGCTTTCGCCAACGTCGCAAGGTCAGACTTCAGATTCATACCGAGGTGAACGCGCAAAGCGCGGCGGCCGCGCTCTGCGAGAACCGCGAAATCGCCGCGGGCCTGCGCGGCTTTTACGATGCCAAAAGTGTATTTCTGGCCCGGGACCGGCAGGTCCTGTGCATCATCGCATGTAATTTGAAGGAAAACCCCCGTGTTGGGACCCCCCTTGTAGGCTTGTCCTGTGGAGTGCAGAAAGCGCGGTCCGAAACCCAGAACGGTGGCGATTTTTTTTTTGTCGCGCACCGCGTGCCGAATTCCCTGGAGCGCTTTCTCATTTTCGCCGTTCATCGGAATATAACCGAGAACTGCGAAGTAATCGCCGCCGCCAGCGCGCGAGAGATGCTTGCGTAGTACGTCGGTGAGCTTCCACACACCTTTGAGCGCAGTTGTGTTCTTATCGTCGGCGAAGAGCTTAATGCCTTTGTCCGCTAAGAATGGAGATTCGGGCGGAAGGCTGCCCGTGGATTCGTACTCGTTGGTGAGCTTGCGGGTTTCAATTTTGCTGGCTTCCACATCGGGCTGGTTGAAAGCATTGATGCCGATGATGGAACCGGCGACGGCGGTGGCAATTTCCCAGCGAAAGAATTCCTGGCCGAGATTGTAGATGTTCGGCAGCGTGATGCGTACAACGGGTTCACCGGCATTTTGAAGGGAAGCGACGGCCGCATCCTGCGCCCTGTCGGGCTTCGAAGCGAGACGCAAATAGACAAAGACACGGTCATTGCCGTAAACGGCGGGCCTGGTTAGACGCTCGCGATCGACGGGAATGATTCCTTTGCCCGACTTGCCGGTGGATTCCGCGATCAGCTGTTCGAGCCACGCGCCGAGATCAAAGATTCCGGGAGAAGCGACGATCGTGAGTTTGTCGCGGCCCTGCTTGGCCGCGACGCCGAGAATGGCGCCGAGAATCACGCCGGGATTCACATCGGCGGCCGAGGATGCGCCGCAAGCTTTGACCATCTCTTCGGTGTTCTTCAGGAATTTGGCAACGTCAAGCCCCATGATGGCTGCGGGCACCATTCCGAAGTTTGAAAGGGCGGAGTACCGGCCGCCGATGCTTGGAACACCCATGAAGATCCTGCGGAATTTGTCGGTTTCGGCGACTTGCTGCATCTTCGAGCCGGGATCGGTGATGGCGATGAAGCGGTTGCCAACTTCCTTCTCGCCGACCTGAGCCTTCACGCGCTCGAAGAAATACTGCTTATAGATGTTGGGCTCGAGGGTGCTGCCTGATTTGCTCGAAACGATGCAAATCGTGCTCTTGAGGTCAACTTTCCCCTCGATAGCTTTGATCTGGGAAGGATCGGTGGAATCAAGGACATGAAGCTCGGGGTGGCCCTTAATCTTCCCGAAGGTCATGCGCAGAACTTCCGGGCAAAGGCTCGAGCCCCCCATGCCGAGCAACAGAGCGTGTTTGAAGCGCGCCTTCTTCACTTCCTCGGCAATTTGCCGCAACACGTCAAGGTGGGTGAGTTGCTCTTCCGTGATCGTGAGCCAGCCGAGCCAGTTGCTTTCGTCGGTCCCGGTCCAGAGCGAGGCGTCTTTTTGCCAGAGACGCGCGACTTTATTGTTTTTTTTCCAATCCTCGATCGAAGCGGCCACTCCACTTGCAAGCGGCCCCGGCAATTTGTACGTTTGGCGGTTCAAGCTCACGCGTGAGCTCCAGCGGTCTTGCCCGTAGCCTCCAATAACTGCCGGAACGCGTCTGCGAAGACCTTCACGCCATCGACGAGCAGTTTGTCGGTCACTTCCTTCATCGAGATGCCGGCTTTGGCGAGGTTGTCCATAATCTTTTGCGCTCCCGGCACATCTTCCGTCAAGCTGGGCCGCAGTTTTCCGTGGTCTCTGAACGCGTCAAATGTCGCGGGGGGGATGGTATCTACGGTGTCGGCTCCGATCAGCTCTTCCACGTAGATTACGTCACGATACTTGGGATTCTTGGTGCTCGTGCTGGCCCAGAGCAGCCGCTGCGTTTGCGCGCCCTTGGCGGCAAGCGCTTTCCAGCGCGGGCCACCGAAAAGCTCTTGGTACTTCTTGTAAGTGAGCCTGGCGTTGGCGATGGCGACTTTGCCGCGAAGGCTTTCAAGCAGCGCCTTTTGCGCATCGTCCCTGGCGGTCTTGAGCTTTTCGTCGATCATGCTGTCGACGAGCGTGTCAATGCGGCTCACGAAGAAGCTGGCGACGCTGGCAATGTGGCTGATGTCCTGCCCTTTTGCGGCGCGCGCTTCAAGCGCGGACAGGAAAGCCTCAGCGACCTGCTCATATCTGGACTGCGCAAAAAGCAGCGTGATGTTGATGTTCAGCCCCTCTTCGAGAGTCTGGCGAATCGCAGGGATGCCTTCCGGCGTAGCGGGAATCTTGATCATGACGTTGGGGCGATTAATCGATTTCCAAAGGCGGCGGGCTTCCTCGATGGTGGTCTTGGTGTCGTTGGCGAGATCGGGATAGACCTCGTGGCTGACGTAGCCGTCGCGCCGTTTCGTCTCCGAGTAAGTCGGCCTGAAGATGTCGCAGGCGTCCTGAACGTCGCGAAAGGCAATTTTGTCAAAGAGGCCCTTGGCGCCCAGCTTTCTGGCGTCAGGTGAAGAAATGATATCCGTATAGAGATTGCTGCCGACGATGGCTTTCTCGAATATGGCGGGATTAGAGGTCATGCCGCGCAATCCGTCGTTTTCGATATACTTTTGCAATTCGCCGGTGGTGAGCAGGTCTCTGCGGATGTAGTCCATCCACGGGGACTGGCCATAAGCCAGGAGTCCCTTCAGGGGATTCGTACCCTGCCCGGCACCGATGTTCGGAATCGTTGTTGTCGTCGTCATGATGGTTCTCCTTCACTACAAATACCCTTCGAAAGTCTATTGTACGCTCCAGGAGGACTTGCTTGTCTCTCCCGCTTACCGGCGCATATTCAACTACCGCTTCGAAGCAGTTGCATACTTCGCTTCCAGGGCTTTTACTTTTCCAACCCGTCGCACGTGCCGCTCTTCGTTGGTGAACTTCGCGCCGAGGAAGGCCTTGACCAGATCCTCAGCCAGCTTTACGCCGATCACTCGTGAGCCCAACACCAGTACGTTGATATCGTCGTGTTCCACGCCCTGGTGGGCGGAATACGTGTCGTGGCACATTCCCGCGCGAATCCCGGGCAGCTTGTTGGCCGCTACGCTGGCGCCCACACCGCTCCCGCAGACGAGCACACCGCGTTCGGATTTGCCGTCGAGAACGGCCCTCCCGACGGCTTCCGCAAAATCCGGATAGTCTGAGGGGTTCTCGTTAAATGCGCCGACATCCAGCACTTCATGTCCGAGGGAGCGCAACACATCGCCCATGGCATTCTTGAGTTGAAATCCCGCGTGGTCTGAGCCAATCACGATTTTCATTGCCGGCTCACTTTCCCAAAACTTCTTTGGCCGCAGCCACAACGTTGCTCGTCTCAAAGCCAAACTTTTTCAGGACATCTTTGAGAGGAGCGGAAGCTCCAAAGGAGCGCATGCCAATCATCTTGCCCTTGCTGCCGACGTATCGCTCCCACCCGAACATGGATGCCATTTCCACCGAGACTCGCGCAGTCACGCTCGCGGGAAGCACGCTTTCCTTGTAGGCGGCATCCTGACGCTCGAAAAGCTCCCATGAAGGCATGCTCACGACGCGGGCTTTGCAGCCTTCTGCGGTCAGTTTGTCGTGGGCTGCCACGCAGAGCTGGACTTCACTTCCGCTGGCCATCAAGATCACATCGGGTTTTCCGCCCGGAGCATCGGCAAGAACATAAGCTCCTTTGGCCACGCCCGATGCAGGCGCGTATTTCGAGCGATCGAACGTGGGCAGCGCCTGGCGAGTGAGCACCAGCGACACTGGCCCATGTTGATGTTGCATGATGATCTTATAGGCTTCCACGACCTCGTTGGCATCGCCGGGCCGCAGTACCAGCATGTTGGGCATGGCGCGAAGCGACGCCAATTGCTCGATGGGCTGGTGCGTTGGACCGTCCTCTCCCAAACCGATGGAGTCGTGGGTGAAAATATAAATCGCAGGGATTTCCATCAGCGCACCAAGGCGCATGCTTGGGCGCATGTAGTCGCTGAAATTAAAAAAGGTAGCGCTATAGCTTCGAAGTTTCGACAAGGTCATGCCGTTGACAATCGCGCCCATGGCGTGCTCGCGGACGCCGAAATGCACGTTGCGACCGGCATATTCGCCGGAGAAGAAATCTCCGGCGCCTTCAAACGTCAAATTGGTTTTATTGGAGTGCGCCAGGTCCGCTGAGCCGCCCATAAGCCAGGGGATGTTTTTTGCCAGTGCGTTGAGGGTCTTGCCTGAAGAATCGCGCGACGCCATCCCTTTGGCGTCGGCAGGAAAACTTGGCAGGTCTTTGTCCCAGCCGTCCGGGAGCTGGCCTTTTTGCATCCGGTTCAATTGGTCCGCGAGCTGCGGAAACTGTTTCTTATACTCTTCGAATTTCGCCGACCAAGCTGCGCGCGCTTCAGCTCCACGCTTGCCCACTCCATTCTTAAATTGATCGTATACACCGTCTGGGACGAGAAATTTGGCATCTTCGGGCCAGCCGTAGTTTTTCTTCGCGAGCTTGACCTCCGCCTCGCCCAGCGGTTCGCCGTGCGCGTCAGAGGAATCCTGCTTGTGGGGAGAGCCGTAACCAATATGACTGTCCACGACGATCAGAGTCGGCCGGTCCGTGGTCTTGAGGAAGACCTCATAGTTGCGCGCCAGCATGTTTAAATCGTTGGCATCCGCTACGCGCGTGACGTTCCAGCCGTAGCCGACGAAACGCGTCATCACGTCTTCGCTGAATGACCACGCTGCCGGACCATCCAGCGTTACCCGATTATTGTCATAGATCCAGCACAAATTGGGGAGTTTCAGATGGCCCGCCAGCGAAGCAGCTTCGCTCGCAACGCCCTCCATCAGGTCGCCGTCGCCGCAAATCGAATATACGTTGAAGTTGAAAATCTCAAAGTCCGGCCGGTTGAAATTTGCCGCCAGCCATTTTCCGGCGATCGCCATGCCCACGCTGTTCCCGGCGCCCTGGCCCAGAGGTCCAGTCGTTGTTTCCACCCCGCTGGTAATGTGAGATTCCGGATGGCCGGGCGTCTTGCTGTCGATCTGCCGAAATCGTTTGATCTCATCCATAGGCACTGCCAGATCGCTTGTAACTTCACCTTTCGAGTTGACCGCTCGGACGCCCGCGAGATGGAGCGTGGAGTAAAGCAGCATCGAAGCATGGCCGGCGGACAGGACGAAGCGGTCGCGGTTCGGCCAAATAGGATCGGCAGGGTCATAGCGAAGGAATTGTTGCCACAAAGAATAAACCACGGGAGCCAGGCCCATCGGAGCGCCAGGATGACCAGAGTTGGCCTGTTGCACCGCGTCGATCGAGAGGGTCCGGATGGTATTGATGCTCAGCTGGTCGAGGTCAAGCTGGCTCTTAGGCTGACTCACATGAGCTCCTGCAGGGGAGAAGTCCCTGTTGATTTGGGTCAGATTTTAGATGCACCGCGGCACTCAACGGATAAGGGGATTTTACGCCAAAATGAAACCATCCGCTCACGCCCCACGTCACTTACCGGTTTTACAATCCGTCCATAGCGGGTTCTTCTCACTCTTGCTCGCGGGCCGGGCAGCGTTTTAGAACAGGGACTCAATCTAACTTCGCGCACGGCGCTTTTTAGTCAGATTACCGATCATGATTACCGGACAATCGAAATTCAGAGCGGGTCTCACCGGTCAGGCCAGTCGCCAACCCGATCCGCGTCACCGAGTATTATTGCAACAATTGGATTACTCTGCTGTCTTCGGAGGCGCTGGCGATCCATCGCGCAAATCAATGCGGTACACTTGAAAATCCGCATTGTGAAAAATCTCGGTTAGACCCATCGTATGGCTCCCTGTCAAATACTGCATGGGCCCAGCGATCGATTTACTCTCGACCAGGAACTTCGCATGAATCTCACGCAAAAAGCGAAGCGCTTGCGCTGGAGTTTCCTCCAAAGCTAGAGCTGCTACATTGCGATTTGTGAACAATGCCAGCGTTCGCGGTTTCGGAAAGACAAGAACATCCGACGGCTGGGTATTAGCCCGCAGGAAGGCAAACACTTCTTTGGCGGATTGATCCTGAACGTCCAACAAGTGCTCTTCGCGACGTCCATGCCTGAACGCCCCCAGGTAAGTCATAACGGCTACCGCGCACAGGGCCGTGATAATTGTCCAGCGAATCACTTTGCCCAAGGGTGCAAGTATTCTGGAGATTTCCTCAAGGGCGTAAGAAAAGTACAACGGCAGCAGAGGAAGAAGTCCGCGCAAACCAATCTCTGCGCTCTATGCAATCAGGATGGCTAGATATATAAGTAAATAGAATTCGCAAGCGGACTTCCGGTTCCAGGCTTTCCTGATGAATCCGATTCCGGCGAGCGTCGTAAACAGCAATGCAAAAGCGATCTGCGCCATTTTGCTGAATCCGTTCAGCCAAACATAAGAGAGCGTTTTCCCATAATAGACGGCGTGCCGGTAAATGGCTCCCGCCGAAAGGTGCACCGCGTCCAAGTAACTCCTCGGAGAAATGACCACGACTGTCTGCAAAATAATCAAAAGCAGAGTGAAAGCAGTCACCGCGATGAGGAAGTTGCTCGGACGTTTGTTCTTCAATAGATCCGCTAGAATCAGCGCGAACAGCAAGGCAATGCCTATCGTGCGCGTGCCGTAAGCGCAGTAAACCAAGACCGCCAGCCCGACGGCGCTTCGTAACCGCCAACTCCCGGGATCAAGATCTCGATAGACCCTTTGCGCAACGAGGAGCGCGCAGAAAGAGAACATTAGATAGGGGAATTCCGAGAGCAAGTAATTCCGCTGCTCCCAGAATGCGGCGTTGAACCCCACAAGCACAATCGCCGCCAGGCGAGCCCCCAGGGGAAGCACTCGTTCGATCAAGAGCACATAAGCGATCAGGAAGATCCCGAAACACGAGACTGTCAGAATCTTCATGGCCTTCAAATTGAGGCCGTAGAGCTTGTACACCGGAGCCAGCAGCAACGGGTAGACCGGAGGATACCCCTGCGCTGGCGCAAGCCACATCGCCTCAGGGTTTGGGATGAAGTGAATCGCAGTGTAGGGCCGCCCTTCAGCCAAATTCGCGCCGTGCATCACGTAGGCAGCGAAATCGTCTGCCATGAACGGGTGACCCTCAGAAACCGTCGCGAGATAAATGCCAATCACAATTACTACGACTAGCCATTGCCAAACGGCCGCTCGCTGATTTTCCGAACGATTGGCCTCCGCCTCAGATAAATGACTGTCGATTGGGTTCCTCCGGTCGATTTGATTCGGGAACGCCGTTCAGCGGCAGAAAGTATACAGCTACTGATGTTGTCCAACACATTGACTGAACTCGAGTTCTTCTCCTAATTGCAGCCGCCAAGAAAAGCCGTCGCTTCGATCATGACTGCTTTGCCGTCCCGAGCGTGTGGCTATCCTAGCCGGAACACAGGCAATACTGTTGCAGTAAGTAGTTGTATTCGCTAGATTTGAATTGCCGTTGCCCGGGTGGCGGAATGGCAGACGCTGAGGACTTAAAATCCTCCGGGGATTTTTCCTCATGTGGGTTCGACTCCCACCCCGGGCACCAGTATCTTCCGCTCGAGGCAAGTTTGCAATTGTGTGCTTGGAAAGAATTGGATTAGACTGCCTCGAACCTCGTGGAACGATGAGTGCGCCAGGCTGCGAACCGGAAAGAGAACACGATGATGAATCGAAACTCGGCATTAGGTTTAGCAATTCTCATGATCAGCCTGTCGCTCGCGCCTGGCGCCTGGAG
>WNFF01002802.1_pt1 | contig 14266 bp, 11 predicted proteins | sample 5400441 | NCBI WGS metagenome assembly WNFF01 (sample SAMN13153345, study PRJNA577476) | soil metagenome | isolation source: 120 cm saprolite under Douglas fir tree site 2 hole 3 replicate 1 | place: USA:California | collected 2015-04-18 | reverse complement strand
CGAGATCGCGGCGGTATTCATTCATACGCTGGTCAAAAACACGTTCCATTTCTCGTCGATGCGCCTGCAATCTCTGTTCGAGAATGGCGTTGAAGGATTGTAGTTCATCTTCGGTGAATGACATCGGGAAAACTCCTTGTTCTCGCGCCCTTTACTGCTGTATTATGCCCAGTATATGGTGAGTAAATAAACGTGTCAATCTATCAGATATTTCGTGCCCAACTTGGCTATAAGGAGTAGCGCTACGTAAGCTGTCACCAAGGGCAGAGTAGTGGGCAATACGTGCATTATCTGAGCAATTTGATAAGTTCCAACTTTCATTTTGGAAACGGAACTTTACCTATTCTATCTATGTTTTCACGCTTCTATTGTGCTGCGCTCCGCTCTCCACTATGGGATATGACAACGATTCGTCAATTTTTGGGTCATTTGTGCTGCTTATACATCTTTTGCCTCTCAAATTATCTATTCTGCTGAGAAGAGCGTCAGTTGGCGGGTCGCCGACTTCTTTCGCTTCTTCTTTGGTTTCTTCTTGCGCTTTTCTGAAACTGTTTGTCCAGGTGGTTTCTCCTGCCGCTTCTTTGTCGGAATAGGAAGATCGTATTCGAATATCGCGTAGTGCGAGAACGTGACATGCGCGTGCTGGGCTACCGGGCGACGCGCAAGGAAGCCGTGCTGTTTGCCGAGCAGATGGCTTGGCACTTCAACACGGGTGTGGTCATTCAGCAACGCATCCGGAGAGATGGCGAGTACACCAACCTGGCACGACTGGACTATTTTTGAGGGAAGCTGTCTGCTTGCTACCGTTTTTCGTCTCATGCGTTAGAATAGGTGAGTGAATGAGTTCAAGCTAATTCGGCTTATTATGAAGTGAACGGAACTCAGAAGGAGGAAAAGAACATGGCAAGAAAGAGATCAGAAATTGATCCAGAAGAAATGAAATTGCATCAGTTTGTGCCTTATACAATGGTTGCACTCCTGTATGTGGGTGGAAATGCAAGAAAAGCTTCAATCGTCGAACGAGTGGGAGAAATGCTAAAAGACCAGTTGAAACCTGCCGATTGGAAGTTAATGTATAACGGGCCGAATGGACAGGATTATGCACCAAATGGCTATACAGGAAAAACGTGGCCTGTTTGGGTTGGCAAGGTAAACTATTCGTTTAAGTTTGCTCGCCTAGAAGGTTTGATTGTACCTGATAATGGAATGCACACCTTCACACCAGAGGGAATGAAGTATGTAGCTTTGCTTGCAGAAAATTGGCTAAGGGAAAGATAGAAGGATCTTTTGGCTTGTTATGAAGTGAAAGAAAGAACGTCCATGAACGATATCACCATCTACCAGGCACGCGACGAATCGTTTCTGCCTGTCTGGCTCTTTGGGAAGTCTGAGAAGACACAACGCGCCTATAGGGCGGATATCAACAGGTTTTACGCCATCGTGGGGAGATCGCTGAGGGATACCACGCTCGAAGACTTGCAGACGTTTAGCAATAGCCTGGTGCATCTGAAGCCGGCGAGCAGGAATCGAGCGATTGCCGCTGTGAAATCTGCGCTTAGCTTTGGCGTGAAGACTGGCTACCTGCAGGTCAACGTTGGAGCCGTCATGAAGCTCCCCAAACTGGAAGATAGGCTTGCCGAGCGCATTATGAGCGAGCAGGCTATAGCACGTCTGCTGGCACTGGAAACCAACAAGCGCAATCATGCGATCCTGGTGGTACTCTATCGTGGCGGATTGCGCTGTGCTGAACTGTGTAACCTCACCTGGCGTAATCTACAGGAGCGCGATGAGACGGGCCAGATTACGGTGTTCGGCAAAGGTGACAAAACGCGCTCGGTGCTGCTGACACAAGAAACATGGGATGAGGTGATGCAACTTCGTCGCATGATGCTACGAGGTTGCGACGACTACGTGTTTCAATCCCGCCAGGCGCGATCACGGACTGATAAGGCAGATAGGCGCATGGATGAAAGCACGGTGTTTCGTATCGTGCAAGCAGCGGCCAGGCGAGCCGCCATAACAGGCAACGTCTCACCTCACTGGATGCGCCATGCCCATGCTACCCACGCGCTGGAGAATGGAGCACCTATCACGCTCGTCAAGGAAACGCTCGGCCACAAGTCCATTGAGACGACAGCCAAGTACACCCATGTACGCCCGAATGCCAGTTCAGGGCAATATCTGAAAGTTTGATGAAAGAAGAAATCGAGGAGTAACCCACATGGCAGAACGAGAATGCGGGCATGCTCAAGTTATGTCAAATGGCCCAATTTTGCTCGAATCGTTGCTATACTCCACTATACTCAGCCTTGGGCATGAAGTTCCGACTCTGCCGATTATCAGAACTCAGCATCTCTTTTGTTGAGGAAATTAAGTGGGAAAGTCAATTATGAAGAAAACAGAGAAAAAGCTCCCAAAGCCAAAACTATCATCAGTTATAAAAGCACTTCGTCTTCTCTGGAGTACCCGCGCTCACCCAGAGGCTGTGGACCAATTAACAACGCATCTCAAAAATACTGGTGCCTCAGAACAATTTATACCAATTATTAAAGAATTAGCCCTCTCTTTGACGGAGATGATTCGAGACAATGAAAGCTTTCACCGCATCAATCGCTATCTGGTTGGAGGTATAGTTGCTATCGATCTTCTTCTTCTATCTATAATTCTACCAATGGGAATACCCGATCTTCCATCCTCTATCGCTCTTTTCGCCCTAGTTTTCTCACTCCCGCTAGCAAGCACATTTCTGTTTATTAGTTTTTTAAAAAACGGAAACGGAATTACCACTTATGGACGCTTCCATAATACGTTATCGAGACTTTCACTCTACACAGGAATAACGGCAACTACAGCATTAATTTGGCATGTCTCACGCTTGGATGGAATAGTGTTCCTCTGCCTCGTAACGCTTCTATACATTCTCTGCTCTTTCTATGTCGCAATTATTGCATTCAGAAAGCACTTTGAGCGTAAGCAGGCCAACCAGACTACCCCTACTACGGCAGTTCCTCAATCTGTAGTCACTGGGCAGCAAACGGATACCTCGACTTCCAACAACCTCAATCCTTAAAGTCATCGATATAGTTACTCTGCCCCTGGTGACAGCTTACGTAGCGCTACCCCTATAAGGATTGGAGAGAGGAAATACGACTATGTCCATTGCCTTCCTGTTTGGTGCGGCCGTCTAAGCGCAACCACCAACGAACGTTCACGCTGGCTGCGTTCCGTGACGATTTTTTGCAGCACAGCCTGTAGACCTGACCTCTAATGCACGTCTCCACATAATCCTTGACAACTACCCAGCTTTTTGATAAGTTTGCCTATGTTACTCCACTGATCAGGTAAGAAGAGAAGATTGATGAGATGACGTGCCTCGAAGAACTCAAGCGTAAAATGCATTTGGTATGCTGAATGTGTTATGAGAAGATTTGCCCTTGAAAGGCCAATATCATGCCACGTATTTTCGATAATATTGAGCTACCCCTTTTGTCAGCATTAAAAGATACACTTCAAATCTCTAAACGTGCTGATTTCTGCGTTGGTTATTTCAATTTGCGCGGCTGGAAAAGTATTGATGCGCAGATCGAACCCTGGGCAGGAGGAGATAACGCTTGCTGTCGCCTCATGATCGGAATGCAGGCAGTGCCACAGGACGAACTCCGTCAAGTCTTTAGCCTGACAGGTAATCAGAATATTATCGACAACCAGGCAGTCCTGCGCTTCAAGAAGCGGGTAGCAGAGGAGTTTCGTGAGCAATTGATGATTGGGGCTCCATCAAATGCTGATGAAGTTGGCTTGCGTCGTCTCAGCGCACAAATCAAAGCGAAGAAGGTCGTCATTAAACTCTTCCTGGGTCACAAGCTACATGCCAAACTCTATTTGCTCTATCGCACTGATCCTATCAGTCCAATTGTTGGCTACTTAGGTAGCAGCAATCTTACCTTTGCTGGGTTGTCTCACCAGGGGGAGTTGAATGTTGATGTAGTCGAATACGACGCTTGTCTTAAGCTAGAAAAGTGGTTTAATGACCGTTGGAATGATCACTGGTGCCTGGATATCTCCGACGAACTAGCCACCATTATTGATACAAGCTGGGCACGCGAAGAAATGTTACCGCCCTATTATATCTATCTCAAAATAGCCTATCACCTCTCAGAAGAGGCACGTTCTGGCTTATCAGAGTTTCGCATTCCTCGCGATTTTGGAAACCGCTTGTTTGAGTACCAGTCCGCCGCTGTCAGGATCGCGGCTCATCATGTAAATAAGCGTGATGGTGTTCTTATAGGTGATGTCGTTGGGCTTGGAAAGACTCTAATGGCTACTGCACTGGCACGAATCCTGCAAGATGACCAGGCATTAGAGACATTGATCATTTGCCCAAAGAACCTGGTAAAAATGTGGCGGGACTATGTTGGACAATATCGTCTTATTGCTGAGGTACTACCCATCAGCAGAGTGATTCGCGAACTACCGAATTTACGTCGATTCCGGCTCATCATTATTGATGAAAGTCATAACCTGCGTAATCGTGAGAGTTTAACCTACAGGGCTATCAAGGATTACATTGATAAAAACGACAGCAAATGTGTTCTGCTATCGGCCACACCGTATAACAAAACTTATCTTGATCTTTCAAACCAGCTTCGGCTTTTTGTGCCGGAAGATAGAGATCTGGGCATTCGTCCTGAGAAGCAAATAGCCGCTATGGGCGAAGGCCAATTCTTGAGTCGTTTCCAATGTCCGGTACGTTCGCTGGCAGCTTTCGAAAAGAGCGAGTATGCCGATGATTGGCGTGATTTGATGCGACTCTACATGGTACGTCGCACCAGAAGCTTTATTCAAGATAACTATGCCGAAACCGATCCTGTCACTGGCCGTAAATACCTGGAATTTGCAGATGGCGGTCGCTCCTATTTTCCTACACGCGTCCCACATACCGTTAAATTCCAGGTGGATGAGCGAGGAACGAGCGACCCTTACGCTCAACTCTATTCAGATACTGTAGTAGAAACAATCAATACGCTGAATCTCCCTCGCTATGGATTAGGAAATTATATTGCTTCCTCTCCAAAACAGCGACCAACACCAGCCGAGAATCAGCAGCTTGATGGCCTCTCACGTGCTGGTAAACGTTTGATGGGCTTCTGTCGTACCAATCTCTTCAAACGCCTGGAAAGCAGTGGCAGCGCATTTATTCAATCACTTGAACGTCATATTCTTCGTAACTACATCTATCTTCATGCGATCGAGCAGGGGCTAGACCTTCCCATTGGTACCCAGGACGCTGAGATGCTTGATACACGTTTCAGCGATGAAGATAACGAGACGGAATTAAGCGAAGAAGATGATGCTTCTTCTACACTTCCTCAGGTACCATCCGGTGTATACCGGAGCGAGGCCGATTACTTACAGAGAGCATCTGTGGTCTATGCGCAATACCGCTCTCAATATAGTAGCCGCTTCAAGTGGTTGCGCCCAACCCTCTTTGTGTCGAGTCTAAAGAATGCTTTACTCGAAGATGCCAGAAATCTCCTTGACATACTCACGCGTAGCGGTAGATGGGATGCAGCCAGAGATCAGAAATTAGAAGCACTGGTTGACCTGCTCACGAAAACCCACCCCAACGAGAAGGTGTTGGTCTTTACACAGTTTGCCGATACGGTGGGCTACCTGGCAAGGCAACTAAAAGCCAGAGGTATTCAGGCCATTGAAGGCGTCACAGGTGGTTCTCAGGATCCAACAGGCCTGGCCTGGCGCTTCAGCCCCGTTAGCAATGAGAAGCGTCACATTATCGCACCTGCCAGTGAGTTACGTATTTTGGTTGCCACAGACGTATTGAGTGAAGGTCAAAATTTGCAAGATGCTAACATCGTTGTGAATTATGATCTCCCCTGGGCCATTATTCGCCTGATTCAGCGTGCAGGGCGCGTAGACCGTATTGGGCAGAAGTCAGATACCATCCTCTGTTATTCGTTCCTGCCTGCTGATGGTGTTGAGCGTGTTATTCGCTTGCGCGCGCGGGTTCGTCAGCGTCTACAGCTAAATGCCGAGGTCGTTGGTACCGATGAAGCTTTTTTTGAGGATGATGCCGATGATCAAACTATTCTCAACATCTATAATGAGAAAGCGGGTATCCTTGATGGAGATGTTGATACAGAGGTTGACCTGGCATCATATGCCTATCAGATCTGGAAGAATGCGACGGATGCCAACCCTCCCCTGAGATCAATCATCGAAAAATTGCCCAATGTGGTCTTCTCTACCCGTGCTCATGTGGGTACCGTTGCCGCGCCACAGGGCGTTCTGGTATACATGCGTACTGCTGAGGGTAACGATTCGCTGGCATGGATCGATCGCAATGGCAAAAGCGTTACCCAATCCCAACTAGCTATTCTGCTTGCCGCTGAGTGTTCCCTGAATACACCAGCTATTGAACGACCTGTCAGTCAACACGAATTGGTACGTCTTGGTGTCGAACATATCGCTGAGGAAGAAAAGATGGTCGGTGGTCAGCTTGGCCGTCCCTCCGGCGCGCGCTATAGAACCTATCAACGGCTCAAACAGTACGCCGATACTTTTAAAGACACACTCTTTGAATCGATTGAACTGCTTAAGGCTATTGACGATATCTACCGCTATCCCTTACAACAAGTAGCGATTGATAAGCTCAATCGCCAACTCAAGAGCGGTATCAGTGACGATATGCTGAAAGACCTGGTAATTGGACTACGAGCCGATGATCGGCTCTGTCTGATACAAGAAGAAGATCAGGCGCGCGAACCGCACATTATCTGTTCGCTGGGTTTATTTGATCCAGGAAGGGAATACTAACTCATGCCAATTATTCGAGAACTCGCCCAACAGTATCTCAAAACTTCTGATTTTAAAACCTTGTTCATACAGCAACTTGGGTGGAATAACTACAATTCCAGACCCCTCTATATCTCCATTGATCAACAAACCTTTACATTGCGAGGAGTGGTGGAGAAGCGTGGTATGGTAGTCTATGTGTGTGAGCCAGGCTCAGATGGTGCTATTCCTGATTACCTTTTACGCCTTAAAATTGAAAAAGAAGTCACCAAAATTACCTATGAACATATTATTATCTATATTGATGCACAGCGAGAGCACCAGGTATGGCAATGGATGCGGCGTGAACCTGGAAAGCCAACGGCCAGCCGGGAATTTACTTTTTCTAAAAACCAGACAGGCGAGGTTCTTTTGCAGAAACTTCCAGGTATTGCTTTCGAATTAGGCCAGGAAGAGCATCTCACCACTAGCTACGTCACCAGCAGTGTACGCCAAGCTTTTGACGTTGATCGTGTCACGAAACGTTTCTATGATCGCTTCAAGGCCGAACATGCTACATTCCTGAGGTTCATCGAGGGTATCCCTGTTGAAGGGGATCGCGAATGGTATGCATCGCTGATGCTCAACCGCTTAATGTTTGTCTATTTTATCCAGAAAAAGGGCTTTCTGGACAACAATGAACACTATCTGCGAAATCGTCTACGAGCTGTCCAGGAGCAAAAGGGCAATGGCAACTTCCTGAATTTCTATCGTCATTTTCTGTTGCGTCTCTTTCATGAAGGCCTGGGCAAGCAGGGACACTCGGCAGAGCTTGAAGCCTTACTTGGCAAAGTGCCCTATCTGAATGGCGGCCTCTTCGATGTGCATGAACTAGAACGAGCTAACCAACATATCCAGATTGCTGATGAGGCTTTTGAAAAGCTTTTTGACTTCTTCGATGCCTACCAGTGGCACCTGGACGAACGTCCCTTGCGTGCCGATAATGAGATCAATCCAGATGTACTGGGCTACATCTTTGAGAAGTACATTAACCAGAAGCAGATGGGAGCCTATTACACCAAAGAAGATATCACCGAATATATCGGCAAGAATACCATTCTTCCCTTTCTTTTCGATGCCGCTGAGAATAAATGCCTGATCGCTTTTGAGCCGCATAGTGCGCTCTGGCGGCTCTTACAAGAGAATCCAGACAACTACATCTATGCAGCGGTCAAAAAGGGTGTAACGTCACCATTACCATCTGAAATCGCTGCGGGGTTAGATGATGTTTCCCAACGGACAGCATGGAACAAGCCCGCGCCAGAAGAATATGCTCTACCAACCGAAATCTGGCGCGAAGTGGTAGCACGTCGTAAACGCTATGAAGAGGTTCGCTCCAAACTGGCATCTGGCGAAGTTCACTCCATCAATGATCTGATCACCTATAATCTCGACATTCGTCAATTTGCACACGATGTGGTTGAGAGCAGCGAGGGACCCGAACTGGTTCGAGCTTTCTATAACAGCATTACCAGTGTCACCATTCTTGACCCAACCTGCGGCTCAGGTGCTTTCCTATTTGCCGCGCTCAACATTCTTGAACCTCTCTACGAAGCCTGCCTTGAACGTATGCAGTCAATGGTCAGTGATCGCGACCGTCTCGACGAACATAACACGTCACATGGACGCCGGAGCGGTCAGCAAAGCTTGGCTGATTTTCGTGCAGTTCTTAAACAGGTACAACAGCATCCAAACCGCCGCTATTTCATTCTCAAGTCCATCATTATCAACAACCTCTACGGTGTGGATATTATGGAGGAAGCCACCGAAATTTGTAAACTGCGCCTCTTCCTCAAGTTAGCAGCGCAGGTAGAGCGAGACATCACCAAACCCAACTTCGGACTTGAACCACTCCCCGATATCGACTTCAATATACGAGCAGGCAATACATTGGTAGGTTTCGCAACCTACGAAGAGGCTAAGAAGGCCATTTCAAGCAAGCTGGATTTTGACAATGCCCTGGAACGCATTGAACAAAAAGCTGTAGGGGTAGAACGAGATTTTGAAGTCTTCCGCAGAACACAAACCGAAATGGACATTGATCCCCTGGTAATGACCGAAATGAAGGATCAAATCCGTAAGCGGCTAAAAGAACTTACTGATCACGTGATAAGAAACTAAACCGAGTACCCACATTGTCGTGAGCAACTGCGAATGATGTCTCGTTTGTGTCGCAAACGTTCTCTGGCGCGAATAAGCTGGGTAGACAAGTCATTGAGATCAGTACAACAGACATTGCCCAACTCAACGCGCTTGAGATAATTCCAGATCCCTTCATCGGGATTAAGATCAGGCGCATAGCCTGGTAATTGCTCCAAATGCAGACGTTTGGCCGCTCCGCGCTTGAGAAAGTCTTTGAGCGCGTTCGCCCGGTGGATGGGTGAGCCATCCCAGATGAGAATGATCTTGCCCGGAATCTTGCGTAAGAGCACACGCAAGAAGCCTACCACCGCTTCTGCATCATAGGAGTCGGGACGCACTTGCATGAACAGTCGTCCATCCAGGGTAATGCCACTGATCGCCGAGAGGTGATCGCGCGTGAGTTTCACCCGCAGGATCGGCGTCTGCCCACGTGGTGCCCAGGTGCGCACGGCCATCGGCAGCAGATAAAACCCCGCTTCGTCTACCCAGAGGATGGTCGCTTGCTCCTCATCGGCTTTTTTTTTAGTGCCGGCCACCGCTCCTGCGACCACTTGCTTCCGCGCCTCTTCGTTGCGCTGGCTCGCACGCTCGATGGGTTTCTGTCGGCTCCAGCCCGCCTCACGCATCAACCTCCCGACGTGATCTCGATGGTAACGCACGCCAAAGGTCTTCGCGATCACCTCGGTCACTCGTCTGGCCGTCCACACGTCGCCCCGAAATCCATAGCTCTCTGCTCCTTTGGCTAACAACTCGGGGATGTGAGCCTTCTGCTCCGCCGTGAGCCGTGGGCTCACTCCTGTGGGCGGATGCGCTTCGAGAGCTTCTATGCCTCCTTCTCGCCCTCGCTTCATCCAGTGACTCACCGCTCCTTCGCTTACTCCCAATGCCACAGCTATGTCTTGCTGTGGCCAGCCTTGCTCTTTCAACTTCCAGGCCTGTTTCCGTCGTTCTTCTCGCCAATCGGCTTTCTTTGGTGCTCCCATACCTCCTATGCTATCACACTTTACTTTCTTCTGCCGTTGTCAGTAATACAGAGCTCGATAGTTATCTAGCTGGAGAATATGGTATTGATCAGAATAATATCCCTGACAAAGCGGTCTATGCGAAAAAATATGAGCAGTGGCAATTAAGCCATCAGCCCTTCCATTGGTTTGTCGAGTTTTACGGGATTATAAAAAATGGTGGGTTTGACGTGATTATTGGTAATCCCCCTTATGTGGAGTACAGTAAAGTAAGATATATTTATTCAATTCAAAAAAATGTTCTTAGAACAATCGATTGTGGAAATCTCTTTGCATATGCTACCGAAAGAGCGATATCATTGGCTTGTGAGAAGGGGCGTGTTGGGCTAATTGTGTTACTAGCTAGTTTTGGAACCACAAGAATGTATCCACTGCAACAATTGTGCCGTGAAAACTGTGATTTAATAATAGCCTCGCACTATGAAGCAACTTCTCATCCTTCTGTTATATTTGTTGGGGTTGAAGCACAACTTTCAATAATCTTATCCCGAAAAGCTACTTTAGAAAATGCCAAACGAGGCCATTACTACACGACAAATTATATCAGAACGTACTCTATAGAAAGGCCATATCTGTTTGAAAGATTATCTTATAGTGCTCTGAAAGGGGATATTTGGAATCAAAGGATGCCACGATTGTGTGACGCAATTGAAAATTCGATACTTGAAAAACTTCAATCAAAATATCAGGCATTTTCTGGCATTACAGAAATTCAGAAAGACGGTTTGTATTTCCGCTCTATGGGGAACTTCTTTTGGAAGCTGGCTTTTACTCAAGAACCCGTTTTTCAAATCAATGCCATACAGCAAAGGTCTTCTACTCTTTCGGAGATTCAAGTACCTAAGCCTAAAGAAGTTACTCAAGCACTTATCTACAGTAACGTATTTTACTGGTATTGGTCAATTTATAGCGATGTTTATCATCTTACCAAATCGGACATATTAGGATTTCCTTTTAATATTTTATTGCTCAACGAAAATAATTTGCATGGACTTGTTGATTTAGCAAAATCAGTAGAAACTGAGCTTTTCAGAACAGCTAAATATGGTGACTATCAACGAAAGAATGGTCGTTACGTCTTCCATAGATTCTTTCCTCATAGCTCTAAACCCATCATTGACGAAATAGACCGTGTCCTAGCCCAGCACTACGGTTTCACCGACGAGGAGCTAGATTTTATCATCAACTACGATATTAAGTATCGTATGGGACGAGATAGCGGTGAAGAGGATGAGTAATTGAACAGGTGGCGGCCTGATCAAACTTTACGGTCTAGGCTTGTTAGGCCCGTGAGTGATTTTTACAACGTTTAGAAGCCCAGGAATTGAGGGATAGGATGCAAAGCGCCTTCTTGCAGCAACAGCCGATCAAGATGCTCATTGGAGGGCAGTGGGTTGAAGCAGCCAGCGGTAAGGCGTTCGAGACGATCGACCCGTCAACTGGCCAGGTGCTGGCGAGGGTCGCCGAGGGCGACAGCGAGGATATCAACCGCGCCGTAACCGCGGCTCGCAAAGCCTTTGAGAGCGGCCCCTGGCCGAAAATGACGCCCTCACAGCGGGGGCGATTGCTCTGGAAAGTAGCCGAACTGATCGAGCAGCACGCCGGTGAACTGGCACAGCTTGAGACGCTGGACAACGGCAAGCCCATCAAATACTCAAAGGGCGTCGATGTGCCGCTGACCGCCGATCATTTCCGCTATTTCGCGGGCTGGGCAACCAAAATCGAGGGTGACACCATACCCGTCTCCATCCCCAACATGTTCACTTACTCGCTGCGCGAGCCACTCGGCGTTGTCGGGCAGATCATTCCCTGGAATTTCCCCTTGCAGATGGCGTCCTGGAAACTAGCCCCGGCTCTAGCCTGCGGCAATACAGTCATCCTCAAACCGGCGGAGCAAACGCCACTGACGGCCCTGCGCCTGGGTGAACTGATCTGCGAGGCAGGCTTCCCCGATGGTGTGGTGAATATCGTGCCAGGCTTCGGCGAGACGGCCGGCGCGGCGCTGGCAGCTCATCCTGATGTGGACAAAATCGCCTTCACCGGCTCGACAGAAGTCGGCAAGAAGATTTTGCAGGCCAGCGCCGGCAATTTGAAGAAGGTGACTCTGGAACTGGGTGGCAAGTCACCCAACATCATCTTTCCCGACGCCGATATGAAATACGCGGTACGCGGAGCACTTAACGCGATCTTCTTTAATCAGGGTCAGGTCTGTACTGCTGGCAGCCGCCTCTTCGTTCACAAGTCCGTGTATGACCAGGTAGTGAGCGGGTTGACGGATGCCGCCAGCAAGATGAAGCTGGGGCAAGGCATTGATCCAGCCACAGAACTGGGTCCCGTGGTCTCGCAGGAACAACTGGAGCGTGTGACCGGCTATATCGAGATCGGGAGGCGCGAGGGGGCGACGCCGACGACAGGGGGTGAACGTGCCACCGGTGACCTGGCGCAAGGATACTTCGTGCAGCCCACCGTTTTCGACCAGGTGCGTGACGACATGACCATCGCCCGTGAAGAGATCTTCGGCCCGGTGGTGGTTGCCATGCCTTTTGAAGATATCGAGGAAGTAGCCGCGCGCGCCAACCGGTCGATCTACGGGCTGGCAGCCGGTGTCTGGACAAGCGACATCAAGAAGGCGCACAAAATGGTCTCCCTGCTCAAAGCCGGTGTCATCTGGGTCAACACCTATAACCAGTTCGACGCGGCTGCCCCTTTCGGTGGCTACAAGCAAAGCGGCTACGGCCGAGAAATGGGCCATGCCGTACTGGATGCCTATACGCAGGTCAAGACCGCCTGGATTAACCTGCGCTGAGGTCCACCTCATCCACCAGCGCGTTACGAAGAGAAGTGCATGTGCCCAACACTGGTATGGGCCAGCAGCTTTTGCGCATTGCGCCACAGTATTTTCTCACGCACCTCTGGCTTGAAGTAGTCCAGGGCATCGAAGTCTTTCAGCCAGCGCTGCGGTGTGATGAAAGGGTAGTCGGAGCCAAAGAGGATGCGGTCTTGCAGGCGGGTGGCGGCCTCGCGTAGGAGCGATTCGGGCGTGTACTTTGGTGACCATCCAGAGAGGTCATTGAACACATTGGCCTTATGCTGCACGATCGCGATCATTTCTTCGTGCCAGGGCCAGGAGGGGTGCGCGCCGATGATGGTCAGGCCAGGAAAATCGGCTGCCAGCGCATCCAGGTAGATGGGGCGTGTATAATCGAGCTTGATCCCCATGCCCCCGGGTGTACCTGCTCCCAGCCCGTTTGTACCGGTGTGGAAGAGTGCAGGCACGCCCAGTTCTTGAATCTTTTCCATCAGTGGGTAAAACATAGGATCGTTGGGATAGAACGCCTGGACGCCCGGATGGAATTTTGCTCCTGTTAGCCCCAGGTCTTTGATAGCACGTTCGAATTCCTTGACGGCGGCCTTCCCTTTGTGCGGGTCAACACTGGCAAAGCCAATAAATTGTTGTGGGTAGCGCTGCACGATGGCGGCGACATAATCGTTCCCCAGGGGTGGCAAACCGGTAGCCGTTTCGGCGTCCCAGGCCAGCAGGACACCGACCATATCGAGTTCCGCGTAATCGGCGGCGATCTGCTCAATATCCTTCAGTTTCACTTCGGTGCGGAAGAAGCGCTCGGCGGCCTGGGCGTACGGGCCGAGCGTGACCTGCATGAATTCGGTCGTCGGCAGGTGGACATGAAAGTCGATAGCGCGTGGCATGTCGTGATCCTCCAAAAAGAGCTATTTGCACCTGTGCTGCTCTGTATTATTATAGTCTCGTTTGCACCTGTGGTGTCCAAGCTCCAACCCAAACGTGGTTAGAACTTGCCATAGACTACATAATTACCATGCGAATTTGTAATCGTTTATAATGATAATATCAAAGACGTCCCTTTCATCGCAGTAGTTGAAACGTTTGGGCGAACGGTTGACGAAGAGGCAACACAATCACCCGGAATTGGTGAGGTAACAGCGTGAAACACATCATTACCCTCGGTGAAGTGCTCATCGATATTATCCCGCGCACACAGATACGTCTGGAAGAGCTCTGCTACTCCCCTCACCCGGGTGGAGCAGTAGCGAATGTTGCAGTAGCTATTGCACGACTTGGAGGGTCCTCACGATTTATTGGCGGGGTAGCAGAAGACGAGTTTGGGCGGCTCCTCGTACAGGTGCTCGCCGAGAATCACGTTGACACCCGGTACGTTCGTGTGTTCAAGGAGGCCCCTACCGCGGTAGCGCTGGTAACGTTACAAGCTGACGGG
>WNFF01014458.1_pt1 | contig 14271 bp, 15 predicted proteins | sample 5400441 | NCBI WGS metagenome assembly WNFF01 (sample SAMN13153345, study PRJNA577476) | soil metagenome | isolation source: 120 cm saprolite under Douglas fir tree site 2 hole 3 replicate 1 | place: USA:California | collected 2015-04-18 | reverse complement strand
GCGCCGGCGGGCCGGAAGCGCTGCTCGGCATCGCCGTCGGCGTCGAGACCATCTGCCGCCTGAGCCTGGTCGCGCCCAAGCGGGTGCACCAGGCGGGCTTTCATCCCACCAGCGTCTTCGGCGCGATGGCCGCCGCCGCCGCGGTGTCGGCGATGCTCGGGCTCGATGAGAAACAGATCGTCGATGCCTGGGGCATTGCCGGCAGCATGGCCGGCGGCATCATCGAGTATCTCGCGGACGGCGCCTGGACGAAGCGGCTCCACCCCGGCTGGGCGGCGCAGGCGGGGCTGCAGGCGGCGCTCTTGTCGCGCGCCGGCTTCACCGGACCGCGCAGCGTGTTCGAGGGAACGCACGGGCTCTTCAACGGCTTCGCGCGCAGCAGCGCCGGCGATTACGGCGCGCTCACCAGGGATTTCGGCCGCCACTGGCTGGCCGAGACGCTCGCCTTCAAGCCCTATGCCTGCGGCACCATGGCCCATCCCTATATCGATTGCGCGAAGCGGCTCGCGGCGCGCGGCCTTGCCGCGGAGGACGTGGCCGAGATTCTCTGCGAGGTGGCCGAGGGCACCGTGCATCGGCTGTGGGAGCCGCTCGCGGCGAAGCAGGCGCCGCCCAACGCCTATGCCGCGAAGTTCAGCGTGCCGTTCTGCATCGCCGTGGGATTCATCACCGGCGATGCCGGAATCGCCGCATTTACCGCGGCGACGGTGGCGGATGCGCGCATCCGCGCGCTCGCCGCCAAAATCCGCTACGTCGTCGATCCCGCCAACCCCTACCCCGCGCGCTACACCGGCCATGTGCGCGCGACGCTGCGCGACGGCAGCGTCGTCGAGGAGCGCCAGGCCGATCTGCGCGGCGGCGCAAAGCAGCCGCTGTCGCGCACGGAGATCGAGGCGAAGTTCATGGCCAACGCCGCTCATGGCGGCTGGCCCCATGCTCGGGCGGAAGCAGCGCGCGACCTGGCGCGGCGGCTCTTCGACGGACCGATCGATCTAAGCCCTTTACGCGGCTAGAGCGTGTACTCGTAAGCAGGCGAGGACCGCGTCGGCCGGATGTCCCCTAGCCATCCAAATCGCGAGCAAGGGCGGACGGTGAGCAAGGTCGCGCATCGGGCTGAGCTCGCGCTCGTAGAAAGCCGCTTATGACGGGGCTGAAGCGGCGCCTCGCGAGAAGCGGCGCCGCGCCCAACAAAATCACGCCGAAAGAACGCGGTCCGTCGACAGAGCAGCTTCTCGCCAGCGAATTTCCCTTCCGTATTCGCGCAGAAAAATTTGATTGTGTTGCCAAATGCTCCCTTGGGACTATTGTGGTATGCGGCGGAAGGCGCGGGGACCGCGCCAATCCGTCGTCGACTATAAAACCGATGGGAGGGGAAGATGCCTGGTGCAGCTCAAGGCTTCGACGCTGTCGTCATCGGCGCAGGCTTTTCCGGCATTCACATGCTCAAGGCGCTGCGGGACAAATTGGGCCTGAGCGCGCGGGTCTATGAAGCCGGCGAGACCGTCGGCGGCACCTGGTACTGGAACCGTTACCCCGGCGCGCGCTGCGATTCCGACGCCTACATCTATTGCTTCACCTGGGACAAGCAGCTGTTGCAAGAGTGGGAATGGTCCGAGCGCTATCCCGAGCAGCCGGAGATCCTCCGCTATCTCGAGCTTGTCGCCGCACGCCATGATTTGAAGCGCGACATGCAATTCAACACGCGCGTGACCGGCGGTGACTTCGACGAGAAAACCAATCTGTGGCGCGTGCGCCTCGACAACGACGAAGAGGTCACGGCGCGCTACCTCATCGCGGCGGTGGGCAGCCTCTCGCACACGAACGTGCCGCCGTTCAAGGGCCTCGAGAAGTTCAAAGGGAAGTGGTGCCACACCAGCCGCTTCCCGCAGACCGGCATCGACTTCACCGGGAAGCGTGTCGCGGTGGTCGGCACCGGCGCCACGGCGGTGCAGGCCATTCCCGAAATTGCGCAGCAGGCAAAGCGACTCACCGTATTCCAGCGCACCGCCAACTACTGCGTGCCGGCGCGCAACGGCAAGGTCGACCCGGAGCTGGTCAAGGCGCGCAAGGCGGATTACGACGGCATCGTCAAGCGCATCCGCGAGTCGTTCTTCGGGCAAGAGCATTATTTCATCCCGAAGTCGGCGCTCGAAGTCACCGCCGAGGAGCGCGAGCGCGAGTTCGACCGGATGTGGGACGCCGGCGGCTTCGCCTTCTGGCTCGCCAACTACCAGGACATGTTCTTCACGCAGGAGGCCAACGACCTCTGCGCCGACTACATCAAGCGCAAGATCCGCACGACCGTGAAAGACCCGGCCGTGGCCGAGAAGCTCATCCCCAAGGGCTACGCCTACGGCACCAAGCGCCAGCCGCTCGACACCAACTACTACGAGACCTTCAACAAGGAGAACGTGCTGCTGGTCGACGCCAAGACCGACGGGCCGATCGAGGAGATCACCGAGAAGGGCATCCGCGCCGGCGGCAAGGAGTACGAGGTCGACATCATCGTCTTCGCCACCGGCTTCGACGCCATGACCGGCCCGCTCAAGGCGCTAAACCTGAGGGGTCGCGGCGGCCGCACGCTCGATGACGAGTGGGCGGAAGGCCCGCGCAGCTACCTCGGCATCTCCGTCGCCGGCTTCCCCAACTTCTTCACGATCACCGGCCCGCAAAGCCCGTCGGTGCTGTCGAACATGCCGGTGTCGATCGAGCAGCATGTGGAGTGGATCAGCGAGTGCATCGACGCTATGCGCAAGGCGGGCAAGACCACCATCGAGGCGGCGCCCGAGGCGCAGGATCAGTGGGTCGGCCATGTCAACGAGATCGTCTCGGCGACGCTGATGCCCCGCGCCAATTCCTGGTACATGAGCGCCAACATCCCGGGCAAGCCGCGCGCCTTCCTGCCCTATCTGGGCCCGGAAGGCGTCGGCGGTTACCGGCGCAAATGCGACGAGGTCGCGGCCAAGAATTACGAGGGATTCGAATTGGCGTAGCCGATTTCGGCAAAGCAGTGGGGCGAGGTGCGAGGCGGCGAATTATTCCCGGCCAACATAACACAGGGAGGAGACGATGATCGCCAACAGCTACTACGGTCAGGAACTGCACGGCCCTTACGAGGTGGAGAACATCGGCAACCTCGATCTGGAAGAAGGCGGCACCATTCGCGAATGCAAACTCGCCTACGCTACTTTCGGGGCGCTCAACGCCGACCGCGACAACGCCATCCTCGTTCCAACCTGGTACTCCGGCACCAACAAGATCATCGAGCAGGTGTTCATCGGCAAGGGCCGCGCGCTCGATCCCGACAAGTATTTCATCATCGTCGTCAATCAAATCGGCAGCGGTCTTTCCTCCTCGCCGCACAACACGCCGGCGCCGGCCGGGATGGGCAATTTCCCGCATGTGCGCATCGGTGACGACGTGCGCGCGCAGCACAAGCTCGCGACGGAAAAGTTCGGACTGAAGAGCCTCGCGCTGGTCGTCGGCGGCTCCATGGGCGCGCAGCAGACCTATGAATGGGCCGTGCGCTACCCGGACATGGTGAAGCGCGCCGCGCCCATCGCCGGCACGGCAAAAAACACCGTCCACGATTTCCTGTTCACCGAAACGCTGGTCGAGGCGATCACCTCCGACCCCGGTTTCAACAAGGGCTTTTACACGGCGGCGGCGGACGTGCGAGAAGGTCTGCTGCGCCACGCCAAGATGTGGGCGGTGATGGGTTGGAGCACGCACTTTTTCCAGGAGAATCGGCACAAGGCGTTGGGCTTTTCGTCCTTGGACGATTTTATCATCAACTTCATGAATGCCTATTTCGCCGTGATGGATCCCAACGATCTGCTGTGCATGGCCTGGAAATGGCAGCGCGGCGACGTCAGCCGTCACACCGGCGGCGATCTGCGGGCGGCGCTGAGCCGAATCAAAGCCAAGACCTTCGTGATGCCGATGTCGTCCGATATGTTCTTTCCGCCGGATGATTGCCAGGCCGAGTGGCGGCTCATTCCCGACGCCGAGTTCCGGCCGATCAAAACCATCGATGGGCACCTCGCGCTGTTCGGCGCTGATCCCAACGCGATCAGCCAGATCGATAAGAACCTCGGTGAATTGCTCGCGACAAAAGGTTGATGTCTATGGCGCGCGCGGTCTGCGCAGAGGCAAGGGCAACAAACGCGGTGGCGGCAGGTTCGGCCGCAGTGCGGCGGGGGCGCTTCCGTCGAGCCCGCTAATGGGATGGTCCGGCCGTGCTCCCGCCCCGTCAGCCACTCGGCTGGACAGGGGCGCCAAGAGCACGAGCACGCCATGGCTGAGACGTTCAAGACCGCGGTCGCCGTAATCGGTGTCGATATCGGCGAGAACTCGTTCCACGTTGTTGGCCTGGTGCCTCCGGCATTGCTCGCGCGCAGCTACGCCGGAGCGGATCACGACCCGCGACGCCGCGCCAGTCCGTTCCAGCTTGACAAGACCGGGCGCTTGCCCCTCGATTCGACCGCCCCAGGCGCCGCTTCGCCTGCCGACGGAGCTTCGGAATGGCTGAGAATGACGGCGCGAAAGCGCCTGCCGGTGCCGATGATGAAAGAGCCGCGCGGAGGCAGCAGTCGGAGCGCCTGACGCGCATCATGTGGGCCTATATCTGCGGCGCCATCACCTTGCTGTCGTTCGTCGTCGGCCTTGGGCCAAGCTTCATTCCGCTCGGCTTTGGCGTCCTCGGCGGCATCCTCGCCTGGCAGCTCGTTCGCCTCGGCGAGCGCCGCCACAGCACGATCGCCGGCGCGCTGGCGCTGGGCGGCATCATGATCTGGTTCACCTACAACTGGCCGATGCTCCACCGGTATCTCGCGGGTTGAAGGCGCGGGCCGTCTCACGCCGGCGACCGATCGGCTCGAGAGTGCCCTGATGCCACCGGGTTTTACGTTCCGAAATATTCGGCGTATTTACGCTTCACGTCGTCGCCGGCGCGCTCCTGCTCGACCGGGTCGGCCTTGAGCAGCTTGATCGCGGCGAGCGGCGTGCGCCCCGGCTGCTCGCGCACGTCCGGATGGAACGAGCGCAGGCCGCCGGCATCGCTCATGAGCTGCTGCCCGTCGCGCGAGAAGACGAAGCTGACGAAGAGCCGTGCCGCGTTGGGGTGCGGCGCCGCTTTCATCACCGCGGCGCTGCCGACGACCAGCGGCGTCCCCTCGACGGGATAGACGATGGCGACGGGATTGCCCGAGGCCTGCAGGCCGAACATGACATATTCGCTGCCATCGGCCATGACCGGACGCTCGCCCAGCGCCAGCTTCTTCGGCGGGTCGGTGGCGGATTGCACCTGCATCACCTTCTGCCGCGCCAGGCGAGCGAAATAGTCCCAGCCCAGCGCCTGGCTCTGCTCGAAGGTCGCGGTCATGATCGTGCCGCTGTAGCCGGGATGCGCCTTGACGATCTTGCCGGCCCATTGGGGTTGGAGCAGATCGGCGAAGCTCTTCGGCGCCTCCTCGGGCTTCACGAGGCGCGTATTGTAGCCGATGACCGAGAGCGTGGCGCGGTCGGCGGCGAAGCAGCCGTCAGGGTCGCGCGCGTCTTCCGGCCAGCGCGCCACATCCGCGGGCACGAAAGGCGCCAGCAGCCCGGCGCGCTTCCACGCCAGCGCATGGCCGACATCGGAGGATTCGACCACGTCGGCGGCGTGGACATTGCTCTCCTCCTCCTGCGCCACGCGCTGGAAGATACGCTCGGCGCCGGAGCGCTCGACCTGGACGGCGATGCCGGGATAGCGCGCCTCGAATTCCTGGCCCATGCGCTCGGCGAGGCGCAGCTCGATGCTGGTGTAGAAGACGACACGCCCCTCCTTCTGCGCGGCGGCAACGAGCTCGGGCGTGACCGAAGCGGGCGCCGGCGCCGCCGCCCGCGCCGGCAGCGCAAGGAGGACAAGTGCGGCGATGGCTGCACAGGTGTGAAGCGTCCCCCTCACCCTCCCGTCGCTGGCGCGACGGGTCCCTCCCTCTCTCGCAAGCGGGAGAGGGGGAGGTACGGCGCCGCGCGTCCCCTCTCCCGCAAGCGGGAGAGGGTGTCGACCGCGTAGCGGTCGACGGGTGAGGGGGCGGGGCGGATTACGCATCTCTAGACTAATGATGCGCCTGGTGATCATGGCCGTGCGGCGGATGCGCCGGCGCCGCGCCGCCCGGCGGGCCGGGGATGGCGGCGAGGCAGAGCGCGACGAGCGCCGTGCCGAGAAGGAAGAGGACGACGCCGAGAGCGAACGACATAGCGGCTCCTTGGAGGGAGTGTTGCATGAAGGCCGTGCGTCCTTCGACTGGGCGCTCCGCGCCCGCTCAGGATGAGGACCCAAGCAGCGCTACTTCGACAGCTGATGCCATATCTGGTCTTCCTCATCCTGAGCTTGTCGAAGGACGCAGGGTACCTATGCAGCACGCCATCAACCCCTCACCGCTGCGAGCCCTCACCGCTGCGAGGCCAGCCACGCCATCATGAGGCGGTTGAAGATTTCGGCCTGCTCGACATTGGGGAAGTGGCGGGCGTTGGCGATCTCCTCGTAGCGGCCGTGCGGGATGAGCTCGGCGAGGCGCTTGTTGCCGGCGGGCGGCGTGCCCGGATCGTCGGCGCCGCACACCACCAGCGTCGGCGTCATGACGGTCGGCAGCTTCGGCACGAAGTCGAAATTCTGGATCGCCGCGGCGCAGCCGAGATAGCCCTGGGGCGTGGTGCCGGCGATGGTGTCGCGGATCTCCTTCCAGCGGCCGGGCTTCCGCGGCTTGAACGCATCGGTGAACCAGCGCTCCATGGTGGGGTCGGCCAAGGGCGCCACCGAATTCGCCTCGCGCACCATCTTGACGCGGGGCGCCCATGCCGCCTTCGCGTCGGCCGGCGTCTGGGGCATGGTATCGCACAGCATCAGCGATTTGAGCCTGGCGCCGTGGTTGAGCGCGAAGGCCTGGCCGAGCATGCCGCCGATCGAGAGGCCGACATAGTGCACCTGGCGGAAGCCCAGCGCGTCGACCACCGCCGCGGTGTCGGCGGCGAGCTGGTCCATGGTGTAGTCGCCCGCCACCGCATCGCTGCCGCCATGGCCGCGCATGTCGACGCGCAGCACGCGGAACCCCGCCGCGAGCAGCGGCGGCACCTGCTCCGCCCACATGCCGCTATCCGACGCCAGCGAATGGGTGAAGCAAACGACCGGCCCGTTCTCCGGCCCCATGAGGTCATAGGCGAGACAGCGGTTCTGAAGCGGCAGCAGCATGGCGGGTCTCCCTGAGGTGGTTGGTTTGGGGCAAGGTTAGTACATGCACGCAAAAACGAGAAGTCGGCACGTACAAGCGCTAGAACCGAGAGACGCTGGCCAAAGCGCCTTATAGGAAGGAAGTAGCTTGTGCGGAACGGGTCAGGACTTGATTTGGGGATCGTATGTAACGAATGGCCCAGGATCGCATATCAGCCCAAGGGCCAAAACAAATGGTATTGACGGCAGAGTCCTGGCTGCCTTTCCTGATGCTTCCAAGAAAAGGCTTTCAAATTGCTGTCCGCGGAGAAAAGTGCCGTGTCGAATGTTCCGTTGACTCCATAAACGATCAACCCGTGCTTGCTCAGACGCCTTGTATGCGGCTCCCTGTTTAGAAATCTGCTCGTGCAACTCGCGATATACCCGCGACACAGAAGTCGATAGCTGCGCGCTAAGCTCATCATAGTTTCGATCTCGGCAAAAGCGGGTGATTATATCGACGAGGTGCCGGGCTTGATCGGCGCAGCATAGGCGACCGAATGCTACTTTGTCCGGCCCCGTCGCGTTCCCCAGCTCAATACGCAAGTTAGCCAGCTTGTCCAATGCGGACATCGCAAAACTAATTCGATTGTGGGCGTCGGTCGAAAATTGCATTGCTGCCAGATCGGCGAAGAGAAGATGTATGGCACTAAAACCTTGAAGCTGTCGCATTAGATCAACTGTTCCGTCAGCATTTTGGAAATTTCTTGGATCACCTAGCCAGCCAAAAAGGCCATCGATCCCTCGTGTAATCAGATTCAGATATCGCCACACATTCTGTTCGTCCATGTTGCGTAATCCGGGAAGTCCTGACACAAGGTCACGCGGAGCAAGCGGGTCTAAATCCGCACTGAACTCGCCGAGGAAACCATTGCACAAAGGCCTCGGAAATGCCCACATGCCTCTGTTTTGAAACTGCCAGGAGCAATCGAGTCGGCGCATGCTCAAGGACAGCACCACGGGTGGAAATCGCATTAGGGCGTCAATGAAGCTAAGTAAATCAACGGGGCTCGGTAGGACGCCTCCGAGGGGCTCGATGTCTCGGTCCTTGTGGCCCGCCCCGATGATTTCCGCAGCCTTGGCAAATCCAAATTTTTGCGAGAGACAGAAAATCCTCGTCAACGAGAGCATCCCTTGTGCTCGGACCATGTCGACCGTGATAGTGGTGACGTGAGTCGCACCTATTTTGCGCAGCAGCGGAATGACATTTGTCGCGAGTTCTCTGACAACATCCTCAGGAGCCGCCGCAGCAAGTCGATCACGCGCTGCGGCGACATCGCCTAAGACACCAAAATCCCGAACGACCTTGATCTCTATATTTCCGAGGTCAGGTTGCCGAACCTTGATCTGCGCCGCCATCTGCTGCGCAATGTCGATCTCGTTACCAGGAGTTAGCTCCAACTGGCCATGCTGCGCCAATATTCCGGTGAAAGGGAACGCTCTGGCCGCATCGCTTTCAGCTACCACGATGTTGGCGCCAACAATGGACGCCTGGAGGCTGAAATGCTGATGGAGGTAATCACAGATACTTGATCCCCGGACCCCCACACCAGGATAAATCAGATCAGGCATGATGCGCTCGCAAAGTCCAGAAGTGGCTACTGGTGAAATCGATATCGTGGAATAGGTGATGCATCTACCATAGAAGGCCGCGACCCGGGCCACATGGCCTCCGCAAAGCGATCTGGTCGAAGATGTCGGTGAACTGGATCTCGTACTCGTCGCGCGAGACGTAGCCGATATGCGGCGTCGCGACGACATTGTCCATGACGAGGAGCGGATGGCGCGGGTCGCGCACCGGCTCCTCCTCGAAGACGTCGACCGCGGCCATGCCTGGCCGCCCCGCGCGCAATGCCGCCACCAGCGCGCCGGGCGCGATCAGCGGCGCCCGGCTGGTGTTGACCAGGAGCGCGCTCGGCTTCATGCGGGCCAGGTCGTCCGCGGTGACGATGCCGCGCGTCGCCGCGACCAGGCGCATGTGCAGCGAGAGGACATCGCTGTCCGCGAACAGCGCGGCCTTGCTCGCCGCCGTCGCGTAGCCGTCGGCGCGCGCCCGCGCCAGCGAGGTCTCGCGCGCCCACACCAGCACATTCATGCCGAAGGCGCGGCCGTAGCCGGCGACGACGCTGCCGATGCGGCCGTAGCCGAAGATGCCGAGCGTCTTGTCGCGCAGGGTGCTGCCGATTCCGATCTGCCATTTGCCTGCCCGGAGCGCGGCCATCTGCTGCGGGATCTGGCGCATCGCCCCGAGCACCAGGCCCCAGGTCAGCTCCGCCGCGGCATAGGAGGGCGTGCCGGGGTGCTGGCTCGACGACACGATCACGCCCAATCGCGTGCAGGCATCGATGTCGATGTGCGGATAGACGCTGCGCTGGCTGATGAGCCGGAGATGGGGCAGCCGCTCGAGCAGCGGCGCGCGGATCTGCGTCCGCTCGCGTATCAGCACCAGCACCTCGGTGTCGCGCAGCCGCGCGGCCAGCGCATCGACGTCCTGGACGTGATCGTTCCAGATGGTGACATCGTGGCCGCCGAGCTTGCCGAAGCAGCGCAGCGTGCGCAGCGTGTCGTGATAATCGTCGAGAATGGCGATCTTCATGCGCCGCCGCCCTCCCCCGCTTCCCGCCCGACCTTCCCGGATCGGCCGAGCGAGACAGTATAGGACGGCGTAGGGTTGTCCTCGCCATGCCCGGCGCGGGCGAGGTTTCATCCGACCGTCAGGTTACGACCCTGGCTTCGGGCTGGGCTTTGGCTTCGCGACGGCTGGCGCTGCCGCGTCCGCCCTTTGTTTCGCCGCAGCCTGCTCCGACATGCAGGCCTTGTACGCCTTGCTGTCGTGGTTCATGTAGGCGCAGCGATCGTAGGGCTTGGCCGGCTCGGCGCCGGCCGAAGGCGATGCGACGGTCGCGAGAGCGAGGCCTGCGCCGGCAGCAATAGAAGCCGCGAACCTTTGGCCCCACGTCGAATCGGAATTAGGTCCCGGCAAAGCGTCGCCCCCATCGGACTCCGGAAGATGCAGGCGCGACGCCAAGCGTTCCACCGAACTCCCCTAGATCTCCTCGGCGTAGACGTCGGGAACCATCGTCCCCGGAACGGGCCCGGTCGCACTCGAGAAGCGCGTTATGCGCGCGCGCACCGCTCGCCCGTCGACATCGATCTCGAACTTCTGGCCGGCGTCAGGCGCGCGCCGCAGCCGCCGGACGCCGAGCGGACGCGCGACGCTTTCGTCCTTCATGTTCAAAAAGAGCTGCACCTTCGTGATCATGCGTTAATCCCTTGCGGCTGCACCGACCTTCGGGCACGGCGAAAGCCCTGCGCCGCCATGCGCCGGAAATAGCATATCGCCATGCTCACACCGCGAGCTTGCTCGCGCAGGCGCTCGCCACGCCCGACGGCGGCTCGGTGGCGCCCGGCATGATCGCCCATTTCTTCGCCAGCTCGTACCGCGCATCCCAGCCAAGCTTGTCGGGTGCGGTCACATCCGCCCGCGCCCGCGCCTCGCAGAAGATCGCTTGCTGCTCGACGATCCCGGCGTGCAGGTCGGCCCGAGCCGTGCGGCTCGTGACCTGCCAGCCGACATAGTTCGAGACCAAAGGCCCGGTGACCAGACCGATGGCGAAGGCGAATGCCAGCGGCTTGGCCGTTTCCCATCTAGATTTGATCGGCTGCATTGGCGCCATTGAGATGTTTCCTCCGGTTGATGTTGATTGCGGGCCCGGAGGCGACGCGCTCCCGGGATGGCTGCCGCGGTGTTCCGCTGGTCGAGAGCGACGGTCTCGTTGCCTTGCAGTAGCTTCCAGTAATCGCAGCAATTGCCGTGGCTACTGCATATGGGGACGAAATATTTTTTTACAACCGGCCGAAATGCCTCGCCAACGCGCCGTAGATGATGGCCGATAGCACTCGAATTCGCCGCGCAAATACCGGGCGGTGAACCGCTTCGGCAACGACATGATCGACCGTGAGGCCGCCAAACTCGCGCGAGGAAGCGCGACCGACGCAAAGCCGAGCCTCGTCCTTCTCGATCGCAGGCTGCGCGCGATGAATAACGCTGCCGGCAGGAGCGAATCAGAACTTTCCGTTCGAATTCTTCCACTCGGCGCGCGGCGGGATCGGTTCTAAGGTGTCCCAGTGCTCGGCAATTTTCCCGTTCTGAATGCGGTAGAAATCGTAATACGACGTGGCGCGACCTCCGAAGCTGCCCTCGGCCACGACAAGCACGAAATTGCCTTCCCCGAGCACTTTGTGAACGCGATCGTACTTCACTGCCAAGCCCTGCTTGGCCAAGGCCTGCAGCCCCGCGAACAGGCCGGTCAGGTTATCGGCAACCAGCGGGCTGTGCTGGATGTAGTTGTTGCCGTCAAAGTAGCTCGCAAATTTATCCTTCCGGCCATGGAGAAGGTCATCCATGTAGGTCTGCATCAGAGCCTTATTGGCCTCGGTCTTATCGAGGTCGGTCGCCATCGTCGGGCCGTCGATCATCGTATGGCCGCTTGGACTCGGCGTGGCGGCGGTTTCCTGCAAATTGTCCCAATGTTCGACGATCTTTCCATCTTCAAAACGGAAAATGTCGAATCCCACCTTCGGGCCGAAGAAGTTGTAATCAGTATGGGCAAATACGAAATCGCCGTCTTGAAACACACGCACCGTATTGACCTTGGCCGATCCCTTTGGCAAGGATTTCAAGAGGGCGCCAAGTCCGGCCAAGCCATCGCCTACGGCCAGGTTGTGTTGAATATATTTGTTGGGGTTGATGTAGGCGAGCGGCTTGCTGTCACCGGTCTCGATACTCTTGAGAAGTGCGGTGACTCGCTGCTTGTCGTCGGTCATGCTTGCGCTCCCGTTTGAGGGTTGTGGGATCGTGACACAGGCGACGAGTGCAAGGGCGCTGACGGCGGCGATGCCGTGTCGGACACCTTGGATGAAATTCATGATCATTTTGGAATTGAGCCCCGGCCCGGCATTCTGCATGACGATCATCATCCACACCAAGGAAGATGACGGGCATAATCCTTACCGTCAAGCCTGAACTGAAGATCGAGGATCTTTCCGATGGGCCATTCACGGGCAGACAAAGCCGAGAGCCACCATCGCATCGTGCGGATGGCCGCCGCCCGGTTCCGCGAGACCGGTGTCGACGGCGTCGGCGTGGCCGATCTCATGAAGGACGCTGGCCTGACCCATGGCGGCTTTTACCGGCACTTTGCCTCGCGCGACGAGCTGGTGGCCGAAGCGATCGAGTGCGCGCTGCACGAGGGGGCACAGGCTGTCGACGCCGTGGCGAACATCAAGCGATCCCCCTTGGCCGCGCTGGTGGACGGCTATCTCAGTACGGCCCACCGCGATGATCTGGCGACAAGCTGTGCCGTCACGACGTTGGCCGGCGACGTGGCCCGCAGCAACGACCGGGCGCGCTCCGCCTATACGCGGCAGGTCTGCACGTACCTGGCACTGCTCACCAAGCTGATCGCGGGCGACAAGCAGAGATCCCGGCGGACGAAGGCAATCGCGGCGCTGTCCACGCTGGTCGGCGCCGTGTCGATGGCCCGTGCGGTGAACGACGAGAAGCTGTCTCGCGAAATCCTCAAGTCAGCCGCCGACGAATTGAAGGCCCGATTTGGGTGATGCCGCTTGCGAAGGCGAAGGAACGGCTATCGAGAGTCGGGGCCGCGCGCCCCAGCCGTGCGCCGGCGTGGCCTTGCGCCCGATGCCGGGAGAACCCCATCCCGGAACCCGCCTGTCGCGGGCGCTGTTCGGAGTGTGGATGATCGAACGATTGGGGGCTGTTCACATGAGGATGGGAGTTTTCGGCGTGGTCGCGGTGGCGCTGCTCGCGACGGCATGCGGCCGCAACGAAGAGCAACGCTCGGCGTCGGGTGGTCTCAGCGGCGTCGCCATCGGCGCCTTGGCGGGCGGCCCGGTGGGCGCGCTGATCGGCGGCGCGGTCGGCGCCGGCGCGGGCGCCGCAACGCCCGAAAGCGCGGACACGCTCGCCGCGAAGGCGCTGCACAAGGACCGCACGGCCGGCGCCTCGCGCGACGGGGTCAGGGAAGCGCAGCAAAAGCTCGCGGATGAGGGCCTCTACCACGGTCCCGTCGACGGGCTCATGGGCCCGCAGACGAAAGGCGCGCTGGCCGCCTATCAGCAGAAGAACGGGCTGCAGCCGACCGCGCGGCTGGACCGGGCGACCATCGACCGCCTGGCACTCGGCCAGGGCGCTCCGGCCGTCGCCGGCGCGAAGCCGGCCGCGGAACCGAGCGCGTCGGGCAGCAGCACGCCGCCGGGCGGCGACACGGGAATGGCGCCGGACGCCAACCCGCCGCCGAGCGACAACCGCTAGACGACGCACGCGCGGGCGCGGACGAGAAATAGGGGCCGCCGATAAGCGGCGGCCCTTCCTTCGTGCTTTGTGCATCGAGCCTCGGCGTCGTTGCAAAGACCAGCCGCGAACGCGTTAATGGTGCGCCCTTGTCGGCCGCTCGCCCAGCGTCCCATGCGGATGAACTCGACCGTATCGCGGCGCCGTCGCAAGGGCGGCGCGGCGCGCTTGGCTCACTCGACGTTCGCCGGCGGCATCGGCAGGAAATGCCGCGGGTTCGCCAGCGCGGCGATGGCGTACACCTTGGTGTGGCTGCTGTCGTTGAGATCGACGATCCGCGCATAATCGAGCCGGTCGACCCGGCTGCGAAAAAGCGCCTGAACCTCATAGGCGCCCGTCGGCTTGCCGGTGACGCCGATCGACCGGAATCGCTGGCCGATCTCGATTTTCGCGCTGTGCTTCATGGCGGGATTGTCTCCGAGGCGCCGGACTGCCCGAGGTTCCAGCTTACCCTATAGTCAAACATCAACCGGCGGTTTCCTGTTGCCCAAATCGTTCTCGCGCGGGTATGTCAAAAAAAGGACGGGCGCATTCGGGGACAGAGGACCGCAAGGGCCGTAAAATCGTTCGGCACCGCGGCGACGCCGACGCGACGGCCAAGGACGAGGGACGTTGAAGCGAGAGCGAGCGAACAGCATCAGGG
>WNFF01003226.1_pt1 | contig 14273 bp, 17 predicted proteins | sample 5400441 | NCBI WGS metagenome assembly WNFF01 (sample SAMN13153345, study PRJNA577476) | soil metagenome | isolation source: 120 cm saprolite under Douglas fir tree site 2 hole 3 replicate 1 | place: USA:California | collected 2015-04-18 | reverse complement strand
TCCACCCCGCGTTCTGCACCCCTATCCCGATGCACGCTTCTACGCCACTCATCCTTCGTAAGAGCCGTATGCGTAAACGCGCTCGTACGGATCTGTGCGGGGGGCGATCAGTGATGGTCGTCCCTACCGCGACAGTAATTCTGCCAGTTGGGCGCTCGGCTCTTGGCCGCAGACCTGCGGCGCGGTCCAGCCTGGTTGCGCGAATAACCCGGAGTTAGCTCGCCACAGGCAGGGCCGAGTACTGGTGGTAATCCGCGAGTACCAGCCAAGTTGTCCAAAATGGAACATAAACTTACAGACCAAGTGTGCTATTCAGGTACCCGTGAAAACGGCACTCGACCAATATCAAGAGCAGGGCCTTTGAGACGGCGATGACTCGGCGACGCCAGAGGTCTTTTTACCCCACAGTTTTTCTAGCGAAAATGGGCGCGAAAAGCATTATCTCCTTATTTTGCGAGGGGCAGGCCGTCTGTTCACAGGGCGACGCCAGCAAGGAAGTGTTCTATATCGAGAAAGGGCAAGTGAAACTCACGGTCAAGTCGAAGCGGGGTAAGGAGACGGTCCTCGGAATTCTGCATCGTGGAGACTACTTTGGTGCGGGATGTATGACGGGTCAAGCGTTCCACACGGCGACCGCTATCGCACTCACGCGATGCAGGGTCCTGGTGATCGAAAAGAAGGAGATGACGCGCGCGCTCCACAACGGCCATGAGTTCTCCGACCATTTCATCGCCTGCTTGCTTGGACGGAACACGCGGATCGAAGAGGATCTAATCGACCAACACTTATGCTCCTGTGAGGAACGGTTGGCTCGCGCACTGTTGCTAGTCGCCCGCTACGACAAGATACGCAAGCCAAGTGCGGTCATCCCGAAAATCAGTCGAGTATGGGGAGAGATTGCGAGTTCACAACTCTTCGCTGAGCGGCGTTTTGAAAGACTCGATATTCTCCGATCTGAGTGCTCCTCGACCGAACTGAACACTTGAGGCAGCTTGGGCGCAAGACAGGCCCGATGCGTCCTGGTCAGCAGCTAATTCCCAAAGGCGCTGGAAGGCCGCTATTTCTGTGGCCGCCAAGTTTGTCAACAGTCTCTCCGAGCGAATCTCTAACAAAGCCTCAGCATATGGCTTGTGCCACGCGGGGCAGTTTTGTTTGTAGTTCACTGTGCCGCCCTCTTCCGATGGCAACATTGCGTGAGGCTTTACCGAACTGGTAGCGGTTATACACTCTGTCATTCGGCAAGGCTTCAGACCTGGTGTTCAAAATTCAACACTTCGAGGGTTCACTTTTTGGGGCATGGGATACTTTCGCCCGCTTTTTAAGCATGTGGGAGCGCCAGGGGACTGTTCTGTTTTACACATACTTAGGGGCGTATACTGCGGGCATGCCACGCAAGGTGGTATGGATTGAGAACCAGAACCGTCAGGGCTTCGGTTGCTCCGCGTGTGACTGGGTGTTTAAGCCAGCTGGTGCGCTTGTTGGCGAGTCGCTGGATGAAATGAAGCAGAAGTACGAAGCTCAACGCGACAAAGAGTTTGCTGTCCACGTTTGTGTGAAGCACCCAAAAGCCGCGAGGCCAAGAACTGAATAGATCGCAGCGGCCACTAAGTCCATTGCAGGTATGAGCTACGAACATGCCAGAGCAAGAGTGGATCAAAAGACTTGAAGACGGCAGAAGAGTGAAATTCATTTACCAAGAGCTGCCGGAAGACGGGGCGTTCATCACCGCGCAGCTTGAAGGTAATGAGGTCGTTTACTCGGTCGTATTGGCCAAAGCCAGAAACCCACTCAGCCGAGAAGATGTTGAAAGCCATTTCAAGGGCGAGCTTTCAAAGAAGTAGCACCACTCGTTTTGGAACACTATCCACGGAACTGCCGATTTAAACTGCGCCACCACCCGCCACCCTGTATTGCCCGGGCAAAAAAAGAATGCACATTTTTCCACAGACTTACCACTTACCAGCACAGCCTCACCGTTTGTAGAATAAGCGAGATTTTGCGCCGTTGGGAGGAGATCCATGCTGTTTGCTACAGTGTCTCGCGGTAAAAACCTGGGAACCCGTTTGTTTCCGCATCGATTCGAGGACGACCGATACCACGTCCATTTGGGAAAGGCAGGCCCCTATATTCCGGTCACCGATTACCGCGACATCCCTTCTTACCTTGCAAATGGCTATTCTCTTCAGATGAGCGACCAAGTCGAGAGGCGCGCTCCGATTCTAGTAAGACCTGAATCAATCCATGGGTGGAGTACGAACTTCTAAGGAGAGACTTGCCCGGCAAGCCGACTTATCAGGCCGGGATCCAGGTCCGCCAGCATCCTGGTGATCCTGGTGCAGGCGTTGCGAAGAGTGCAAGTTTTTTCGTTTGGTTGGGGCGAAAATCGAAGGCTTCACATCCGGGGCTGGTGTTCCAGCGTGCCGCGAACCATCTGACTAAGGCTCGCAAGACTGTATGGCTTTTGCAGGATCGCCGCGCCCTTTTCCACCAGCGAAATCAGGGATGCTGCCTCGGGCGTGTACCCGGTCGTGAAGATCACGCGAATTCCGGATCGCAGAGCGCACATCTCCAAATAGGCTTCCGGACCATTCAGCGAAGGCATCACGACATCCATAATAATCAAATCGATGTGATCGGAATTCGTCTTGAAGAGCTCCAGAGCTTTCCTGCCATCGGACGCGACAATCGTGCGATAGCCGAGCCCCTGCAACATTTCCTTTGCCGAATCCCGGAGCCCTCATGATCTTCGGCCAACAGGATTGTTTCGGTGCCCCTTAAGGGCTGTTCGCCACGCGTTGTTTCGTGCGGCTCGTGATCGCCGCTGTCGGCTCGAAGGTACACCTTGAACGAAGTCCCTTTGCCCAGTTCACTGTATACGTAGATAAACCCGCCGTGCTGTTTCACGATGCCATATACCGTTGCCAACCCCAGCCCAGTTCCCCGGCCCATCTCCTTGGTCGTAAAAAAGGGTTCAAAGATGCGCTCGATCGTTGCGGCGTCCATCCCCTTCCCGGTGTCGGAAACCGAGAGCAAGACATAGCTCCCTGGCCGGCCATACGCATGATGGCTGCAGTATTCCTCCCCGATTTCGACGTTTTGCGTTTCAATGAGGAGTTGTCCGCCGCCCGCCATGGCATCCCGCGCATTCAGGCAGAGATTCATGATCACCTGCTCCACTTGCGTGGGATCCGCCAGCGTGACTCGCAGATCTTGCGCCGCCAGAACCCGGACCTCGATATCGTCGCCGATGACCCGCCGGAGGAGATTCATTTCTTCCTGGACGAGAACGTTCAGGTTCACCTTTCGGGGTTGCAGGAATTGTTTTCGCCCAAACGCGAGGAGTTGTGAGGTCAATTTCGCAGCCCGCTGGGACTGCTCGCGGATCCTCTGAAAACGTTCCCGTAAACGAGTGTTTGGTTCTGCTTCTTCAAAGCCCATTTCCGCCCAGCCCAGGATTGCGCCGATGATGTTGTTGAAGTCATGCGCTACTCCGCCTGCGAGCCTCCCGATCGCTTCGAATCTCTGCAATTGCTGTACGTGCTGTTCCAGGCGTTTGCGTTCCCTGCGATCCTCGGCATCCCGGAGCTCGCGTTGAACAGCCGGAACCAGCCGTTTGAGATTCGCCTTCATGACGTAATCCTGAGCCCCGACTCTCATGGCGTCAGTGGCCGCATCCTCGCCAATCGTGCCGGAAACGAAAATGAAAGGAACCTCGGCATCTCTCGCTCTTAGCATTTTCAGGGCTTCGGTCCCCGAAAACTGCGGCATGGAATGGTCCGAGATGACGATGTCCCATTTCTGATTGAGAGCTCGCGTCATGCCGCTAGCCGAGTCCACACGCGCGGAGTCGATTTCGTACCCGCCCTGCCGAAGAAGTTGGAGCAGGAGTGCAGCATCGTCTTCCGAATCCTCGACTATCAAAACACGAATCGGAACCCCCATTTACGCTCTCCTTGGCGGCGCCTCGTTCAGAACCAGCCAATACAGACCGAGTTGCGCGGCCGCCGCCACGAACTGCTCGAAGTCTACCGGCTTGCGCACATAACTATTCGCGCCAAGGCTATAACTATTGATCCGATCCTTCTCCTCGTTCGACGACGTCAGAATGACGACCGGAAGCAATTTTGTTCGATCATCGGCGCGAAGACGGCGAAGTACCCCGAGCCCATCCAGCTTGGGCAGCTTCAAATCAAGCAGAACCACCTGGGGCATTTCCTCGGTGTCGCGGCCTGCATAAGCGCCTTCACCAAACAGGTATTCCAACGCCTGCACGCCGTCGCGGGCGACCACGACTTCGTTCACAATCTTGTTCTTCTTCAGCGCTCGCACTGTGAGGGCTTCGTCGTCCGGATTATCTTCGACCAACATAATCACATTGTTTTTCATAGTCCGCTCCTCAGGCAGCCATTTCGCCCATCGTGAAATAAAAAGTCGCGCCCCGGCCAACCGCGCTTTCCGCCCAGATGCGTCCTCCGTGCCGGTGGACGATGCGTTGCACGGTGGCTAGGCCAATGCCCGTCCCTGCAAAATCGGCCGCGGCATGAAGTCGCTGGAAAGCGCCGAATAGCCGGTCGGCATAGGCCGGATCGAATCCCACCCCGTCGTCACGTACGAAATAGGCCGGGGTTCCATTACCACGCGCCACGCCAAACTCGATATGTGCGGACTCTCGCTTCGACGTAAATTTCCACGCATTGCTCAGCAGGTTCACCAGTACGACCCGCAACAATCCCGGGTCCGCCGTTGTCTTGAGGCCATCTTCGATTCGCAGTTCGATCTGACGTTGGGGCTGGGCCTTTTGAAGGTCGCTCGCGATGGAGCGGGCGAGCGCGCTGACATCAAGACTTTGCCTATGCAACTCAGTACGTGCTAAGCGCGAAAGGTTCAAGAGGTCGTCAATCAGCAAACCCATCTTTTGTGTTGCGGCACGTATGCGATGCAGGTGCGTCTTCCCCGCATCATCCAGTCTGTCGGCGCAATCTTCCAGCAAGGCATGGCTGAAACCGTCAATGGTCCTAAGCGGGGCGCGCAGGTCGTGCGAAACCGAATAGCTGAACGATTCCAACTCCTTGTTGGCTTCTACTAGGCCCGCATTCGACCGTGCCAGCTCCTTTCTCTGCCGTTCCAATACCTCTTCGGCTTTCTTATGTTGGGTGATGTCTCGGGTCACCTTGCCGAAACCGCGCAGTTGACCTGTCTTATCACGGAGCGCGGTGATCGCCACGTTGGCCCAAAAACGGGAACCGTCCTTCCTCATGCGCCAGCTTTCCTCCTCAAAACGTCCTTGCTCTGTGGCAATCTTCAGATCTTGCGCAGGCTTGTTTTGTGCCGCAGCTTCGGGCGTGTAGAACTTTGAGAAATGCTCGCCGATGGTCTCATCAGCGCGATAACCTTTAATGTGCTCCGCCCCCTCATTCCAAGTGGTTATCCGGCCCTCCGGATCGAGCATCAGGATTGCGTAATCCTTGACTCCGCGGACCAAAAGGTTTAGTCGCTCGTCGCTCTCTTGCAGGATCTCTTCGGCCTGTTTGCGTTCGGTGATGTCGGTGGCGACCATCAAGCGGCCGTCTCTGCCCTCGAACACTACGGCGCAAGAGGTGATCTCAACGTCGATGACAGCCCCGTTCTTCTTCCGATGCCTCCAGATGCCTGTGGTCTCTGCGCCATTCGGCGCTTTCTTGGCACTTTCCAGGATTGCCGGGGTGTCTTCCGCGGGGCGTAAGTCCTTGATCGTAAGAGACAGAAACTCTTCGCGCGAATATCCGTACCTCCGGATTGCTGATTCGTTCACGTCCTTGATGGCGAGTGTGTTTAATTCATAGACCCACACGGGATACGGAATATTGTCGAAGAGGAGGCGCTGTTGCTCCTGAAATTGCACGAGCGCCTTGTTCGCGGATGCCAGTTCGGTATTGGCGCGCGCCAGTTCTTTTGTGCGCTCTACCAGATGCCGATTCACTTCTTTCAGCTCATCTGGGCTAGGAAGAGCAAGCGCCTTGGGAACAAGCTGAACGAGGAGAATGGCAGTGAGAATGGAAGCGAGGGCCGTGATCGCCTTGATGATTCCCGCCAGCCAGTATTGCGCGTGCCACAGATTCCACACTTCCATGACGTGCGTTGTGCCGCAGGCAATAATGAACACTCCAAAGAGCGCGAACATCCAGCTGAAAGGAAGGTCGCGGCGCTTGCGGATAAACCACAGAAGAGTGAACGGGATTGTGAAGTACGCCAGCGCGATAAGTGCATCGGATAGAACATTCAGCCACACCAGGCCAGAATTCCACCGGTAGCAGAAACCGTGAGGCTGAAAATCGCCGGACACGAACAATTGTCTGAAAAAATCCATAGCTCCACCCCAGCGCGGGCACGCAGCATCGCTGAGCCATTGCATCAAATGCGCTTCGAGGAAAAGGGGAGAGGACCTTTTCCGCTACAAAAACTTCGGTGAAAATCGGCAACGAGAGGCCTGAGTCAAAAAATCGGAATTTCTGGAAGGAACTTTTATTCTGACCCAAAGTAGCTCAATGTCAAGGTCGGCGAACGTGGTGATGACATTGCGGTTATCCTAGCCTCGTTGGTCGCTGACGCATTCTTGCCCATATACGCCTCCGATCTTCCTTCTTAGGGCCTTCCTAGGGCAGCACCCGCAGTCCTTTCTCGACTGGCGGCATCTGTGCAGCCCATTTGGACCGAGCCTGGCCAATCCTGACTGAGGCTTTGAAGATGGGTCCAACTGGGATGATGCCGCCCAGCTTGTGCGCTGCCACGGCTGCCAAGCCCATGGAGGCCGCGCATCCGCACGAACCACAGTCCGGATTTCCGCCGAATTGGCAGGGGACGATCTTGGTTTTCAGGTCCGCCGACAGTGTTTGGGTGGTGAGCGCAAAGACACAGTCCTTGGGACTACTTGGAGGTGTGGCGAACTGCCGAATCATCGCCTCCGGCATGTCCAGCTTGGGAAATTCCTTCCGTAATGCGAGCATCTCGGTAATGGCCTGCCGACGCTCATGTGGTTGCAGCATTTCCGGCAACTGATCTCCTACTTGCGGAGTGAACAAGCTGAACCACACCTTGCGGATCTCGGCCCTGGGGGTCCAGTACTCGAGAAATTCCTTCAGATAGCCTGGCCGCTTCATCATTTGACCGGTGACAGTGCAGTGGATGGTGATCTTCTGGCCCGCGATATTCTTCAGGATTCGATCGTATGTTGCCGGCGCGCGCCGGACATCGTGCTCTGGTTGCAGTCCGTCAATCGATACGACGACGTTCATGTGGGCAAGCTTCGCCCAACCTGGCGCAAGGGGCCGGAATGCACTGGTGACGATTTGGACGTGAATTCCTCGATCAAGCAGTAGCGGAATCATCAACTCGAGCTCGCGATACCGGACAAGCGGGTCGCCTCCCACGATCGACAGATGCAAAGGCTTGAGGCGGTCGACGACCTCAAGAACGCCGTCTATCAGTTCTTGCCCTTTGCGATCGCGAAGACCCCGCAAAGTCATCCCGCCGCCGAGATGCGCGTCATCATAGGCATAGCATCCGGGACATCGCAGCGGGCACTCGCGCGTAATCTCAATGGACAGCGAGGGCCGTTCTCCCTTGAGAATCTTCCACCATGCGCCAATAATTTCTGAAGTCTTCACTACCGTCCTCTTTCTGTCTACGGAAAGCCTGCCCACCACGCGCGGCAAAATACCCGCAGGAAGTGGGAACGCTGCCAGTGCCAATCGCTTTTGGAGAGAGGATGTCGCCCCTTAAGGCTGACGGTTTTCAGAGAGAAAACGTTGCAAAGGTGCCCTTACGATTGGAAATGCAGTTTGCGTCGGGCTTGGAGTACCGCGGGAGATGTACGGCGTCGAATGAGTCGTGGCATCAGCGAATTTAACGCGGCTGTACTTCGACGGGGTCCGGCAGGTGCACGGAACCTTTCATGAGCTCTCCAATCGTAAGGTTCTGCCCATGCTGGACGTACCGCTCGAGCACGCCGGGCTGCATCCATTGAAAGCCCCAGGCGTCTTCCACCGCGAAGATGGTATACGATCCGGGGATCACGCCGCGGAGGACGAAGCTGCCATCAAGGTCGCTCTGGTCCCTGCGGAACATTTCCAGATGCGATTCGGGGTCTTTCGGCACCAGGGCGACCATCACGCCGGCGACCGGTTTGTCTCCTCGTTTTGCGAATCCCTCCACGGTCACTACGCCATCAACCAAGAACACGGCTAAATTGAGAGACGCGCCCGGCGTTACGTTGAGGTCGTGTCCGGAGATTTCGACTCCTTCAGACGAAGCTCGAACAACGGAGTATGGCTTGGCGGGAGAAAAGACGCGGATTGCGTACTTGCCTGCAGGAAGGTCCTCGAAAGTCGTTTCACCGGCCGCGTCGACAGGCTTGAAGGCCACGTTTTGCCGCCGCGAATCCTGCAGCGCCAGGTGGAGTTGCTTCGGGAGGGATTCCTGCCGCGGCATCTTCACCGACAACTTGACCCTGGCGGCTGGTTCGCTGCGCGAAGTGTCCAATTCCTGGCCATCCTTGACCAGATCCATCTCACTGGACTGCTGGAGTTGGCCAGACTTCGGTTCGCGTAATCGGACGGAGTATTTTCCGGCGGGCACTCCCGTCAACTCGAAAACACCAGGTGCCACAAATTGCGCGCCTTCGCTCTGAACGTACTCCAAGGAGTCGAAAACACGTTTCTGAAACACGGGCATGCTAAAGCCTTGCTGCCCGTCGTTGGGAACATGAATTACTAAATGAAGTGCTGGGACAGGATTGAGGTGGATATCGGCCTGCAAGTGGTCGCCACCTTTAATGGGGATAGGTGTGGCAGCATCGGCATCGGTTGCGCCGTTGTAGTACGTGGTCGGATAGGCGACGTCCAGAGATCGGGCAACACCCCGAGGAGAATTGCCCGCGCCTTCGGGGGGAGAAGAAACAGGGTGCACGGCATACCACGGCCTTGCTGCGACGGACAGGTAGTAATTCCCGGGAGCCAGAGCCGCAAACTCGTAGGAACCCTGATCGTCTGTCGAACCGCCGCCGGCCGGCGTAATCCGGTTCATGCCAGCCTGGTTGTTCTCCACGTAAAGCATGAGGCGTGCATTGCGGACGGGATCGCCCGATTCATCGATGACTTTGCCGCCAAGGAGGGCAAGCGGCGTGAGACGCAGCACGAGGTTTTCGGTGTCGAACCCGGCGCCGGTCACAATTGCCGTTGAGAACTGTTCATGCTGCTCGTAGGCGGCGCGGATGAATCCGCGCTTCGCACCTTGCAACGAGAACTTGCCCCGCTTAAGCGAACCGAACTCAAAGCGCCCATTCTCGGAGGTGATCATCCACATGACGTCGGCGGGATTCGAGGTATCGAAGACTGAAACGCGAGCTTTCCCGAGCGGCGTCCCGCTGAGCGAGCTCACGATCGTCCCGGCAATCTTGAATTTCGCGTCCGGAGTTGCGCTTCGATCAGGGGGCGGGCTCTGTGCATGAAGAAGCGCACACGAGTGCAGCAGGGTAAGCCCAATGAGTGGAACCGTGAATCGAATCGATCGTGCGAACCTGAGCATAGTTACTCGCTCGCGGTAATCAACGGCAATCGCAAATGCTCTTTCTGACCTGAGACCACGCGGATGACTTTTGTCTTCGAATCATATTGGCCCATGACTTCGTCGCTCGCGTACTCCAAGTCCGGCTGTTGGCGATCAAAGGCCAGTACGCGGTAGGCGCCTGGGGGGAGCTGCTGGAGCTGGAACTTCCCATCCGGGGAAACCCAAGCTTCGCGGAATTGGCCACCGCTATCGGCCATGGGCACGAAATAAACATTACCCGGGGATTGGCCCGGTGAGTTGATTACCGCTCTACGAACCTCCGCGGTAGTTGTGCCCTCGATCGTGCCTTCCACCTCAGCGCCGTCGTTGCGCACCGTGATTTCAATCGGCGGCGTTGACCCTCCCAAGCCAACCACGAGCGGCTGGCGCTGCAAATCCGTACCGCCGGCAGTAATCGATGATACGAATCCGATGGACGTGTTTACGCGCACGCGGTAGCGGCCAGGCTGCACATTTTCAATGACCAGCGAGTCGTCTTCCGGACCCGTAGGCGGACGCAGCGAGGCGCCGGGTGCGAAGCCGAACTCCGCGTCTGGCAGCAACGTCACTTGCAAATAATTGGGTCGCCGTCCATTTTCAGGAACCGCGCGAGCGCCGCCAAATCCCAGATTCCCCTGAGGTAAGGTGTCCGTGTGCTGAAATTCTTCCTTCACGCTCAGCGTAATCGAACCGTTCGGCAGCAACACGACGGCTGGCCCGGAAAGGGCGGTGCCGCCCACAGTGAAGTTCAACATCCCTGTCATCGCATTCGGCCCGAAAGTCGTGACTTGGACGGTGTAGGTGCCATCTGGCAACAAACCCTCGATCAGCTCATCTTCAACGTTGTAGCCGAGAGAGTACCCAGGGCTTGGGTGTCCTTGTGGCCACACCTGGATTCCAGTCGGCCCGGCTGGGGCGTTCCTGACACCCAGCTTCACTGGATAATATGCTCGCTTTGCAGGCGAAACATTTGCCTCGAAGGTTTCGCCGGGCGATAACCGAATGACGGCGGCCGTTGCAAAGTCCGGCGCCGCCGGATAGTAGACCGGCGGATAGCCAAATAACTGGCCGCGAGGGTTAAAGGTCAGCGGATCACGATCGAGTAGTTCGTGAGTGACCAGTTTGTAAGAACCTGCGGAAAGCTCGGCAAAGCGGAACTCCCCGTCTGATCTTGACATCACCATCCCAGCCGAATCCCAATGCTCGCGGCCCTCGCGCACCTGACGTCGATAGAGCTCGACCTGGATTTTGTCGGAACCATCGGACCCAGGCAAAATAACGTGGCCAACGATGCGAGCTTCCGGCACGAGGGAGATTGTGAGTTCCTGCTGCGCTGGGCTTATCTGGAATCCCTCCTGCCCGTTATTGCGGGAAAGAAATCCCGTTTTGCGGGCCATCAGCATGGCGGGACGATTAGTCCTGGCGTGTTGGAGCTGAGATGTTTCCAGGGAGTGAACGTCTGAGGTACCGGCAAACCCGGCAGCCATTTCGCCGTCCCCTCGTGGGAATGTGAATTCAAAATGGCCTCGATTGTCTGTCATTGTGGCAAAGCGGTTGTCTGGCGTGAATACAAGCGCACGGCTAATTGGTTCATGCGTCGCGCTGTTCACAACCGTGCCGCGGATGTTGTCTGTGTGTTCGATGCCGGCTGTGTTGCTCTGCGCGGATAATCGCGTAATGCTGCTGAAATAGGATAAAGCTATACCGAAGGCAAGTGCCTTGAGCGATCGCGGCGAACGCATACGCTTCTCAGTCCACTCGAATTTTCCAGAGCAGACGGTCATGGTCGGGATACTTTCGTCTCTCCATTATGACATGCTCTGAACGTCACTTGGCTACACCCGGGCCTTTGCAGCGAGCTTTTCGCTACCCGTACAAGTGGCGGCACTCGGCATTTCGATTCGAGCCACCGCGCAATAACTCCCGGATGGTCGCTCACTCGAAAACTGTCCTCGCGCCTTGCGGTTTTGCTCTGCCGTCGGCTGTCACTTGTCGGGATAATTGGCAACCCGGACATTGACCCGCTTCTCCTAATTTGATTTTCCGTCTTTTACTCGGACACACAGTTTTTGCTACGATTCTTCCTGTTGCTGCGCGGTGCTGGGGATGGCGCCGGCGCAACTGCAACTTTGATTCCGACGCTCGCGGGCAGGAGACTACTGAATGTCACTTCTCGATCCACCTGCCGATAAACCGGATAAATCCCGGGCCATGGCCTTCACCATCGCGGCGCTTGCGCTGGTCGCGATTGTGGCGCTGTGGTTCACGTTCCGCTACTACCCGGAAAAGAAAGCCGCGGAAACTTTTTTTGATGCGCTGGTCGCGGGCGATACCGCCAAGGCCTATCAACTCTGGAAGCCCGGCCCCACCTACTCGATGAAGGATTTTCTCGCCGACTGGGGACCGCAGGGCTACTACGGCCCGGTCATGAGCTACAAGGTTATCCATGCCAAAGCACCCGGAGGCTCGAATGCCATTGCTGTTTCGGTGGAGATAAGCCCTTACTCCCCGATGCCGGACATTTCCGACACGGAAAAGAGCCGCAAGACCAGAGTCGTCGAAGTTTGGGTTTTGGCGGCGGACAAATCGTTCAGCTTCCCGGTTCCCTAATCATCTCCGCAAACAATTCCTTCACCGCGGCTACCGGCGGAAGTCGTCGAGCGCGTGAACGAGTTCCTGCGGGCTGACGCTGGCGGTGCCGAGTTTACCGACAACGACGCCGGCGGCGGTGTTGGCGAGCATGGCAGCGTCGGCAAGTGGCGCACCAGCGGCAACGGCAAGCGCCAGAACGCTGAGCACGGTGTCCCCGGCCCCGGTGACGTCGAAGACCTGCCGGCCGGTTGCCCCGCGCTCGATACCTGCCTGGCCCACGCGCGCGTAGGTCACTTCAAAACTCGTCGCTGGAACGTGCAGATGGCGCGGCGAGGACTCCTCAAATACGCTCATCCCTTTTTCACCGCGCGTAATTACCACCGCGCCGCAGCCGAAGTGCGCGAGCAAAGCGCGCCCCGCTTCTTCCACGGATTTCTCGTCGGCCAACGAGCGCGTGACGTAGAAACCCGCTTCCTTGGCATTGCACACGATGGCCCGCGCGCCGCGATACGCGTATAGCCTGGAGGTCTTCGGCTTCACGAAAACGGGAACCTGCAATTGATGTGCGGCGCTCAGAACGCGGTCGGCGAAATCGTCGGTGATCAGGCCCTTGTCGTAATCGGAAAGCACCAGCGCGTCGAGTTTCTTGAGCGCGGTAAATAGCAAATGCAAAAGTTTTTCCTGAGTTTCAGCGCGGAGCGGCTCGCGGCGTTCGTGATCGACGCGAACCACCTGCTGGTGCCGCGCGATGATCCGCGTTTTCACCGAGGTGACCCGTTTTGAATCGGCGATAATGCCTTTGTCCGCGATGCTCGCGGCGCGAAAGCATTTTTGCAACGCGCGCCCGGGCTCGTCATTGCCGATAACCCCGAACGCTTCCACGCGCGCACCGAGCGCAGCGATGTTCGCGGCCACGTTCCCCGCCCCGCCCAGGCACTCGCTCTGCTCCACGAAATCCACCACGGGAACGGCCGCTTCCGGCGAGAGCCGCGAGGCCGTGCCCCAAAGGTAGCGGTCCAGCATCAAATCGCCGAGCACGCCGATGCGCTTGCCGCGCAGGCGCGGAATCAATCGTTTCAATCGCGGAACGGCATCGGCAATGCTCGTGGACATGCGGTCTCTTTGATTATTCTGTTGATCGTCCTATTCCTGGGCGATCTTCGCTTCTTCCGGCAGCATAACGGGAATTTCGTCACGCACTGGATAGACGCGGCGGCACGAACTGCACTTCAGCCCCGAGCCGTCGCTCAGCAGTTCCACCCGCGTCTTGCAAACAGGGCAGACCAGAATGTCGAGAGCATATTTCGGAATCGTCATGATCATCTCCGCCGAAGAGGAATGGGCTTCCCATGCGTAAGTAGGAACTCTATCAAACGGCGTCGAGCATGAGCAATCCCATGGAATCGATCGAATCGCAAAGCGGCGGCGCCTCGTTTTGTGCCCTCAGTAACCGATATCTCCGTGCAGGTGACTCCCGCGAATGCGCGAATTCGAATCGCCTTGACCCCGGCCAGGTGCCGGCGTAGCGTCTTCTTATCGCCTGCGGAAAACCGGAGTCACCATGAACTTTCCCCTGAACCTCGGCGTGCCGGATCAACTGTTCCCCGCGCTCCAAAGACTGTCCGTGACAACTGCACGCACCCGCAACATGGGGCGCGTTCGAAAGATGATTTGCTTTCTGCTCGCGTCGACTTGGCCGTTCGCGGCAGCTTACGCGCAAGCTGCTTCCGCCTCGCAGCAATTCTCATCGTTTTTGCAACAATCATCGTCATCACAGCCAGCGCCGGCCCAAGCTCAACCGCAATCCCAGGCTCAGCCCGCAACTCCCGACCAGCCGCCGCAAAACCAAGACTCGCTCGCGGAAGCGGCGCGCAAAGCCAAAGCAAAAAAGCAGGCAGCGGCAAAAGGCAAGGTCTTCACCGAGGACGATTTGTCGGGAATGAAGGGAACGGGTGTATCCGTTGTGGGGGAGGCGCCCAGCACGGGGGCGCGACCCGCGAAACCCAACGATCCGGGTGGAGCTGACAAACCGAACGGGGAGGAGTACTGGCGCGGCAGGGCTCGGCCGATCCTGGACGCGATCGCCCAGACGGAACAGC
>WNFF01002799.1_pt1 | contig 14273 bp, 14 predicted proteins | sample 5400441 | NCBI WGS metagenome assembly WNFF01 (sample SAMN13153345, study PRJNA577476) | soil metagenome | isolation source: 120 cm saprolite under Douglas fir tree site 2 hole 3 replicate 1 | place: USA:California | collected 2015-04-18 | reverse complement strand
GCTCAGAGGCTACTGGAATCGCAGGTTTCCTGGCTTGCCGCCGTCGCCAGCAGCAGCCTCAAGGACTCGGCCAGGAAAGGTGATGGCCGCCGGGCCAATGGCGTGGCATTAAGAGCTGGCTCGGATCTATTACCGCCGAACAATCCGGTGAATCGTTTGAATGTGAGGCCGTTCATGACTATCGCCCCCGAGTCCCCCGATAGGTCTGCCGCCATCGCGGCCGAGCTGCCGGGAGATCTCGCCGTTTTCTACGACCCGCTGTCCTATGCCGCCTACGATCACCCGTACGAGGTGTACCGCCGGCTGCGTGATTACGCGCCTGTTTACTACAACGTGCGCCGGGACCTGTTCGTTGTGTCCCGGTATGAGGATGTCAGCGCTTGCCTGAAGAACCACGAGCAGATGGTCAATGCCCTGGGCAACGACATGGACGGCACCCACGACTCTTACGGCAGTGGCAATCTCGTCGCCCAGGACCCGCCCCGGCACACCGTGCTGCGTGCGGTGGTGCGCCCCTCGTTCGCCGCGCGCGAGATCCTGGCCATGGAGGAGCACATCCGTGAGCTCAGCCGCGAGCTCCTGGCGAAGCTGCGGAAGAAGGACGGCGCCGACTTCGCTGGCGACTTCGCACTGCCGCTGGTGTTCGGCGTCGGCTTGCGGTTGGTGGGAGCTCCGACCTCGGAGACTGAGTTCTGGCAGGCGCATCTGCTGCGCTCGATGGCACGCACTGTCGGCGAGTTCGGGATTCCCGAGGACGCCGCCAACTCCAACCGCGAGGCGGAAAAGCACCTCGGCGAGATCATGCGGCGGCGCCGGGAAGAGATCGAAGCCGGCGCGGAGGCCGACACCCCTGACGTCATCAGCCAGATCCTGCTCGCCGGCGCGAAGGGTCTGATCGACAAGGCAGAGCAGATCGGCCTGGCCCACCTGATTCTGTCCGCGTCCACCGACGCGCCCGCGGCCCTGCTCACGAACTGCATCGCTGTCCTGGACAAGTTCCCCGCCCTCCAGGGGTACCTCCGCCAGGACCCCTCGCTGATCAAGGCGTTCGTGGAGGAGACCCTTCGTTACGACACCCCGGCGACGAACCTATGCCGGCAGACGACGACCGAGGTGAACATCGGCGGTATCACCATCCCCGAGAACCGCCGCGTCATGGTGCTCATGGGGTCGGCGAACCGTGACGAGCGTGCCTACGAGAACCCGGACGCCTTCGACCTCTTCCGAACCTTCACGGGCGCAAACAAGATCCTCAGCTTTGGTGAGGGCATCCATTCGTGCATGGGCGCGCCGCTGATCCGGCTCACGGCGCAGATTGCCGTGGAGGAGATCGTCGCCGCCCTTGACGACACTGAGCTCCGCGTGGTGGGGGTGCCCGAGCGGTGGGCCAAGCAGATGGTCCGCGGCTTTGCCAAGCTGCCCGTCAAGTTCGTCCACTCGCCGCGGAGTCCCCGGATGTACACGGCGGCCGCGCTGGCGAACCCCGAGTCTCACGTCGAGTCGGTGCAGCACCGCAGCACCAGGCTGACGCTGGCCGCCCGCGAGTTCGAAGCCGACGTCCGCGTCGCGTCTAAGATCCTGGTGGCCGACGGGGTCGCAGCCCTGACCTTGCGCGAACTCGACGAGCACCCGCTGCCTTGGTGGCAACCCGGAGCGCACGTCGACCTGATCATCGACGGCGTACAGACCCGGCAGTACTCCCTGTGCGGTGACCCAGACGACTACCACGCGTGGCGCCTGGGTATCCTGCGCGACCCGCAAGGCAGCGGCGCGTCACTGTACGTTCACGACCAGCTCAACCAGGGCGACATCGTCAGGGTCCGCGGGCCACGCAACAATTTCCCGCTAGTGGACTCCCCGCGCTACCTGTTCATCGCCGGCGGCATCGGCATTACCCCGATCCTGCCGATGATCGCCACGGCAGAAGCCGCCGGTGCGGAGTGGCAACTGGTGTACGGCGGCCGCGCCCGCGCCTCGATGGCTTTCCTGGACGAGCTCGCGCGGTACGGCGACAAGGTGTCGGTACGGCCTCAGGACGAGACCGGGCTCCTCGACCTTGACAGCCTGCTTCGTGGGCCGCAGCCCGAAACCAAGGTGTACTGCTGCGGACCCGAGCCCCTGCTCGCTGCGGTCGAGGAGCGCTGCGCCGCCTGGCCCAGGAGGTTTCTGCACGTCGAGCGCTTCGCCGCCAAGCCCCTCAGCGAGCCTGTACTATCCGAGGCGTTCGAGGTCTACCTGGCGCAAAGCGACCTCACCCTCACCGTCCCGCCGGACGCGTCCATCCTCTCCGTCGTCGAGGGGGCCGGCGTCGGCGTGCTGTCCTCCTGCGCCGAAGGCACCTGCGGCACGTGCGAGACATCTGTACTCGAGGGTATCCCCGACCACCGCGATTCGGTCCTCGACCAAGACGAGCGGGAGGCCGGCAACTGCATGATGATTTGCGTCTCCCGTTCCTGTACCCCGCGCCTTGTCCTCGACATCTGAGACAGAGTCAACAAGTTACATACCGCAACAGCGAAGCATGTCGGATGGTCGGCGGGTGCCCGCAGTGCCGGAAGGAGGTCAGACCATGACCGTCCCTATTGGCGTCGGCGTGGTTGGGAGCGCCTGGATCACGCGCGTCCACGCCCAGGCACTCACGAAGCTCAACAGCCTGGCACCGCTGTCGCGGGAAATCCGGCTGACAAGCGTCTACGGCCGTCGCGAGGGAACCGTGTCGGCCCTCGCAGGGGAGCTGGGATTTGGCCATTGGTCCACCAGCTGGGAGGAACTGGTTGCTGATCCCACCGTCGACGTGGTCGCTAACCTTACGACCAACGCGCTGCATGAGCCGGTGAGCTTGGCGGCGATCGCCGCTGGTAAGCCTGTGCTTTGCGAGAAGCCGCTCGCGCCGGACGGCGCGGCTGCCGCGCGGATGTTCGGCGCGGCGCAACGGGCAGCGATCCCGAACGCATGCGGTTTCAGCTATCGGTTCGTGCCCGCCGTCATGCTGTTGAAGAACCTGATCACCGATGGCCGACTGGGCGGCGTGCGGCACTTTCGGGGTTTGTTTCTCCAGGACGGCATCCGCCGGCCAGATGGATCGGGAGACTCAGGATCCGTTCTGGACTTCTCGCACCTCCTGGATATGATGCGGTATCTGGCGGGCGAGCCGCTTTCTGTATCTGCGCTGACGTCGTCTTTCATGAGCTCTGCTGACGACTGCTACGCGGCCGCCTTCGAACTCCAAGGATCGGGGACTGCCACACTCGAGGCCTCTCGCTGCGCTACAGGCTGGAAGGCCAGACAACGTATCGAGGTCAACGGAAGCGAGGGGTCGGCGTGGTGGGACCTGGAAGACATTGACCGGTTGCACGTGAGCCTGCGCGACGGCAGCCAACCCGGAGTGACGGGGTACACGGCTGTCCACGTTACGGAGCCGCACCATCCGCTTGTCCCGGCCTGGTGGCCAGCCGGTCTAGGGCTAGGCTGGGAGCACTCATTCATTCATGAGTGGCGCGCCTTCCTGGCCGAAGTGCTGGGCGGCGACAAGGACGCCCATCTGGCCACCTTCTTCGACGGCCTTCGCGCAGCTCAGCTGGCGGACGCCATCTACGAGTCAGATCGTGATAAGGCCCGGGTGCTCCTCTGACGAAAGAAGGTAGTGCCATCAGTAATGACCTGTCCGCGGCGGGGACTATTCGTGCCGTCGTATTCGCCGGGCCCGAGAGGGTCGAGGTCCAGCGCCGTGCGCGACCCGTCCTCGGCTCGCCGAGCGAAGTGCTTGTCGAGGTGGAGGCCTGCGGCGTCTGCGGCACCGACCTGCACATAGTCGAAAACCCCCCAGGCCATCCAGCCACGACGGGTGTTGTGCTGGGCCATGAAATGGTCGGGACAGTCGTCGAGGCTGGTGCGGCCGCCTCCGGGGCTGACGTAGGCACCCGGGTCGTTGTCTCACCCAATGTTGCTTGCCATAACTGCCGCAGCTGCCGGCAGGGCATAGTCAGCGCCTGCGAGAACTTCAGTTCTATTGGGATCTTTCGTGATGGGGCCCTTGCGGACGTCGTATCGGTGCCGGCCGCCGCGTGCTACGCCATCAGCGACGACATCCCGGCGCGAATTGCCGCCCTGACCGAGCCGCTTTCCTGCGTTCTCAATGGCGTGTCGCAGGCGCGCCCGATGCCGGGCGATGTCGCGGTGATCTATGGGGCGGGGGCGATCGGACTGTTGTTTCTCGCCGTTCTGGTTGCCGGGGGAGTTCGATGCGTGGTGACCGAACCCGCGCACAACCGGCGCGAGATAGCAGCCAAGATGGGTGCGGTCAGCGTAGTTGACCCAACCACATCGGATGTGTCGAAAGCGCTCCATTGGATTGCTCCGGATGGAGCGGATATCGCTGTGGACGCAGTCGGTACCCGGCTAGGCGAAGCCCTTCGCGACACCCGGCCCCGAGGCAAGATCCTCCTATTCGGTTTCAACACCCGTGCGCGGCCTGTGATACCTCAAAGCGAGATCACCCGCCGCGAACTTGTCGTGTTCGGGACGTGGGTCGGAGACTTTACTTTTCCGCTCGCGGTGCGGCTTCAGGAGTCAGGGCTTCTCGACCTGGATCCGATCGTTAGTCACTGGCTGCCGCTTGAACGCACCCCCGAGGCCTTTGCGGCATTGATGACTGGCGCGGCCGTCAAGGCCGTGCTTCAGGTATCCGCGACGGCGAAATAACTAGCCATGGCGGCCCTAATTCGGAAACCGCCGTGACCGCCGGTTGGCGTCCGCCCGAGCGATCAGCACGGCGCGCAGATGGTGATGTGGAACGAGAAGCTGTGCGAGGAATTCGCCCGGGCCGGCTTCCGGGTGATCCGGTTTGATAACCGGGATGTCGGCCTGTCCTCGACCTCCGATGGCGACTACCAGCTCGCCGACATGGCACTCGACGCGTGCCAGCTGGTCGGTTTCCTCGGCCTGGACCAGGTGCACGTCGCTGGCCAATCGATGGGGCCATGATCGCGCAACAGCTCGCCATCTCTCATCCGCAGGTTGTCGCCAGCCTCACATCCGCCGCCATAGTGGCCTTTGTCGGGCGGACCGATGCACGTGAGCCGCCCCTGGACCGGATCCGTCTGGAACGAGACGATACACAGCGGACTATAGTTCGTCTGCAGTTTGTCGCTAACTTATTTCAAAGATCATTTACGGCTGCTGGCGGCTGATGGCGTACCGCGCCCATGGCCAAGCCGTGGGCCAGAAGCCCAGCCGTGGGCCAGAAGCCCAGCCGTGATGCGGTCGCTACAGTCGCGAATGCGGGGACTCGGTTAGGTGCCACGGCGCCCCCGCTGGGTTGCCGTCTTCGGCCCGGACGGTGTGCTGAAAGGCATAGCGGTCGGCGCGGTAGACGTGGGAGCCGTGCTCAATGCCGCGTCCGTCGGTGTTCCACGCGGTCCGTGTCATGGTGAGCACGGGCGCGCCGCGCTTGATGCCGAGTGCTTCGGCTTCTTCCGCGGTCGCGGAGCGGGCGCCGATCACCTCGTCTGCGGCCTTCGGCACCGCCGCGGCGGCCCGGAGCAGTTCGTACAGGCCACGCCGCTGCAGCTCAGCCTTGGCGAACCTGGCGAAGTGGGCGGGAACCAGGTTGTGCATCAGGGCCAGCGGCTGCCCGTCAGCGTACCGCAGCCTGTCGATGCTGGTCACCTCGGTGCGCGGGGGGATATGCAGAGCCAGCGCGACAGCGTCCGAGGCGGGGATCACGGCGAAGGACAGCACGTCCGTCGACGGATTGCGGCCAGCCCTCACCAGGTCGTCATACAGGCTGGTCAGCTCCACGGGTCGGCGCACCGACGGCATCACCACCTCGGTGCCGGCCCCGGGCTTGCGCACGACCAGGCCCTTGTCCACCAGGTGCTGCATCGCCCGGCGCATGGTCGGGCGGGAGATCCCCAGCCGCTCGGCGAGCGTGACCTCGCTCTGGATCCGCGCGCCGACCGGCAGCCCGCCGGTCTCGATCAGCTCCTGCAGCCGCGCTGCCACCTGGGCATGCAAAGGCATCGGGCTCGACCGGTCATCCAGCGTGACCCGGAGCTCGGCTATCTCATCATCCCATGTCATGCCGACCAGCTCTAGGCCTCCAATTGTTCTGACAAACTCTTGACTTTTGAAGTCCTCCAGGTATCTCATGTTAGCAGGCGCGGGCAGCCTGAAACTTGAGCTGCTTCCAGTTGAGCACGCTAGCTCTTCTAGGTGGCCAGAAGGTCATCTTGATCAGGACCCTCGAGCTTCCCCGACCAAAACGACATCGTCTCACTTCGCAGCCCTAGCGGCTCGGAAAGAGCGGGAGGTGGCCGCCGAATTGAACAGCGGAGGTGCTCGCGATAAGCCGCATCGCATCGGCGCCAACCGCGTGACGCGCCCGAGCTGGTTTCGGACGCGAACGATGAGGCGATCATCGACCTGCCGATACGGTCGAGCAGACCATGCCACCGCCCTCGTCCCGGCGTCGAGTATCAGCATGCCAGATTCGCGCCAGCTGTTTGTCTGCCACTGTGATCCCGTGTGCGAGCCGCCCATAGTACGACCGAAGGGTGGCTGATCGTGCGGGTTTACGTGGAGCTGAGTCGGTTCGCAGCCACCGCCACCTCGGCAGAGCTGAGGGACATGGTGCATGCGCTGGAGGACACGGGGGCGGCTGGTGTCAGCTTCTCCGATCACATCTTCGTCACCGAGAATAATCGGCCGCGCGCCGAGGGTGTTGCGCACACTTGCGAGCCGATGACAGCGATGGCCGCCGTGGTGGGAATGTCCGATCACCTGGCGGTGCAGACTACCGTCGTCAACACCGCCTGGATTCACCCAGCCTTGCTGTTGCGGCAGTTTGCTCAGCTGGCCGTCCTCGCCGGGGGCCAGCGCGTCACCGCTGGCCTGGGCGCCGGGTGGAGCACGGAAGAGTTTGACGCGCTGGGAATGCGAATGCCGTCGTTCCGGCAACGGATGGATCGCTTTGAAGAGGTTCTTGCCTTCGCGCGCAGTCTTTTCAGCGACCGCCTGGCCAGTCTCCCCGGCGTCCATGTCACAGCTCGCCAGGTTCCGCTGTCTCCGCCTTGCGCCATTCCCCCTGATCTGATGATCGGCGGCGGCTCGGACCGAATCCTCGACCTGGCTGGCCGCTACGCCGATGTCCTGGAACTGCACGGGGATCCTAGGCACGGCAAAGTCGTGGGAGCCACGATGGAACAGGCCAAACTCGGCGATGTCCGCCGCCGGGCCCTGACCACCGTGGCTGACCTGGCCGCCCGGATGCAGTTGGTGCGAGCTGCGGAGTCCCGTGCCGGGCGCCCGCCTGGGTCGGTGTCAGTGTCCAACACAATCTGGTACGTCGCCTACGGCGACCGCAGCGCCGTCGCCGAGGCGGAGCGCCAGTTGTGCCGCGACTGGGGGCGTATCCCCGACCAGCGGCTGAATACTTCCCCTTACCTGCTGCTCGGCGAACCAGGGCAGATTGCCGAGACGCTCATCGAACGGCATGAGGCGTACGGCCTCGACCGGATTTCGCTGACCGAGAATACCGGCATTCCTGCCGCACCCCATGACCCTATCCGTTTCTGTCAAGAGGTTGTGCCTCGACTGCCCTAGCCTTGAGAATTCACGCCGCTGCTGATCTAGGCGGATTCGAGACGTGAGAATGTGAGGAGGTGTAACAGATATGTGGCAGGCAACTTGGAATTTCAAGGGGAAGCGCGTCCTAGTTACGGGCGGTGCTGCCGGAATCGGTCTCGCGATCGGAACGGAGTTCGTGCGCGCCGGCGCGCAAGTGGCGTTCCTGGACCGTGACAAGGCGGCGCTGGAGAAGGCCGTCGAGGCGGCTTCGGCCGCCGGCCCCGGCGAGGCGTTGAGCGTGGTCTGTGATCTGACAAATTCACAGGAGATCATTCGCGCCGTCCAGGATGTTACGGAGCGTCTGGGACGCGTCGAGATTCTCGTCAACAATGCCGGAGTCGGCGCATCTCGTCCGCTGGTCGAGCTGAGCGACGAGGAACTGGATCTCAACCTGAACGTCAACCTCCGGGCCACGATCTTGCTTACCCGTGAGCTTCTGCGCGGGATGCTTGAGCGAGGCGAAGGTGTCGTTATCAATATTTCCTCACAGGCCGGCAAGCGTGGTTTCCCTGATATCACCCATTACAGCGCGAGTAAGGCCGGTGTGCTCGGCTTCACACGCTCGCTGGCGGCTGAGGTCGCTCCGAAAGTTCGGGTAAACGCGATCTGCCCCGGCATGGTGTTGACCGGGATGATGCAGAACAACATCCGCCAGACCAGTGAGCGGAAAGAAATCTCGCTCGACGACGCCTACGCCGAGTGGAGTTCAGGAATCCCGATGGGACGAATGCAGCAGCCGGTCGACATTGCCAACGCCGCGCTCTTCCTGGCCTCCGACGCGGCCAGGGAAATCACAGGTGAGGCTCTCAATGTCAGCGGCGGTCAAACCACGTACTGACGGCCATGGGTGAATGGGAGCCGGCTGCAGCTCAGGCACTTTTAAGTTCTATGCCCGTCCAGGGTGTTGTGGACTTGCAGCCCCGTAACGGTCTCGTTGTCTGGGTTGATGGCGGGTTTCCCGGTACCGGTGCACAGCAAGGCCTGCGTGACGCCGCTTGGGCGTGCGGTTCCACGGGCCGGGCCGGGGCGTTCCTCCTCCCTGACGCTGTTTCAGCATAGGTGACTCGATCAACTTCGGCTCCTCCACGCCGTGCGAATACTGAACATGACGAATGATTGCGTCCACGCCATCTGGGTCGTCCGCCGTCAGTGAACGCTGCTGACGACATCGCCGCCGTAAAGCTCCCCGAGGAACCATCGCAGGCCTAGGCTCTGCTACAGGACCGCCAGAACTGTTTCCTGAAACGACTGAGTTTGAAGTCAGATACGGCTATCTTAGACTATTAGTCGCCTCTTAGTCACAGAACGTATAACGTATCGCAGTTGCTTCCTCTGTCGTTGGAAGGACCGCCCATGCCTGGTCGCCGTTACTCGCCCGGGACACACGAGGCCAGCAGCAACGGCGAGCCGATGTCCCGCCACGGAGCATTAGCCTGGTGGCAGCGCCGGTCGTGGCGGATGGACCTAGCCGTGCTGGCGAGGGTCCGCGACGGCCTGAGAAGGCTTGATGCGGAACCCGACGGCCACGGCTCTGCGAGCCTCCCGCCTGCGGATACCGCGGACGAGCGGGCGAGCGCTCTGCCGCCCCTGGACGCGGAGACTTGCGCGGAAGCTCCGTCCCCCGCCGATCCCCCTGCGCAGGACGCCGATCCCCCTGCGCAGGACGCCGATCCCCCTGCGCAGGACGCCGATCGCCCTGCGCAGGACGCCGATCCCCCTGCCCAGGACGCGGCTGCGGACGTGCTGCCGGACTCTGCGCTCGTGTCGATTCGGGACACTTTCACGATCGTTGCGGCAGCGGGCGACGAGCCTGCCAGCTACTTCTATGGCTGGCTGTTCGCACGTCACCCGGGTGTGCGCAGTATGTTCCCGCCGGCCATGGACGAGCAGCGAGACAGGCTGTTCCGGGCCCTCACTCGAATCGTGGAGAGCCTGAGCAGCCCGGAGGATCTGGTCCGGTACCTGAGCCAACTCGGGCGGGACCACCGCAAGTACTCGGTAGAGCCCGCGATGTATGACGCCGTCGGCGAGGCCCTGATCGCGACGCTGCGCGCCTACGCCGGGCCGGCGTTCAGCCAGGACGCGGAGGATGCGTGGGGGCAGGCCTACCAGGCCGCTTCAGCGCTGATGATCCGCGCAGCCGAGGATGACAGCGCCATCGCTCCCGCGTACTGGACCGCTGAAGTGGTGGACAACGAACAGCGTGGACCCGGGATCGCCGTCCTCACCGTGGCGCCCGACCAGGCCCTTCCCTATCTCGCTGGCCAGCATGTAACGGTGCAGACGCCGCGCTGGCCGCGGGTCTGGCGGCCGTACTCGGTCGCGAGCCGACCCCGCGAAGACGGCCTGATGACCTTCCACGTCAGGGCAGTCTCCGGGGGATGGGTCAGCAACGCCCTCGTCCGCTACACCGCACCTGGCGATGAACTCATCCTCGGCCCAGCCCTTGGCACCATGACCCTAGGCCCCGCAGGGCAGCGAGACCTGCTCTGCGTGGCCGGCGGCACCGGGCTGTCCCCGATCAAGGCCATCATCGAACAGGCGATCCGGGAGTCCTCGGCATGCCCCCGGCAGATCGTCCTGTTCTACGGTGCCCGGACCCGCGATGAGCTGTACGACCTACCGGACCTGTACCGGCTGGCGGATGCCTACCCGCGCTTCCTGCTCACGCCCGTGACGTCACACGACCCGGTGTTCGACGGGATGCAGGGGAACGTCGGCCGCGTCGCGGCACGCTACCTGCCGCACCGCGAATGTGAGGCCTACGTGGCCGGGCCGGTCGCGATGGTCCGTGAGACCATCCGCGTGCTCGCCAGAGCCGGTATCCCGCAGCAGCGTATCCACTACGACGACGCGCTGCTGGCCGATGATCAGCGCGCGAGCCTCCGCCGAGCCAGCGGCGAGACCGGGAAGACCTGCGATACCGGGAGGTCCGATGCCCAGGACGCAGCGGCGGAGACCGCACAGCAGGACGCGAACGCACAGGACGGCGAAACTGGCTCCGGCACGGAAGGCGAACCAGCCGAGCGGGAGCACGTTCCCGCTGGTGTGCTAGCCGGACGGCATGACGTGCCGCCAGGCTGACCATAGCGGGCAGGCGGCTTCAGATTGCTGTTTCGCTGACGTCCGCGGCCCGGCTGGCTGCCACGCCGAAGTAGTCGCCGCCCTTATGGAGCGGGCTGTCGGTGCCCCAGTGCCGTGCTACCGGCTGACGGATCAGCCTGGGCAGATGCTTGCGGCAGTGCACATAAGCTTCCTCGACCGACACTGTCACCCAGTGAGTCGGCCGTCGGCCGGGATGGTCTGGCTCGGGAAGCTCCGGGTCGGCCGCACGCATCTGCTCGGGCAGTAGTACCGCCGCCCGGCCGTTGACGTGCAGCCCGATCAGCTCTTGGTCGAAGTCGCCGAACCACATGCCAATCTGCGGGTTCTCCAGCAGGTTCCCCGAGCTCGCCATGACACCGTTGCCCCGGTAATCCGGATACGCGAGCGCGTGCTCGCCGAGCACCCGCACGAATCCCGGCGGGCCGGACCGGAAGCTGCAATCGCAGCGCCCGACGCCATCTGAGGTGGCAATCCAGACCATCTCCATGCGGCCGATGAATGCTTGCATGCGGGGCGTGAGGAGGGCGGAAACCTGATCCCGGGAGAACCCCACAGCACGGTCCCGGGTCCCGAGGGCATCTTGAAGCGCACGCTCTCCAGGCGAGCTTGGCGCGGCATCGTGCATGACGGCGCAGCTCTCAGCCTGACCGGTGGGCGGGGAAGGCTGCCCGCCAGCGCGTCTTAACCTGGCGTACCAGCTCGCCACGAAGATCCACCTCCGGTTACAAGGGGCTAATGCACCCTTTACGCTACATGCCGCAGCCTGCCCGTCAAGGAGGCCAGCAGATCATTGGACCTGCCTCAGCAGTCAGCCATGCACGCGGTCATATTGCGACCGGCCTCTGCCCATGCCGGAAAAGCGACCAGTCGGCAAGAACAGGCTGAAGACCAGGTCGCAGATCCGGAGCCCCGTCTCTTCCCAGGTCTCGCGCACTGCGGCATCTTCCTGGCTCTCGCCGGGCTCGACCTTGCCCGCCGGGAACGTCCACGGCGGATTCCCGTCCCTGCGCCTGCCCGCCAGGACGCCCAGGCGACTCGTGACGATCGCCGCGGCCACTTCAGGCCTACCAGGCGTGCTCGCCGTCTGGGCTGCCGTTGCCCAGGTACACGCAACGCTCGCGATCGCCGCGGCAATCGAAGCGGGCTCTGGCAGCCGGGAAGGGCCCGAATTCCCCACGCCCGAAATTCTTAAGCCTGTACGGGCTGCCCCCCGGTCTCCGACCACGGTGTCGGTTCAGTCGGGCCCTGCGCTGCCGGTCACGGCCGGCGGGACCACTCGCGCGGTCGCCCCGGGCGGCACGCTGACCTTGGCTACCCTGCGCCCAGACCGAAAGCCCACCACCGATCTGGTCCGCTGCCAGCCCGCCACGGCGTCATCGGCGCAGCCGGGCGCTGATCCCCTGGCCGCGGTCGACGGCAGCCCGGCAACGGGATGGCAACCGCAGCAGATCACCGCGAGGCTGGATGTACCGCTCACCCGTGAGGCGGTCATCAGCCGGGCCACGCTGGAATGGGGCCAGCAGTACCCGGGCCCGCCCGCGCCGAACGTGCACCCGCCAGCCGGGCCGGTGCAGACGCTGCGGGCGTCCTCCTACGACCTGGTGGTATCGGCCAACGGCCAGGACTGGACCGTGGTCGCGACCATTACGGGCCGGACGTCTGGTAGCCGCGACGTGCTCACCTTCCCGCCCGTCCGGGCCCGATACGTCGGCGTGCGTATCACGGCGGCGACCTACAACACCCCGCCGATACTGGAAGAACTCACCGTTCCCTAAGGAACGGCTAGCGGTGCGTTGAGAGCGGCTGATGTCGACAGAGGCCCGGACTCCTGGAACCCACGAGGATGGCCGCCGGAGGGCAACCGCGCTACGCTTCCTTGCATCGTCCTCGTGGGTGGAGGCGCCGTGACGGCAGGGCCAGGAGACGATGTGGCAGCAGCCGCGGCTGGCCACGGCCACCTGCGGGCGTCGCACGCCGACCGCGAGCAGGTGATCGATGCGCTCAAGGCCGCCTTCGTCCAAGGCCGGCTGGCCAAGGACGAGTTTGACGCGCGGATCGGCCAGACATTCACCTCACGGACGTACGCGGAACTGGCCGAGGTCACCGCTGGCATCCCCGCCGGGCTGACCGGAGCCCAGCCGGTGCGCGAGCCTGCCCGGGCGCGGGCGAAAAACACAGCCGCGTGGGCCGCATTCGGAATTCTTATGCCGACCCTCTTTGCCGTCGTTATCGTCCCCGGTTATACAACCGTTCTCGTTGCGATCACCACGACCGCTGTCATCTATTTCTTTTTCTGGCTGATCGGCGCGGTCATAATGATCGCGAACTCAGAATGGTGATCGGCCAGGCAACCGAAGTTCCGTATGCTCGGTTGCCCTTCTGCTAAATCACCTCGGCCGCTTTGGCCCGCCAGCGCTGCTGCCTGAGAGCTACCTCGGTTCCCCGCGGCCAGGCCGGTAATCCGGGCCAGAACGTCCATCGCGGGCGCTACTTCCGCAGAACTAGATGGCTGACATCAAAGGGTTCTGACGGCAGACGATTCACCGGCCCCTTCGGCCCGATGCTGATGGAAGGTCCCCGGCAGGCGGGGATCAGCAGAGGAGATTGTTATGGGCCGACCGAGACAGGGCAGCCGATGACCGCGACCCACGCGATCGCGCGCGGCCCCGCCCGATGGCCGGAACCGTGATCAGCCGGGCCGGCTCCGTGATCTGGGTGCGGCTGGCCGTCAGCGGGTGGAGCATCCGCTGCCACGTGCAGCCGGACGGCCGGACGCTCATCGAGGTCAGCGACGAGACCGGGGGCCGTCACCGGGCGCTACACGACGGTCCGCTGCCAGCTGACCTCCCCGGACCCAGCCCGTCGCAAGGCGCCATGGCCACGATCGCGCGTTAGCGCACTACAGCTAGCCCTGCGAAGGCACTCCGGGAAGACCGCCGGTTTGTCCGGGAATGATCAGGCCGCTCTCGTAGGCGAGGACGACCAGCTGCGTGCGGTCTCTGGCGTCGAGCTTCGTCAGGATGCGCGATACGTGCGATTTGCAGGTCAGCGGGCTGATGAAGAGGCGCTCGGCGATCTCGGTGTTCGTCAGGCCCGCGGCGATGAGCCGGAGGATCTCGATCTCCCGGGCGGTGAGCGATGAAGGAAGCGGGAAGCCTGCCGGGGACGCCGCCTGCTGGCCGCCGACATAGGCCTCGATCAGCCGGCGGGTGGCGCTCGGCTCGAGCAGGGCCTCACCGTCGGCGACCGTCCTGACCGCGTCGATCAGCGCGGGCGGCTCAACCCCTTTGAGCAGGAACGCGCTGGCACCTGCCTTGAGCGCCCCGAAGACATACTCGTCGAGGTCGAACGTGGTGAGGACGATGACTTTCGTGCCCTGCAGTCTGGGGTGAGCGGTGATGAGCCGCGTTGCTTCGAGGCCGTCCATCCCGGGCATGCGAATGTCCATGAGCACCACGTCCGGCAGCTCCCTGACCGCCGCCGCGACGGCCTCTGCCCCGTCTTTGGCCTCGCCGACGACCTCGATGTCGTCCTCGCCGCCC
>WNFF01010686.1_pt1 | contig 14274 bp, 13 predicted proteins | sample 5400441 | NCBI WGS metagenome assembly WNFF01 (sample SAMN13153345, study PRJNA577476) | soil metagenome | isolation source: 120 cm saprolite under Douglas fir tree site 2 hole 3 replicate 1 | place: USA:California | collected 2015-04-18 | reverse complement strand
ACTCCGAACCGCGGTTGGAAGACATTCTTGTGAGTCTGTGAAAACCCATCAGGTAATCCATGATAAAGCCGGGCCAATTCGCCGGTATGGAGGATCGGGAACCGACCGCCTTCAGCTTCGGGGACACTGGACCCGGGCAGAACGATACCGTTGAAAGAGTCCCCACTTCCCGGAATGATCGACCCACGCGCAGGATCGATTGTCGGAGCCTTTGCTGGATCATAGAACTCAGCATCAAACATGGCCAGATTACCCCACCGGCTGTGCCATGGCGGCCAGTAAGACCAACGTACTCCGGCCTCAATCGTCAGCTTCTTCGTTGCTTTCCAATTGTCCTGGACGAACAGATCGGTTGCTGTTGCCACCCATGGAGTCACGGGCTTGGCGCCAGATTCCGAGTAATCGCTGAAAAGACCGAGAAGGGCATTGCTGATCCCCAGTCCGCTGCCGCCGGCGCGATTGTCAAAGAGGCGAAAAGCCCCGTTCTGGTTATTCGTGACCGGCGGCGAAGCCCTTGTCAACTGAATCAGGTCATTCTGGCCAGAGCGCTCGATGAACACACCCCACTTGACCGTATGATTGCTGATAATCTTGATGATGTTATTCGACCATGCATACACAAAGCCGACCCAGGTCCCCGGATAGGGTCCGGCGTCAAGCGTGCTAACCCCATCAATACGGATGGTTGGAAGCTTTTCCGGAAAGCGTTCTGGTCTTCTCTCGGCAGACCTTGCAGAAGGCCGGGCGGTAGCTCGGCCATTACGACTTTGCAGCCTATCCCGGGCTTTCTCTTTGGCGAACTCGCTTTTGCCACGCGCTGAACCATGTCGAAAGTATAAGGCCCCGGCATCGGAAAGATAAACTAAGTCTGGAAAACACCGTTGCCAGAAACTAAGACGCTGCCGTCCGGGGATAGGCAGCGCTGTTTGCGGTATATTGGTACCAGCGTTTTGGCATAAATTTGGCATGTAAACCGGGCACTGTACCGTTTTTATCGGTTTGTTAGTGTGCCGTTTGTGCAAGTTAAGTGTTTGCAATCCGGCCTTTCGTACGACATCTACTGATCCGTGGCAGTTTTGATGCAAGGCCTGGCGTCTACAGTTGAAGAACCCCGGTGGACGACCATCGGGGTTCTTGATTTTTTTCGTTTGGGATAAGATTGACCAGATTGCTCCTCCATTACTATCTTTGCTGCTGGAATTTGTTTGCAGAGACCTCCCCACCAAGGAGGATTCCGTGACCCCGCCCATCGCCGATTCGGTGCAAACACAACAAACCGAGAGTGAAGTTGTCGACGTCCAGCAGACTTCCTGCTGCATCGTCGGCGGCGGGCCGGGCGGCGCCATGTTGGCGCTGTTCCTCGCCCGGCGCGGCGTTCCGATCACTCTTCTTGAGATGCACAAGGATTTCGACCGCGAGTTCCGCGGCGACACCATTCATCCCTCGGTGATGGAAATCCTCGACCAGATCGGATTGGCTGACAAGCTCCACGAAATTCCCCACACAAAGCTGACCGGCCCGACGATCCAATTCGCGGACGGCCCGTTTCGCCCCTTTGATCTTGGGCGTCTGAAGACGCGCTTTCCGTATATCTTGCTGGTTCCGCAAGTGCGGTTTCTCGAATTCATTACCACCGAAGCCGCCAAGTATCCGCAATTCAAATTAGTAATGCGCGCCCAAGTGCAACAAATGGTGGAACAGGACGGTGTCGTGCGCGGCGTGCGCTACCTCGCGCCCGATGGGATGCACGAAATTCGCGCCACATTGACGGTGGGCGCCGATGGCCGCTTCTCCTTGTTACGCCGTCTCGCCGGAATCGAACCCATCAAGACTTCACCGCCCATGGACATCTTGTGGTTCCGGCTACCGAAGCTTCCCGGCGAACCCGAGATCTCTGGCGGCTTATTCGGCGGCATCGGGCGCGGGCGAATCTTTATCATGCTCGAGCGCACCGGCTATTGGCAGGCGGGTCTCGTTTTCCCCAAGGGCCAATATCAGCAACTGCGCGCGAAGGGCGTGGAGGCCGTGCGGCAGAGCATCACTGAGATTGAGCCGCATTTTGCCAGACACGCCGAATATCTGACCGACTGGCACCAATTGACGTTGCTCTCCGTCGAGTCCAGCCGCTGCCCTCTCTGGCACAAGCCCGGACTCTTGCTCATCGGTGATGCCGCCCACGTGATGTCTCCGGTGGGAGGTGTAGGGATCAACTACGCCATCCAGGATGCCGCCGTGGCCGCAAACGTTCTGACAAAGCCACTATTGGCCGGCAGTGTTTCGGACGCGAATCTTGCAGAGGTGCAGCGTCAGCGGGAATGGCCAACTCGCGCCATCCAAGCCATGCAATCCTTCATGCAAAAGAATCTGATCGGCGGTGCGCTGCGGGCTCAAACAGCCATGACCATTCCGTGGCAGTTCCGGCTCTTTTTCCGGATTCCATTTCTGCGGGATTTGCCCGCCTGGATGATCGCCTTCGGCATCCGCCGCGTCCGCCTCACCGAGCGCTAGCTCTAATGCAGTGCAATCGTTGCTTCCGTCGTCCCGCGAGGACCTCGTTCAACAAGACCTGTCCGGACGGACAGTTTTGAACTGCGCAAGCCCATCCCTTTTCGTCGTTGCTCCGCGCTGCTTCGCGCGTCTACAGTGAATCCACGCTGCTCCCTCCCACCCGGAGCTTCAATCATTCTTTGTGTTTGAATAAGGGAGGCATTATGTGGTCCAAATCGCAAGCTGTCGCAGAACCACCGGCCGCTTCGCCGGCGCCCGGTTCCACGTCCCCAGTCGTTCCTTTCACTGCTCCTTCCGCATCGCGCCTTGGAAGTTCGGCTTCCCGCAGCTCGGCGCGCCTCGGCGCTAGCATCCAAATCAAAGGGCAGGTCACTGGCGATGAAGATTTGCAAATTGACGGGAAGGTGGATGGCCCGATCTCGCTGCGCGGCCATGAACTGATCGTCGGCTCCACGGCCCAGCTCAATTCCGAAATTCACGCCGGCGAAGTGGTCGTCGCCGGCAAGGTAGTGGGCAACGTGCACGCCCGCGGCCGCGTGGACATTCGAAAGGACGGCTCGGTCAGCGGCGACATTTCCACGGCGCGGATCAGCATCGAGGACGGCGCCCATTTCAAGGGCCGCATCGAGATCGACCCGACCAAGTCACAAGCCGCTGCGGATTAGCCGGGGAAGACGCTCAAGCGCGAAATCGCAGCGGGCGTCTTTGCTCAATCTCGCAAACTCTAGCTTCCGGAGTACCGCTGCTCCTTCCACGGATCGCCGTAGGCGTGGTAGCCGTTGCGCTCCCAAAAGCCTAGCCGGTCGTGGTCCAGGAGCACAAAGCCGCGAACCCACTTCACGCTCTTCCAGGCGTACAGGTGCGGCACGATCAGACGCATGGGACCTCCATGCTCCGCGGTCAGCGGTGCGCCATCGTGTTCGAATGCGAATAAAACGTTAGGACGAAGCAGGTCATCGAGCGGAATGTTCGCCGTGTAGCCTTCTTCGGCAAGCATGGAGGCAAACTTTGCCGCCGGTTTCGGCTTCACCAGCTTCATCACATCCGTGAATAGAACACCCTTCCAGCGATTGTCGAGGCGGCTCCAGCGCGTTACGCAATGAAAATCCGAAGTAGTCTCGGTTTGCGGGAGCGCGCGAAATTCGTTCCACGTCAGCCGCTTGGGTTCTTCCACTTCGCCCGAAATCTGGAAGTCCCATTTCGCTGCATCGAACACCGGTATGCTGCCGTAATGCAGCACCGGCCACTTCAGCGTGAGCGACTGTCCCGGCGGCAGTCGTCCTTCCGCCTTCGCCTTCTTCTCCAGCCCTCGCCGGTCGCCCAAATCACCAAACAATGCCATCTTCGTTTCTCCCGCCCCCCGCTGCAGCGTAAACGCACACTTCTACCCGTCAAATTGGCACCTAATTGGATGTCACAGAAAAATAGAAGATGCAGACCGGCAACCGTAGCGAAACGTTGACTCGAAAGCGAATCCGTCTAGCTGATATCGACTTCGAGCCCGCCCACCCATCCCGCCACAAGGTTGTACATCAACGCTCCGATAGCTCCGCCGATACCGCCGATGATGCCGTACATAATCGGGAAAATAATAATGGCGCCGAAACCCATCCCAAAGCCCATCATTTTCGCGGTGGGAGCGTCGGCCCCCGCCATGCCCGTAAGCGAACCCGCCACCATGGAAAACAGTGCTACGCAAATCCCGACGAGGAGCCCAAGGAACGCATATACGACTAGCCCGATCTTGAACGCAGATCCCGGGCCAACTCGCCTTAAGGTCGCCATGTGTGCCTCCTTTGGCAAATCGAATGGATGGGATGCTAGCAGAATGAACATTCTGCCCAAAGCTCTAAATGGGGACCCTCGCTGATCCGGCCATGACTTACGCCTTGCCATTTTTGCGTGTGCTATGATTTTCCCTTGCACCGCGCGAGCAGAACGAAAGCGAGCAACGCATGACCGCACGCATCCTCGATGGCACCAAGATTCGTGACCAAATATTCGCGGAATTGAAGGACGAAGTCCGCTTGCTTACGTCCGCCGGCGTTCGCCCAGGTCTCGCGGCCGTCCTCGTTGGCGACAATCCCGCTTCGCAACTCTACGTCAAAAGCAAAATCGCGGCTTGCGAAGAGATCGGCCTCGCCAGCGCGCTCCTCACGCCGCCGGCGACGGTAACCACCCTCGACATGCTCGCCGTGGTCGAAGATCTGAACCGCGACAATAATGTTGACGGCATCTTGATTCAGCTCCCTCTTCCCCCACAGGTGGACACCAAGCGCATCCTGGAAGCGGTCGATCCTGCCAAAGATGTGGACGGCTTCCACCCCGTCAACCTCGGCCGCCTCGTCAGCGGACGCCCCGGTCTTGTTGCATGCACGCCCGCCGGGTGCATGGAAATCCTGCGCCGCAACGATATTAAAATCGAAGGCGCCAATGCCGTCGTCCTGGGCCGGAGCGACATTGTCGGCAAACCCATGGCGCTTCTCCTCATGCATGCCAACGCCACCGTCACCATTTGCCATTCGAAGACGCGCGACTTGCCCGGCGTTGTGCGCGGCGCGGACATCCTTGTCGCCGCCATGGGCAAGGCCGGCTACGTCGAAGCCGGTTGGATCAAGCCCGGCGCCGCAGTCATCGACGTCGGCACCAACCGCGTCACCGACCGTGCCGAAGCCGAGCGCCTCTTCTGCAATTTCCCTGCGCGGCTGGAAAAATTTCGCGCCAAGGGCAGCGCGCTCGTTGGCGACGTTCATCCCGATACGATCAACATTGCGGGCGCGCTCACCCCTGTTCCCGGCGGCGTCGGTCCGATGACCATCGCGATGCTCATGAGCAACACCGTGAAAGCCGCGCGCCTCCGCCGCGCCTCTCCAAGATTTTCTGCAACGCAATCCACCGCCCGCGCGCGGTAGTCGCAAACCATGCTTCGACTTGGCCTCACCGGCGGCATCGCCAGCGGCAAAAGCGCCGTTGCCGCCATGCTCCGCGAACTCGGCTTTTCCGTTCTCGATGCCGACTCCCTCGCCCACAAACTCATCGAACCCGGCCAGCCCGCCTACAACGAAGTCCTCCGCGAATTTGGGCCCTCCATCCTCGCCCCTGATGGCCGCGTTGACCGCGCAAAACTCAGCGCCGTCGTTTTCAACGATCGCGCCCGCCTCGACCGCCTCAACGCCATCGTCCATCCGCGCGTCGCCGAAGTCGTCTTGCGTCAATTCGACGATTGGCAGCGCCAGGGCATGCGCGATGCCGCCTTCGTTGAAGCCGCCCTCCTCATCGAATCCGGCATTCATAAAAATCTCGACGGCCTTGTCGTCGCCTGGTGCCAGCCGCAACAGCAGCTCGACCGACTCCTCGCTCGCGGCCTCTCCGAAGCCGAAGCCCGCCGCCGCATCGCCGCCCAGCTCCCCGTCCAGGAGAAACTCACTCTCGCCACCGATCAAATCGACTGTTCCGGCTCGCTCGACGAAACCCGCCATCAAGTCGAGGCCCTCGCCGCTAGGCTCCGCCGCATCCCATCCCCGCGGTGACCCGTTCCGGGATTTTCCTTATACTATTGCTGTCGAGTGGATCAGAAGGAAGGAACAACACCCATGACCGCAGCAAACAATTCCCATCGCGCCCGCATCGTTCTCGCTGCGCTGGTGCTCATCTTCGGCGCTTATTGGGCTGGTGCGCGCTTCGGACGGCGCCAGCCTACCAACGTTGAAGCTTTGCCTCTGGCCGGTTCCAATTCTCTGACTTCCGTTTCGCAGCGCGATGCCGCCCTCACCGACGATGAATCCATTAACGTGCGCATTTACCGTCTGGCCTCCCCGGCTGTAGCCAACATTCTCACTAAAGCCACCGAGTACGATTTCTTTATGGACCCGGTCCCCGTCGAAGGTGCCGGCTCTGGCTTCGTTATTGACCCTCGCGGCTACATCCTCACCAACTATCACGTCGTCGAAGGAGCCCAATCCATCGAAGTCGTTCTCGGCGATCAATCCCACTACGCCGCAAAATTCGTCGGCGCCGACCAGCGCAACGACGTTGCTCTCTTGAAAATTGAGCCCAAGGAAAAACATCTCGTCGCGCTATCGCTCGGAGATTCCAGCTCTCTTCAAGTCGGCCAGAAAGTCCTCGCCATTGGCAATCCCTTCGGCTTCCAGTCCACGCTCACCACGGGCGTCGTCAGCGCGCTCGGCCGCACTGTCCAGACCAGCCAATCCACTTTCATTGACGAAGCCATCCAGACCGACGCCGCCATCAACCGCGGCAATTCCGGCGGTCCGCTCATCAATTCGCACGGTCAAGTCATTGGTATCAACTCCGCGATTTACACGCCCAGCGGCACTACCGCCGGCATCGGCTTCGCCATCCCCGTCAACACCGCCAAGAACATCGCTACCGATCTGATAACCGACGGCCGCGTCCACCGTGCATTCCTCGGCGTTGAAACTCTGCCGATAGGCGGCTGGCTCAGCGAAGCGCTGGATTTGCCCGTCAAGAACGGCTTGCTGGTGGAGAGAGCGACCAAGGGCGGCCCGGCCGCTGCCGCCGGCATTCAAGGCGGCAATCGTGTCGTCGCAGCAGGCATGCGCAGGATCGCCATCGGCGGGGACGTCATCACCGCCATCGACAACCAGAAAGTCGCCAGCCAGCTCGACGTCAATCTCGCGCTCAATCACAAGCGCCCCGGTGACAACATCACCGTGACCGTCTATCGCGGCGGCAAGAAAATGGACATCCCCGTAAAACTCGGCGAACGCACCGCCAACTGAACTCTTCTCTTCGTAGGGGCACGATATATCGTGTCCCTGCTGCCGATCATTTCCACTCATTGATTGAATTCGAGGCGGCGCCGCGCGCGCTCTTCTTCACTCAGCGCAAACCAACCTTTTCTCAAACGTCTTCCCGCGTTCCACACCGATGTGAAACACCATGATCGGGCACCCGGTTTTCCGCGCCAGCATCACTGGGCCCGGCTTCGCCACATACCGCGGCCCGCGTGGCCCGTCAATCGTAAACGCGCAATCCACTCCCTCTTCGAGCCGCCGCGCCATCACCGCCAGCCCGCGCAATCCTCCCCGCGACGAACTCCCCTGCGCCGTCCCGAATCCCAGCCATTCAATCACCTTCCGCGTCCATTGCCCGTCGAACGCCGTGGTATTCATCACCACCACGCCGTGATTCCGGTGCCACCACACAATTGGAATAATCACCCGGTGCCAGAACGCCCAGATGCATCTCTTTCCCGATCGATAGACGCGCTCCGCGTTCTGCCAGCCGAGCACCTCATACTGCAGCGTCGGCCCCAGCATTCGAATCACGCTGTACACCGCCGCCGCGATGATCGGAATCTGGACCCGCCTCGGCCACGGCAAATCCGGCAGCCGCGTGTCGTAATGCACGTTCACCGCTTCCTGTTCGGATTTCTTCGTGTCCTCGATGGCTGCATCCGGTGTCGTCATCATCTCTCTAGGCGGCTGCAATTCACTCGACGTATAGTATAGGCGAGACCTTCCGCCACGGCGGTGGGAGCTTCGCCGAATGAAGGCCCTCTCCAATTCGAGGTTAGGTCCGCGGCGCGCCGCGCTTCCCTTGGCCTGTCTGGCCTTTCTCTGCGCTGCGCTCGTCGCCGCCGCTCGACGCTCCGATCAACCGCCGCCCGATTCTGTCGGCATTATCGAGGGCGAATCCATCCGCGTCACCGGCCCCATGAGCGTCGCCGTCGTCCAGGGTCAAGCGAAAACCGTCCTCCGCAGCGGCAGCGATGTTCGCGTCAAATCCGGCACCGCGCGCATTGATCTCATCGAAGGTGGCCAGATTAGCGTCTGTGGTCCGGCGCATCTCTCCTTCCTCAAGTCCGGAGGCTCGCTCACTATCGCCCTCGATACCGGTATGATTCATCTGCAAGTCGAGCGCGATCTCCCCGTCAATATCTACACACCGCAGATCCAAGCGCAAACCGTCGCCGTGGGCGACGCTCCGCGCGATGTCCTCGTCGGCTTCGACGCCTCCGGCGCCATGTGCGTCCGCACCAACCGCGGCGCGCTTCGTCTCGAGCAACAGTTAACCGGTCAAAGCGTCCTGATCCCCCAGGCTGGTGATATTCTGCTCGTGAACGGCCAGTTGGACGGCATTCGTAACAGTTCCGGCCGCTGCGCCTGCGACCTGCAAGCCACTCCTGCACCAGAGCCCGAAGTCAGCCAGATCGCAACTGCTGAGGAAATGCGCAAACGGTCCGTCGGCGCAAAACCGAACATGCATCCCGCAACTGCCGAGCCGCCCGCCGCCAGGGAAGAGCCCGTCTACCAGGTCTTCATGCCCCCGCTGATCTTCGACGCCAAAGCCAAAGTTCAGCCCGAAGTTGATCCAAAAATGATCGTCCTCGTGCGCCGTGTCCGCGTCCGCCCCACCCTCATCTTCCAGGGCCGTGTCGAAGGCCAATCCATCACTGCCTCCACGCCCGCGCCTGCTTCCACATCGGCCGCGGTAGCAAGTCCTCCAAAGTCGGCCGCCCCTGCCAATGATTCGCTCGTCGATCGCGTCCGCAACTTCGTCCGCAAACTCTGGCCCAGCAGCTCCTGACCGGCTTCGCAAACTCGTTTCCGTGCAGATTACTTTGTAGGGGCACAGCACGCTGCGCCCTGCTTGCCCGGGCTTAATGAGTTGGCCGTGGACTTCCGCGGACTCACTCGATAAGACCCTCGACCACTGTCCCGTAGAACAGTCGGACACTTGCCCCCGCGTAATCTCCCTGCACTGCTAAATCCGTGGTATTTTTTCGAAGAGGAGATACTCGCTCGCGCCGGATTCTTCCTCGCATCTTGGCCGCAATTTAGACTCAATCAGAGGGACCCACGTGCACCCACAGGTTCGCAATCGCTCGCCTGAATTTACTTTCGTCCTTTTCTTCTTTCTATCCCTGGCTCTCGCGATCTCCGGCTGCGGCTCCACCTCCTCCACGCCCCCTCCAGACACCACGCCACCCTCTGCCCCCGCCGGCTTGACGGCCACGGCTGTCTCGACCAGCCAAATCGATCTTTCCTGGACCGCCTCCACCGACAACGTCGCCGTGGCCGGCTACAAAGTCGAGCGCTGTTCCGTCGCCTCTTGCTCGAATTTCATCCAAATCGCCACACCCACGGCCACCACCTTCAACGACACCGGCCTCACTTCTTCCACTTCCTATTCCTACCGCGTCCGCGCCACCGATGCCGCCGCCAACCTCAGCAACTTCTCCGCCACTTCGACCGCTTCAACTCTCACGCCTGACACCACCCCACCTACCGCCCCGGCGAATCTGACCGCCACCGCCACCTCAGCCACGCAGATCAATCTTTCTTGGACCGCCTCGACTGATAATGTGGGCGTTACTGGCTATAGAGTGGAACGCTGCTCGGGCGTGGCCTGCTCGAATTTCGCAGAAATCTCCGCTCCCTCAAGCACAACTTTCAACGACAGCGGCTTGGCAGGTTCAACTTCTTACTCATATCGTGTTCGAGCCACCGACGCCGCAGGAAATCTCGGTAGCTATTCGGGCACCGCCAGCGCAATCACGCCAGCCTCACCTGTCGTCGTTTCCATCAGTCCAAAGCGTGCGGGTGTTACCACGATGCAGCCCCAACAATTTACTCCGACCGTCACCGGCAGCAGCAACACATCCGTCACCTGGGAAGTAGATACAGTTCCAATCGGCAACTCCACAGTCGGGACCATCGACGCCACCGGCAAATACACCCCGCCTGCTACCGCCGGAGTGCACACGGTAACCGCGCGGAGCGTTGCCGATACCACTAAAACTGCATCGGCAACCATCGGCGTCACGGATCTTTCGGGGGTCACTACCTATCACAACGATCTTTCCCGTGCTGGCGTCAACACCCGTGAATTCGCTCTCACAACTGCCAACGTCACAACCGGTACCTTCGCGAAACTATTTGCCTGTCCTATAGATGCACCGGCTTATGCGCAACCGCTCTGGATTGCCAATCTGCCCATAAACGGCGGTACTCACAATGTTGTATTTGCGGCAACTGTCCGGGATAGCGTTTACGCCTTCGACGCGGATGCTAAACCCTGTGTTACCTATTGGCACAAAACATTGCTTCCTACTGGAGAGACGTTCGTCAACACCAACGACGTGCTCACCGACGACATCACCCCGGACATCGGGATCGTCGGCACTCCCGTCATTGATTCTTCGACAGGAACACTTTATGTGGTAACTAAGTCCGAAGACACAGGTACCGGCTGCGCGCCCTCCGCCGCGTGCCATCAGCGCTTGCACGCTCTCAGTCTAATCGATGGCAGCGAGAAATTTGGTGGTCCGGTTGACATCACCGCAGCGATCACCGTCGCGGGCACTGGTGATGGTTCCACTGCCGGCAGCGTTCCCTTCAATCCTCTTAAAGAGAATCAGCGCCCCGGGCTGGCGTTGGTAGGTGGCGTCGTCTACGTTGCCTGGGCCTCGCATGGAGACAACGATCCCTATCATGGCTGGGTCATTGGCTTTAGCTCTTCAACCCTGGCCCAAGTGCCAAATGCGGTCTTCAATTCCACGCCAAATCTTGTCTCTGGTTTTTCGCAATCTCGCGGTGGCATCTGGATGGCGGGCGGCGCCCCCGCGGCGGATGCTGGTGGAAACCTATATTTCCTCACTGGAAATGGATCGTTTGACGCTGACTCTGGCGGCTCGAATTACGGCGACAGTACAGTGAAGCTCAGCACTGCTGCCGGACTCTCCGTGGTGGATTGGTTTACCCCAACGGATCAACTGAACTTAAATGGCAACGATTCGGATCACGGTTCTGGCGGCGCAGCCATTCTGGTAGATCCATCAGCTGGACCCATCCCCCATCTTCTAATCGGAGGGGGCAAGGCAGGCACTCTCTTTCTGCTCAACCGCGATAACCTGGGCCATTTCAACTCCACCAGCAACAACCAGGTCGTTCAGTCTCTCTCTTTTGGAAATCCGATATTCGCTACCGCCGCGTTCTGGAACAACACTCTCTACCTCGCCGGGAGTGGTGGTCCTCTCAAATCCTTCACCTTCAACACCTCGGGACCAAACGTCGGGAAATTCAACGCGACATCGGCGTTTCAATCGAGTGCTTCATACGGTTTTCCCGGCTCGACCCCCTCTATCTCGTCGAGTGGCAACACCAATGGAATTGTTTGGGCCATAGACGGTAGCAATTACGGTCCACCTCACCCTACGTCAGGGCCTGCCATCGTCCACGCGTATGATGCCACCAATGTGGGTACCGAGCTGTGGAACAGCACCCAGGGAACCGGAAACGCCGCTGGAAACGCCGTCAAATTCACCGTGCCCACCATTGCCAACGGTAAGGTCTACGTCGGCACCCGTACCGAACTCGACGTCTACGGCCTGCTCCCGAATTAGCCCGAAGTTTCGTTTGACGCTCCTTAACGTTGTGGTATACTACTATGTAGGTAAATCTCCGTAACGCTCTGCCCGTGGCCTTGTCGCAGCACTAGGGTACAGTACCTCAGCGAACGTCCTTTATCCCCCTTTAGAATCAACACTTGATGAAAAAATAGGGGACGGAGAGGAGAGTGGGTAAAGGGCCGTTACATCCCTTCATAATTCGGTCCGCCGCCGCCTTCCGGCACGACCCAGTCAATAATCTGGTACGGATCGGCGATGTCGCACGTCTTGCAGTGCACACAATTCGCGGCGTTGATCTTCAGCTTCAAGCCGCCATTCGTCTCCTTGGCCATCTCGTACACCGCAGCCGGACAAAAATACTGGCAGGGATTCCCGTACTCCTCGACGCATTTCGTCGCGCAGATGCTCGTGTCCGCAACGTGCAGGTGGCACGGCTGATCCTCTTCATGCCGCGTCCCGGAGTGATACACGTCCGTCAACCTGTCAAACGTCAGTTTCCCATCGCCCTTAAACCCTTCGAGCGCGGGTCGCCCGTTGATTTTCCTGTACGCCTCATGCCCCGCGTGCGCGCGCATCGGATCAATCAGCCCGCGCCCGCCGCTGATCTGCTGAAAGGCCGTGTGAAAAAATCCCCGCAGCATTCCACGCTGGAACGACTGGTGAAAATTCCGCACCTGCCACAGCTCCTGCTTGACGTAGCTCTGCTCGATCTTTTTTGGAAATGCGCTCAGCGTCCTCGATGACGTATCGCCTGCCTTCAGCGCCTCGAAAATCGTTTCCGCCGCCAGCATCCCGCTCTTCATCGCCAGGTGAATGCCCTTCAGTCGCTGCGAATCCAGGAAGCTCCCCGAATCCCCGATGATCAGCCCGCCATCCAGATAATTCCGCGGCATCGCGTACCACCCGCCGTACGGCAGCGATTTCGCCCCATATCGCACCAGCTTCCCGCCATCAAGAAGTTTTCTGAGAAATGGATGTGTCTTCCATGTCTGAAACGCCGCGTGCGGATCGAATTGCGGGTCCGCATATTCCAACGCCAGAACCAACCCGATGGACACGCGATTATTGGAAAGCCCGTAGATCCATCCGCCACCGTACGTGTCCATCGAAACCGGCCACCCCAGCGTGTGCGCCACATAGCCTGGCGCGATGCGCCCCGGCTGCACGTCCCACAATTCCTTGATGCCAATTCCGTAACTCTGCGGATTGATGTTGTCGAGCTTTTTTCTCTCTACCAATTTTTTCGTGAGCGACCCGCGCGTGCCTTCCGCCAGCACCGTGACTTTCGCGCGCAACTCGTAACCAGGAGTGAAGTTGTCTTTTGGCTTGCCGTTCTTGTCGAGTCCTTTGTCTTCGGTGATGACGCCGGCAATGCCTTCGCCTTCGTAAACCAGTTCGGCGCCGCCGAACTCTTTGAACACGTTGACGCCAGCGGCCTCCACCAGCCCGCCGAGCCACTTCGTCACTTTGCTCAGCGACACAACATAATTTCCCCGGTTCTTGAATGGCGGCGGCGTGATCGGAAACCGGAAAGAAGATCCTTTGGTAAAAAGCAGCGCGGCATCATCCGTCACCGGCGTATCCAACGGCGCACTCTTCCTAAAATCCGGCACCAGCTCCGCCAGCGCCTTCGGATTCATGATCGCGCCGGAAAGCTGGTGCGCCCCAATCTCGCGCCCCTTTTCGAGCACATAAATGTTCTCCGCGGAAAGCGCTGGTCCGTTCTTGCCCGAGCCGCCGGCTTCATTGTACTTCTTGATCAGATTCGCCAAATGCAGCGCGCAAGCCAGCCCCGCCGGCCCCGCGCCGACAATCAGAACGTCGGCCTCAAGTTGTTCACGTTGAACAATCATGTTCCAACCTTGATTGATTTTATCAGATAGGCCTTTAACACCGGGGGATTAGCGCAGTTTCTCGAATTCATCGAGAGAGATTCCTAACTGACGGAGAATCTTGCAGAAAAGCGGAGGCCCAATTTCGTGGCCTCCACCGACAGGAATCGTCACAGGCACGCCCATCCGGGTGATTCCATCTCAGATGACTCCCTGTTTGACGGATCAGGATAAATCCGGGGAAGCGGGCGACGCGCTGAAAATCGCGCGCCGTGGCGCTAGGCATTCTCGATCTCTGTGGAATCGGCTGGCAGTGTCAAACCCTTTTCGCGAGTATCCATCAATGCATAGCAACCGGGAAGCGCCGGGATTTCAGCGACCCAGGAACCGCCTTCCTGGCGATATAGAATCGTTTTGTAATCTTCGAGCTTCATGGCGCCTCTGCAAAGTATACGCCAACCACCAGTCGCGCGGTAACTAGGGCGTTTTTGCTTGTCTTAGCCCAATAAGTCTGTCACCCCTTAATGGCCAGGTGAA
>WNFF01002797.1_pt1 | contig 14274 bp, 10 predicted proteins | sample 5400441 | NCBI WGS metagenome assembly WNFF01 (sample SAMN13153345, study PRJNA577476) | soil metagenome | isolation source: 120 cm saprolite under Douglas fir tree site 2 hole 3 replicate 1 | place: USA:California | collected 2015-04-18 | reverse complement strand
TCAGGGGCGGAGAAGGCGAACAGTGCGTTGTATGCGAATCTTGCAAAGGGCTTATTTGCAAGGTTTTACGCTAAGTTGTTGATTCCACGGTTGGGGACGTAGTTCAGTTGGTTAGAACGCTGCCCTGTCACGGAGACTGCAGGTCGGAGTTTCAACGTTTGCCCGCAGTTTGAAGTCATGTGACGATATAGGTTCGTTGACCATCGCGAGTTTATCAAGCAAGCGATGCCACGTCTGAGGTGTCACCCACTTTCAATCTGAAGTCCTGCGATGCGCCGGGTGACATGCGCGACTGCGTTGAAATCAATCGTCCAATCGGTGTCAATCAGGAAGGAAAGCGGCGTCATAGTCGCGGTTCGGCTCGAGTCGCGATAAAACGGCTGTCGTAGATTTCTCGCTCTAGTTCTTCCGCATCAACCAAACCTACCCACGCGCCGGCAGTCCGCTCTAACCAATCTGCTACTCTGGAGGACCGGGATGACGAGACAATTGTGATCGTCCTCGCCTTCTTTAAGCTCAAGCGCTTCTAGAGGCTTCAGAGTGCCGTCAGAAAACCGTGCTCTTATCGCTGAACCCATGTCTTCTTTCTTCATCGCCTGCGCTGTTCATCCCGGCTGACCACGATTGTAGCAGTTGTCCCGTATTGTGCGGTCCCGCTCTGGTTCAAATGGAAGGCCGCGTGAGACCGTGCACTCAACTCGATTTGTATTGCGCGCGTAGCAAACCAAAGAGCTAAGGGCGTTTACGGTCGATGCCGGGCACCCGGCACCTTACCTTTATGATGACTATTACACTACAATCGCGCACAATCGTGAAAGCCCGTGCCGGGATAGCGCTTCCGACTTTTCAGTGGTGAGAGCACCCGAGTTCTCAGCATCCGGCGCGCCTCTTACCTACCATCAAACTGCTAACAACCGACCCAAACGCACCCTCCGAAAGAAAAACGTAAACAAAGGCGCATCTCTGACTATCTCGTTAAATATGTTAGCTATAATTGAACCGCGTTTGACTAGATTAGCGTGACATGCGATTACGAATCGGCTGCTCTACCACTGAGCTACCTCGGCTTATCCAGCACTTACGGGCTGTTTCGGGAACTGCCAGCCGCAATTTGCGTTTTCGTTGCGTTTTTGGAGACCTTCGCCATCGCCTCGTGCAGTTGCTCCGTGCTCACGATGCTGCAGCGTTGGAAGGCTGCCACGGTGCGCTGTCCTGTGATTCTCATTGCAATGCTCTGGTCTACTCCGCTTGAAATCAAATTGCGGGCGGCTGAACGGCGAAAGTCGTGAGGGGTGAGACCCTTATACTGGTGCCACTTCTCGCCGGTCTTTTTTCCCAAACCAAGTTTAGCACAAGCCTTAATCCACTCTCTACGGAAGTTCGTCGTCTCGAACACTGGACCGTTCTTGCGGAAGAGTTTCTTCAGCAACCCCTTGAGTTCCTTAAACAGAGGCAGGATAAGCAGCTTGCGATTCTTGATGACGCCGGGGGCAGGTGGACTTCGTTCTTGTCGAGCTTGATCCCAAGCCACACGATTTGCTTCGTGGCTCCTGGAAGAGTCTCGAGGGGCAGACTCGCGTTTCGTCGTATCCCGTTGCGTCAACTCGAGGATCTTGGCCCCGACAATGTTCAGGCAAAACATCTGGCCGTGATGGATATCGTGCAGAATGCCTCCGTTGGATGTGTCTGTTCGCCGGCTCGCGGGGCTGCTTACACACTCACCCGTTGGTGCCGCGTAGAAACTAGCTAGCCCGAATTGAAATGAATAGTTTGAGCCTACCCAAAATAACTCGCAATCTTTCTCCGCGTGAATTAGGCCTGCTCGCCGACTTTGTGCGAAGATGCCTTTTGGGTCAACCGACCTATTTGGGGCCTGATGTCATTCTCTCGATCCAGCCAATCTAGCTGCCTTCTCCGCGCAACCGCAGCACAAGCCATTTGTGCGACGTTGCTTCTGAGCTCCGGTCTGGCCCAGCAAAACCCTGCGGAGAAGGAGCCGGTCCGGAGCCCACAAAGCGGCATGAGCACGGGCGTGGCGCACGCTCCGGTGAAAGACGCACTTTCCCGGCCGATCACGGCCGGGGGCTTTGTTGATGACGCACCGGTCATTTTTGTCGATGTGACGCATGTGGCTGGCATCGACGTATTCCATCATCGCTCAGGAACGCCCGAGAAAAGGACGATTCTAGAAACGCCCGGATCCGGCGTGGCGCTGCTCGATTACGACAACGATGGCTGGCTGGACATTTACCTTTTGAATGGCTCGACTTTCCCCGCACTGAAGGGCAAGGAAGCGCCGCCGCGCGCCATGCTTTTTCACAACAACCATGACGGCACATTCACGGACGTTACGGAAAAGGCCGGCGTCGCGAACGAACGCTGGGGCTTCGGCGTAGCCGTGGGGGACTACGACAATGACGGGTGGCCGGACATCTATGTGTCGAACTTCGGCAAAAACCGGCTCTACCACAACAATCATGACGGCACATTTACCGATGTCGCGGAGAAAGCGGGCGTCACGCTCGGTGGCTGGTCTGCCGGAGCGACCTGGGGAGACTACGATCACGACGGGTTCCTCGATCTGTTCGTTCCGGGCTATGCAAAGTTTGATCCGGATCATCCGCCGGTCTCCGGGAAGGGCGGACTTCCGCCGGGCTTCTGTAATTTTCGCGGAATCGAGGTGATGTGCGGGCCGCGCGGCCTGCCGGGCGAAGGCGATCACTTGTTCCACAACAATGGAAACGGCACCTTCACCGACGTAAGCGTAAAGGCCGGAGTTTCGGACAGTAAGGGCTACTATGGATTCGCGTCCGTATTCGTTGACGTGGACGACGACGGTTGGCTTGACCTGGTTGTCGCCAACGACTCCGTCCCCAAGTACCTCTACCGCAACAAACACGATGGCACGTTCGAGGATGTGAGCTATATCTCCGGGTTTGCGCTGAATGATGAAGGACGCGAGCAGGCCTCCATGGGCATTGCGGTGGGCGACTACAACCGGGACGGAAAAGTCGATTTCTATATCACCAATTTCTCCGACGACTACAACACTTTGTATCGGAACGACGGCGACGGCAATTTTTCCGATGTGACCGCTCGCGCTGGAATTATGGCCGTTACCCTTCCGTTTTTGGGCTGGGGAACCGGATTCCTTGACTTCGACAACGATGGCCTGCTCGATATTTTTGCCGCCAATGGCCACGTCTATCCCGGCGTGGACAAGCAGGATTGGGGAACGACCTGGGCGCAGCGTCCGTTGCTATTCCGCAATCTTGATGGAGCGAAATTTCAAGAAGTTGCGCCCGCAACCGGCAGCGGACTGGCAACCGTAATGACGGCGCGCGGAGCCGCGTTCGGGGACTTGTTTAATGACGGCCACATCGACGTGGTCATCAACAATGTAGATTCGACGCCGGCCCTCTTGCGAAACGTAGTCAAGAATTCCAACCACTGGGTAACGCTCAGATTGGTTGGTGGCCCGAAAAGCCCGCGCGATGCCATCGGAGCGAAGGCGTTTGTTACCGCGGGTGGAGTTCGGCAACGCGGTGACGTGTTCAGCGGCGGAAGCTACGCCTCCAGTTCCGATCAACGTTTGCATTTTGGTTTGGGAACCGCAACAAAAGTGGACAAAGTGGAAATCCACTGGCCCAGCGGAGCGAAAGAACAACTCATGCTGCCCGCAGTGGACCGCATTTACACTGTCCTGGAAGGAAAAGGGATCGTCGAACAGTGAAGCACTCTTTCGGGAACTTGTCCAAAGGTGGAAAGGCTGCGTTGCTCGTATTCGCCGTTCTTTGTGCGAGTGTTTTTCTTGCCTCCGGGTCTTCGATCGGCAGTCCGGAACAATCTCAGACGACCAGGGCGGCGGACTCCGCAACCCCCGGAAGATTTGTAGACGTCACTCAGCGTCTTGGCATCCATTTTCAACATCAGGCCTCGCACACTTCCAGAAAATATTTACCGGAGACCATGGGATCCGGCGTCGCGCTCTTTGACTATGACAACGATGGGCGCCTGGATATTTTTATCGTCAACGGCGCACCTCTGGGCGATCCTACCCCAAAGGGCGCGATTCCTCAGAAAACCGGGCCAAAATACTGGAACCGCCTGTATCACCAAAAAACCGACGGCACTTTCGAAGATGTCACCGAAAAGGCCGGTTTGCAGGGTACCGGATATGGAATGGGCGTAGCCGTGGGCGACTACGACAACGACGGGTACGAGGATCTCTACGTAACCGCGTACGGAGGAAACAAGCTATACCACAACAATGGCGACGGAACATTTTCCGATGTGACCGCCAAAGCCGGAGTTGGCGGCAGCGGGTGGTCCACCAGCGCGGCGTGGGTGGATTTGGATGGAGACGGTTTTCTCGACCTTGTCGTTCTGCGCTACCTGGAGTGGGATTTTGACGACATCTGGTGCGGCGAGCACAAAGAAGGCTATCGCGCCTATTGCCATCCGGACTATTTCAAACCGGCGCGGCCGCTCGTCTATCACAACAACGGAGATGGAACGTTCACGGAAGTGTCGGAAAAGCTCGGTCTTTCCAAACCCGCCAAAGGCCTTGGAGTGGCTCTGGCGGACTACGACCACGACGGCCACATCGATCTGTTTTTTGCGAATGATTCGATGGTGGAATATCTGTATCACAACAAAGGTGACGGATCGTTTGAAGAAGTCGGATTGGTTTCCGAAGTGGCCGTGGATATTGACGGCCGCACCTATGCCGGCATGGGAGTGGATTTCGCCGACTATAATAATGATGGATGGCCGGACATCGTTGTCACGGACCTGGCCAATCAGCGCTATGCGCTTTATCAGAACAACGGCGACGGCACTTTTACATACGTTAGTACGCAATCCGGGCTTGCGCGGATGACGTTGGCACACTCGGGATGGGGCGTGCGGCTTTTTGATTTCGACAATGACGGCTGGAAGGATCTGCTTATCGTGCAAGGCCACGATCTCGACACCATCGAACTGACGAATCCTAATCTGCGCTATCGCGAGCCAATGTTGCTGGCGCGCAATACTGGCAAAGGATTCGTGGATGTGTCGCAAAGCTCTGGCGAAGTGTTCAGGCAATCGTGGGTTGCGCGCGGATTGGCGATCGGAGATCTGGACAACGACGGGCGGCTGGACGCCGTGGTGACTACGAATGACGGACCGGCCTATGTCTTGCACAACGAAACGCCTTCAGCGAATCACTGGCTGCTGCTCAGACTCGTCGGGCACAAGAGCAATCGCGATGCGATCGGCGCCAGCGTAAAGCTGGTTACTGCGAGCGGGCCGCAATTCGCAACGGTTTCCACGGCGAGCAGCTATCTTTCATCCGGCGATAAGCGCGTTCACTTCGGGATCGGGAAGGAAAACAGCGCGGCTTCAATCGAGATTCTGTGGCCAAGCGGTATTGTGCAGACGCTCAAAAGTATTTCCGCCGACCAAATCCTGCAAATTGACGAACCGGTGGCGCCTGCGAACGCGAAACCCGCGGTGAAATGATGTGCGAGTCCAGCCGCGATCGATCGGGAATTCTCTGCAAAGCAGTGATGTTGCTGTTATTCGTTCCGTCTATTTGCGCGCAGCAGACCGATAGCGATTATGCGCAAGGGGTAGCCGCGTTCCGCGCCGGAGACTACGCTGCAGCGGCGGATTTATTCGCCAAGGCCGACGTGGCTGCTCCAGGAACGACCGATGCTCTCATTTGCCAGGCAAAATCGCTCATTCATTTGCAAAACTTCAGCTCGTCGGAAGGCGCACTTCGCCGTTATATTGCATTGCATTTGGATTCTGATGAAGCTCTGTATCTCCTCGGGTTTGTGCTGCACAGGGAAAACAAGGTCCGCGAGTCGTTGGAAATCTATACGAAGGCTGCGATGCTGAAGACTCCCACGGGAGAGGATTTGAAAATCGTGGGTCTGGACTACGTTATCCTGAACGATTACGCAAACGCGATCAAGTGGCTAGAGAAAGCGGTGGAACTCGATCCAAAGAACAAGGATGCGTGGTATTACCTGGGCCGCGCGTATTACTCGAGAAGCCTGCTGCCGGAGTCCCGCAGAGCGTTTCTGACTGTATTGGATTTGGATCCGCGCGATGCCAGGGCGGAGAATAATCTCGGATTGATCCTGGAGTCGGAGGCCAAACCGGACGAGGCACTGGAGGCTTATCGCAAAGCGATTGACTGGCAGGCGGGAAGTGCGCACCGGAGCGAGCAACCGTACTTGAATCTTGGAAACCTTTTGCTGGAGCTGGACCGGGCCGGGGAGGCCGTTGCGTCGCTGGAGAAGGCCGTGGAGCTTGCGGTAAACAACGCAAGCTGCCACTTGAAACTTGGGACGGCGTATCTGCGGGCAAACCGGCTGCCGGAGGCGCAGCGCGAACTGGAAAATGCCGAACGGCTGGAGCCGGAAAACGCGGCAATTCACTACCAATTGGCAAGGCTTTACAAACAAGTGCACCAAATGGACAAGGCCAAGAGCGAGTTTCAACGAACGGAGGAATTGCAAAGCCGGGCGGCGAGATCGCGACCGCCGGATCCTCCCCAACCGTGAAACGGCAACTTGTTAGCGCAGTCATTGATTAGTGACCTGCTTTCCTTCCACCCATAGGCTCGAGTTCTTGATCCAAAGCAAGAGTCCGCAGCGCCGCACAGAGGGATGGGAGAAGGAAGGATGAGGCGAGGAGGCCCCCCCTCCCCCCCGGGTTTTTTGTAAGTGTTGCATCTAAAGGGGTTAGTATATCTGTAAGTCCTTTAGAATCAACACTTACGAGGACTCCTGCAAGTGTTGATTCTAAAAGAGTTAGGAGAATCCCAAGAGGCTTGCGCGACATAATTTGTCGAGAAGGCCTGGAAGGTGTTGGGGCAACATGTGCCAAGCGGTGGACAGGGTACAGACAAGAGGATGAAGAAGGAGAGGATGTTGCGCGATAGTGGACCGCTTGCCCCATCAACATATTATAACATCTCGATGACGTTTGTCAAGGATAAATCTAAGTACTGTAGTTTCTATGAGATGGCGAAGCGGCGGTCCCCGGCCCTCAAATCAGTTCGGAATCCTGGGTCCCGAGATGGCCAGACCTCCGCCCCTAGGGATTCTGAGGTGAGGGAGGAGGTTGGGCTGGGTTGGGATTCTGCTGGGCTTCGTATCGTTTCAGTCTTTTCTGCTGGTTCTCCCCCTCTTCATCCTTGAGCTTCTGGAACGTGGCCATGGCTTTTTGCGCGTCTTCCATGCGATGAAGGCGGCGGTAGACGATTCCGAGCTGATACCAAGCTTGCTCGATGACTTCGGGATCGGAGCCGGGCGCGGAAGTGGCACGCTCCAGCAGCCGAGCAGCGGCAGCGTCATTGCCAAGGAGCATTTCTGCGCGGCCAAGATTGTAATCGGAGTGGAGAAGGCCGGGCTTTTCCTTCAGGGCGGATTCGATTAGTAGTTTGCCCTTTGCGCCATCGCTTTGTTCGACGGCTAAAACTCCCAATTCGTATTTGGCGAGGACGTTGTGGGGGAAAATTTCAAGTTCGTGCTGCAAGGATTCTTCGGCTTCCTGAACCTTTCCGAGTTTACGGTACTCTGAGCCTAATTCTTCATGCAGGCCTGGTTGTGTGGGAGCAAGCTTGATAGCGGCCTGGTATTCGGCGACGGCGTCCGTGTGGCGGTCGGCTTCGGCGTTCGCCTGGGCAAGAACCTGATGGACGCGCCAGGATTTCGGAGCGACTTTGAACATCTTTGCGTAGCTATTCTTGGAAACAAGCAAGTGAGCGCGGCCCCGATGGTAAAGAATGTCCATATCGTCTGGAGCGAGAGTGGCAGCCTTGTCGAGCGCCTCCGCGGCTTCTTCGGGCTTATCCTGGGCCAGATGGACGACTCCCAGCCACATCCAGGCGGGAGCATCTTTCGGATAGGAGGAGGATTCCTTTTGAATTGCGGCAAAGGCTTTATCCAGTTGGTTAAGACGAAAGTAGGCGATGCCTAGAAAGAGATTTGCCCCATGCAGTCGCGGTTTTAGCGCCAGCGCCCTCTGGAAGCCAGCAACGGCCTCATCGAACCGGCCCTGCTCTTCGCGGACAAGAGCAACGTTGAAATGGGCTTCGGCGAAGGCGGGGGCAGCTTTTGCGGCGGCCGCAAAACCGTCACCAGCCACGTCCAAGTTGCCTCGCTGCATGGCCTCCGATGCCTGGCGGAAAATCTCGGAAACCTCAGGGACCACTTGGGCGTGAACCGGGCCGGCCAGGCAGAACAGAAACAGCAAAGAAGCAAACTTGAACTTGGCGGCTTGATTATGCGGAAGCTTTGTTACAAGCAGTTTCACAATTAAAGATTATACCGGGTCGCAGGTATAAGTGATGTGTCTTCTAGATAAGAGAACCTCCTGTATCTCGTCCGCACAGGAGGTTCTCTGTTAATTCCCGGTTGCTCTACGTCAGAATTGATAGCGGAAGGTTAGTTGAATTATTTTTTGTCCATTTAGGCTTGATGGATTACCCCCGAATTGAGCGCCGGGCCGGCCAAACGTGTTGCAAGTAAGGCAGCCATCGCCGCGGGCGAGAGTGTGCCGGTTAAAGAGGTTGACAAAATCCGCCTTAAAGGAGAGGACGTGCGCTTCGTAAAGCGTAAAGCGCTTGATCAGTGAGAAATCTTCATTCTTATAAATTGGGCTGCGGATGTTCCCCAGGACTTTAGGAAGGTTGCCGAAGGTGTAGCCGCGCTGTGCTACCAGGCTCGGGGCGTTCGGATCAAGAAACGCTGCGCAGTTTAGGAAGTTATTCGTTGACTGAGCGACGAATGTGCCGTCTGGCTGTTCATTGCATCCGCTGCCGAACACATTGGGGTCCAAAAAGGGATTGTAGGACTTTGCATTCGGACTGAGCAGGGGCTGGCCAGGAATAAGGCTCAACCGGGTGTTTGCGGTGCCGAACCGCGAATTTTGTGAGGTACTGGAGAAGGGGATGAAAGGCGCGCCGCTCTGGTAGCGCTGCACGCCGCCCACCTGCCAGCCGCCCACCACCTTATCCACAACTCCACCTTTGTTCAGGAACTTCTTTCCTTTGCCGACGGGCAATTCGTAAAGATAACTGAGCACGAATGAGTGGGGGACGTCCTGGTAGCTCAAAGCCTTTTCCGAGTTTAAGTTATGCGGATTCTGAGCAGTGAAGGTGTCCGAGCTGCCGAAAGCCGTGAGTCCTGCATAGGCGCTGTCCGCGTCCGTAAGCGTTTTTGAATAGGTGTAAGACGCAAGAAGGTTCAGTCCGTTCCGGAAGCGCCGTTCAAGTTTTGCTTGCAGCGCGTTGTACGTGGATTGGCCCAGGTTCTCCAGGCAGCAATTGGTAGTGATGCCGCCCTGGGTACCGGGGCCGCCAGACTGGTATTGGGGAAAAGGCAACAGCAACTGGCCAACGAAGTCGATCCCACTCGGGCCATACAACGACTCGAACCAAGCTGGCACAGAGGTGATGCCCAGGCCTGCCAGAGTAGCCTTGCCTGCCACGCTCGTCACCGGATCATTCAACTTGGTCCCGAGAGAGAGAAATTTGGGATCAATGGAATTGAGCTGCTGAAGATTCGAGTTCAGGTGGGTGGCATGATTGCCGACGTAGCCGAGGCTGAAGATAAGATCGGAAGCGAGTTGATGCTGAATTTCCAAGCTCCAGTTTTGAATCATGGCGGAACGGCCGCCGCGTGGCGCCGCATAGCTGGGACTGCCTTGAAAATTTCCATTCAGCAGAGCAGGATCAGTGGCATTGGACGGAGGCGCAAAAGCAGGAAAACCTGTATCCAGCGATCCCTTCCCTTGCTGGAGGACAGGGGCAAAGTTGTTTGAGGATGTAAAAGTTGGGTTGATTGTGGTCCCACTGCCAAGCGAATCACCAAAGTCGGTGTAGAAGAGAGCGGCATGATAGATACCATATCCACCGCGAATCACCGTATGGCTGAACCGTCCGAATAATTTCTCCGGCGCATAGGCAAATCCTAAGCGCGGGCCGAAGTTCTTGTAGTAGGTCTTCGCGCCGGTCGCGTTGGAGCCGTAAATGAGAGCCCCCGGTGTTCCGCCCGCGCCTGGGTTTGGAGTGTTGAGGTCCAAGACCGATTGGGCGCCGTGCGCTTCATGCCGAGGAGTATCTATGTCGTACCGGAAGCCAAGATTGAAGGTCAGATTCTTGCGGAACTTAAAATCATCCTGGACATAAGCGCCGTAGTAGTTCTGGTTCCACCGGGGAACAACCGAGGCAAAATGGGCAGTCTCCTTTTGAGGCTGGCCGAGCAAGAAACTGGCGAAGGCGTCACCTGTTTGGGGGTCGCTCGCAGCGAAGGCCGTCTGGAAATTGCTAAACTCGTAGTTTGGTGAATTGTTGGTGCCATTGAACCTCGAAAACTGGGAGGCACGCCACTCAAACCCAATGCGGAGTGCATGGCGGCCCTTAATCCAAGAAACGCTGTCAGAGACTATAAGCCCATTGGGAATGGCTATATCGAAGTTGCCGGCGCTAAACCCCTGGTACCCGATACCAAGAGCGTTCGCATCAAAGGTAAACACAGGAAAAAGAACCCCGCTGGCGTTGGGAATCCCTAACGTTTTTGGCCAATCCTGCCCGGTGAAACTATCGGCCCTGCTAGGATCGACCAGCCGGTTGAAACCGACATTGAAGTGATTGAGCAAGGAAGAACTGATGGTTTTGTCCCACCCAAAACGGAGGTAGTGGGAGAACCGCGACTTGAAAAAGTTAACGTCGAGGGGCGCAGGGAGGACTTGGTTTCCGTTAAACTCTTCCTGGTCGCGACTGCTGTAGGAGAAGAAGAATTTATTGCTGTTCCCCCAGTTTTGGTCAATACGGAAACTCATGGTGGTATCCAGAAACGGGTGAGTAGAATTAAAGATGAAGTTGTTCCTTAGCGGATCAGTAGCATTTGGATTAGAGTGAACCGTCAGGAAGGAAAGCACTTTTTGCGCGACGGGACTGATGCTAGTGATCTTGTTTCCTGGGAAAGCGATGCGGCCCCCGGGGAAACCAGTGGGGCATGAAGCGGTTGATGGATCGAAGATCTGACCTCTCAATATTGGGGTATTGTCGCAAGGATTTGTTAGACCTGTGGATGCACCAAGTTCCTTAGAAAAGTCGCCGGAACGCTCCGCGTCCGTGGGAAGCGTCGTAACCTGGGTAGCGCCCAGGTTATTGCGATACTGCTCCCAGGAGAAGAAAAAGAAGGTCTTGTCATGACCGTTGTAGAGCTTGGGAATCCGAACCGGCCCCCCCAGGCTCCCGCCGTAATCGTTTTGATGGTCGCGGGGCTTAACATTTGACCCGTTGGAAATATTGTTCCAGGGGACGGCGTTCAGCTTGTCGTTATGAAGCAGGTCAAACGCCGTACCATGATAAGAATTAGTGCCTGACTTGGTGGTAAAAGATTCGACGCCACCGGAAGTACGGCCGAATTCAGCGGGAATGGTCGAGGTCGTAATCTTGAACTCGCTAATGGCTTCCACCGAAGGGGCGTTTTCATCAAAAGTTGGACCGAGTTCGGCGTGAGCGATGCTGGCGCCATCGAGGACGACTTCGGTACCCAAATTCTGGCCGCCTGATATTTTGGATTCAAAAATACCCGAAGAGGGGGAGTCGCTGAATGTTCCCGGGCCTACGGTGCCAGGAGTCAAGAATACAAACGCCTCCACTGACCGCAAAAGGCTTTGCCCTGTGCCGCTAAGCGAGAGTGGCAACTCCTCGATTTGCCTTGTGCTCACCACCGTGCCGATCTCGGAAGTTTCCGTCTGGACGGCTGGGGCATCAGCCAACACGGTCAAGGTTTCCTTCACATCGCCGGGCTGCAATGAGAATTCGAGAGAAGCTGTTGAGTTGACTTGGACGACCACTCCCGTCTTTTTCTCAATCTTAAAGCCGGGAGCGGAGACGCTCACGTCGTACGTGCCGATGCGCACGTCCTGAACACGGAATCCCCCGGTAGGGCCGGTTGTGGCGCCATAATTCGCACCGGTTTCCGTGCTGGTAACGGTTACAGTGGCTTTGTCGACGGCGGCGCCGGAGCTATCGAGAACCGTGCCGGCGATGGAGCCGCGGTCGGATTGGGCTCGAGCTGTTATTGCGGAGAAGGCAAGGAGAAGACTAACTGAAAGAAACCTCAGTAAGGACAAATTGAATCGCATTTCCCCCCCAAACTGCACCGATCGAACGAACAAACGCCCCCGACCGAATCTCAAACCGGTGTTCGCCTTGCAGGCGAAGCATTGAAATCCCTGCCGAACGTCACGCCGTGGGCAAAAAGGCCGACGAGGGCATGGCTGCAAGCGGTTTCAGAAACCGGTTACTTGGTAACCGTTTATCAGTGCTGGCGGAGGCTTGTCAAGTCATTTTTCTACGGTGAATCTGGTTTTTCGATGGCCATAGTCTGGGGGGCGAAATCGTGATAGGTTGTGTGGGCATTGAGAATCGCTGGCGGAAAGCGGTTTCCCAGTGTACGGTCCACGCCTGAGTTGGAACGTTACGGCAGCGTCAGGTCAGTAGCAGATTCGCTTTTCACGGAGGAAACGGATGGGCCACACGATGAGGGAAGTGGCCAAACGCGCGGGAGTGTCGCCCGCTACGGTTTCGCGCGTCCTCAACAAGACCCACTACATCTCCGTGGAGACCCAGAGGCGCGTCTTAGAAGTCGTCGGGCAGATGAAGTACTTCAAGAACGTGCACGCCCGGCGGCTGGCCACGGGCCGGAGCGATTTGTTCGGGTTGGTGATTTCGGAGATTGCCAATCCGTATTTCCCCGAAATGATTCGGGGATTCCAGGCGGCGGCCTGGGATCGCGGGTTCGACGTCCTTCTTTGCAACACCCAATACGACCAAGCCCGGACGAAATCCATCCTGCGGAAGCTAATCGAAAGCGACGTCCGCGGAGTCGCGGTGATGACTTCTTCGATCGACAAGAGTATGGCAGTGGAACTCGTTAGCGCGGGAATTGGCGTGGTGTTCTGCAACGTGAGCCCGGCCGAGAAGCTGGTGAGCACGATTTCGATAGACTATCAGCGGGGTATCGAGCAGGCCATCGAACATATCGTTAGACTCGGACACCGCCGCGCCGCGGTCATTGCGGGACCGGACGACAACCGGACGGCCATTACAATCAAAGACGCGCTGGTTGCCGGATTGAAAAAAAGAGACGTCAACCCATTACCAGTGATCAGCAGTAACTACCGCATTGATGCTGGAGCCTCAGCGGTGCGTGCCATTCTTTCAACGCCGGCGAAGCCCACGGCGATCTTCTGCGGCAGCGACCTTATCGCGTTGGGCGCCATGAGCGCTCTCGAAGAGGCGGGTGCGGGGATTCCGGCAGACATCTCCGTTATTGGCATCGACGACATCTCCTTTGCTTTCCTGGCACGCCCGCCGCTGACCACCATCCGTGTTCCTCGCGAGCGGGTGGGGACGACCGCCTTCGAGGCATTGGATAGGATGCTGAAACTAAAACGGCGAAAAGGTGCGGACTACTATTTGGAAACAGAACTCGTCATTCGCAGGTCGACCACGACTGCTAGGTAGAGCCGTGTTAAACGGATGTAGATGTAGAAGAGGGCAATGAGGAGAAGATGGGCGGCAGTTTCTCCAAATAGTTCAGGATCTGAACTTCTAGTCCACATGGATTGCATCATGAAAAGCGTTCCGCAGAAGAATGGAGCCTTGACAATCCATGTGAGGCTGCGTAAAAGAAGAGCGAAAGCAACCGGTTTCCGAAACCGATTGCACATTCTCGATTAATGGGCGGATCGCGACGGAGCGTGAACAATATACGCGCAAGCTGTAAGTAGCGCCAAAGGAGATTGCAATATGAGCAAGGCTGATTACTCGCGCCGTGAGTTTTTGCAGAGAAGTGCAGGAATAGCGGGTGCTTCCCTTTTCGGCAGCTCCATTTTACTGGAGCCCGAACCTTTGATCGCGTTGCCGCGATTGAATGCCCCCAGTGACAAGGTTCGCTTTGGAATTGTGGGGGTCGGCATGGAGGGAACGGGACTGCTGACAACTGCGATTCAGCTTCCCGGTGTAGAGTGCGCGGCCGCCTGCGATCTTTACGACGGACGTCACGAACTGGCGCGGGAAATTGTCGGAAAACCGATCCGCACGACGCGACGCTACAAAGAGTTGCTCGATGACAAAGAGATAGACGCCATCATCATTGCGGTTCCCGACCATTGGCATAAACAGGTCGTCGTGGACGCCGTGGGCGCGGGTAAGGATGTGTACTGCGAGAAGCCCATGTCGCACAGCCCTGCGGA
>WNFF01002793.1_pt1 | contig 14278 bp, 15 predicted proteins | sample 5400441 | NCBI WGS metagenome assembly WNFF01 (sample SAMN13153345, study PRJNA577476) | soil metagenome | isolation source: 120 cm saprolite under Douglas fir tree site 2 hole 3 replicate 1 | place: USA:California | collected 2015-04-18 | reverse complement strand
ACGCCCTCCGCCTTCAGCAATGCGAGGGTCAGCTCTTCCGCGAGCTGACGGTCCGCATGGGCAGGAAAGAGATCGGCGACGGCGTAGAGATCGATCATCGGCATGCGCAGTTGCCGAGCAATCCGCGAGCCATTGCCGCACGCAGCGGTGCCGGCGAGCGATTGCCCGCGCAGGCCTGCAAATGCTCGGCATTTGCTGAGCCGCTAGAACGACTTGAACTGGTGCTTGTTGATGCGGAGCGCGCGGATCCGGGACTCCAGGGTCTGACGCGGAATGCCGAGCATCGTCGCCGCTCCGTGAGGCCCGGATACCCGGCCCTTCGTTGCCGCCAGCGCCGCCTCGATCTGTTCCCGCTCTCCGAGGCCAGTATCTTTGGCATCTGTATTCCGCTTCAACCAAGCCTCATCGATGGAGAAGACGTCGCCGTCGGTCAGAATCACGGACCGCTCGATGACGTTTTGCAACTCGCGCACGTTGCCCGGCCAGTCGTAGGCAGTCAGGAGCTCGAGCGTCCTTCCTTCAATCTGCTTGATCCTCTTGCCGGCCAACTGCGCGTAGCGGCGCACCAGGTACTCGACCAGCAGTCGGATGTCGTCGGCACGTTCACGGAGCGGCGGGAGGTCGATCGGAAAGACATTGAGGCGGTAGAACAGGTCCTTGCGAAAGCTTCCCTCTTCCAATGCCGCGTCGAGGTCGCGGTTCGTCGCCGCCAGCACGCGCACATCGACGTGGATCGGCCGGCTTCCCCCAACCCGTTCGAATTCCCGCTCCTGGAGGACTCGAAGCAGGGCGCTTTGCATCTCGGGCGGAAGCTCTCCGACTTCGTCCAGGAAGATCGTGCCGCCATCGGCCGATTCGAACCGCCCAAGCCGTCGCTGTAGAGCGCCCGTGAAAGCGCCCTTTTCGTGGCCGAACAGTTCGGAGGTGATCAGGGAGGATGGGATGGCGGCACAGTTGACTCGAATGAAAGCGCGGTTCGCGCGTTTCGACCGATTGTGGATCGCTCGCGCGATCAGCTCCTTGCCGGTCCCCGTCTCGCCTCGGATGAGCACCGTGGAGTCGGTTGGCGCCACACGTGAGACCTTCGCCAAGATCGCACGCAAGGCCGCTGACGATCCGACGATCTCCTCGAACATCGAGGACCGGACGATGTCCTCTCGCAGCGCGACGGCCTCGTTGCGCACTCGGTCTTCCGCCTGCTTCCGCTCCTCTATGTCGGTTGCCGAGGCGAACCAGCGGACGACGCTGCCGTCGCGATCGAATACGGGCCTGTAGCGAAACAAGAACCAGCGGAATTGGCCGTTCTTGTTCAACAGCCTCTTTTCCATTTCGAATGGGACGGCCTTCGATAGACCAGCCGCTCGCTCGCTATGAACCCTGTCTAGATCATCGGGGTGCACGTCTCTCTTGATCCGCGCCGCGTCCCCTCCGCCCTTCATTTCTTCGAGGGTGTAGCCCGAGTAATCGAGCATCGTCTTATTGGCGTGGAGCAGTCTGCCCTCCTTATCCAGGACGACGACGTGCTCGGGAAGGAAATCGATGAGTTGCCGCAGCTCCTGCTCCTCTTGACGGAGCTTGTCCTCCGCCCGGCGCCGATCCTCTATGTCCGTCCCCGACGCGTACCAGCGCAGGACGCGACCCTGCTCGTCCCGAAGCGGGTTGTAGTGAATGAGGTACCAGCGGTATTGCCCATCATGGCGCCGGGCCCGCCACTCCAGGCTGAAAGGAACGCCGCGTGCGAGCGCCAGCGCCCGCTCTTCCTTCAGCCTCTCGACGTCGTCGGCGTGAAAGATTAGCTTGCGCGCATCTGTGCCCGCGATCTGCTCCGGCGTGAGGCCGTGGTACTCGAGCGATGCGCGATTCGCGCTGACGGTCTTCCCCTCCGGATCGAGAACGACGATCGTCTGGGGAATCGCGTCGAGGATGCGCTTCGCCTCGTCTTCCGCGTTCTTGCGATCTTCGATGTCGGTGTCGGTACCGAACCAGGCGACGATGCTGCCCTGCTCGTCCCGCACTGGCGCAGCGCGGCATAGGAAGCAGCGGTAGCTCCCGTCGAATCGCCGCAGGCGCGCTTCGACCTCGCCCGGCTGGCCTGAGGAGACGACCTCCAGCCACTTCTTCGCCACCGCCGGCAGGTCGTCGGGATGGACAGTGACCTGCCAGCCAGAACCGTGCGCCTGCTCGGGAGAAAGGCCGGTGTACTCGTGCCAGCGATGGTTGAAGAAGTCCTTCGAGCCGTCGGGCAACCCGCGCCAGGAGAGCACGGGAAGGTAGTCGAGCAACCTGCGTGCTTCATCTCGATCACCCATGGCCGCCGTTCTATCCGCCGTGCAAAGGCCGAGCAATTGCTGAGCCAGCGGCGAGCAAGTCCCCACGCACCCTCCGCAAGCGCTGGCTCGCGGATTGCTCCTCCCGCAACTGACGGCGGGAGATGGTGGATGACGTTCAGGCTCGAGCGCAGCGGGGACGGCGGACGATGGATCGTCCGGATGATCGGAGCCGCGAAGGCCGAGCACCTCGGGGAGATTTCAGAGCAACTGGATCTCTGCGGTCCCCGCGCCGCCCTCGATCTCGAGGAGGTCACCGTCGTGGGCGCGGACGTCATCCGCTTTCTGCTGGCACGCGAGCGGCAAGGCATCGAGTTGCTCCATTGTCCGACCTACATCCGCGAATGGATCAAGCGATGCGAGTGACCATCGTTCTCACCTCATAAAGGAGCAGACGAATGTCCGTGCAGACCAAACCCAGCATCGTGTTCGCCCACGGGCTCTGGGCCGACGGCTCGTGCTTCAACAAGGTCATCCCGGCGCTTCAGGCGGAGGGGCACGAGGTGGTGTCCGCCCAGAACAGCCTCGACACGCTCAAAGGCGACGTCGTCGCCGTCATCCGAGCGCTTGGACGGGTCAGCAGCCCGGCCATCCTGGTCGGCCACTCGTACGGCGGAACCGTCATCACGGCCGCTGGAACCGACGACCGCGTTGCCGGGCTCGTCTACATCGCCGCGCTCGCTCCGGACGAGGACGAAACGTCGCAGAGCCAGCAGGACAAGTTCCCCAGGACGGACATCTTCGCCCACATCGAAGTCGCGGACGGGCGCGTGTGGATGCGCCGGGACGGCGTCCAGTACTTCGCGGGAGATCTCTCCGAGCAGGAGCAGAAGGTCGTCTGGGCAACCCAAGGTGTGCCGACCGTCGATCTGTTCAACCAGAAGATGGAAGGCACCGCCTGGAGGTCGAAGCCGACCTGGTACATCGTGGGCAAGAACGACCACACCGTTCATCCCGAGCTGCAGCGCTTCGTCGCGAAGCGGATGGGCGCCAGCATCCATGAGACCGACAGCAGCCACGTGCCCATGCTCTCGAAGCCCGCCTTCGTGATCGACGTGATCCGGACCGCCGGAAACGCCGTTCAAGGAAGGCCAGCTCAGTCTCGACCAAGGCGGTGACGTTCGGGTGGGGCCAGTCATTCACCCGCCGGCAAATGCCGGGCGATTGCTGATCGGGAACTAGCAATTTGCCAGGCCACCGAGGCAACGAAGGCTGGCCCGCGCGTTGCTTTTCCTCGAGTGCACTTCGGAGGCGACTCATGGTCACGCTGAGGATCAACGGCAAGTCGCACAAGGTCGACGCGCCGTCGGACATGCCGCTTCTGTGGGTCCTGCGCGACCTGCTCGGCATGAACGGGACGAAGTTCGGCTGCGGCGTAGCGCTCTGCGGGGCCTGCACGGTGCATCTGGACGGTATCCCGAGGCGATCGTGCGTGACGCCGGTGAGCGCCGCGGTCGGGCACGCGATCACCACCATCGAGGCCATCGGCGCGACGCCGATCGGCAAGAAGGTCCAGCAGTCCTGGCTCGACCTCGAAGTCGTACAGTGCGGCTACTGCCAGTCCGGTCAGATCATGGCGGCGGCAGCGTTGCTGGCGAAGATCCCCTCGCCCACGGACGCCGACATCGACCAGGGGATGTCCGGGAACATCTGCCGCTGCGGAACCTATCCACGCATCCGCGAGGCCATCAAGCAGGCGGCCCGGAAACAGACCACTGCCGAGAGAGAAGGCTGAACCATGGACCTATCGCGTCGCCAGCTGCTCTTCGTCGGTGCCGCCGCGGGCGGTGGGTTTCTGGTGGGATGGCATCGCCCCTCGGGTCCGCGGATTCTTGCCGCGGCCGCCAAGGCAGCGCCGGCGGTCTTCGCGCCGAACGCGTTCATCCGCATCGGCAGGGACGGCCGGATCACGCTGATCATGAACCAGGTCGAAATGGGACAGGGCACGTACACATCGATGCCCATGCTGCTGGCCGAAGAGCTGGAAGTCGGACTGGATCAGGTCCACCTCGAGCACGCGCCTCCGGACGACAAGCTGTACAGCGTTCCGGTGTTTGGCTTCCAGGTCACTGGCGCGTCGTGTTCCGTGAGGTTCCTCTACGAGCCGCTGCGACGGGCAGGCGCCGCCGCGCGGAGCATGCTGGTGGCGGCCGCGGCGCAGACGTGGAGCGTCGATGCCGCGTCGTGCCGGGCGGAGAAGGGAGTGGTGACGCACACTCCCACCGGTCGCACCCTTCGCTACGGCGCCCTCGCCGACAAGGCGGCGACCTTGCCGGTGCCGGCCCAGGTCGTGCTCAAGGATCCCCGGGAGTTCAAGCTGATCGGGACGCCCGCCAAGCGGCTCGACACGCCCGCGAAGGTGAATGGCACGGCGCAGTTCGGGATCGACGTCCGGCTCCCGGGGATGAACATCGCCACGGTGGCCGCGAGCCCCGTGGTGGGCGGCAAGCTGGCGTTCGTCGACGACAGCAAGGCGAAAGCGATCCCGGGAGTGCGCCAGATCGTCCGTCTCGACGACGCGGTCGCGGTGGTGGCAGACAACATGTGGGCAGCGAAACGGGGTTTGAAGGCGCTTACGTTGCGCTGGGAGGACGGGCCGAACGGAACGATCGCCACAGCCGACGTCGTTAGGGGCCTCGCGGCGGCCGCGGAGACGCCAGGCGTGGTGGCCCGCAACGAGGGCGATGCGCCCGGGGTCATCGCGGGCGCCTCCCGGAAGATCGAGTCGGTGTACGAGGCCCCATTCCTCGCGCATGCCGCGCTGGAGCCCATCAACTGCACCGTGCACGTGCGGCCCGACCGGTGCGAGGTGTGGACCGGTTCGCAGGTCCTCTCTCGCGTCCAGGCCGCGGCCGCCAAGGTCACCGGCCTCCCCCTGGAGAAGGTGGTCGTGCACAACTTCTACCTGGGCGGGGCGTTCGGCCGGCGTCTGGAGGTCGACTACGTCCCGCAGGCCGTGCGCATCGGCCAGCAAGTGCAGGGCCCCGTCAAGGTGATCTGGACCCGCGAGGAAGACATCCGGCATGACGTGGTCCGGCCCTATTACTACGACCGCATCGCGGCTGCCGTGGACGCGCGCGGCATGCCGACCGCCTGGACCCACCGCCTGGTCGGCCCGTCGATCATGGGACGCTGGGCACCGCCCGCCGTCACGAACGGCATCGACCCGGATGCCGTCGACGGAGCGGTGGATCTGCTCTACGACATCCCGGCGATTCGGGTCGAGTACGTGCGCCACGAGGAGCCAGCTCTCAACACCGGGTTCTGGCGCGGAGTGGGAGTGACGCACAACACCTTCGTGATCGAGAGCTTCATCGACGAGCTGGCCGCGGCCGCGAAACAGGATCCGGTCGCCTATCGCCGCGCGCTGCTGGGCAAGTCAGCGCGGGCCAAGGCGGTCCTCGACGTCGCGGCGCGCGAGGCCGGTTGGGGCCGACCACTGCCGGAAGGCCGCGGCCGCGGCGTATCCGTCCTCTACAGCGGGTGGGGCAGCTATCTCGCCGCGATCGCCGAAGCCTCGGTGTCCAAAGCGGGCGAGGTCCGCGTGCATCGCGTCGTTTGCGCGGTGGACTGCGGCACGGTGGTGAACCCCGACACGGTCAAGGCGCAGATCGAGGGCGGGATCATCTTCGGCATCGGCGGCGCCCTCTGGGGAGAGGTGACGCTGGAGAAGGGCCGGATCCAGCAGTCCAACTTCCACGACGTCCGCGTGCTGCGGATCAACGAGGCGCCGGCCATTGCCGTCCACCTGGTGCGCAATCTTGAGGCGCCCGGCGGGATCGGGGAGCCGGGTACGGCGGTGACGGCCCCGGCCGTGGCCAATGCGGTCTTCGCGGCGACGGGGAAGCGAATTCGCAAGCTGCCGCTGGAGAAGCAGCTTCGTCCGGCTTGAGGAGGCACCATGCGCGTCGTCGCGCTGTTCGTCGTCGTCCTTCCTCTCGCGGGCTGCAGCCGCGGCGAAGCCGCGGAGCCCACCCCGCCGGAGACCGGACTGTTCGAGCCCATCGCCAGCGTCGTGATGCATCCGAGATGCATCAACTGCCATCAGGACGAATCTCCCCGGCAGACGGACGAGAAGATCGTCCATCGGCCTTTCGTCGTCCGCGGAAAGGATGACCACGGCGCGCCCACGCAGCCCTGTCAGACTTGCCACCAGGCGACGAACACCGCGGACGGATTCGTGCCGGGCGTGACCACCTGGCGCCTCGCGCCTCTCTCCATGTTGTGGGAAGGCAAGACCAAGGCGGAGATCTGCGAGCAGATGAAGGATCCGGAGCGGAACGGCGGCCGTCGCACCGGTGAGGAAGTCATCGAGCACATGAAGGTGGATCCGCTCGTGTTGTGGGCGTGGGATCCAGGCGCCGCCCGCACGACGCCGCCGCTGAACCACGCGCAATTCGTCGAGGCGTTGGAAGCTTGGGTCAGGGCAGACATGCCGTGCCCGCGCTGAAGATTGGCAGCAAGAGCTACGCCAGTCTTGCGAAGAGCTCAGCGGCCCAGTCGATGAACACGCGAGGCGGTTGCTCACGTAGCGGTTCGGAGGATAGGCGAGATGAAAGTTGTACGGCGGGGGCTGAAATCTCGCCAACAGCGGGACCAGCTCGCCACGCTCGACCGCGGGTCGGGGGAGAACGTCGGGAGTACTTGCCGTGAAGGAACTCCCGCGGGGCCTTTCGCCCGGCCCGACGTGCGTCCCGGAGGCGAGAGCGCTCTCGGCACGGCTGGCTCGACTTTCTCTCCCCTATCTCTCCTCCGACAGGGCCAAGTCCAGACGGAGCCCGTCAACGTCTGTCGAGTCGTTCTTGACGGTCCGCGCCCTCGGATTCCCTCGCGAATTCGGCTTTGGCGTGCGTCGTCGCGGGGTTGTGGTTAGCGGGCTCGGTACAGTTCGAATCTCTGTGGGGACGCTTCCTTTCCGGTTGATTTCCTTCGGGAGTTTTCAGCCAGGGTCTGGGTCTCCAGAAGGTCTCCACGCTCCTCCAGCGTGGCGGGCCGATCCAGGACGGCGATGGCCGCTTCCTTCGAGCCCTTCGCCAGGTGCATGTATCGCATCGTCGTGGTCAGGTCCGCGTGATCGGCCAGTTCCTGGATCACCTTGCCTTCGACGCCGTCCTTCGCGACGCGACCCTGCTGTTGGCGACCGATGGCCTGCTGAAGTATGGCCAGCGCGATCGCATCGCGGTCTTGACGCGCGGCGCAGACCCGCAGGCAGCGGGCGGCAGCTCGCCGAGTTGCCGCGATTACGATCGGGCGCGCTGCCCGATGATGTAGGCGTGATCCTATGTCGCTCGTAGTGCTCGACGGGCCGGTGTGCGCAGTAAGCTTCGGTCCGCCCCGGTTGCTGGTCGAGCAGGGTTGGGATGAACAGCCGCTCTCCTGGGACAGTGGTCATAGACCCACACGTGTCCGGTACATAGGCTTGTCCGTTAGTAACGGACATGGCAATGTAGCGGACAAGATGCTTTCCGCTGACGAGCTCGAGCCCTACCTGGATCACCTCCGGAACCTCCCGTTCGTGCGGGCTGCGAACGCCGAAGCCCCGCCCGACACCCAAGCCGATGGGGGCCTGGACGCCGTAGTTCGGCTGAACACTCCAAAGGGCGTCCGTCGGCTCTACGCAGAGGTCAAGCGGACGCATCTCAGCTATGAGCTCGCCAATCACGTGGCGTCTCAGATGGGCCATTCGCGGTGGCAGCCTTCCATCCTGATGACGCCCTACGTGGCACCGCGACTCGGTCAGTACCTTGAGGAGCGCGGAATCAATTACGTCGACAGGGTCGGCAACTGCTTTCTGTCGCTCGGGCCCGACTATCTCGCCCGCGTTGAAGGCAGACGTCGACCGCCGCGCGATCTCCCACGCGCAACGCTTCGGGCCGCCAGCTACCAGGTTCTCTTTGCGCTCCTGGCGCGTCCCGAGCTGGCGAACGCTCCCGTCCGGACGCTTGCCGAGAACGCGGGAGTGGGAAAGACGGCGGCGGCTGAGATGGTTCGGCGCCTCGAGTCGGAGGGATATCTCGGTCGCTCCAGCAGCGGGCGCCAGTTGCTTGAGCGCGAGCGGTTGCTGGAACGGTGGCTCACAGGCTACGCCGATGTACTGCGCCCATCGCTGAGCTTCGGGCGCTTTCGAATTCCGGAGGTCGATCCCGCGGAGGTTGAAGCCAGACTTGAGAAAGCGCTCGGGTACGCGAAGCCTTGGGCGTGGAGTGGCGGTGCTGCTGCCTTCCGCCTGACAGGGCATTTCCGAGGCGAGGGCTCGGTGCTCTGGATTTCCGAGCCAACATCCGACCTCCTGCGGAGGCTTAAAGCGCTGCCGGCGAAGGATGGGCCGCTGACCATCCTTCGGCCGAAGAGTACGCTCATGCTGGAAGGAGCAAAGCCGCACACCGCTCACCCGCTCTTGGTCTATGCGGAGCTGCTCAGCCGCCCATCCGACCGTGCAGCCGAGGCGGCTGAAGAAGTCCGCGCGAAATACCTGAAGTACCTGGAGCCGGCGAAATGACGTTTACCCCGGGACAGGTCGCTGCCCTGAGGAACCTGCGCGAACTCTGGCCCGACACGCCGTTCGTACTCGTCGGAGCGTCGGCTCTAGCCCGTTTCCTCGACTTCCGTTGGCGCGCCACGAACGACATCGACATCTCGGTCTCGATCGAAGTCGACGAGCTGCCCGCGGGACTCGACCGGTTGCCGGGATGGTCGGCTGATCCGGGCGCCGAGCATCGGTGGCTGGCGCCGGAGAACGTCAAGGTCGACATCCTGCCCGCCGGTCCTAAGTTGCGCCGCGCGGGCATCCTTCGTTGGCCGCGCAGTGGCAACGAAATGAGCCTCCTCGGCCAGCGACTCGCGTTCGAGCAGGCGCGTGAGATGCAGGTGGCCTCGGACCTCAGCATCCGAGTTGCGCCCGTACCGGTTGTCTGTGTGCTGAAGATGGTCGCCTACCAAGACCAGCCGCAGGCGCGGACACGCGACCTGGAGGACCTGGCGCACATCTTCGATGAGTACGTCCCAGCCGACGACCAGCGCTGGTACTCTGACGAGGTCCACGAGGCGGGACTCGAATTCGACGTGGTCAGCGCGTACCTGCTCGGGCGAGACATCGGTGCGCTCGTGAACAGTGAAGAGCGCGCAGCAGTCGCGACTTTCATCGCGAAAGTCCGCGACGAGCGGGACCCCCACGGGACGCAAGCGCGCATGGCCAACGGTGCTCCCGTGTCGTGGCGGCGCGACCCTGAGGCACTGCTGGCCCGCCTCGGGGCCTTCGAGCGAGGGCTGGGTTCGGCGTGAGCGCTGCGGTGAGCCGGTACGGGAAGTCTAGAAGGCACACAGTCTCGGCTCCAGAATGGTAGCGCTCTCGAGGTGCTTCTCAGCAAGGACCGAGACGCGGCGCTCGCGCCGTGGCAGACTACCGAGGCTTAGGTCAACTCGTTCATCTGGTGCCCAACCACGCCTGAGATCCCTCTTACCGCGTTGCTTCTTGCCGGTTTCACCCTCGCGCACGCCGCGTGGAGTGTCTCGGACACCACGCCCGACGAACTCCTTACGCCGCTTGCATTCATTGAGGCTAACGGCGAGCGCCTTCTTCATCGGTACGAAGCGGCCACTCAGTTGGAGGCGATCAGCCGGGGTAAGGCTGAGATGCTCAAACTGACCCGCACTGCTGAAGCGTGGGCGTTCGGGCGCGAAGGAGCGTTGCGCGTTCCCGTCAACAGTCCCAAAACGCAGGATGTTCTGGTAGTGGATTTCTGGGCCAAGGGAATGGTGGCCCCGGCTACACTCGTGCAGCGCTTTGAGCGCGCGACGAAGCAAACGCAGTTTCGCGTTGTTGGGAAGCCGCGCATCAGCATCGACGGGCACGAACTGGACTCAGCTGTGGCGGAGCCGCTCGTGAAGACGATCCAACAAGGAATCGCCAGCCACAAGAAGGTCGGACCACTCTGGCCAACTTGGCAGTGAAGCTGAGTGGCAACAGCAAGACGGTGCGGTCGCGTCCCGGGTGATGTGGAAAATGAAAATGGCGCATTCTTCCGGTTGGGAAACCACCAACCCGTCGCCGGCCAAGGCGACGACCGGAGGAACACGCCGTGGGCAAGGCTATCAAGAAGCTGAAGCCGATGCATGAGGAGATCTCTCTCGGGGTCCTGATCCACCAGCACGTCCGCGCCGCCGTCGAGCAGGCGGTGCAAGAGGAACTGGCTGCGGTGCTCGGCGTCGAGTTGTACGAGCGCAGCGAGGCGCGCCGTGGAGAGCGCAACGGGAGCAAGGCCCGCACGCTGACTGGGCCGACCGGACCGCTGGAGCTGACGCTGCCGCGAGCGCGGCTCTTCAGACCAGGCGGCTCGGAGGAGTGGGCCTCGAAGCTGGTACCGCGCTACCAGCGGCGCGTCCGCGAGGTCAACGAGTCGGTCCTGGCGGCCTACCTCTCGGGCGCCAACACGCGGCGCATCGCGGGCGCGCTGCGGCCGCTGCTCAAGGCGGCGCCACTCTCGAAGAGCGCGGTCTCGCGCGTCGTCGGGACGCTCAAGAGCGACATGGAGGCGTGGGAGAAGCGGTCGCTCGCGGACCTCGAGGTGGCCTTCCTCTACCTCGACGCGATCGCGCTCCGGGTCCGGATGGACCGGCGGGTGACGAGCGTGCCGGTCCTGGTCGCGCTGGCGGTGCTCGCCGATGGGCAGAAGCAGCTCGTCGCCCTGGAGATGTGCGGGAGCGAGTCGCACGAGGCCTGGAAGGGCTTCCTCGACGGTCTAGTCGAGCGCGGGCTGCGGGCGCCGCTGCTCTGCATCGTCCACGGCAACGCCGGGCTGCGGCGGGCGCTCTCGACTGTGTGGAGTAAGACGCCGGTGCAGCGGTGCGCGGTGCACAAGCTGCGCGACCTCGAGCGCAAGGCGCCCAAGCACGCGTTGGCCGAGGTGAAAGCGGACTTCCACGGCATCGTCTACGCCGCGAGCGAGGCCGCGGCGCGGAAGGCGTACGCGGACTTCGTCAGCAAGTGGAAGTCGCGCTGCCCCGGCGTGGTGAAGAGCCTCGAAGAGGCCGGCGACGAGCTCTTGACGATGTACCGCTTCCCGACAAGTCAACGTAGCTCTCCCTTCCGCCCGGAGGAGTCAGCCCTTCTTGCCCCTGCCGAAACGTTCCTGCTGAGCTCCGCCAAACCGCGGGCCAGGGCCATCCGAAGGAAGGTGGCGTCCCCACAGAGATTCGAAATGGTTCGAGCACAAACTCACTTTTTGGACGACAGCGCGCCCTTCTCGCCCGAAGCGCTCTCGTTTCCTGCAGTTGAGGCTCTCCTCGCCAGTCCACCGCAGTCGCGTCCGCAGATGCAGAGCGCCCCCAAGAACGATCCCATGAAGGCGAGCGGCATCCACAGGGCCGGCGTGCCGCGGGCCGAGAACGGCCCTACCGCCTCGGGCGGCAGCAGGTGCGCAGCCACGCCTAGCACGAGCCCGTGCACCGCGATGCCCAGTAGCGCCAGGGCGAGAAGCTGCTGGGTGGTTTGCGGGAGAGCGCGCTCGTCGCGGATCAGGCCGTCGAGCACGCGGCGGCCGCGCAGGATCAGGTCCAGCATGCCGGGAAGGTTGTTCCGTACAGCCTGCACTGGAAGAAGGGATGCGGTCGTATTCATGGTGCGCTCCGATCAGAAGAGGGAAAGCAGGACCGCAAGCTCGGCGCCGATCGTCGCGACCAGCCCCAGCCACACCAACGCGTAGAGCCGGCTGCGCGATGGCTCGAGCGCCTTCATCACGCGCAGGAACACGTCGAGCATGCAGACGCCTACGCCGGTGAAGATCACCGCGTTCACCAGGGCGCGCACCGCGGGATAGTCGAGCGCGAGGCCGAAGAACCAGTTGATGGGCACGCTGGCGAGCATGGCGAGCGCGCCGAAAGAGACCGTGGTGAGCGCCGCCAGCGCGGTGGTGGACCAGTCCAGCTCCGACCCGAGCGAGCGCGGGCAGCGCGATCGCCCATGCCGCGCCCGCGGCGAGCGGCAGCTTGAGGCCGGCCAGCGCCATGCGGGCGACGCCGTGGTGCAGATCGAGGCTCAGGCCGTACGCGGCGAGCCCGATGGCAGCATTGACGAGCAGCACCGCGAAGACTGCAGGCGAGGGATGCTGCCCGGCACCTCGATCGCGCCAGCGCACGACGAACTCCTCGGGCCGGCGCAGCGCCTCGCCGATGTCGCCGAGGCCGGTCTGGATGCGCTCGAGCATTGTCACGAGAGACCTCCTTTGCAGGGGCGGTCCCAGCACGCGCCGTGCCAGGAGCAATGGCAGAGCGGGCGACGGAGGCCGAGCCGTCAACTTCGTTGTCGCTGCGTCAACCTGGTTGGCGGCGCAGGGGGCCTTGGCCAGGGGCGCGGTCCCTGGAACGCGGCGTGCAGGCGGGAGCTGCGCATGATCGCATTCCTCGTTGCCGCCCTGACCCTCGATCCATGCGCCATCGTGCACGCCCGCGCGCGCCTGCCTGCGCTGCTCGTCCGCCGCGGCTTGCCTGCGGGAGACGTGGAGATGGGTTTCATCACCTACGTGGTGCCGACCTCCGCGGGATGGATCGTCGTCGATCCCGCGGTGGGCGCCGGGACTCCACAGCACGCGCAACGCGCGCCGCTTTGGGTCCGCGCCATGCTGCCCGATTTCTCGCGCGTTCCATCGGTGGGTGAAGTCCTGCGCGGAGCGCACCTGCGCGCGGTCCTCGTCACGCACCTGCACTGGGACCACGTGAGCGGCGCCGGGGACCTGCCCGGGCTCCGCGTGTTCGCGCCCCTCGACGACCTGGCCTGGGTGGGACGGCTGCCCGCCGGCTCGCCGCATCGAGCCGCGCTGGCGTGGCGCTCGATCGAGCCCCTCTGGCTCGATGGCCCAGCGCGGGACGGCTTCCCGGCCTCCCGCGATGTCTTCGGCGACGGTTCCGTCATCGCCCTACCGCTGCGCGGCCACACGCCGGGGAGCGTGGGATACCTCGTGCACGGCCGGCATTTCTTCATCGGCGACGCGGCCTGGGAGCTGGGCGCCGCCGGCAAGGCGAAGATCGCAGCGATGGCCGACGAGGACGCCGGCGAGGCGGCGCGCTCGCTCGCGCTCATCGACGCGGCGCGCCGCGCGCACCCGGAGTGGGTCGTGCTGCCCGCGCACGACTTGCGCGCCGCCGCTGCCCTGCCTGCCTGCGACCTCCAGCGGCTGGTCATGGTTCAATGAGCGCCGGCGTGATGCCCCTGCTTGCCGCTGCGCTCGCGTCGGCCCGGTCGGAGATTTTAGCTAGAGCCCACGGTCCAAATCTGTTTTTATCCAATAGCTGCTTCATAATGATCCTCCTTCAATAATTGGTACTTATGCTTTCAGAGGCCAGTCCTGTGTCAGGCTCGCCCCTCTCCGATCAGACTTGAGCCATGCCGCCGTCGACGGTCAGCTCGATGCCCGTCACGAAAGTGGAGTCGTCCGAGGCCAGGAACAGAGCCGGCCCGGCGATCTCCTCCGGTTGACCGAAGCGGCCCAACGGCACCATCGCGGCGAAGGCCTTCTTCATCTCCTGCGGCATCTCGGCCACGGCCGCGGTGTCGATGGGCCCGGGAGCGATGACATTGACGCGGATCTTCCCGGTAAGCAGCCAGGTTCGCCGTCTCCTCCTGGGGTGTCTGCGGCGTAGGCACGGCATGCGTTTGCGAGCGGCCTAGCGAAGCCCGCCAGACGCGAGGAGCTGCTCGCCGGTCAGCCACCCCGAGTCCGGGCCGGCGAGGAAGACCGCGACGGCAGCGATGTCAGCCGGCATCCCGGTGCGGCCCAGCGAGGCCTGCGCGGCCGTGTTCTTCTCCCAGTCGGAGCCAATGAAGCCCCCGGCGCGCGTGCCCTCGGTGTCGACCATGCCAGGGTTGATGGAGTTGACCCGGATCTTCTTCGGCCCCAGCTCGCGGGCGAGGACGCCCGTAATCCCGTCGATGGCGGCCTTGGTGCCGGTGTACACCG
>WNFF01004461.1_pt1 | contig 14279 bp, 13 predicted proteins | sample 5400441 | NCBI WGS metagenome assembly WNFF01 (sample SAMN13153345, study PRJNA577476) | soil metagenome | isolation source: 120 cm saprolite under Douglas fir tree site 2 hole 3 replicate 1 | place: USA:California | collected 2015-04-18 | reverse complement strand
TCGAGATCATGGCGCAAGCCGCGCCGCTGATTTTCCGCGGGCTCGGCATGACTCTGTTGATCTGCGCCGCGGTGGTGCCGCTCGGCCTCGCCGGAGGGCTCATGGTGGCGCTCGCCGGCCGGGCCCACGCGCGCGGCGTTCGCCTCATCGTGGCGCTCCTCGTCGACATCTTCCGCGCGACGCCGCCGCTCGTGCTGCTGATCTTCGTTCATGCCGGCCTGCCGTTCGCCGGCCTGCGGCTATCACCGTTCGCGTCGGTCTGCATCGCCTTCTTTCTCAACAACTCGGCCTATTACGGGGAGATCTATCGCGCCGGCCTCGACAGCGTGAGCGCCGGCCAGCGTGAGGCTGCCCGCTCCACCGGCCTCACCGCGTGGCAGGCGATGGCCTATGTGGTGATACCCCAGGCGGTCCGCAACGTGCTGCCGGACCTCGTGTCCAACACCGTGGAGGTGGTCAAGCTTACCTCCCTCGCCAGTGTGGTCGCGCTGCCCGAGATGCTCTATTCAGCCGACATGGCGCGCTCACTCACGTATAATTCCTCCCCCATCGTACTCGCCGCGTTGGTCTATCTGGCGTTGCTGTGGCCCGTTGTGCGGTTGATGAGCCGGCTGGAACATCGGCTTGGCGGGTAGCCCGCATGGAGCCACCGGGTCCGGCCGGAGCCTGCCATCGGGCCGGCCAAAGGCCGGACCCGGTGGGCCGGCCCGATGATAAACTCCGCGTAATGCGGGGACGGGCTACATCGGGCACCGTCAGTCCCGGATTACGCTGCGCTTCATCCGGGCTACAAGAACGACCAATGAGGCACGCACATGCGCAACATCAAAGTGGCCGCTGCCCAGCTCGGCGCGATCCAGAAGGCCGACACGCGCCAAGCCGTGGTTGCTCGCATGCTCGATCTCATGCGGCAGGCTGAGGGTTGCGATCTCATCGTCTATCCGGAGCTGGCTTTGACCACCTTCTTCCCGCGCTGGTACTGGGAGGACTGCGGCGAAGCGGACATCTGGTTCGAGCGCGAGATGCCAAGCGCCGCCACCCGGCCGCTGTTTGAGGAGGCGAAGCGCGCCGCCATGGCCATGAGTTTCGGTTACGCGGAACTCACGCCCGACGGGCATCATTTCAACACGTCGATACTGGTGGACAAGGCGGGGATGATCGTCGGCAAGTACCGCAAAGTCCATCTCCCCGGCCATGACGAATTCGATCCGAAGCGCAGCCACCAGCATCTCGAAAAGCGCTATTTCGAGCCCGGCGACCTCGGCTTTCCGGCGTGGCGCATGCTGGACGGCGTCTTCGGCATGTGCATCTGCAACGACCGGCGCTGGCCGGAGACGTTTCGCGTCCTCGGACTGCAAGGCGTCGAGATGGTGGTGCTCGGTTTCAACACGCCGTCCGTCAACGCGCAAAACGGCGACGAGGGCCTCGCCAGGCGCATGTTCCACCACAAGCTTTCGCTGCAGGCCGGCGCCTATCAAAACTCCACCTGGGTGGTCGCGGTGGCCAAATGCGGCATCGAGGATGGCCATCACTGCATGGCCGGCAGCGTGATCGTCGATCCGGACGGCGAGATCGTCGCGGAGACGACAACTGAGAACGACGAACTTCTCGTCTACGACTGCGATCTCGATGCGACGCGGTTCGGCAAGGAAACCATGTTCGATTTCGCCCGCCACCGGCGCATCGAGCATTACGGCTTGATCGCCACTCAGACCGGCGTCGTTGCGCCGAAGGCCTAGACGAAATCGACAACAGCCGATTTCGATTTGCGGTGGGACCCGGAGTGCTGTAGCCCGGATTGAGCGGCAGCGAAATCCGGGGCCGCCCGATCAATATGGCGCCGCCCCCCGGTTTCGCTCCGCTCAACCGGGGCTACAGCCACGGGGTCGCGCTACGAGGCCGGAGACCATTCATGTCCACAAAGCCTTACGATCTCGTCCTGCGCGGCGGCACGGTTGCGACGTCCTCAGCGGTGTTTGCGGCCGATGTGGCGATCGAAGGCGAGACCATTGCGGCGGTCGGGCGCGACCTACCGCCCGGCGCGAACGAGATCGACGCACGCGGAAAGCTGGTGCTGCCCGGCGGCATCGACAGCCATGCGCATATCGAGCAGGTCTCGGCGGCAGGCATTCTCAATGCCGATACGTTCGAAAGCGCGACAGTCTCGGCGGCATTCGGCGGCACCACCACGGTGATCTCATTCGCGGCCCAGCATATCGGCCTTAACCTCGACGAGGTCGTCGACGCCTATCACGCGTGCGCCCGCAAGGGCGCGGTGATCGACTATGCCTTCCACATGATCATCGCCGATCCGACCGAAGCGACCCTCAAGGACCACATTCCGAAGCTGGTGAAGGCCGGTCACGCCACCATCAAGGTGTTCATGACCTATGACCGCATCAAGCTCGACGACATGCAATTGCTCGATGTGTTGCACGCGGCCCGTGAGAACCGTGCGCTGGTCTGCGTGCATGCCGAGAATCACGCGATGATTTCGTGGACCGGAAAGCGGCTCCTCGCCGGGGGCTATCGGGCGCCGCGTTATCACGGCATCAGCCACCCCCGTGCATGTGAGGCCGAAGCCTTCAACCGGGTCATCGCGCTCGCGGCTTTCATCGATCAACCGATCATGATCTTCCACGTTTCGTCGGCGCAAGGCGCGGCGCGGATACGGCAGGCGCGCGGCGAAGGGCTCAAGGTCTTTGCCGAGACCTGTCCGCAGTATCTTTTTCTCACCGCCGATGACCTTGATCGGCCCGGCCTCGAAGGCGCGAAATGGATCTGCAGCCCGCCGCTGCGCCAGCCGTCCGACCAGGAGGCGCTATGGCAAGCGCTTGCACTCGGCGACCTTCAGACCGTGTCGTCGGACCATGCACCCTATCGCTTTGACGCCAGCGGCAAGTTCCTCAACGGCGCCGATCCGGACTTCAAAGCGATCCCAAACGGCCTGCCTGGTCTCGAGGCCCGGTTGCCATTGTTGTTCGATGCCATGGTCTCACAAGGCAGGCTCGGCCTGGAGAAGTTCGTCGCGCTCACCGCGACCGAACCCGCAAAGATTTACGGGCTGCATCCCCGCAAGGGCGAGATCGTGATCGGCGCCGACGCCGACATCGCGATCTGGGATCCAAAGCGCGAGGTGACGATCAGCGCCGCCCTGATGCACGATCTTGCGGGCTATTCACCCTACGAGGGCCGCACCGTGACGGGTTGGCCGCTCACGGTGTTGAGTCGCGGCCGCGTCGTGGTCGATGACGGGTCGCTGCGCGCCGCGCCGGGCTCGGGCCGCTTCCTCGCCCGCGATGCCGGCGCCGCCGCGGCGCCCACCGGCCGCCGCGGGCCCGAATTCGATCCGGAGCAAAATTTCGGGGCGCATATCTGACCGGCCCTGGGAGCGCGGGCTCTACCTGGATCCGCGCGCCGCGCCGAGCTTCGGATAGCTTGAAGCGTCATAGAAGTCGGCGCCCGCCACGTAGGCGCGGCCAAGTGATAAATCCGGCAGCTCGTCGCCCTCGACGCTGCCTTCAAATGTGAGCTCCAGTTGGACGCCGCTCGGATCGTAGACAAACAGTTGCCACAGCGTCGTCCCGGGCACGATGAACTCGCGAAACGGAAGCCCGGCGTTCTTGAACCGCGTGACAAAGTCGCGATAGCCCGAGCAAGACAGCGACACATGGTCGATCGCCCCGGTCCCGCGCGGCGCGACCCCGGATGCGCCCAGCGCCGGGCCTCCGGCGTAGATGTGAATGATGGCCTGGCCACCGGGTTGCGGACATCCGAGCCAGGCGCCCGGATAGCCGAAATCCGGGCGGGCGACCTCTCGCAGGCCGATGATGTCACGCCAGAAGGCGCGCGTCGATTCGAGATCAGATGTCTTGATGGCAACGTGGAATAGGCCGTGCAACATGGCGGATGGCAGCGCGCAGTTCGTGCTCATTGCTGATCTCGTGGGTTTACTTGCCGCATCGGATGTCGATCCGATCGCGACATGGATGTCACCGATCAACCTCGTCCTGAGGAGCCGACCGAAGGTCGGCGTCTCGAAGGACGGCCACTGGCGAGGCGGTGCCAGCGGCCATCCTTCGAGACGCCGTGCTTCGCACGGCTCCTCAGGATGAGGTCCGTGGGGTCCAAATTTCTATCCGCCCCGATCTGATTAGTTTCATGGAATCGATGCCCTAGACTCGTCCACGAGCACCATCAAGCGGGCGCAAACACGTATATGGCATGGACGTAACCCAGAGCCAGTGCCGTATACCAGGCGACAACGGATGCCACGGTCACGGCGAAGACGACGATGCCCGGCGCACCCATGCGCGGCGCGTCGACGAAGGTTCGCTGCGGATAGGCGCCGAAAGCACGCCCCTCCATGGACATCACCATCATCGCGGCGCGCCGCAGGCTGCCGACGAGAAGCGGCATGGCGTAACGTTTCATCTCCCCGATACGGCCCGCAATCGTGCGCTGCCGGGCGACGCCGCGCACGGCCTGTGCCGCCCGGATGATTTGGATCTCCTCCTCGATCGTGGGAACGATGCGCAAAGCGATGAAGAACGCGTAGGCAATGCGATAGGGCAGACGCATTTGCGTAACGAGGGAGATCGCGAGATCGCGAGGGTCGGTCGTGCGGACAAAGACCATGGAAGATAGGATGATCGTGTAGATGCGCAGCGCCGAGGCGAGCGCATAGTCGATGCTTTCGACATAGATTGGCTTGGAGAGTACACGGAACGCAATCGTCGTGCCCGGCAGCATCGCGCTCTGAATGACGAAGAAGCTCGCACAGGCAATCATCAACAGCCAAGTGCCGCGGATGATTTCAAGCGGCGAAAGCCGGGCCAGCAATAGCGCCGTCGCGACGACGATCGCCGAGATTATGATCTGGATCCAGGCAATATAGGCGCCGAAGGCGAGGAGCGACACGCCGATCAGCCAGGCGAGCTTCGACAGCGGATCCAGGCGATGGAAGACGGAACGTCCGGATCGGAATTGAAAGACGTTGGAGCGGCTCATTGCGAGGTCTTTCCGCGGGCGGCGACCAGGGCGTTGACGAGTTCCCGCGACGACAGCACCGGACGGATGCCGCGCCCGGGATTGCGGTCCGCCAAGAGTCGGCTGACTTCGTGGATTGGGGGCGCGAGAAGTCCTGCGGACTGCAGCAAATCCGCATCGCCGAAGAGTTCGATCGGCGCGCCGTCGAACGCGATCTCGCCTGATCGCAGAACCAGGGCGCGGTCGGCCCACTGGGCGACGAGCCGGACGTCGTGGGTGATCATCAGGATCGTCGTGCCGTAGCGCTCCCGCAGCCTTGCCATGAGCCCCATGAGTTGCTGGGCGCGCTCGTAGTCTTGCCCAATGGTGGGCTCGTCAAGCACCAGAAGACGCGGCTCCAGCACCAGCATGGTTGCAACGCTCAGGCGGCGTCGCTCGCCGAGGCTCAAGCTGAACGGCGAGCGGTGGCGGTAGCGCTTAAGATCGACAATCGCCAGCACCTCGTCGACCCGCCGGGCGATCTCGTCTACGGAATAGTTGCGGACCTTGAGGCCGTAAGCGATCTCCTCGTCCACTTGGTCCGTGACGAACTGATGGTCGGGATTCTGGAATACGTAGCCGACGTAGGCTGCGATCTCGCGGGCGCCGAGCTTGGAGAGATCCTTGCCGCCAAGGTCGATCGCGCCGGCGGGTGCGGCGTTGATGCCCACCAGCAAGCGCGCCAGCGTGGTCTTGCCCGAACCGTTGCGCCCGAGGAGCGCCACAATCGCATTGGATTCGAGCGCGAGATCAACCTTCTTCAAGATTGGCGTGTTGCGATCATAGCCGAAGCTCAAGGACTTGATCGCGAGCAGCGGCTTCTTCAATCGCTCGACCAGCGGTGTCGTGACCGCAACGGCTTCCTTAGGTGCGCTCCAGGCCGTGCAGAGGTCAACGGCGTCCGCGATGCAGAGCGGCACCTGATCCGGCAGGAGTTCCCGCCGCGAGGCGGCCGCCAGGTCCATGGCCAACTCCGCGACCTGCGGAAACCAACTCGCCGCCGGGACGACATCGGCTTCCTCGGAATGCACGACGCGACGCGCCGAGAAGGCCGCCCGCGGCGAGCCATCGAAGACGATGGCGCCCTGGTCCATCAGGACGACGCGCGAGACCTTGTCGGCAAGCTCGTCGACGCGGTGTTCCACCATGATGATCGTCGTGCCGTATTCGCGATTGAGGCGCGCCAGCACGGCGAAGACCTCGGCCATCCCGGCCGGATCGAGATTTGCTGTCGGTTCATCGAGAACGAGGAGGCGCGGCCGGGCGGCGAGCACGGCGGCAATGCTGACGCGCTGTTTCTGGCCGCCGGATAGCTCGAAGATCGAGCGGTCGCCGAAGCCGGGCAGGCCGACACAGTCGAGGGCTTCCTTCTGGCAGGCCAGAATTTCGTCGACCCGGCGACACAGGTTTTCGAGGCCGAAGCAGACTTCGTCGCGAACGCGGGTGTTGATGATCTGTGCGTCGGGGTCCTGGAACACCATTCCTACGTCTGTCGCGAAATCGGCGACCTTCGTCTCGGCGACGACCTTGCCACAGATGACGGCGGTCCCTTCCAGCGTGCCGTTTAGAATGTGCGGCACCGATCCGTTAAGAAGATGGAGAAGCGTGCTCTTGCCGCAACCGCTGGGTCCGAGAACGAGTACGAATTCGCCGCGATTCACCCTCAGCGAAACACTGCGGAGCACCGGGTCCGCTTCGCCCTCATACGTGTAGGTTACTCCTGAGAGATCGACCACGACCTCGGCATCGAGACTTCCATGACAGGGTTTGGCATCCGCGTTTGCGCGGTCCGCGACACTCCCTGGCGTCGCTGCCCCCTCGTTTGCCAGCAATGCTCCCGCATCGGCCACGGCCTCAAGCCGTCTTCTCAAGCCGTCTTCACGCCGTCCTGGGCGGGGCCGGCGATGTGGGCGACCGCCTCTTCCCTGGCGACTGCGGTGCCGCGCAGCACGCCGGCCTTGACGAGAGCGAAGGCAATCGGCTTCACCAGGATGATCGCGTAGACGGCGCCGCTGATCATTCGGATGGCAAGCGCGAGCAGGTTATAGGAGATGCCCATGTCTCCGACGCCGAAAAAGTAGACCTCCGGGATTTGCTGCAGGAGCGGGGCGAGCGCGCCCGAGAGAGCAATGACCGAGAGGGTCCATTTTCTGTAGCCATAGAATGCGAAGCCGATGTCTGACATGAAGCCTTGAAGGAAACCGGCGCCCAGAACCATGACGCCGTTCGGATTGCCCGAGAGCACCTGGGCGACGCCGTTCATCGTCTCGGCGATAGTGGCGGCGCCTGGTTTGCGGATGATGTAGCCGCACAGCGGTCCGGCGATATAGAAGCCGCCGCAGATGGCCGCAAAGGCGAGGAAGCCGTAGCTGCCCGAGAAGGTCATGAAGAAGCGGCCGGCCATGGCGTTCGGCGTACCGAGCACACCGTTGATGACGCCGATGATCGCCATGATGACGATTTCAAGGAGCGTGAACGCAACAAACGTTTTGCCTCCCTGGCCGCGATTGACCAAATAGGCGATGGCGGCCAGCGCGATGGCGATGGCCGCGACAATCAGGTAGATCAATCCAACAGACATTCTCATTCTCCACTGGCTCGAAGCAACGCGATGCACCGCGCCATCAGGCGGTGTCGAGTGAGTTCGCGCGCCGACTGCCGAAGCTGGATGCCCGTGTAACGGCCGTCGGGCGGTGGATGCTTGGATTTCTCCGTCGCGTTTTGCCGCCTTAAGGGGCAATATTCGTGCCAATTCATAGAAGACGTGGCGGCGATCCACTCCGACTCGCAGGGTGGGCAAAGGCGCGTTGTGCCGAGCAGGGTTATTGGCACCGACCGTCATGCGCCCAACGGGTCCGGCCTTCGGCCGGCCCGATGACAAGCTTTGCCCACGCTGTCCGACCTCGACGCTTGACCGCGTGGGCAAAGTCGCGCGCGGTCAGCGCGCCTTGTCATCAGCTGCGGCAGGCGACTTTGCCCACCCTACGACGCTTCCATATGGTACATTTGGCAGGGCGACGCAGGCCACGCCGGGGACGTAGCTTGGGGGTGCGCCACCCTATCTGGAGGAGCAAACCATGCATCTGTCGAATGAGAGCCTCCTGGTCATCATTGTGGTTGGGCTCGTTGCCGGCTGGCTCGCCGGCAAAGTGATGCAAGGGTCAGGCTTCGGGCTGATCGGGGATTTGATAGTGGGTTTGCTGGGCGCCCTTGTCGGCGATTGGCTATTACCGCGGCTAAATATCCATCTCGGCTCAGGGATTGTCGCGCTGATCGTGAACGCGTTTATAGGCGCAATCGTATTGCTGTTCGTCCTCCGCCTGATTGGCGGGCGTGGCTGGGGACAGAGGCGCTGGGGCAGACGCTGGTGAACATGTGGAGCGCTGTGCTCCGCCTCGGCTGCGCTTGCTCCAACCGTTGCATTCAATCGATCGTATCGCTACGTTTTTTCGTCGGGCGTTACAATTGCACAAAGCATGGTTGACTCACCCATTGCGTCGGTCGCGCTCTATCGCGTCTCGCTGCCGACGCGCCGCGAGCACAAATGGACGGGCTTGACCGAACCGATCGGCGGCTATGTCATCGTTAAGATCGCGGATGAAAATGGCTTGGCCGGCTGGGGCGAAGCGCCCGTACTCAAGGATTGGGGCGGGGAGTTCGGCCGTTATTTCGGGGAAACCCCCGGCACGACCGTCAGCGTAACAATGCAGTACCTTGCGCCCGCTATTCGCGGCTGCATCCCGGGCGAAATCGCCGAAATTCACGAGCGGATGAGCCGCGCGATCAAGGGCTTTCCGTACGCCAAGGCAGCCCTTGAATTCGCGGCCTATGACTTAGCCGGCAAGCAGTGCGGTCTTGCGGTGCATCGGCTGCTTGGCGGGGCGCTCCGCCGAAAGATTCCGGTTACGCACTCCATCGGCCTCATCGGCTTTGAGGAGGCCGAGCGCGAAGCCGCGCAGGTGATGCGCGAAGGCATTCGCACCATCAAGATCAAAATCGGTGTCGAGCCGGATCGCGATGTCGAAATGGTACGCCGGGTGCGGGACACGGTCGGTCCTGCAATCGCGCTCTGTGTCGATGCCAATCAGGGCTACCGCACCGTCGGCGAGGCGGTGCGCGCGTTTCGCCGCATGGAGCGAAGCGATCTGATCTATTTCGAGCAACCCGTGGAAGGTATCGAGCGATTGGCAGAAGTCGCGCGCGCGATCGACGCGCCGGTGATGGCCGATGAAAGCGCCTGGAACGCTCACGACGTCATTGCGATCGCCGAAAAGCGCGCGGCACAGATCGTTTCGATCTATACGACCAAGCCCGGTGGGCTCTATCGCGCCATGGAGGTGGCGGCGGTCGCGCGGGCTGCGGGCATCATTTGCAATGTCAACGGCTCGGTTGAGACCGGCGTTGGCAATCTTGCCAATCTGCAACTCGCTGCGGCCGCGGCGCCGGTGGTGCTGTCCTGCGTCGTGCCGGTGTCGACTCCAGCTGAAGCGCAGTCCCCAGGCAATGTAGCAGGCATTTATTACAACGACGATCTGATCGCCGAGCCGATGCGCTTCGTTGACGGCGCGATCGACCTTCCGTCGGGCCCCGGCATGGGCATTCCGGTCGATGAGGCGAAAATTCGTCAGTACACGGTTGAGACCGTGAATATGGGATAACCGATGCGTCAGGATGTTATCGCCCGGCTTGTCCGCGCCATGCGCGAGGCGGGACTCGACGCTCTCATAGCCATATCGCCGGAAAATTTCGCCTACGTCACCGGCTTCCTGTCGCCGACGCAACCGCTGATGCGCTGGCGACACGCCATGGCGCTCGTCACTGCGGACGGGCAGACCTCGCTCGTCAGCGTGGATATGGAGCAAAGCACGATCCGCGCCAAGGCGCCGCCCGGCACCGAAATTGCGGTGTGGCGCGAATTTCAATTCGACGCCATGCACGTCCTTGCTGATTTGCTGCGCAAGCATAAGCTTGGAGCTGCGCGCATCGGCATCGAGATGGATTATCTGCCGGCTGGCGATTTCACGGCGCTTGTCGAATTGCTGCCGCAGGCAGGCTTGGTTCCGGCGCAGCGTCTGCTGTCGCGCCTCCGCGAGATCAAGACGCCGGCGGAGATCGAAATCCTGCGCCGCCTGTCGCGGATCGCGGACCAATCGATTACGCGAGCCTATCACGCGGTCGGCGCCGGATCGACCGAGATGGATATCGCGGCGGCGTTGACGCGCGGCGTTTATGAGCAGGGTGCGGACTACTTCAAGCTCATGATCGTGGCGACCGGTGAACGCAGCGTGTTTCCTAACGTCGGTCCGACCGAGCGCGTCCTTGCCAAAGGCGACCTCTGCCGGGTCGAGATCTTCCCCGTAATCGCCGGTTATCACGCCGGGGTCTGCCGCACGGCGGCGATCGGCGCTGCGCCGCCGCAGGCTGACCGCATTTGGGCAAACCTGACCGCGTGCAAGCACCTGCTTTTAGACGCGATCAAGCCTGGCGCATCGACCAAGAAGATCTATGAACTCTATCGCAAGAAACTTGCCGCGCTGGACTTGCCTGCGATCTCGTTTGTCGGCCATGGCATCGGGCTGCACCTTCATGAAGATCCCTATCTCGGGCCCACCGAGGATCAACCCCTGGAGGCCGGAATGGTGCTCGGCATCGAGCCGCTCGTTTATGAGACCGGGTTTGGCTTCGGGATGCAGAACAAGGACATGCTGCTGGTGACGCCGGGCGGCTGCGAAATCCTGTCCGATTATCTCGATAGCGATACGTTGCTGATCGTGCGGTGACATTGCCCGCTGTAGGGGCGACCCTTGTGGTCGCCCATGTGGTTGCCCGGTTTGCGCATCATTACGTCTGCCGGCAACAGGGCGACCACAAGCGTCGCCCCTACATCATCCTTAGTCAGCACGAATCCACAGTTATCGGCGCAGAGCGCAACGGAAAGGCCGATGGACAACCCGGTCGGCGGTCCATAAGCTGGATTTTGCCGAGACTTAACCCCACGAGTGCAACGATGCGCAGACGGGACGTTCTGGCAGGCATTGCGTCTCTGGCTGCCTCGTTGCCTTCTTGGGCGGCAGTGGCGGCCGGCACCGATTATCCCCCGACGGCTACACGCTGCTCGCGGGAACGACGAGCGAACTTGTCATCACCCCCGCGATTACGCCAAATCCGCCGTACGATCCGTTGAAGGATCTCATTGCGATCAGCTTGATGGCCGAATCCATTTCGGCGCTGATGGTTCACTCGTCCCTGCCGGTGCATACCCTGCAAGAGCTCGTCGCCTATGCGATGGCCCATCCCGGCATGCTCGTTTATGGCTCCGCCGGAGTGGGCACGTCCGCACATCTGTGCGCTGAACTATTCAAGCAACTTGCCGGGCTTCACGACATCGTTCATGTCCCCTACCGCGGCGCCAACTCGGGGCTGATCGACTTCTATGCCGGCCGATTGCCGATGTTCGCCGCAAGCATCTCGCCGCAGGTGTTGGCCATGCACAACAATGGCACAATTCGCGTTCTTGTTGCCGGCACGGATCGTCGGTTGCGCACGGCGCCCGATATTCCGATCAGCTCCGAAGTTGGCTTCCCCGCGTTGATCACCGTCCAGTTTATTGGGCTGTTCGCGCCTGGCGGAACCGCACAGCATGTCATCGATGCCGTTGCTGCCGTGAGCCGTGATATCTTGATGAAGGGCGATGTTCAGCAAAAGCTGATCGAGGACGGTTTTGAGCCGCTGACAAATTCAGGGCCCGAGCAAGCGGCGAAGTTTGTCCGTGACGAATTGGTGCGCTGGACCCCCGTGCTGAAAGCTTCGGGCATCAGCGCAGGGTAGAGAGGATTTCGATTGCGTTGAATCACTTAACCAGCGTCGTCGCCGCGACAAGCCCGGCCACAACCCGGCAGAAGTGCCGTGTTCCACGTGACCGCAATCCACTCTACTGTTTCGATCACGAGCGCGGCTTGACGCGAGGGAAGACGCTTCTCATAACTTCACCCAACAATCCTTTTCGGAAGAAACAGCCCATATGGACGTCAACGATAAGATCCACGCGCAGCTTGTCAAAGCCGGCGTGCGGTTGGCTGCCAGCCTGCCGGATGACTGGGTCAACACGCTCATTCGCCGCATTTCCAAAGACAACCAGATCCATCACGTACCGGTATGTCGTGAAGCCGAGACCATTGCGATCTGCGCCGGCGCTTTCTTCGGCGGCGTACGTTCGGTGGCCATATTCGGCAACACCGGGCTACTGACTTGTACGGGCGAGATGGCGACGCTATGCCTCCGGCACGCCATACCGGTGTTCTGTATTGTCAGTGGGCGGGGCTCCATCGACGATCACAAGGTCTATCAGGAGGTGCAGGGTCGCCGGACGATCCCGTTGCTGCAGGCCTACGACTATCCCTTCAGGATTATCGACAAGGAAGAGGAAATCGAAGACATCCCGAACGCCTATGAATGGCATCGCTTGCAGAAGAGACCCTTCGTCCTGTTCTTGACCAAGAAGCTTCTGGGAACCGCAGCGTGAAGACGAACGAATGCATGAAAGTTCTGGCGAAGCACCGCGGCGACGCGGTGGTGGTCTGTGCGCTGGGCATGGCGGCAAATGAGTGGTGGGCGGTCACACACAGCGAAGATTCGTTCTACATGCACGGCGGCATGGGCTTCGCGGCGAGCTTTGCTCTGGGACTCGCGTTATCGATCCCTCGCACTGCGGTCTGGGTGCTCAACAGCGATGGCTCGTTGTGCATGAATACCGGTTGCTTGATCACCGAGGCGGGACAGCAGCCAAAAAACCTCAAGCACTTCGTCGTCGACAACCAGTGCTACCAGACGGTCGAGACGATGCCGATCGTCAATCAGGGCGGCGCGGATTACACCGCGATCGCACGCGGCGCCGGCATCCAGCAGGCCATCACGGTCGATGACCTTGCGGATCTTGACCGCTTAATGCCCGAGATCGTCGCCGCACAGGGTCCGTATTTCATCCGGCTGCGTGTCGAAGCAGAACCTGACTATCAACGTGCGCCGCCGGCGAATTACGAGGGTCCGGAGATGAAATATCGCTTCGGCCGTGCTTTGGAAAAGAAGCTCGGGATTAGAGTTTTCGGGCCAAGAGGCTTTTAATTACGCGCGACTGCACCAAAAATCGTCAACATAATACTTCTTATTTCCAATGCACGGTCTGCGGGCAATATTTTGCCCTGACACGCCCTCACTTTGCCCAGACATCATCACGCCACGGGACTGATCGGCTCATCTTGTCGTCGGATTGCGATCGAGAATGACAAAAATGTCAGATAGGGGCGTGCACATCTAGGGGGTAAATATGGGCCACGCGACTGTGCGGAGCTTTGCCGATATTGGCGTCATCTTCAATCATGCTGCCAACGCTCCAGAAGCAGAATCGGAGGCTGCCAACGAGACCAGCGCAAGCGCCGCGAACAGCGGCGCACATCTGGTTGCGCCGATGGTGCTGTGCGGAGACGACGTAAGGCAAGGCGTCACGGGCCATAATGTTCGGTATGTGCTCGGGTTTGGCCTTTTGGGGGCAATCGTGGCGCTTGCGGTTGTCGCTGTCATTGTTGGTCATGGCTCCGCCCTGCCGCCGCCGGTATGACTTCGCAATGAAAGGGCCGTAGGATGGGTTGAGCGGAAAGCGAAACCCATCAGGGCGCTGATGGCGGCGTGTCGGCGTCTGTCTTCGTCTTTGCCCGCACGTCAGGAGCCGGAAGCGCGGCGTTAGCGCGATTACGGCGCTTGTGCGCCTTCGGCGCTCCCGTTTTGCCCGCTTCCTCAATCGCATTTTCGGCGCCGCCCCCCGACGGTAAATACGAACGCAACCGCGAAATCGGATCAATTGCGTCGCGAGGCTCGCGACCGCGCGTTCGCGCATTCGATCGAGGGGAAGCGGGCGTCGTCAGGATGCCGGCCGGCGGCCGCGGCACTTCGCCATCGCTGTCCACCCTTCGCTTTTCACGATCGACCGACAGACTGGTCGTGCGCCGATGGCGCCCGGCTGGGTCTTCGGCGGGCCTTGCCTGCGAGCCCGCATCTCCTCCGTTTGCGGTCGCATCGGCCTCGCCTCGATTTCGCCGTCCAACCTGGGGGTATCCGCCGGTTGCGGGCGCCGCGGCGCCGGTGCCGCGGTTACGCGCGGCCGCCCCGCCCGCCGCAAACCCAGACACGTAGGCCGCAAGTGCGCCCGCGGTCTCGGATTTGGTCGTATAGTGCTCGCGTAGAAAGTCGGCGAGCGC
>WNFF01002792.1_pt1 | contig 14282 bp, 11 predicted proteins | sample 5400441 | NCBI WGS metagenome assembly WNFF01 (sample SAMN13153345, study PRJNA577476) | soil metagenome | isolation source: 120 cm saprolite under Douglas fir tree site 2 hole 3 replicate 1 | place: USA:California | collected 2015-04-18 | reverse complement strand
CGTCAAAACGCGAGATCAGCATCGCCGACGTGTCGCCGTATTCCTCGAAGAGCCGCCGGCGCAGAGGTCCCTATCAATGACCAAGCCGGCGCCGAACCGGTCGACCAGGAAAGAACCCGCCTCATAGCTCGTCAGGACGTGCTCGACCTGTTCTTGCTCGGCTTCGTTCCGAAACCGGCGCATGGCCCGAACCACTAGCGCACCGCCCTGGTGGATGCAGCGGCACCCTGAAAACCGCGCGGCAAGTCTCATGCCAAAAGTTCCACCGTGGAACCGCGAGTGCCTCTAGGCGACGATGCCAGGACCCTGGTCAGGCTGGTGGCTAGGTATCGTCACGCTGCGGCGGCCCGAGTGCTCAGTCCGGTGGACGCGGTTCGAACATCAGAGAGATCCTGGCGGGCCTTGGTCGTTCGACCGCCTGGCTCGGTGCGCCGCGGGTCGCTTCCAGAGCCGCGAGGGCCTCGCGCATCACGGATGAGCCGACGGCGGAGGTTGAGCAGCACAACCGCGAGATCCTGATCGACCACCAACCCTGCACCAAGCCGGTCGATCAGGAAGGAACCGTCCTCATAGCTCGTCAGGACGCGCTCGACCTGTTCCTGCTCAGCTTCGTTCCGAAACCGGCGCATGGCCCGAACCACCGCCAACGAGTTGTCGTTGAGCGCCTGACCACCGGCGCCCATTCGCGCTGGCGCTAGGCGATCTCGCTCGTTCGGAGAGTGGCCGGCGGCCTGCCGCTTACGTCCAGGTCCCGATCGCCGTCGCGATCCCGGGCGTTGTTTCCAGTCGAAAAGGAGCAGCCCTTGGCGGAGCCGGCTCCGGGGATCTCAGCCCCGTTTGTGGCCGACAGCCGGGTAAAGAGGGCTAAGAATTATCGGTCTGCCAGCGGCTTGAGCGGTCATTCCCGAGATTCCGGTCTAGGAGCAGAAACCGGAGCCGGCTCCGGTTCTCCCTGATGCTCGATGGTCTGCCGGTACTCGGCGATCCGCCGGCGAGCCCGCTCCGCCAACGCCAACGCGTCCCGCGCCCGCTCGTCCGGCGTCATCTGCGCGATCCGGTGCGCCACCGACCCGGTGACGTTGACCTTCTGCCGCTCGCGCCATAGACCGGGCTGCCGTCTCGACAGCCAAGCCAGCGCCGCCTTGGTGTCGGGCGGATAATGCGCCGTAAAAGGCGCGTACACCGGCGCCTCCGCACCCGCGGGCATAAAGATTTTTACCGCCTCGTGGCTATGCCCGGTCGCTCGACTGAAGAGTCGTTCCGCCACTTCGGCATCGGCTCGTAGCTTTCCGCTTTTGATGGCCCTGGAAAACTCCGGATGCTTGTGCACCCAATTGCTAAGGGTGCTCACGTGGATGTTGAGAGCGTCCGCCATTTCTGCCTCGGTCGCCCCGAGGAGCGCCAGGCATACCACTCGAATTCCACGAAGAAACGCTCGGAACGCCTCTCGATGGCGGGGTCGGTCGGCTCACCGGCCGGGGTCAAGGCGTCCTGCACGTGCGGCACCGGCAAAAGGGAGGGAATGCTCGGCATGCCGAGTTCGGCGAGCGTCATGCGCAACTGCATCGCGGCCCTCACTCCGCCGAACTGGCCGGCTGAGTAGCAGATGATCGCGGATGGCCGAAAGAAATACTCCTCGAGGAAATGGTCCAGCAAGTTTTTCAGCCCTGGCTGAATGCCGTGGTTGTATTCGCCGCTGACGATGGCAAAGGCATCGACCTTGCGGTACAGCTCCGCCAGTGCTTCCAGGACCGGCGGAGCGCTGCCGCGCTCATATTCCTTGTACATCCGGTCGAGCAGCGGCAGGCGTTGCTTGGCGGCGTCGACGATGCTGGTTGCGTGGCCCCGCCGCCGCAACGCGGCATCGAGGAAGCGCACAACTCGGATACCGTTTCTCGCCTCGCGCATCGAGCCGTAGAGGATTGCTATGCGCAGGGACATTGGGGTCCTCCGCGGTGAACATGAGTGATGATAGCCATGGCGGCGGCCCGCACGGTTGCGAGCCAGCGCCATGACCGAGTGTAAAATCAGCTGGCTTCGGCCAGGATGATCTTGCCGAGCGTTGCCCGCCCTCTGAAGCGTGTGACGATGACCGAGTCGAGCCCCAGGCTGCGGCCGTAATGGTGGAGCGCAAAGCTCAACATCAGCAGCAACAGAAAGAAATAGGTCCACGGCCATTCACCCGGCGCGCTGTACAGGCCGAGCCACAAATTGGCGATCTGCAATGCCCCTATGACGCCGCCCAGCCGCACGAAAAGGCCGAGCATCAGCGAGACGGCGGTGAGCACTTCGAGGCCATAAACCATCGGCGCGAAGAGGTAGAAATGCGGCAGCACGATATTGTTGACGAAATCGGCCTGGAGCGGGATCGCGGCGTGCTTTCCCATCAGCCCCATCCAATAGGCGAGCCCGGTCGTGCCGAACGGCTCCTGCGGCTGGTCGGTATAAAACGGCGGCAGTTTCCACAGGCTCTGTTGCCACCACATTGCGCCGATCAGGAAGCGAAAGGCCCAGTTACCGATATGCTCGATGCTGCGCTGGCCCGGAATGGTGCGAAAGGCGTACGCAGCGACCCCTACGCTTGCGAGCGTGAGGAGCCAGAATATCCCCGTCGTCCAGGCGGGTTGCAGCAGGAACGCGATCACGTCCGAAAGCGGGTTGGGGTTCATCGGAGACATCCTTTCCGTAGCGCCGAAACCGGTCGATTGCTGCGATGCGACTTCCGCACCACCGGTTCAATTTGAGCGCGTCCGCTACGAAGGTGAAATTCCGATCGGTTATCGTTTCGATGCCCAGGAGGGTGCGCTCACATCTCCTGACCGGTAATCAGGCGAGCGCCGCGCTGATAGGTCAGGTACGACCACAGCCAATCGACCGCGACTGCCATGCGGTTGCGAAAGCCGATCAGGAAATAGATGTGCGCCAGCCCCCAGACGAGCCAGGCAATGCGGCCGGTCAGTTGCAGCCGGCCGAAGTCGACGACCGCCTCCTTGCGGCCGATCGTCGCGAGATTGCCGAGGTTGCGGTAGCGGAACGGCGTCGGCGGCCTCGCGCCGGCAATGCGGGCGGCGATGCGGGCGGCGATGACGCGGCCGACATAGGCGCCCTCCTGCTTGGCTACCGGGGCGACGCCAGGCAGCGGTTGGCCGTCTGGCCCCTCTACTTCCGCCGTGTCGCCGATCACAAAGATCTCAGGATGCCCCGGGAGGCTCAGATCGGCCATCACCGATACACGGCCGCCACGGCCGGAGGCGATGCCAAGCCAGCCAGCCGCCGGAGACGCCGCGACGCCAGCAGCCCAGATCAAGGTCCGGCTCTCGATCCGCTCGTCTCCGAGCACCGCGCCTTCGCAATCGCAACACGTCACCTTGGCGCCAAGACGCAGCTCGACGCCGAGCCGGGTCAAGGCCCGGGCCGCCACCTCGGACAGCTTTGGCGGAAAGCTCGGTAATAGCCGGGGCCCTGCTTCAACCAGGACGATGCGGGCGGTCGTCGGATCGATGTGCCGGAAATCGCGGGCGAGCGCCGCCTTGGCAAGCTCAGCGAGGGCGCCGGCCAGCTCGACCCCGGTCGGCCCACCACCGATAATGACAAAGGTCAGCAGCAGCCGCCGCTCGGCTTCGTCGTCGCTGTCCTCGGCGCGTTCGAAGGCGACGAGAATGCGGCGCCGCATCGCCGTCGCATCGTCTATCTTCTTGAGGCCCAAGGTCACGGCCGCCCATTCGTCATGGCCAAAGTAGGATTCGCGGGCTCCGGTCGCGATTACGAGCTGGTCGTAGGGAATGCGGCGCTGGCCGATCAGCACGGCGCGGCCCGCAATGTCGATGCCGGTAACCGTGCCGAGGATCACGTTGGTGTTCGGTTGCCGCGAGAGAATGCCGCGGATCGGCGCGGCGATGTCGGCGGGCGAAAGTGCCGCGGTTGCCACCTGGTACAGGAGCGGCTGAAACAGGTGATAGTTGCGGCGGTCGATGACGGTCACATCGGCGCCGACCTTGCCAAGCCGCATCGCCGCCGACAGCCCGCCGAACCCCGCCCCGATAATCACGATGTGCGGCCGCTCAGTCGCTGTCGAACCAAAGCTGAGTTCAGCCGTTGTAATTCGTTCGAAGATTCCATCCATTTCGTCACCTCATCGTGCACGTGCTGGATTGCGAAAATTTCCCGGAGCGAACCGGCTGCGCAGTCCGCCGGACGCGAAATGCCCGGAGCCACTCACGGCGATTGCTGCGAGCGCGATTACGACGAGGCCGAGCCCGGTGCCGAGGCCGAAGCGCTCGGCCACCAGGCCGATCACCGGCGGGCCCAAAAGAAAACCGCAATACCCTGCGGTCGATACCGCGGCGATCCCGATGCTGGGCGGCACGGCGGTGAGCTTTCCGGCGGCGCTGAAAAGGATCGGCACGGCATTGGCAAGCCCCAGCCCGACCGCGGCAAACCCGAGCAGCATTACCCATGGACCGCCGGCGAGCAGTCCTGTGGTCAGGAGCGCAGCGGCAACGCCGGCGCCCGCACTGAGCACCCTGGGTCCGCCATAGCGCCGTACCGCCCCGTCCCCGAGAAGACGCCCGGCGGTCATAGCGAGTGAGAAAGCGGCGAAACCCAGCGCGGCCAACTCGGGGCTGGTCCCGGCGTAATCTCTGAGATAAACCGCGGCCCAGTCGCCGATCGCGCCTTCGGCCAAAAGCGCGCACAGCGCGAGTACCCCCAAGCCGAGCAGAGGGCCACGCGGCAATCTGAACATCGGACTGCGCGCGGCGGAAGAGATTGCCGTCGGCAACAGAAAGGCGACAGCACCGACACTTACGAGAAACAATCCGGCTGCACTCGCCAGCAAATGAGCACGAGAACCAAGACCGCCGCTCATCGCCAGCGCAGCCCCCATGGCTCCGACGAGACCGCCCGCGCTGAAGAGCCCGTGAAAGCTCGACATGATAGGTCGGCCGACGCGCTCTTCGATCGCGATTGCCTGGGCATTCATCGCGACGTCGACGCCCCCGTTTGCGACGCCGAGCAACGCAAGGGTGAGAGTGAAAATCGGTAGGCTTGGCGCCAGCATCGGCAACGGCGACGCGAGCACAACGCCAAGGATCGATACCGTCGTCGTCGCGCGGCTGCCGAAGCGGGCAGTCAGGGCACCGCTGAGCGGAAGCCCCAGCAACGATCCGGCGGCCATCGCCAAAAGGGCAAAGCCGAGGATGCCGTCGGTGAGTGCAAGCGCATGCTTGGCGTCGGGGAGGTGGGGGACCCAGCTGCCGAGCGCCGCACCATTGGCGAAGAAGACCCAGGACACAGCGAGACGCGAGCGCGACACACGGCCGAATGTATACTTAGCAAAAAGTGACATTTGGCCTCACGCTCCATCCTGCGGCAGCCGGTCGGCGGGTCGCCTGGCGCGCTCCAGCCGCCACCAGGCTTCGAGCACGCAGGCGCAGGACCAGGCCTGCGCCGGCGCGCCGCGCGGGGTATGCGGCGGGTCGCCGTCGAAAATCTCGCTGACCTGCCCGAGCGCGGCGTCGGCCAGATGGTCGGCGACCGGCTCAAGCCACGCCTGAGCCGCCGCGGCATCGCCGTGCACCCGGTGATGCGCCAGCGCCCAGTGGCCAAGCAGCCAGGCCCAAACCGGACCCTGATGATAGGAGCCGTCGCGCTCGACCACGCCATCGCGGTAGATCCCGCGATAGTCCGAATGATCCGGGGACAGCGAGCGCAGCCCGTAGGACGTCACCAGCGCCGCGCCGCACGTGTCGAGGACCCGGCGCTGCATGTCGGGGTCGAGCGGCGAGGCCGGCAGGCTGACCGCGAGCAGCTGATTGGGGCGGAGCGCTGCATCGGCACCGTCGGGTCCATCGATCACGTCGAAGAGACCCAGGCGATCCGGCCGGATAAAGCGCTGGAAACCCGCCTGCGCCCGGTCGGCCGCTTCGCGGTAGGGGGCCGCCGGCTTGCCGAGTTGCACGGCAAGCCCGGCCATCGCCACCAGCCCGTTGTGCCACAGCGCATTGATCTCGACCGGCTTACCGATGCGCGGCGTCACCACCCAATCGCCGACCCGCGCATCCATCCAGGTCAGTTGCACACCGGGCTCGCCGGCACGCAGCAATCCGTCCTCGGGATCGACGGCGATGCCGAACCGCGTGCCGCGCTGGTGCCACTCGATGATGTCGGCGAGCACCGGGAAAACGCGCGCCAGCGCCGCGGTATCGCCGGTGGCCGCGACGTAGCTGCGCCACGCCTCGATGTACCAGAGCGCCGCATCGACCGTGTTGTATTCAGGCACGTCGCCCGCGCCGGGAAAAACGTTCGGCAGCATGCCCCGGTCGACGAACCGCGCGAAGGTTTCGAGGATCTTCAGGGCATCGTCATAGCGGCCGGTGGCGAGACATAGGCCCGGCAGGGCGATCATCGTGTCCCGCCCCCAATCGCCGAACCACGGATAGCCGGCGATCACCGATCGTCCATCCGGAACGCCAGAGACCGGCCGCCCGATGACATAAAGGTCGGCGCCGAGGACGAGCCGCATGACCCAGCGGGGGGTGGTGTCGAACCGCGGGTCCGTGCTGAGCGCGCGCCCCAGCACTGCGGCATCGTGTGCCCGACGGCGCCGTAGCGCCACGCCGATATTCGGGGACGCATCACGGTCGAGGCTCGCGACAATTCCATGCCACGCGCCGTCGCCGAGCGCGAATTCGGCACGTCCGATACACAGATGGTGATCGCGATCGGGTAGGCCGCGCTCGCGCTCGACCGGCAGGTCGAAATTCTCGATCCACGCATGCTGCATGACGATCGTGCCGCCCGGAGCGGCGATACGCAGCGCAAATCTGTCCTTTACAAGCATGGTGAGTTGCTCGCCCACGGCGGCGATCTCCGGGGTAAAGCCCGGGATCCAGGTCTCACCGTGATGATCGCGCCCATTCGCGAGGATCGCCACCGAGATAAGCGGGTCGACGCCGCTTCCCGGCGCCACCAGGCGCCAGGCGATGTAGGTCGTGTTTGCGCCCGGCTCCATCCAGATCCGTTGCTCGATGCGCATGTCGCCGATCGCAAAACGCCAGACCGGGATGGCGCCGTCGAGGTGGAAGTTTTCGAGCCCGAGATGACCCTCCGGTGCCACGACGCCGCTTGCCCAGCGATTAGTGAACAGCGGGATCCGACGGTCGGCGACGACCAGCTCGGCATCGGCCTTGGTCAGCACAAGGCATCGGCCGAGCGGCGGATCGACCGGCGCCACCAGGAGGCCGTGGTAGCGCCGGGTCAGGCTTTGCGCGACCGTGCCCGCGGCGTAGGCGCCATTGCCATTGCCGATCCACCACTCGCGCCGTTCCGCCGCGCCGAGATCGCCGCAGATTTCGCGCCCGAAACCGATCGGCGTCAACCGTTGCAGGAGCGCGTCCGGGTCACCACCCTCCGCTCCGGTGTGGTCGATCATCGCGACCGGCAAACCGTCGAAGCTCATGGCAAGCGCTCCTCGTTCGGGGTGACGTTGCGAACAACGTGTCCGTCGGGATCACGCAGCGGCTCGCCCGACTCGCTGAAATGTGCCCCAATCATCAGGATCTGTTCGGCCCAGAGGTCATCGAGCCCGGTGTCCGCCGGCATCGGCCTTCCATCGTGGGGCATCAGATATTGCAGAAACTCAATCCCCGGCCCGCGTTGCGCGCGCAGCGTCGTGATCCGCACATGCGCATCCTCGACCCCGGAGAGGCGTTCCTGCTCGACGCCCCAGTTCTCACTCGTTCCTGCGATTTGCAAGCCGAGACGGTCGCGATAGAAGGCGAGGCTGCTCGCTGTATCGCCCGTGGCGATCGCGGCGTGGTCGATGCCAAGGAACAGGCGATCCTTTTCCTGCCAGCGTCGCTCTCCCTTGCCCGGTGGGAACTGAATCAGCTCGAGCGGGTGACCCTCAGGATCGCGGAAATAGACCGCTCGGATGCCGCCGGCATCGGCGTTCCAGGCGGGAAGGGTCTGCGGCGCTACCGAGATCGGCGCGGCGCCGGCCCGCAGAACCTGTGCATAAGCCTGGTCGATGTCGGAGACGACGATGGCGAGATGCTGAAACCAGCGGTCATTGCTGCGCGAGTCGGCCGGCAGCTTGCGTCCGCCCGCCGGCACCAGCTCGATCGTTTCGGCGCCAAGCCGCAGGATGATGCCGGACGTGGCGGTGCCCTCGTTGGCCTCGAATGTCAGGGCGGTCGCGTAGAACTTGGCGGCACGGTCCAGATCTGACACTGGAATGACGATCCGGCCGACGGCGTCGACGATCGGTTCGGCATATGCCTGGACCGCGGCGATGAGGAGGCCGCAGAGAAACGCCAGCGTCCGTATCATCGGACGGCACTCCGCGCACCGAGGCGCTCGAGCAGATGGTCGCCGACCCGGAGCGCATTGGCGATGATCGTCAGCGTCGGGTTTACCGCCGCGCTCGAGACGAAGAAGCTGCCGTCGACGACATAGAGGTTGTCGACCTCGTGCGCCCGGCAATTGATGTCGAACGCCGAGTTGGCGGGGTCATGCCCGAACCGGATCGTGCCGTTCTGGTGCCCGGTGCCGGCGATCGGGATGCGCTTGCCGAAATACGCATTCTGCGGCAGCAAGTGCGGCTCGCAGCCGAGATGGTTCAGCAGGTGCCGCAGCTTCCGGGTCAGGCGGTCGTGCGCGTCGAGGTTGTTCGGCGTGTAGTGCAGCCGGATGCCGCCGTCGCGGTCGACCGCCACCCGGTTGTCGGGTCGCGGCAGATCCTCGCTGGTCAGCCAGAAATCGAGGGCATGACTTGCCAGCTTGCCGGCGGCGAAGCCGGGCAGCAGATGGTGGCTCTCCCCCTCGAACATCGTTGCATCGGTCTTGCCGAGCATCTGGATGTGGCCCAGCGGAAACTCCCAGTCGTCGCTGCCGTAGTAGAAATCGTTGAGGCCGAGTGTCTTCTGGAAGCGTGTCGGGTTGGGAGTTCGCGAAATCGCGATCAGCGCTGAGTTGGTGTGACACATGTAGTGGCGGCCGACGACGCCGGACCCGTTGGCGAGCCCGTCGGGGTGCATCCAACTGGCCGAGCGCAGCAGTAAAGCCGCCGAATTGATCGCGCCGGCAGCGACGACGGCGATGTCGGCGCGATAGCGCTCTTCCTCACCGTTCCGGCGCACGACGATCTCGCTTGCCTCGCGGCCGGTTGCCGAGGTGTCGATGCGCTCGACATACGCGCCAGTCAGCAGCGACACATTAGGATATTGCAGTGCCGGCTTGACACAGACGACGTGGGCGTCGGCCTTGGCTTGCACGAGACACGGGTAGCCGTCGCAGGTCGCGCAGCGGATGCAGGCGCTGTCGTGCGGCCGCGCCTCGTCGAGCATGATCCCTACGGGAAGCGGAAACGGGCGATGCCCGGCCCGCGCCAGATCATCGGCCAGCTGCTGAATACGCGGCTCGTGTGACACCGCCGGATGCGGGTAGGGATCCGCGGAAGGCGGCTCGGTCGGGTCGCTGCCGCGTTCCCCGTGTACATGATAAAGCCGCTCGGCCTCGGTGTAGTAGGGGGCGAAGTCCTGATAGGAGAGCGGCCAGGCCGGCGACACCCCGTCGGCATGCTGCACGATTCCAAAATCGCGCTCGCGCAGCCGCAGCAGCACCGCGCCGTACATCTTGGTGTTGCCCCCGACCCAGTAATGGATCCCGGGATGGAACGGTTTTCCCTCCTGGTCGTGCCAGGTCTCGCGTGCCTTGTAGCGCTCGCCGGCGAAGACCGCTTCGGTGCTCCAGTTTTCCGTCTCCCGCGGCAGGTAGTCGCCACGCTCCAAGATCAGAATGCGCTTCCCCGATGGGGCGAGCCGGTGGGCGAGGGTGCCGCCGCCGGCGCCGCTGCCGATGATGATGACGTCGTAACGATCAGCGCTCATGACTTGCCTCCATGGCCGGCATCCCGGCGAAGTCGCAGTGGAAGATGCAGCGACGCGTTGTGAAATGATGGAGCTTGGCGCAGGGCGTGCGGTGCCCGAGCCGCAGGTGCAGTTCGGCGGCGAGCAGCATTCCAAAGGGCGCGGCGATCAGGTAAATCCAGATGCCGTGCCATACGCCGCTCGGCACCGCCGACGCGACGCTGCGCGCCGGGTTGAGGCTCATGCCCGAGAGCGGCGCCTCGACCGCGATGTAGAGGGCGACGAGGATGCCGGCGCACAGCCCGGTCCAGCGCATCAGCCGCGCCGACGCGTTGGCGGTCAGCACCGTCGTCATCATCACAAAGGCAATCGCGACCTCGGCGGCAAGCGCGACAAATTCTCCGGGGCGGCCTGGCAAGGTTGCGGCGGCCGAGATCGGCGGCAGCGTGAAGCGGTCGCCGAGCAGTGCACTCAGCAGCAGGGTTCCGGCGATCCCACCGGCGAACTGGGCGACGATGTAGAACATCGCATCGGCCGGGGCCACCTTGCCGAGGCGCCAGAATGTCAGCGTCACGGCCGGGTTCAGATGCGCGCCCGATTGCCGGCCCCACGGCGAATAGATGATCGCGACCGCCGTCAGGCCCATGGTCACGCCGATCAAGCCGCGCCGCAGATCGGGGCTCGCGATCGCCTGGTGGAGCGGGGAGCCCGGCTGCTCCAGCAGCATCACGCAAAGCCCCGCAACCACCATGAATACGCCGAGCCCGACCGCCTCGATCAGGTATTCCGGCCAGTGTTGGCGCAGCGCATCCCGAGCCCCATCTAGCTCCACCCTGGCCGACGCCACCTTGGCCATCTCAGCCCCCCGACGCGAATTCGGGGTAGAGCGTCATACCGCCGTCGACGAACAGGGTGATGCCATTGACATAGTCGCTGTCGTCCGACGCGAGCCAGACGGCGGCGCGAGCGATATCTTCGGGCTCGCCGATGCGCTTGTAGGGCACAAGGCGCATCAGCGCCTCATAGGCCTGCGGCGTCGACCACGCTTCGGTGTTTATCGGGGTGCGGGTGGCGCCCGGGGCGAGGCCATTCACCCTGATTCCCTGCGGCGCCAGTTCCTGGGCGATCGTCTTCATCAGCATCATCACGCCGCCCTTCGATGCCGCGTAATTGGCATGGCCGGCCCAGGGGATGACCTCATGCACCGAGCTCATGCAGATTATCTTGCCGAGGGCGCGCGAGACTTCGGGATGGCGGCCGCGGCGCAGGAACTCACGCACCGCCGCGCGAGCGCAGAGGAACTGACCGGTCAGGTTGACGCCAATCACGGTATCCCACTGCGCCAGCGTCATTTCCGCGAACGGCGCGTCGCGCTGCAGCCCCGCATTGGCGACAACGATGTCCAGCGTGCCGAAGGCGGCGCACGCCTCCTCAAACATTGCGTCGACCTGATCCTCGCTCGAAACGTCGGCGCGCAGCGCGATCGCCCGCCCGCCGGCAGAAGCGATCTGGTCCGTTACCGCATGAGCGTCGTCCTCACCGACGACATAATTAACCGCGACCGCTGCGCCGGCCTCGGCCAGCGCGATGGCGACCGCCTTGCCGATCCCGGAATTGGCACCGGTGACAAGGGCGCGCTGCCCGGCCAAAGGTCGGTCGGCCGCCATGTGCCGGCTGATCGCGCTGTGCTCCCTGATGTCCATCTCGCCCTCCCATTCGCTATGTGAGAGAGGTAGCTATCATCAGGTCTCGCCGGAAATGCCGGTCGGCGATGGTTTCGATGCACGCCGCCTATCGCGGCGCGGCCGGCTCGCGCGAATTTGTCTTGTGCGGCGCACAAAGGCGCGGCACCGTCAGCGCATGGAGATGCACCAGGTCCGCTATTTCCTGGCGGTGGCGGATACCCTGAACTTTACTCGAGCGGCTGAGCAGTGCCACGTGTCGCAGCCGGCGCTGACCCGTGCGGTTCAGCAGCTCGAAGCCGAGCTCGGCGGGCTTCTCTTACGGCGTGAGCGCCAGCTTACTCACTTGACCGATTTCGGCCAGCTGATCGAGCCGCATCTGCGCCAGCTCGCCGCCGATGCTGAGGCGGCAAAGACCACGGCGAAGCGGTTTCTCAACCTGCAGCAGGCACAGATCCGGCTCGGCATCATGTGCACGGTCGGGCCGGCGCGGTTCATGGGATTTCTCGCCGGTTTCGGTGGTGCCAATCCAGGTTGCGACCTCACCCTTATTGAGGGGGTGCCGGCCGGATTGTCGCAAATGCTGCTGCAAGGCGAGCTCGACCTCGCGGTGATGGCGCAGCCCGAGGCATTCAACGAACGCCTCGACGTGCTGCCGCTTTATCGCGAGCGCTTCTGCATCGCCTTCCCGGCGGGACACCGGCTCGAACAGCAGAACCGCGTCGCCGTTGCCGACGTCGCCGGCGAGACCTATCTGCGGCGGATCAACTGTGAATACCGGGACTATCTGGCTGAGCGGTTGGCCGAACACGGGCTCGCCGTCCGCGTCGGCTTTCAAAGCGAGCGCGAGGACTGGATCCAGATGATGGTCGCTGCCGGGTTCGGCGTCTGCTTCTTACCGGAGTTTTCCGCGACCATCCCCGGCGTGCGCACCCAGCCGGTCAGCGACCCCGAGGTCGTTCGCGAGATCTCGCTGGTGTCAATGGGCGGGCGCCGTTTCTCTCCCGCCGTACTCACCTTCATCCGCGCCGTGCAAGCTCACGATTGGGCCGACTCCGGCAACGGCGCCCTGCGTTAGCCCCCGGTTGCGCCCGCCGGCTTATTTCGCGGCCAGCAAGAGCGGTTCGGGTATCACCGGTACGGGGGCTGTCGTGTCGCCGCTCTGCCGGACGCCCGACACAGCCGCATGCTGCAGCAATACTGCGATCAGGCCGGTCCATCCCGTCTGGTGCGAGGCGCCGACCCCGCGTCCGGTATCGCCATGGAAATATTCGTGGAACAACAGGTTGTCGCGGAACGCGGGATCCTCCCGATGGCGCTGCGAGTCGCCGAAAACCGGCCGGCGCCCCGTCTCGTCCTTGAGGAACAGCCGGGTCAGCCGTCTCGATAGTTCCGTGGCGACCTGATCGAGGTTGAGATAGCACCCCGAGCCGGTCGGGCATTCGACCGTGAAATCGTCCCCGTAGTACCGGTGAAACCGCCGCAATGATTCGATCAGCAAAAAATTGACCGGCATCCAGATCGGACCGCGCCAGTTCGAGTTGCCGCCAAACACGCCCGAGGTCGATTCACCCGGCGCATAGCCGATGCTGAAGCGGTTCCCGTCGTGCTCGAAGACGTAGGGATGGTTCTCGTGATGTTTCGAGACCGCCCGGATGCCGTACTCGGACAGGAACTCGCTTTCGTCGAGCATGCGGGCGAGCAAGCGCTTGATGCGGTGTCCCCGCAGCAGCGACAGCAAGTGTCGCTCATCGGCATTGGGGTCGGTCCAGCGCGAGACGAGCCGCGCCAGGTCCGGCCGGTATTCAAGAAACCAGCGCAGCCGGCGCGCGAATTCGGGTAATCGGCTGAAGACGCAGCCGTCGAGCACCTCGACCGCGAAGAGCGGGATGAGCCCGACCATCGAGCGTATCTGGAGCGGCACCCGGCGTCCGCCGGGCAGGTTCAGGACGTCGTAATAGAACTCGTCGGCCTCGTCCCACAGCCCGATGCCGCTGCCGCCGATATTGGTCATTGCCTCGGCGATGTAGAGGAAATGCTCGAAGAATTTGGTGGCGATGTCCTCGTAGACGTGGTTGTCCTCCGCGAGGGCTAGGGCGATGCGCATCAGGTTGAGCGTGTACATCGCCATCCAGGCGGTGCCGTCTGACTGGTTGATGTGGCCGCCCGTCGGCAGTGGTGCGCTGCGGTCGAAGATGCCGATGTTGTCGAGGCCGAGAAAGCCGCCCTGGAAGATGTTGCGGCCCTCGGCGTCCTTGCGGTTCACCCACCAGTTGAAATTGAGCATCAGCTTGTGGAAGACCCGCTCGAGGAAGTCGCGGTCGCCGACGCCGCGCCGGTCGCGGTCCATCTGGTAGACCCGCCAGGCTGCCCAGGCGTGCACCGGCGGGTTTACGTCGCCGAATGCCCACTCATAGGCCGGCAGCTGACCGTTCGGGTGCATGTACCATTCGCGGGTCAGCAGCAGCAGCTGATCCTTGGCGAAATCGGGGTCGATATGAGCGAGGGTGACGCAGTGAAACGCGAGGTCCCACGCGGCGTACCACGGGTATTCCCATTTGTCCGGCATCGAGATGATGTCGGCGTTGTTGAGGTGCGGCCAATCGGCATTGCGACCCCACTGCCGAGCCTCCGGCGGGCGGGGCTGGTGCGGGTCGCCGTTCAGCCATTCGGGGACATCGAAATAGTAGAACTGCTTCGACCACAGCATGCCAGCCAAAGCCTGCCGCTG
>WNFF01004050.1_pt1 | contig 14295 bp, 11 predicted proteins | sample 5400441 | NCBI WGS metagenome assembly WNFF01 (sample SAMN13153345, study PRJNA577476) | soil metagenome | isolation source: 120 cm saprolite under Douglas fir tree site 2 hole 3 replicate 1 | place: USA:California | collected 2015-04-18 | reverse complement strand
TACACCTACATCGGGCCGCTGCTGCACGCCCGGGCCGGGCTGGGCGGCAGCGCGATCACGCTGGTGCTGCTCGGGTTCGGCCTGGCCGGCGCGGCCGGCAACTTCACCGCCGGCGTCACCGTGCGCAGGCACCTGCGGGCCACCTTGATGGGCTCGGGCCTGCTGATGGCCGTCAGCGCGCTGCTGCTCGCGGCGGTCACCGGCGCCCGCCCGCTGACCATCGCGCTGGTGGCCGTCTGGGGCCTGGGCTTCGGGGCGGTGCCGGTGGCCGCGCAGAGCTGGATGGCCCGGGCGATGCCGGCCAACCTCGAAGGAGGCCTAGCCCTGTTCGTCTCCGCGCTGCAAGGCTCGCTGGCCGCCGGCTCGGCGGCCGGCGGCGTGATCTATGACGCCAAAGGACCGGGCGGCGCGCTCGCGGTGGCCGCGGCCGTCGCGGCCGCCGGATCACTCACCCTGCTGGGCCGGGCCGGCGCGGCCATCAGCTCTCCGCCAGCCGGCTCCGCCGATCTGGCCCGCGAGCGGGGCCGAGAGGTGCCAGCACCGTCGCGAGGCGCGATCGATACAGCAGGAAACGGAAACAGCGTGCAGCGAGCACGCTGAAGTTGCCGTTCGCGGCCCTACCCAGGCCGCTACCACAAGGAAGGAACTGCCATGCCCAACGCGGTTGTGATGACCGGGTACGGACCGCCTGAGGTGCTGAAGTGGGCCGGGGTCCCGCTGGCCGAACCGGGTGAGGGACAGATCAGGATCAAGGTCAAGACCGCCGGCATCAGCCCGACCGATCTCGCCCTGCGGGCCGGCTATCTCAAGGCCATCCCCCTCCCCGCTAACGCCGTGCTCGGCTTCGAGGCAGCCGGCACCGTCGACGCGGTGGGGCCCGGTGTCACCGGCACGTCCATCGGCGACGACGTCACGGCCCTGCTGTTCAGCCTGGGCGGTTACGCCGAGTACGCGGTGGCGTCGATCTGGGCCGGCAAGCCAGACGCCGTTTCGTGGATCGATGCCGCCGCGCTGCCCAGCTCGGCCGAGGCGGCCGTCGGTGTGCTGCGGCAGCTGGACGTCCAGAGCAGGGAGACGCTGCTGCTGTTCGGCGGCGGCGGATCGGTCGGCATCATCGCGACGCAGCTCGCGGTCGCCCGGGGGGTCACGGTGATCAGCGCGGTCGGCGAGCACGACGAAACGCTCGCCCGCGAGCTGGGAGCGACGCCGGTGCGGTACGGCGCGGGCCTGGCCGGCCGGGTCCGCGCGCTGGGCGCGGTGGACGCCGTGTTCGACGCGGCCGGCAAGGGTGTCCTGGCCGACGCGATCGCCCTGGCTGGCGGGCCCAAGCGGGTCATCACCTTGTCGGACCCGGCCGCCGCTGACTTCGGCGTCGCGCTCTCCGAGCCCACGCCCGGCCGTGCTCCCGGTGCCCTGGATGAGACGATCGCCTTGCTGGCTGATGGCCGGCTCCGCCTGCGCGCGCATAAATCCATGCCCATGCAGCTGGCCGCCGAGGCCCACCGCCAGCTGGAAAGCGGCAACGTCCACGAGCGCATCATCCTCACCCTCAACTAGCGCGGGCGGCGCAGCGGCGGCCAGGCCAGCCGCTCATGACATGCCGCCCGGACCCACACGGAGGTCCGGCCAGTGACACCAGATGCGGGCGCTCGGCCGGGCGAGCTGAGCCCGGCTGACGGATCCGGCCCGCGCGAACTGCTCCGCTACCGCTCCGCGCACGGCCGGTGGGTGGTCGCTGCGATGATCTTGGGGTCGTCGGTGGCAGGGATCGACTCCACGGTGGTCGCCGTCGCGCTGCCAGCGATCGGGCGGAACCTGCACGCCGGCTTCCAGGGCCTGCAATGGACCGTCACGAGCTACACGCTGACCCTGGCCTCGCTGATTCTGCTCGCCGGCTCGCTCAGCGACCGCTGGGGGCGGCGGCGGGTGTTCCTGGCCGGGCTGGGCTGGTTCACCCTGGCGTCGGTGCTGTGCGCGGCCGCGCCCAGCATCGGCTGGCTCATAGCCGCGCGGGCCGTGCAGGGTATCGGCGGCGCGCTGATGACACCGGCCAGCCTGGCGATCATCGAGGCGGCCTTCCAGCCCGGCGACCGCACCCGGTCTGGGTGAGCTTGCGTCCCGGACCGGCCCATGCCAGGAGCGAGCGAATCTGACCGGTGAGTTCTGCCTTCCCGGCGGCGGCCTCCAGCATGAGACAACCCTAGGGGCACGGGAGGCGCCACGATCCATGCAGAGCCAGAGCCATCTTCATCTGCGGTTGGATGGGTACGTGGCTGATGCGCGGGAGGCCGAAGCGAAGCGGTTGACCGGCGGGTTGCGGCGCGGTTGACCGGCGGGTTGCGGCGAGACCGGCGGCAGCATCCGCACCGCGGCCGGGGCGAGTATTCCGGGCGTGCGCGGGAGGCCGCGGGCGCGATCGCGGACATGATCGAGTCCGGCGGTGCCGCGGACGCCGTGCCGCCCCGAGGCGGTCAAGGCCCTCAGGCGGCTCCGGGACGACTACCAGCGCGCGGGCGACGAGGAGGGCTTGACCACCTACCTGGACGAACTGCGGCAACGGCAACGCCGCAAAACATCGTTCATTGCCAAGCTGGACGCGGTGTTCGCGCCGGCGGCGGACTGAGCTGGCTACGTAGCCCGGTCATTCCGGGTGCGGCGAGGTGGTTCCGCGTTTCCTGCTGGTCAGGGAAAAGGCTGCCGCCAACCGCATCTCTCACCGTCCGTTTCCGCCACGCACAGCCAGTACAGTCGGCGTTCGCCGCGGTCACTGAAACACCCGAGCCTGCCCGACTGGCGCCCGCACCGTGCATATGTGTGCGGTTGCCTGAGCTGGTCAGCCCGCAGGGGAGACTCGTCAGGGCGCCCGTTGCGCCGTCGGCCCACTGGCGCGACGGAGATCCTCGGCCGCCTTCTGGGGCTCAACCGCACCCGGTATGCCGCCGGGCAGGAAGCCGGACTACACGCCAGGACGTTCCGGAGGAGCGCTCCGCGGGTGCCTCCGGCGACATGCCTCTCTTCTGAGGCCGACGAGGGAAGCTAACCCTTAACAAGCAAGATCCTTGTTAAGGGTTAGCGCTTAAGGCTTGATAAGTTGTGCGGGCGCCGGGGTGGTCCCGCCCTGCTCGGCTCCGAACTGCTGGTATCACCTCCAGGGCTGGCGAGCTGCCGTTCCAGATCGGTGAACGCGTTGATGATTTCCTTGGCCTCGAAGGCGCGATTCCGCTTGCCGACAGTCACCTGGGACAGCGCGCCTGCCTCGGTGAGCCGCGCTATGGCTTCGTTGGTCTGCGGGAAGCTACGGTTTATCAGCTCTGCGGCGCCGTTGACGGTAAGCACGGGTACTCCCGGCAGCGAACGGAGGAGCAGGTCCGTGGCCGATCCGCTGCGGACACGTCCCAGCTGCGCTCGCCACCTGTCCTGGATTTGCTGGACGCGTTGCTCGAAAGAAGCCGCGTCGTCGACTGCGCGTCTGCACGCACCAGCGAATCTGCCAATCCACAGGTTGAGGCCCTCGTGTGCTTCCTTCCCCGTTGCCGGACCGTGATAGCGCGTGGCGGCCAGACCGTCGACGTAATCACTGGCCCAGGTCGCCAGGACCAGGGAGATGGGAGGCAGTACGCGCGTTGCCAGCCCGCGCCGGCGGAGCACGAGGTGGATCAGCCCGCGGCCGGTCCGCCCGTTGCCGTCGGCGAACGGGTGAATCGTCTCGAACTGGGCATGGGCGAGAGCAGCTTGTGCCACGGCAGGCAGCGAATCGCCGTTGCAGAAGGAGCACAGATCTGTGAGCAGGTCCTGCACAAGTTCCGGCGGCGGCGGCACGAACCCTGCCGTGCAGGGGTTGTAGGCGCTGCCGCCGATCCAGTTCTGCTTCTGCCGCAGCTTCCCGGCATGTCCCCGGTCTCGGGAGCTGACCATCAGGCGACGGTGGAACCTGAGCATCGTATCCACCGTGATCTGATCGCCAGGGCCGATCTCGCTGACCGCGCCGTTCATGGCTTCGATGTTGCCGAGAACTTCTTCAGCGGTGACGTCAAGAGTCCGCTCGCCGAGCTCCTGTGCTAGCTCTGCGCGAAGCAGTTTCCTGGCGCCGATCTCCAGGCCCTCGATGCGGGATGAGGCAACAGATTCGGCGCGCAGCAAGAGGCGGGCCAGTGCCTCGGGCAGTCCTCCAAAGCGGATAGTAGGCGTCCTTTTGCCTTGTTGGCTGTTGTTGCGGACGACTCCACAGATCAGGCTTTTCGCGCCTATATGAAATCCGGCGACATGACAGGCAAATTCCCTGGCCTAGCGCGCTTGAGCGGTGCGACCATCCTCAGCCAGATTACAGTAACCCGCGCACTCTATCCTGGTCCTTGAACTGCTGAATAGCCCACCCAGCACATATTTTACTGAGGCGCGCCTACCAAACACTTTAGCCTTTATCTGTTCATCTTTGTATACTTGACAGTCGAAGCAGTAGTTCTCTTGTAACGTCCGTGCCGCAGTCGCACCGCATCAAGACATGCTGATATCAGCCGACCCATTGCACCCAACCTTCAGATCCGTAGAGTGTCCAATCAGCAGAGGCGACCGGGCCGCGTCCTGGAATGGACCGCTGGGGACTACTACCCGTGGCGCGGTGCGTACCGGCAGGCTGCGGCCAGGGTCTCTCCGGTCAGCGGGCCAGTCTGATCGCGGAACGTCTGTAGCAGAGCCTCGTATCGCTGGTCCGCGCCAGGCACCTGGCCGAAGTGCGGGTCATGGTGGCCGACGGCCCACTCGTAGTGGGGGTGCGAGCGGTCACCGGCAGCGTAGACCCAGGCAAGGCTGCTCCGGCCACGGTGAATGACGTGACCCCCGGCGGTGAACGGGAAGGCCGCCATGCGGATGCCGAGCCGTGCGGCCGAGGTGAACAGATCGAACAACGGATCGCCGTCGTCGGCGAACGGCCCGGTCTGCTGTTGCCAGACAACGGCCGGGGCCATGAGCAGCGAGTACAGCCCGAAGCTCTCGACCTGGTGCCACGGGTCCCAGCGCGGCTCACCGACCAGAGCCGCTGAGTGCGCCCGCGCGGCGGCCAGGGCTGCGGACAGCGCGTCCGGCCGTGCGGCAACCACGTCGGAGTCCAAGATCCAGATCCACGCCGGGAGCGGCCCACGCCGGGAGGCCAGCCAGGAGATTCCCTGGTTGAGACCGGGGCCGTGCTGGCGGTTGACGTCATTGGCGAGCAGCACGCAGATGCCGGCCTGCGCGGCTTCGGCCAGCAGTTCCGCCGACCCATCCGCCGAGCCGTTGTCCACGACCACAATCTCCAGGTCCGGCCAGTTCACTATCGTGAGCAGCGACCACAGCAAGAAAGCCGTCAGCTCCCGGGTGTTATAAGAGACGGTGACGACCGCCAACCCCTCGCGGCCCGCTTCTGACCTTCCCGGCCACCACGTCACATCGCCATGCACCCGGAAAGTCTGCCACATCAGTGCCAGGATCCAGCTGCGCACAACACGTCACGATCGACGGACCACTTCGCACCACGCTCGCTCAACAGGCATGACCGGGCGTCACTGTGGGGAACTCAGATCGACAACTTTGCGCTCGGCGGGGAACGTGCCCACGGCTCACATAATGCCTGAGATGCGCGGGCTGCCAATCAAGGACCGTCATGGGCCGACCCGCCCAGAACGGCGGTTATCTTAAGTCCATTTGAGAGAAGCCCTGGTGGGAGGGCGGTTTTGCGTCGTGGACATGTCGCTGACGAAGGGTCCCGCGCGAGGGGCAAAACCAAAGAGCAGCATCGACAAGGGGATTAGCGCAGGTCACGTGGGTGACATCGCCTCGGGTACGTCGTGGACACCACTTCAGATAACTTGTCCACGACGCAGCTCGAAGGCCCCGTCAGCTACGTCGTGGACACCCGAAAACGCACTTGAGATAACGGCGGGTACTTGCGCGGTTGCCGCTCAGCGAAGGTGATGCTCCCGTCGTAATCATGCAACACGGGCGGACGTCGCTCGAGGGGAGCGGGGGGTTCCCTCCCCGGTGATCGGCTGGGTTAACTGGCGTAGACCTGTAGTTCGGAGAGCTGGCCGGCGGGCCAGCCGGTGTTGGCGGTGAAGGTCAGCTTCAGGTAGCGGACGCTGGCGGCGGGGAAGGTGGCGGTGACGGTGTTGGCTGGGGAGTTGAAGGTGTAGTCGGCTGAGCCGGCCAGGGTGGTGTAGTTGGTGCCGTCGGTGCTGCCTTGGATGGTGATGGTCTGGGTGCGGGTGCCCCAGGAGGACAGCGGGGGCAGGTCCATGACGATCCTGCTGATGCTGACGGCTGAGCCGAGGTCGGCCTGGAGCCATTGCGGGAAGGCGTTGTCGGTGCTTTCCCAGTAGGTGCTGGTGTTGCCGTCAACCGCGTTGGCGGGGACGTAGTTTTGTGTCGAGCCGCTGGCGGTGACCGGCCGGTTCAGTGCCAGGTTGGTGGAGGAGTTGATCCCGGTGCCGGACAGCGGTACCGACAGCGGGCTGTTCGGTGCGCTGGAGGCGACGGTGAGTGTGCCGCTGGCTGCGCCGGCCGCGGTGGGCGCGAATTTCACGCTGACCGTGCAGGAGGCGCCGGCGCCGAGTGTTGCCCCGCAGGTGCTGGTCTGGCTGAACGGGCCGCTGACTGACAGCTGCGAGATCGAGGCCGAGGTGGAGCCCGGGTTGGATACCGTCACGGTCTGCGCGGCGCTGGTCTGGCCCACTGTCACATTGCCGAACGACACACTCGACGGCGACGCCGTCAACGGAGCCGGACCGCCCGAGGAACTGGCGAAGGAGATGTACCGGATGTTCCAGCCGCCGTTGTCCTGGTCGAGCACCAGGATCTGCTGGCCTGCGGGGAGCGTGACGGTGGCTGTCACGCTCGTCCAGTTCTGCCAGCCCCCGGTGGCGGGGACGTTGACCGGCCCGGTCAAGCTGGTGCCCGAGGTGTTCGCGATGTGGAAGGCATCGGTCACGCCGTTAGGTGAGGCGACCCGGAAGCTGACCGTGTAGTTCCCGGCCGAGGCGGCGTTGACCGTGTACCGGAACCACTGGCCCTGGGCGGTCCAGCCGAGGTCAAGACCGCAGCCGGTGTCGGAGCAGTTCTCCAGGTCGACCCCGTCCGGGCGGTAGCTGTTGGCAGTGCCGTTGACGGAGGTGACGTTGTAGGCCACTCCCTGGCCGCCGGTGTCGTAGTTGGCGGCCTGTACCGTTCCAGGGACAGCGGCGGGCGTGCCGCCGTAGGGGCCTTCGGTGCTGCCGGTTTGCCAGCTATTGCCGCTGAGCGTGGCGGTGAAGCCGCTGGAGTTGTTGATGAACGCGGAGTGCCCGGCGGTTACCCCGGTCACCGTGTTGCCGGTGATCGAGGCGTTGCCGGACGGAGCCGGGTAGAACGGCGGCGCTATCACGATGCCGTTGCGCCAGGGGTTGGTGACCGTGTTGTTGGACATGGTGGTGTTCGTCGAGGTGGAGAAGCCGATCGAGTCGTAGACGGACTGGATGATCGTGTTGCCGGTAACCGTGGCGTTGCTGACCACCCCGGTGTTCTGCCCGTCGCCGCCGTTGCCGATCTGGAGGGCCGGCTGCCCCTGGCTGTACCCGTTCCCGCCCGACCGGACGATCACGTTGCCGGACACGGTGGCGCCGGTCATGTCGCTGCCGTTGACGCCGAACCTGCCGACGCCGAGCCCGATGTAACGTGCCGTATCGGCGAGGTAGTTGTTCTCGACGTGGTGGCCGCTGCCGCCGTAGATCCCGATGCCTTTCCCGCTCCACGGCGCGATGACGGTGTTGTGAGTCATCGTGATGTTGGTCATCGCGGTGTAAGTCTGGCTTCCGTTGTTCGCGACGGAGTTGATCGCCATCCCGTCGTCGCCGGTGCCGCGGATGAAGTTGTTGGTCGCGGTCAGGTTGCTGCCCGAGGTGCCGGTCAGCGCGACGTTGTTCAGGTTGCACCCGTCGGCCCAGATCGACGTGAAGAAGTTGTTCTGCACGGTCCCGCCGCTGCCGGAGGCCCACACGCTGGATTCGACGTGCTGCACCCACATGCCCTGGATGAGCCAGTTGGTGCCTGTCGTGTCCTCGGCGCCGCCGCCGCCGTCCACCTCGGCGCGGCTCATGGCGTCGGAGTCGATGTGGAAGTTCTGCAACTGGCAGGAATAGCACTGGAACGCGGCGCCCAGCGGCGTGTTGTTGGGCAGCGGGACGTCCCGGTAGATCTCGCTGTACAGGTAGCCCGCCCCTTCGACCGTCACGTTGTTCACCGCGATCCCGGCGGTGCCGACCAGGTAGAACGTCCCCTGCGGGATCCACAGGATCTTGCCCTGCGACTGCGCCTGGTTGACGCAGTTCTGGATCGCGGCGGTGCTGTCGGTGGTGCCGGGCGCGGCAGTGCCGTTGGTCGGCGTGTTGTCGGCCACCGCCCCGCAGCTGGCGATCGAGATCGAGTTGGCCGGCTGCGCCAGCGGGGCTGGCGCGTTCCACAGGTCAACCGAGTTGATCCAGTAGAACAATGCCGTGTTGGACGAGTCCTTCTGCAGGCTGAACGTGGCCCCGGCAGGGATCGGCGAGCCGCTGACGAAGGCGTGGAACTCGTCCCAGAAATCGCGCGGGTTGCCGTTCGCGGGATTCTGGTCATTCCCGCTGTAGTTGTTGTTCCCCTCGTACTGCCAGCTCTGGATCGAGTTCAGGTTCAGCGCCTGCCGGAACGTCCCGTTGACGTACAGATCCAGCGTGGCGGTGATCCCGCTGCCGCCCGCGGAGTCGGGGATGGACGCCCGCACGTTGATGAAACTGATCGGCTGCCCTGTGTCATTGGTCCACTGCACGGACTGGCCGGTGCCGGTCAGCTGAACGTAGGCGTGGCCGGCCGCCTCGCCCTGCGGGCTGTCGTACTGGCTGGTGGGCGCCGAGGTCAGTGATACCACGCTGGCGCCGCCGCCGAGGGTACCGGCCGGGGCCCAGTAGGTGGCGAACGGCGTCGTAGCCCCGGCCACGCTGGGATCCGGAGTCCCCGGCGGCTGGTAGACAGCAGGCGCGGCGGAGGCCGTCAGCGGGCTCATCAGCCCGAAGCCCCACACGGCGGTCACCACGGCGGCGGCGCAGGCGATGAGCCTCGATGGCCTGGCAAGGATTCTCATCCGGTTCTCCCTAGCTCGCGTATACCTGGAGTTCGGACAGCTGGCCGGCTGGCCAGGCGGTGTTGGCGGTGAAGGTCAGCTTCACGTACCGCACGGTGGCGGCGGGGAAGGTGACGGTGACCGTGTTGGCGGGTGTGGTGAAGGTGTAGCCAGCGTTGGTCTTGAGCTGCGAGTACCAGTACCCGGCACCCTCGATGGTCGCCTTGCTCGTCTGGATCGCCGAGCCGATCAGGTACGTGCCCGGCGGGATCCATACCGATTCGCCAGCCGAGTTCGCCGCTGAGATCGCATTGCGGAACGCGGTGGCGGAGTCGTTGACCCTGGTCGGGTCCGCTCCCTGGCTGGTCACCGAGATTGAGTTGGCGGGCTGGGTGAGGGCGGCCCCCACGTTGAAGAAGTCGGCAACGTTGATCGTGTATGGCGTCGCGGTGTTGCCGGAATCCACCTGGAAACGCACCGTCCCGCCGACGTTGACGGTCTGGCCGAGCATCATCCGCACGTCGTCGTACATCTTGTGGGTCTTGCTGCCGAGGATGTTCCCGGTCGTGATGTAGCTGTACGCCGACGTGAGCGAGAGCTGCTGGCTGAGCTTGTTGCCGTTGACGTAGACCGACAGCGTGCCCGACGCGCCCTGCGGGACTGCATAGTGCAGGTCGAACGCGTTGGCCGCGCTGGTGAGGGTGAACTGGACGTACTGACCCTGGGCGGTAAGCTGCACCGCCCGGCGATCCACCGCCTCGGTGGCGAGGTCGCCCTGGGTGAAGTCGGGGCCGATGACGGTGCCGTTGTTGCTCGCGTTTACGGCCTCGTACTCGGTGAACGGGACGCTCGCGCCGACGCCGCTGGGCACAGCGAACGGGGATTGCGACCAGTACGGCGGCGTCCCCGCTTGAGCGTATGCCGGAACCGCTGCCCCGACTAGCGGCAGCAAAGTTGCCAGGGTAGTTGCTGCCACGCCAGTGATCAGATGGCGGCGTCTTGCCGCCGATGGATCACGGGTTCTTGGCCTGTGGTGGAGGAGCATGGGTGCTGTGCCTTTCTCTGCCGGGCGTCGCAGGCAGCTGGCGGATCCGCGGGATGGCTGGGCGTCAGTTCCCGAGCTCGGCAGATTGCGGTCGGTGTGCTGGGCCTGAGCGCGCGAAATAGCGCCAATGGCGCCGCGCGCACGGCAGGCCGGGATGCGGCCTCTCTGCACGTACGACGAGCCGGGAGGCTGCCGTGGTCAGGTTCGGCAGTACTGAGAAAGTTGCCAGCGCTGGCGTCGGTCGACGTAAGTGGGTCAAACAGGACGGTACAGCGAACGACACGTCTCGGCAAGAACACAACTATGTTACGAAAATAGTCAGCTGTAAAGCCGCAACAGATTGATCAAAGTCTTGCATGATATTGCAGAAACTGGTCCGGTGTCTGGTGCGGGTCAAGCCTTGCGGGAGTCGAGCCTTGACCTGGCGCAAAGCCTCGTCAGGTGTTGCGACGAGCGAGTTCAGGACCTGAAGGAGTGCCTGCGGGCCGCCGCCGAGCTGGGTGATCCAGTGCGCGGCTTCGGCGTCAGGCCAGGGAGTCGAGCGGTGCCGACCACCCGCAGGCGGCGCAGCGCAGCGCCATGGCGGTGGGGTCGGCGGCGGGCGCCTCGGCTGGCGGCACGGTCATCTCCTCGCTGTCGGCCGGTGGGGCTCGGTCTGCAGTGTAGGCAAGATCATCACGTGATCTCCGCGCCCGGGGACCTTACACAATGCCGGGATGAGCGGGCCTGCGGTGCTGCGCTGCGGCTCGGCGGCCGACCTGGCGTCGCTGGAGCCGCTGTGGATCAGCGTGCACCACCGGCACGCCGAGTCCATGCCCGAGCTCGCGCCGTACGTCGACAACCGGCAGACCTGGGCGCCGCGCCGCGCCAATGTACGCCGAACTGCTCGAGAAGCCGGACACCGTCCTGCTGCTGGCCGACGTCGACGGGGGCTGGCGGGCTACGGCATGGCCCACGTCATGCCGGCCGGCCAGACCTGGGTGGCCGGGGATGCGCTATGTCATCATCGGGGCCGGGGCGGTGGGCGGGACCATCGGCGCGCGGCTGTTCGAGAACGGGCACGATGTCGTCCTGGTGGCCGGGGGAGAGCACCATGCGGCGCTGCGCGATGGCGGCCTGCGGTTCGCCACGCCGACCGGGCTTGTCACGCTGCCGGTTCCCGTCCGCCACGCACCTGCGGCCGGGGGAGGTCGAGGACCAGGGGGCCCCGATGACCGGGCTGCTGCCGGTCGGGCGCTACCCGGCCGGGGCCGATGAGACCGCCCGCCAGGTCGCGGCCGGCCTGGCGGGCAGCACGTTCCTGGCCCCGGTCAGGCAGGACGTCATGCGCTGGAAGTACGGCAAGCTGCTGACCAACCTGGCGAACGCGGTGGAGGCGGTCTGCGGCCCGGCCGGGGCCGAGAACGGGAACGCGGCCGGCGCCGCCGAGCTGCGCCGGCGGGCCTGGGAGGAGGGGGCAGCCGTGCTCGACGCGGCCGGCATCGCGTATTCGACCGCGGCAGAGCTGGCCGAGCTACGCGGCGACCAGATGCGGATCGAGGCGGTGGGCGGGACGCGCCGCACCGGAGGGTCATCCTGGCAGAGCCTGACCTGCGGCACCGGATCCGTCGAGGCCGACTACCTCAACGGGGAGATCGTGCTGTTCGGCCGCGAGCACGGCGTCCCGGCGCCGGTCAACGCGCTGCTGCAGCGGCTCGCCAACCAGTTCGCCGCCGATCACCGCGTCCGGGGCAGCGTCACCCCCGGCGAGATGGCCGCCCCTTCTGGCCGTCTGACCCCGCGCCGGGGCGTAACGCAAAGCGCTCCGTCACGTGTCGCGGGTCATCATCCGCCACGCCCCGACGGCGGACCAGACCACGATCCAGCCGACGATCACCGAGATCATGGCCCAGGTTGGCATCGGGGGTATGCCGAGGGCCCCCCGCCCGCCGAACAGCAGGCCGCCGCCGGGTCCGCCGCCGCCGGCCGGGGCGAACCCCGCCGGGCGGAGCTGGTCCATCGCGACGCCGACGTCGAGCCGCTGGCCGTCCAGGAAGTAGGGGATCGCCGTGCGGGCCAGGATCGGGGTCACGATGATCTCTAGCCCGATCAGCAGGATGGTCGACAGCGTGCGCTGCCCGGTGAGCGAGCCCAGCCCGAGCCCGACCAGGAACCCGATGCCGACCTCGAGCTCGAGCCACAGCCCGATCTTGAACATCTCGTTGGGCGGCGGATTGAACTGGGCGTCCTCGGCCGAGGTGTAGTTGGCGTAGTCGGTGGCGAAGTCGCGGATATTCCCCGGCTGGATCGGGCCGGAGGCGGGACCGCCGGGCAGAAATGCCTGCTTTCGCCTGTCCCGGATGCTGCACGACCCAGGTCTGCAGCTGGGCCTGGCCGAGGTGCGACGGTATCGAGATGTTGTTGTTCATGCTGACCGACGTCGGCTGCGGGACCGCCTCGTAGCTCGTGACCAGGCAGAGCATTGTGAATGCTAGGGCGACCGCCGGAACCAGGATCGCCAGGCCGGCCGGGATACGGGCGAGATACAAGGCCAGGCGCGACCGGCCGGTGATCACCAGGTAGCGGAACACGCCGTCGTTGAGGTCCGTGGTCGCGGCGGCCGCGCCGACCACGGCGGCGACGATGAACCCGAATTCCGCCATCAGGTTGGCCGTGGCGGCGAACACGCTCGGGGTGCCGGCGGGCCCGTAGCTGGCCGGATCGAACAGGTGGAACGCCAGCCGGAGGCCGAGGATCAGGACCGTCGGCGCGACGGTCATCACCGCGACCAACGACCATGAGGCCGCGGCGCTTGCGCAGTTCCAGGTGCTTGGCGGCGATGAGGCCCCAGGTCGGCATCGAGGCGCCGAGCCGCCGCGGGACCGGCGTGCGGCCGGGCCGGGCCGGGGACGGCCCTTCGGACAACAGCGGTTCGGCCGCGGGGGCGGGGCTGGTCACGGGTTGTCTCCCAGTCGGGTCGTCACGGACAGGAACCAGTCCTCCAGCGAAGCGCGGATTTCCTGGAGGCCGTACACGGAGATGCCCGCGCCGACCAGCCGCCGGTTGATGTCAGCGACCAGTTCGCGGGACGCGCCTGCGGGCAGGGTGACCGTCAGCCCGGCGTCGGTCAGGGACGTGCCCGCGGCGATCCCCGCCTCGTCGATGAGCCGCGCCGCCCGGGCCGGGTCGGCGCAGTCCACCTGCACCGATAGCGTTCCCGCGCCGCGGATGAGCTCGTCGATCGGGCCCTGGCGGACGACTCGGCCGCGGTCCACGATCGCCACCGCGTCGCAGGTGCGCTCCACCTCGTCGAGCAGGTGGGACGACAGCACCACGGTCCGCCCCTCGTCGACCAGGCTCGTGATCATCGCCCGCATCTGGTGCATCCCCGCCGGGTCGAGGCCGTTCATCGGCTCGTCCAGGATCAGCAGCTCGGGGTCGCCGAGCAGGCAGGAGGCCACCCCGAGGCGCTGGCGCATGCCCATTGAGTACGAGGCGACCTTGTCGTTGGCGCGCTCGGCCAGCCCGACCCGCTCCAGCGACGGCCCGATCCGCTGGCGCGCCGCCGCCCCTGGCCGCGGCCAGCAGGCGGAGGTTGTCCCGCCCGGTCAGGTGCGGGTGGAACCGGGGCTCGTCGACGATCGCGCCGACCCCGGCCAGCGCCTGGCTCCGCTCGACCGGGACCGGGATCCCGAGCAGCGACATCGTGCCGCCGTCGGCCCGGGTCAGGCCGAGCAGGGTGCGGATCAGCGTGGTCTTGCCCGCGCCGTTCGGCCCGAGGTAGCCGAACGCGCAGCCGCGCGGGACGAGCAGCTCGACGCCATTGACCGCGGCGTTGGCCCCGAACCGCTTGACCAGGCCGTGGGTCTCCACCGCCCACCCGCCGGCCGGGCGCTCGAAGGAGATGGCGGGGCGCGGCGCGCGGGCCGGCGCGGTGCTCGTGTCACCGTTCGGCGCCGCAACCGGCGTCGCGGACGGCATGGCAGGCGTCGGCGGTGCGGGCGGCGCGGCCGGCACGGGCGATCCGGCCGCAACAGCGCGCCCGGCCAGTGCGGGATGCACGGGCGGCGTGGCCGAGGCTGGGGGCGCGGGCGGCGTGGCCGGGGTGGCCGGCGAGGGCGGCGGCTCGCGGCGGCCCCAGTCATCGTCGCGCTCCTGGGCGTGCTGC
>WNFF01003897.1_pt1 | contig 14295 bp, 8 predicted proteins | sample 5400441 | NCBI WGS metagenome assembly WNFF01 (sample SAMN13153345, study PRJNA577476) | soil metagenome | isolation source: 120 cm saprolite under Douglas fir tree site 2 hole 3 replicate 1 | place: USA:California | collected 2015-04-18 | reverse complement strand
CGAGGAATCCATCAGCGCCCAGAGCTCCGAGCCGCTTTTGCGCCTCGACATATTCCTGGGACCCCATGCCCTCCGAGCACTCAGAGGCAACGATCAGATTGCCGCCCGGCTCGAGGATGTCGATCGCTGCCACCATTCCTTTGACCGTCTGGTAGTAGGTCGCGTCAAGAGGATATCCGGCTCCGCTGGTAACTACTGTCTTGAAGCGCCTCGCCACCGGCACCTTCACGTATTGCTCAACGAACGCAACGGCTTGATCGTGGCTTTCGATCAGCTCGCCGAAATTGACGAACGAAACGCGACGCGCATCGTCGATCACCACGTTTGCGGCCAGCACCGGACCCAGCATCGCGGCGATCGTCAGCTGCTCATGATGCAACGGATTTCCCGCTAAAATGCAGTTGTCCGCCTTCGGATGTGCCATGAAATGGGCGTTGTGGAACGTGGTGATCGTGTCTTGGTGCGCGACGCCGGGTGCGATGACTTTGCGGCCCCCCGAGTAGCCAGCCATGAAGTGCGGCTCCACCAGGCCGGTGACGATTTTCAATTGCGCGGTGACGAAGCGGCGGTCCAGCTTGACGGGAGTACCGCTCCGGGTGAATCCCAAATCGACGTGATCGGAGTCATTTCGCGCGTGGTGGTTCTCGACGCGCACGGTTTTCAGCACCCATGGGTCGCCAACCAGCTCTTCCAGCTCGACACCGAGGTTGGGGCGATGCAGTCCGGTGGCAACGAGCACGGTGATCCGGCCCGGCTCGAGGCCGCCGTCGAGCAGCTCGCGGATCAGCGGCTGCAATAGAAGTCCGTTCGGAACCGGCCGGGTAATGTCGCAGATCAGAATGCACGCGCTCGTCGCGTTCCGCGCCTGTTGCCGCAAGGTGGGAGCCGAGACCGGATGGCCGAGCGCGGCCTGCACCGCGTGGGCCGGATTGGCAAGAACCGGCATCGGCGGCTTCCGGATGACGGTGACCTCGATCGGGTCCGCAAAGCGCACCGGCAATGTACCTCGCCCATAATTCAGTGCGACGTCGATCATCGGCGGCCGGCCTCCTTTCGCGCCCAATGCTCTACACCAGCCTCGAGAAGCGCGCGAGGGCTCGAGCCCGTCGGATCCAGGCCAAATTGGCGAGTGCTGACTTCCAGGACTTCATCGAACGGCGATTCCGCGTGCGAGAACGAGGGATCCACGCGACCCGCGAAGATGACGGTTCGCTTGCCTTTGCGCTTTGCCAGGCTCGCGAGGGACCCAGGCCCTTTGGCGTAGCTGGTCTGACGATCCAACCGCCCCTCGCCGGCCACCACCACATCCGCTTGCTCGACGCGCTCCTCGAGGTGCAAGGCCTCGGATACCAACTTGAACCCGGATTTGAGCTGCCCACCGAGAAAGGCGATCAGGCCGAAAGCCAGTCCCCCCGCCGCGCCCGCTCCCGGTATGTTTGCGAAGTCTTGGCCCAGTTGCTTGCGAGTGATTTCCGCGAGCCGGGATAGCGCGTGGTCCAGCTCCGCAATCATCTTCGGGCTCGCTCCCTTTTGTGGCCCATAAATAGCCGACGCGCCGGTCGGCCCGAGCAACGGGTTATTGACGTCAGCAGCGATGGACAACTCAACTCGCTCGAGGCGGGGGTCCCGACCCAATAGATCGATGCGTTCCAGCTCTGCGAGCGCCGCCCCGCCGTGCGGTAATGGTTTTCCGTGGCGGTCCAAGAACTTGACCCCGAGCGCTTCGGCTGCTCCAGCACCGCCGTCGTTGGTGGCGCTGCCGCCAATGCCCAGCAGAATCTGGCTGCAATTGGCATCGAGCGCAGCTCGGATCAATTGCCCAGTGCCGAAGGTGGTGGTGTGCCGGGGGTCTCGCTCGGAAGAAGCGAGCAGCGACAGCCCCGAGGCCGCGGCCATTTCGAGAATCGCGGTTCGACCGCCAGGGATCGTTCCCCACCGCGCGGTGATCGGGCGTCCGAGCGGATCCTGCACCAGGCACTGGTGCGACTCTCCGCCGGTCGCGTCCAAGAGCGCGGCGACAAAGCCTGGGCCGCCATCGGACAGGGGAGCCATGTCCAGATGGGCAGAGCCAAGAACCCGAGCCAGGACATCCCGAACCGCGCTTGCGGCCTGCACGGCCGTAAGCGTGCCTTTGAACTCCTGCGGCGCGATCAGGATGCGCATCGTTCTCTTTAAGATACGGCGTTTACCAATGTGAGGCCATCATCGGGCCAAGTCAGCGAACGGCTGGAACCCTTAACCGGGGGCGCCAGCTTGGACCACCTGCACCTGGAGGCCATCGGCCGCATCCGACGGGGGAGTGGCGATGATCTGTTCGCCGCCCTTTAGCCCGTTGACCACGTCGACGGTGGTGCCGTTGTCGACTCCCAGCTGCACGGCGGTGAGGTGCACCCGCCCATTGGGGTCCACCACCGCGACGTGGACACCGCGTGCATCCTGTAGAATGGCACCCGAGGGCACGCGCACGATCGGGTGGGAAATGTCGACCCCGATCGAGGCCTCGCCGTACGTGCCCGCGAAAAGTTCACCCTTGTCGTTGGGCAGGTCGATCTCCGTCCTCAGAGTGCGCGAGGCCGGATCAATTGCGCCGGCAGTGCGCACTACCTTGCCCGGAAACTTGCGGCCGGGGAACTGCCTTACGGTGACGTAGGCGTCCGCCCCGGTGCGAACGCTGGGCGCAAATGGCTGTGGCACGTCGATGAATGCCCGAATCGGGTTGGTGGCTTCGATCTCGAACAACGCCGCGCCGGTACCTCCCGCGCCGGCGTTCACCAGCGTGCCAACGTCCACAAGTCGCTGGGTGATCGTCCCGTCGTAAGGGGCCAAAACTCTACCAAATGAGATCAGCTGTTCGAGCTGCCGGATATTCGCGCGCATGGCTTCGATATCGGCGATCGCGGCCTTCACGTTGGCCTCCCAGACCGACGCCTGGGTGCGCGCCTGATCATCATCCTGCTTGGCAACGAGCGCTTCTTGGAAAAGTGTGTGCATGCGCTGCGCCGTGATCTTGGCGAACTCGAGGTTGGCGCGTGCCTGCGCCAATGCAGCCTCGCGCTGCAACAGAGTCGCCTTTGCCTGCTGAAGTTGTTGGGTAAGCTCTGGCGTCTCTAGCTCAACCAGCAGGTCTCCTTTGTGGACGCGGGAACCGATGTCAACCAGCCAGCGTCGCACGAATCCACTTGCCCTCGCGAAGACGAGGGTTCGCTGATAGGGGGCCAGCGTCGCCGGCAGCGTCAGCTCTCGACCGCTCTCGGCAGCGACGGCGGGGACCACGCTCACCCGCAGCGGGCCCTGCTGGGCCGAGGTCTGGGCCACCAGCTTTGAATGGGCGCGATGACGGGGCAGATATCCAATCAGGAAAGCCAGCAGCCCCGCTGCAGCAACCGCACCGATGATCGCAAAGTGTTTTTTTCGCAAGGGGTGCTGCGCCTGGCCTGTCAAGGTGGTGATCACGTCGCACTCCCCGGCCGCTCGGTCAACAAGCGATGCTCCTCGGACTCTTCTCCGGTTGGCGCGCGCTTGGCCAGCACGCTGAACATCACCGGAACAAAAAAGAGCGTCGAGACGGTGGCGAACACCAGTCCGCCAATCACCGCGCGGCCGAGTGGCGCGTTCTGCTCGCCCCCATCGCCAACGCCGAGCGCCATTGGAAGGATTCCGAGGATCATCGCGGTGGCGGTCATGATTACCGGCCGCAGGCGAGTCCGCCCCGCCTCGATCGCTGCTTTGATCAGATCATCTCCCTCGCGGCGGCGCTCGAGGCCGAAAGTGACCACCAGGATGCTGTTCGCGCTGGCTACGCCGATACTCATCAGTGATCCCATCAACGCGGGAATGCTCAGCGTGGTGCCGGTCAAGAACAGCCCCCATACAATCCCTGCGAGCGTTCCGGGAATCGCCATCAAAATGATCAGCGGGTCCAGCCAGGACTGAAAATTGACTGCAATCAGCAGGTACACGAGGACGATCGCGAAAAGGATTCCCAGTCCCAGGCCGATAAACGAAGCATTCATCGACTGCGACTGTCCTACCAGCTGGATCGTCGATCCCCGGGGTAGCTTAGCGCGCGCGGCGTCCACCAGTTTCTGAACCGCGGATGAAACCGAGCCCAGATCCGCCCCATCCACGCCGGACTGCACGTCCAGCGTCTTCGCGACGTTCCAATGGGTAATGTTGGTAGGGCCGAGGGTGCGGCCCACATTCGCGACGTTCGCAAGCAGCTGGGGTTGAGTACTGGTCGCAATCGCAAGCGGCTGGTTCTGGAGCGCCGGGATCGAATCGACCCGAAACTGCGGGGTCTGAACCGCGACCGAGTACTGCACTCCCGTTTTCGGATCGAGCCAGAAATTTGGAGAGGTTTGAAAGCTGCCCGATAGAGACACCAGCAAATCCGTGGACACGTCGCGCATCGAAAGGCCGAGCTGCTCGGCCGCGGTGCGGTCGACATTTACCGCGAGCTCCGGGGTATCGGTGACCTGCGCCAGGTGCACATCGACCGCGCCAGGGATGGCTGCGATGCTCGAGGCCAGGCCACGGGCGATGGCGAGGTTCTGCGCTTGGTTCCCAATCGGACCCGTGAGGCGCACGTCCAGAGGCGCTGAGAGTCCAAAGTTCAGAACCTGACTGGAAATGTCGGCCGGAAGCCAGAAGAAGGTGGCGTTGGGGAAGGTGTCGCGCAGGTCGCGCCGTAACGCGTGGATGTAGTTCGCGGTTGGACCATGTTGGGGTTTGAGCGAAACCAACATCTCACCATCGGCACTGGAAATCATCGATGGATCGCCTAGCGTAAGATTGATTCCGCTCACCGGCACGCCGATGTTGTCGATGATCGCGTCGAGCTCGTCAGCCGGGACGATCCGCCGCACCCGATTCTCGACCGCTGCGAAGAGGCGCTCGGTTTCTTCAATTCGCGTCGCCGGCGGTCCACGGATGTGGAACTTCATCTGTCCGGCGTCGACGGTGGGGAAAAAATCGCGCCCCAGGAGGGGAATCAAGGCGACCGAGCCTAACACTACCAGTGCAAACACGGCGATGAACAGTTTGCGATGTCGGAAGGCCCCTTCCAGCGCACGGCTGTAGCCCTCGCGCAGCCGCTCGAAGCCTCGCTCAATCCAGCGGTTTGCCCAGGCAATCGGATTTCGACCGCCGGACCCTTGATGTTCTTCGCCGCGCAGAAGGTACTGCATCATCGTCGGCACCAAGGTTCTCGAGAGAAAGTACGAGGTGAGCATCGCAAAAACGACGGCCATCGCCAGGGGGACGAAGAGCGATTTGGCGGCGCCGGCAATGAAGGTGACCGGCACGAACACGATGCAGATGGCGAGGGTGGAAACCAGCGCGGGCACCGCGATTTCAGCCGAGCCGTCGAGAATCGCCTGGACCAGGCCCTTGCCGGTGGTGCGCTGGCGATGCACGTTCTCGATCGCCACTGTCGCGTCGTCGACCAGAATTCCGACCGCGAGCGCCATTCCGCCCAGTGTCATCAGATTCAAGGTCTGGCCCAGCATGTTGAGGACAATGATCGAGACCAGCAACGAAAGCGGGATCGAGACCAGGACGATCAGCGTGCTGCGCCAACTTCCCAGGAATAGCAGCATCATCAGCCCGGTGAGCCCCGCCGCAATCATCGCTTCGCGTAGCACACCTTGGATTGCGCCGCTGACAAAGACCGACTGGTCGAATAACGCCTGCACCTTCAGCTCGGGCGGCAAGGTCGCCTGAACCTGGGGAAGGGCCTGTCGAAGCTGGGCGACCACCGTCAGGGTACTGGCACCGGTCGCCTTGAGCACCGGAATCAGGGCGCCTCTGGTTCCATTGGTCAACACGGCGCTCGTCTGCGGCGCAAAACCATCGCGAACGTGTGCGACGTCGCCGAGGTAAACCACTGCGTTCCCCACTTTCTTGACCGGAAGGCGGTTGAACTCATCCACAACCGAAGGGCTGGCGTTCAGTCGGATCGGGTACTCCAGCGCTCCAACTTTCGCGGTTCCGCTCGGCACCACCAGATTCTGCAAGTTGACTGCATTGGAGATTTCCCCCGGAGCGACCCCCCACGCGAAGAGTTTTTTGGGATCCAGGTCAACCATGATCTGGCGAACCTTGCCACCGAGCGGCAGGGGCATTTGCGCTCCCGGTACCGTCGCCAACCCAACGCGAAGAAAGTTCGTCGCGTAGTCGTAGACCTGCTGCTCATTGAGCGTTGGACTGGACACGCCGAGCTGAAGAATCGACACCGCCGAAGCGCTGTAGGGCATTACCAACGGGGCCGTCGCGCCCGGCGGCATCTGGCGAAGCACGGCGGGGGCGACGGCGGTCACCTGGGCGACCGCGCCATCCAGCGCTGTGCCGGGCTGGAAAAAGATTTTCACCACACTCACGCCGGCGAGCGTTTGACTCTCGATGTGCTCGATTCCGCTGACGGTGGTGGTGCAAGCGCGCTCGAACAGCGTGGTGATGCGCCCTTCCATCTCTTCCGGGGTCAGCCCATTGAACTGCCAGATCGCCGCCACCACCGGGATGTTGATCTCGGGGAACATGTCGGTCGGCATCCGCTGAATGGTCAGCACGCCCATCAGCACGATGAGCATTGCCAGGACTACGAATGTGTAAGGTCGACGCAGCGCGAGTCGAACGATCCACATTATCCCGCTCCTCCAGAGGCAGGAGCGGCAAACCTATGGTTCGATCCGGCCCATTGGTGTTCCATTAAGTCCGCAACAGATTGGGTTCGAGCCGAGTATAGCCACGTTCCTCTGCCCACAGCGACAACGGAATCGCCGCGAGATCGTCTACGATCGGAACGGCGCGACCGTTCGTAGTGAGGTCGATCGTGCGTAGATAGGATTTACACGTGTCGCACGCATCGATCCGAACATGCGGCAATTGGTCGGCGACGTAGACCGGCAACTTCTTTTCGTCCTGCTCACCGCAACCCGCGCAGAAAATCCGTCGAAACTCCCACTCGGAGAAGCAAAACGAGCAGACCAGGCAACGCTTGCTCCCGTCGCCCTCCGGCCGCAGCACGCCCAAAAGCGGCGCCGACTCGCAGCGAGGGCAATTGGGCGGCCTCCCATCGATCGGCGGCGGCGGCATGCTCTCGGTGAGAAACTCCACATAGGGCTGCAGAAACGCGCGCAGAATGAATTCCTTCACCGTCTCGGCGCTCTCGTCCTGCGTTTCTTCCGCCGACGGCGGCCGCTGCCCCCCAACCCTCCAGAATTCATTCAGAGTCGCGGCCCAGGTTGCGAGCTCGCCTAGCGCCAGCCGACGCGCACCCTCGGCGATCGGCGCGGGGGCTTCGCGTTCCAGAAAAGACAAAATTTGCGGAAAATGTTTCATCAACAGGGCGTGATTCAGCGCCAATCCCCGCAGGTCATCGTGAGGGGCTCCAGAGGCGCTCTTCGAGCCCCTCCCGAGGTCGGTGTAGATTGCTTTCTGAAAGCCGGCGAGCTGCTGATAGAAGTTCAGGATCTCTCCTGCGAACGGATACTGCCTCGCCAAATATTTCGCGCGGTCGATCCGCGCGTCGTAGTCACTGGTCATTTGCGCGCCTCGGATGAGCGAACCACCTCCTGATACCAGCCCGGGTGATAGCGCTTGGCAAACTTCTCAGAAACATCTCCGTGAATGATCGAGCCGAAGGCGCCGCGCTCGGCGAAGACGCTCATGTAGATATGAATCATGAACAGCGCAATGGTAAGCAGCGCGGCGATCGGATGAACGAGCACGGCCGCGTAACGAAGGTCGCGCAGATTCCAGGGAACCTGCTCGGTAAACCAAAGGATCACTCCACTGGCCAGCAGCAGCAGTGCGCAATAGAAAAATCCCCAGAAGAGGAGCTTCTGCCCGGCGTTGTATCGCCCGGCGGGCGGCATCCGTTCATCATGATTGGTGATGTACTCGCGCAGCGATCGCCACCACGCCTTATCGGTGTCAGTCATCCTCATCTGCCTGGCCCACAGAACCGCCATGTAGAGGACCGCCAAGGTGAAGATCAGACCCGCCCACGGATGCAACATCCGTGAGATTTGTCCGCCCCCGAGGAGAACGGCAATCCAGAAGAGCCACGGGGACCAGAACGCCAGACCAGTGAGCAGCAAGTAAATGTATGAAATCGCGGCGACCCAGTGGGTCGCGCGCTCGTGAAAGGTATAGCGGAGGATACGACCATGTGGCAGCAGCTGCTGGGTCGGCTTCATCGCTGCTCTCCCTCTTTCGGAGTCTGGTCCTCTTCTTTTGGCTCCTTGGGGCCGTATCGCAGATAGTGCCCGAACAAACCGACCAGGCCGAGGACCATCGCCAGGTTTCCAATCCATTTGAGCGGGGTTTTCCAGAGCCTGACCGAGATCGGGACTTTCGGATCTTTGGGAAGCCCGCCGTAGAGCTCGGGCTTGCTTGCGTCGTGGAGGACGTAAATCACCCCGGTGCCGCCGACACCGGGTGGATCGTACACCCCGGCCTGAGGAAAATTGAAGTGCTCCCGAAGCTGCTGGGCCCGGTTCTCAGCCAGTTCTTTCATGTCGTCTTTGCTGCCGAAGTGCAGACACCCGGTCGGGCAAGCTTTGATACAGGCCGGCTCCAGCCCTTCGCTAACCCGGTCCGAGCAAAGAGTGCATTTGAAAACGCGCTTGGTCTCCGGGTTGAACTTGGGAATGTTGAAGGGGCAACCGGTCAGGCAATAGCCGCAGCCGATACATTTATCCTGCTGAAAATCGACGATCCCGTTGGCGTACTGGACGATCGCGCCGTCGGCGGGGCATGCGGCAAGGCATCCCGGCTCGGCGCAGTGCATGCATTGGTCCTTGCGCATCAGCCACATGAACGTGCCGTCTTCGCGCTCGTGTTCGTCGAACTTGATCAGGTTCCAATAGTTCCACCGGGTGTCCGGCATCGTCTGGTAGGTGTTGTCGAAGACCGTTTCGCCGAACGGCAGGTCATTCCATTCCACACAAGCCACCTCGCACGCTTTGCAGCCGATGCAAGTGGTGGTGTCGATCAGCTTGCAGACGGTGTACTCGCGCTGCGTGCTCTCCCCGGGAACGGGACCCGCATGCCCTGACATCTTCTGGATCCGAAGTGTCGCTTGGCTCATATCGGACCTCTACGCTTTCTCAACCTTCACCAAAAAACCCTTGAACTCGGGAGTGAAGGCGTTGGGGTCGATGATCGTGGGCGTCAGGAGGTTGGCCGAGGTCTTTGCGGTCTTGCCTTCGTCCTCCGCGATCCCGCGATAGCCCCAGTGGATCGGAACGCCGATTTGATACGTCTTCTTACCGTTGATCAGCATCGGCTTGATGCGCCTGGTGACCATTGCCTTGGCGATGTATGGGGACCCGCGCGCGCTCGTGACTTTGATTTTCTCCCCGCCTCTCAGCCCCATCTCCTGGGCCATCTCGAACGGGATTTCCACGAATGGTTCCGGCACCAGTTGCACTTCCATCGGATTGTTCTTTGTCCAGTAGTGATAGTGCTCGGTGAGCCGGTAGGTGGTGCACACCACGTTGAAGCCGTCCTTGGGAGAGCCGTACTTGTCGTCAGGAGACCTGAATCGCTCCAGCACCGGATTCTGGCTGTGTTGCGGATGGAGCAGATTCTCGGTCGGGCTTTCGAACGGCTCGTAAAACTCCGGGAATGGACCATCGGCGAAAGCCGCGAGCGGCCCGAAGATGCGCCCTACCCCCTCGGCATTCATGATGAACGGCCCCATGTGATCCTTGGGCTTGGAGTCCACCTTGAAATCCAACACGTCGTGTCCAACCCATAGCTGCGTTTCCTCGTTCCACCAAACCTGCCGTCGGGTCGGGTCCCACGGCTTCCCCGCTACATCGCAGGACGCGCGGTTGTAGAGGATGCGGCGATTGGCCGGCCAGGACCAGGCCCAATTGGGATGGATTCCCAGGCCCGAAGGATCCGAGGGATCGCGTCGAGCGGTGAGATTTCCTGCTTCGGTAAAGGAGCCGGAATAAATCCAGTTGCCGCAAGAAGTCGTGCCATCGTCCCTGAGCCACGCAAACCCAGGCAGCTGTTGGCCGCGCTTGATCTGCTGCTTGGTCGCAGGGTCCTCCAAATCAGCGAGCGCCTTACCGCTGATCTCCTTCAGCACTTCGGCGAGCGACGGGTTGGAGGGATCGGTGTAATTCCAGGTCAGGTTGAGGATCGGATCGGGAAACTTCCCGCCCTGCTGTTGGTACAGCTCGCGCACTTTCAGGAAAATCTGCGCGACGATCCCGTGATCCAGACGCCCTTCGCCTGGAATTGGGAGCGCCACGTTCTTCCATTGCAGCCACCGGGCGGAGTTGGTGAAGGTGCCATCTTTCTCCGCAAACCCGGCGCACGGCAGTCGATAAACTGTGGTTTGAATCTTCTTCATCTCCTCGGGAGTGATCCCGGGCGATCTCCAGAATTCGCTCGTTTCGTCGGGATAAATTTCACCGACGACCAGAAAATCTGCCTTCTTGAGGGCGTCGATGTTCTTTTTCGTATCCGGGCCAACCTGGACGCCGTTCATCCCGAAGGCGAAGATGCCCTTGACGATGCCCATGTACATGTTGTCCCAGAGGTGAACCCAGGAATAGTTGCGATCGATTTTCGGCAGGTAGTTGAAGGCCCAGTCGTTCTGCTGGGTCGCCGCCGGGCCGTAAAGCGCCTTGAGGAAGCTGACCGCGAACTTCGGCGTGTTCCCATAGTAATTCCACGACTCCCAGGGCGCAGGCTTCGAAGGTTTGGGCGTGATTCGCTTCATCCACGCATCGAAGGATGCGTCGTCGGGAGTCACCGGCTTGAGGTAGCCGGGTAGGCTGTCGAAGATGCTAGCCATGTCCGTCGCGCCCTGAATATTCGAGTGCCCGCGTAGGGCGTTGACGCCGCCGCCCGAGCGTCCGACATTGCCCATCAGCAATTGAAGGATTGCTGCGGTGCGAATGATCTGCGTCCCAAAAGAGTGGTGTGTCCACCCAACCGCGTAGATGATAGTCGCCGCCTTCTTCAAGTCTCCGTCTTTTCGCACAGAGGTGAAGAGCTCAGTGGCCTTCAGGAATTGCTCCTTGGGAACGCCGGTAATGCGCTCTACCATCTCCGGCGTGTAGCGCGAGTAGTGCTTGCGCAGCAGTTGGTACACGCATCTTGGATTTTGGAGCGAGAGATCGAACTCGACTTGCTCCGGCAGAGAGGGCGGGGGCGGAGCGCCGCCGCTGGGTGGATGCGCCGCGCCGCCCAGGGTATACCCCTGTGCTGCATCCTTTCCTCCGGCAACCCCGCTCCCCGCATAATTCCAGGTAGCTCTTGAGTAGGTTTTGGTGTTGGCGTCGAAGCCCGAGAAAACTCCATCTGTATCGCCGGGCAGCTTGAAGTCATCCTTCAGGATGAACGCCGCGTTGGTGTAGTTGACAAGGTATTCCTTCGCGATTCGGTTGTTCTCAATCGCGTAACGGATCATGCCCCCGAGGAAGGCGATGTCCGTACCCGCGCGAATCTGGCAAAACAGATCGGCCACCGCGGCGGTGCGGTTGAAGCGCGGGTCCACCACGATCGTCTTCGCGTTCCGCGTTCGTTTAGCCTCGATCGCCCACTTGAAGCCGCACGGGTGGTTCTCGGCCGGATTGCCACCCATGATCAACATCATGTCGGTATTCTTGATGTCGACAAACCCGTTGGTCATTGCACCGCGCCCGAACGTTGGTGCCAAACTTGACACCGTGGGTTGGTGTCAAACCCGCGCCTGGTTTTCGAGGTGCACGACCCCCATCGCGCGCATGGTTTTGCCAACCAGATAATTGAACTCGTTGGTATCGGTGCATCCGCCAGTAAAGGCGAGCGATTCGAGGCGGTTTACCGTCCGACCGGCCGAATCCTTCTCGATCAAGGTCGCGTCGCGCAGTTTCTTTACTCTCTGCGCGATTTCATTGATCGCATCGTCCCACGAGATGTCTTGCCAGTCGGTGGCACCCGGGCGCCGGACTTGCGGCTTGAGCAGGCGACGATCATTGAGGATGTCTCCTGCGGGGTGACGTTCTTCGCTCGGTCGCCGATCGTGTAGATGATCACGCCGCAGCTCACCGAACAGTATGGACAGGTAGAGCGAGTTTCGCTTGCCCGTGCGATCTTGAGTGACGCCAGCTGCGCGTACGCGGGCTTTATGTCGAAGCCGAACACCGCCGCGGCAGCTCCGCCGGCGGCTGTCATCTTCAGGAACTCTCGTCGGGACGGATTCATCGGTGCCCTCCTCGCCTCTTGACGTCGAACGCGATGCTCACGCGCCCGAACGTCTGGCTCCCGTTTGCATAGTTAGATCCATTTCGAAGCTGACGGGCGCTACTCGATGGCCGAGCGGGTGAAAGTGAACAAAGCCGCAAAACCGGTAAACCGTGAAGCGACACTCGAACGCCCCAGCGCGGCTTCATACCCATCATTCTCCTGGCACACGACTAAGGAGCGCCGGACGTCCAATCCAGCCCCGTCCGGCGGAAGACAGCTATGCGAAACCAACCATCGATTCTGACAAACGAGAGGCGGAGCCGTTACAGCGACTCCGCCTCGAAGCGTGAGGCGGCGGTCGCCCTCCAGGGATGCAACCGGCTACACGAAAGTTGTCTAGCGACGAACGCTCCCGTGTCCGCCGCCCGGAGGGTGAGGCCCCGGCGCTGGGCCATGGGGAGGTGCAGTGTATCCGCCGCGGGGGGCTCCACCCCCGCCGGGGTGAGGCCCGCCAACCCACCCGTGCGGAGACCCACTCGGCACGCTCTGATGGGTGCCGAAGTTGGACTGTGCCTGGTTAAAACCGTGCGTTCGCGCCTCTCCCCACCCTCTCGCGGCGCTCTCATGAGACAGGCTCTGCGCCCGCTGCGCATCGTTGATGCCGCTCCAAGTGCCGCTTGACGAGTAATGCTCCCAACCTCCACTCGGCGTCTGCCGATACACGTGCCCGCTCGCGTCGCCATAAACGTGGTTCCCGGTCGGCTTGGGCGCCTGAAACGATGCCGAACCTGCAGAGGGCGAGCCGTGGGGGCTGGAGGGCGAGCTCACCGCCGCAGGACGGGATGGAGAACCTGCAGGTCGTGCACCCATTTCGGGGCTGCGGACTTCGGCTCGTGGCGTGAAGGCACTGACGACGGTCGCTCGCTGGCCGGCGACTGGGACTCCGGTGCGCGAGTTGTAGGCGGTGCCGACTTTAAGTCCCGTCGGCGGATTGGGCGGCCGGAAGGCGACTGGACGACCCATCATCACCCGCGTGTTGCTGTAGCGCTGGTACACGTTGATATTGACCGAGTTCCAAACAACCGGTCGATAGGGCCCACTCCAAAGCTGCCATCGATACGGACCCCACCAAGGCCTTGGGTACCACCAGCCCCCGCCGAAACCGTAACGCACGCTGACTGGACCAAATCCCCAGCCATAGGACCAGCCGCACCAAGGCGTAAAAGCCAGACCCCAGCCAAATCCATAAGTGTACGGAGCCGGGTACCAGTAGCCCCCGATCCATGGCCGGTAATGGTAGCCAGTCCCATAGACCACGACGCCGGCAGGGATGATCTCAACCCCTAGATAGCCAGGGGTGTACCCCGTGTACACCACGTCCGGCGTTGAACCATAGACGTACACATATGTCGCGTAGTGCAAGCGAGAGCTGGGAGGAATGGAATAGATGGAGGGTGGTACTGAAGCCGCGACCACCCACGGACCGTTGGGTGAGTCGCTCACAAACCAAAGTCCGTTCTGCACCAGGTAGTACTGGCCGTCGTCCGCACGAATGATCGGGGCCGATGCATTGGCGACCGACTGCAGCGGCGTGTCCTCAATCGCCTCGAGCTTCGGGGGTCCATCGATGGTTGGCGGCGGGTTCGGAGTCGTCCCGCTGCGCTTCACGGTGGCGGTCTGAGGAATCTCGTTTGCGATCACCGCTTCCTCGGCCTGATGCGTGCCCGAGACCGAGGCTTTGACATTCTCCTTCGGGCTGTCGTCGGGAATGCGGCCGAAGTCTCCTGGAAGACGAGTCGGGTCGGCGTAGTTCCAGGGCCCGTTGAGATCCTCTGCGCGATACCACCGGCCCGAGACGAGGACGTACCAGGATTGATCGCTCATCTCCTTGAACAAGTTGCCAGTCGTGTTCCTGATGTAAAGAAGCTCGGTCCCGGGAATGTTCACGTAGTCAGGGTCGCCTTCGGTGACAATCAACTCCGTTGGTACGGTGGAAACGTGTACGGCCGGAACGATGGTGTTTCTGAGCGACGGCTTAGGGCTGTCCGCATCCGGACCCAAGCCCTCGAGCAAGTCCACCTGATTGGCGACCGATTGCTGAGC